>Ga0308165_1000262_pt1 | contig 121149 bp, 112 predicted proteins | sample PhyWR2_FD_201032 | JGI IMG/M metagenome (GOLD analysis project Ga0308165, IMG submission 201032) | Phyllosphere microbial communities from UC Gill Tract Community Farm, Albany, California, United States - DLSLW.R2 | ecosystem: Host-associated > Plants > Phyllosphere > Unclassified | place... | reverse complement strand
CTCAGGTGCAATCTTTAATTAAGCTAACTAAGATCAAGCGTAATGGCTCGGTTACAGGCACATTATTAGATAATTTAAAGCTAGAAGCCGATATTAACAAGGCAGGCAAAATTTCTGATGTGCTTAGCAAAAACATGCTCCTACCCGTACAAATTGCCAAAGAGCCAATTTCTACGAAAGGGCCGCGTTTAAGTTCCGACATTTCGATTGCCGGCAGGTATGTGGTACTGGTGCCATTCTCCAATACCATATCTGTATCAAAAAAAATTAAAAGCAATACCGAACGTAATCGTTTAAAAAAGATTATCGAAAGTATTAAACCTCAAAATTTTGGGGTAATTATCAGAACTGTTTCTGAAGGCAGAGGGGTTGCCGAAATGCAAAAAGATCTTTTGGATTTAATTGCTAAATGGGAAAACTTCATAAAAAAAATGCCATCTACCGAACCTTCTAAAAGAGTTTGGGGAGAAATGGACAGATCATCAACGTTAATACGTGATATTCTGAACCCTGATTTTACAAACGTTTATGTAAGTACACCAGAGCTGTACGATGATATCCGTTCTTATGTGCACGATATTTCTCCCGAAATGGAAAAAATCGTTAAACTGTATAAACAGAAAGAACCCATCTTCGATCACTTCGGGATAGAAAAGCAGATTAAAAATGCTTTCGGAAAAACAGTAAACTTACCAGGTGGTGCATACTTAGTTGTAGAGCATACCGAAGCACTTCACGTAATAGATGTGAACAGTGGAAACCGTACTGCCAGTAAAGAAAACCAAGAGGAGAATGCTTTACAGGTAAACAAAGAGGCGGCTAAAGAAATTGCCCGGCAGTTGCGCTTGCGCGATATGGGCGGTATTGTGGTAATCGATTTTATCGATATGCACAAACCAACAAACCGTAAAATGCTATTCGATTATTTGCGCGAGCTGATGTTATTGGATAGGGCCAAACATACTATTTTGCCTCCAAGCAAATTTGGTTTGGTACAAATTACCAGACAACGTGTTCGTCCGGAAATGAATATTGTTACGGTAGAAAAATGTCCGGCCTGCGATGGGACTGGAGAAATTAAAGCGAGTATCGTTTTAATGGATGATATTGAGAACAACCTTAATTATATTTTAAGAGAGCAGAATGAAAAAGGCGTAACACTTTGTGTACACCCATATATTGAAGCTTACATTACTAAAGGTATTTTCAATCTTCAACGCCGCTGGTTCTTTAAATATGGCCAATGGATTAAGGTGAAGGCGCAATCAGCGTATTATTTAACAGAGTTTCACTTCATCTCTGCAAAAGACGAAGAGATTAAATTATAACTCAAAACATTTTAACAGAAGCCTGGATTTTTAAATCCGGGCTTTTTTGTTTTAAAGTGCATAGGTTATAAGCACAGACGATTAAATACAGCCTCTCAAATTGTTCAAAAAAATAAAAACACATTCAATCGTTAAAGGTTAAATTCGTAGTCTAAATTTTAATCAATTGGCAAAATCAAAAACTGCTTATTTCTGTCAGAGCTGTGGCTACGAATCGGCAAAATGGCTGGGTAAATGTCCTTCATGTAGTCAATGGAATACCTTTGTAGAAGAAATCGTAGAAAAAAGTCCAGCATCGGTGCCTACGTGGAAAAGCGATACCAGTAGCCGGAAATTAAGTAAGCCCAGTAAGGTAGATGAAATACAATCTTCAACCGAAAGACGAATCTTAACAGGAGATAAAGAGTTAGACCGCGTATTGGGCGGAGGACTGGTAGAAGGATCGCTCGTTTTAATCGGCGGCGAACCAGGCATTGGGAAATCGACTTTAATGCTACAACTTGCCTTAAACCTGAAAGGCAAAAAATTACTGTATATCTCTGGAGAAGAAAGTGAACAGCAGATTAAAATGCGGGCCGAAAGGATTCAGGAAAACCCATCGTCTAACTGCTATATTTTAACAGAAACCTCAACACAAAATATATTTAAACAGATCGAAATTTTAGAACCGGAAATATTGGTAGTAGATTCTATCCAAACCCTCCATTCGGCCCACATCGATTCTACACCCGGCAGCGTATCACAGGTAAGGGAATGTACAGCCGAATTATTGCGGTTTGCCAAAGAAACAGGGGTACCAGTTTTTTTAATCGGTCATATTACCAAAGATGGCGCCATTGCAGGTCCGAAAATACTGGAACACATGGTTGATACTGTTTTGCAGTTTGAAGGCGACAGGCATCATGTTTACAGGATATTGAGATCGATTAAAAACCGTTTTGGTGCCGCTGCTGAACTTGGTATTTACGAAATGCAGGGTAGTGGTTTAAGAGAAGTTTCCAATCCTTCAGAGATTTTATTATCGCAACGCGATGAAGAACTTAGTGGAATTGCCATTGCAGCCACTTTAGAAGGCGCCAGACCAATGTTAATCGAAACACAGGCTTTGGTTAGTGCCGCAGCTTATGGTACGCCACAACGATCGGCAACTGGCTTTGATACCAAAAGAATGAATATGCTGCTCGCGGTTTTAGAAAAACGGTGTGGTTTTAGGTTAAGTACACAGGATGTTTTCTTGAATATTGCTGGTGGCATCAGGGTAGAAGATCCCGCAATTGATCTGGCGGTACTCATTGCCATTATTTCTTCTCATCAGGATATCCCGGTATCTTCAAAAAACTGTTTTGCAGCTGAAGTTGGCCTATCAGGAGAAATAAGGGCTGTAAATAGAATTGAACAGCGAATTGCAGAAGCTGATAAGTTAGGCTTCGAAACCATTTATATCTCTAAATACAATTTAAAAGGCATTGCAACAGAAAAGTATAATCTCGAAATCAAAGCCGTAAGTAAAATAGAGGAAGTTTTTAGTCTTGTTTTTGGGTAATTGGGGAAACAAATCAACAACATTCCCCAAATAGATGATAAAATTCCCCACTTCTAAAATTTTCAAAAATATTTTTAAAATTGAAAAAACAAAAATAAAGCCCTAACTATAAGTCGATTAGATAAAAAATTAACAAGAAAATTCTTTTTGGTTTCAGGTTTGCCTAGTCATGCATAATATAGGTCAACGCTTGAGATCTATTCGAAAATGGGATGATTTTCCCCGTTAGTGGACACTAGCGGGGATTTTTTTGACGTTCACTATTTAGAAAAATTTTAAATAACTTTGAAATAAGATAATAACCGGAACATTATAAATTATTAAAAGATGAAAAGGATCATTTTGAGTTTAAGCTTTTGCCTCTTTACGGCAGCTGCATTCGCACAAACAGCTTACAGCGGTCAAAAATTTGGAGAAGAAGTTAAGCCAGGCGACGTAAAACCTGCAGCAAAAATGGAAGCTTCAATGGGCGACAAAAAAACTGTCGACATGAAAATTGAAGGCAAGGTAGTTGATGTATGTAAGAAAAAAGGATGCTGGATGACCTTAGAAATGCCAAATGGCGATCCAATGCGTGTAACTTTTAAAGATTACGCCTTTTTTATGCCAATGGATATCGTAGGTAAAAAGGTTGTTTTAGATGGTCTAGCAAAAAAACAGACTATTTCAGTAGAAACGCTTCGCCACTATGCCGAAGATGCCAAAAAATCGCCTGAAGAAGTTGCCAAAATTACTGATCCTAAAAAGGAACTGGCTTTCGAAGCAAAAGGCGTGGTGATTTTAGATAAATAACAAAAGTTGGGAGTCCGAGGTCAGAAGTCTAAAGCAGAAAGAACAAAAACTGGCGCATAAGTTAAAGAGAAAAAACCTATAAATCGGACTAATCTCTTTTGGAACGGCAGATTAATCCGCCCCTCCATTTTGATTCCCGATACCCTATAACTAAAAACGCCCTGTAATTTGCAAATTACGGGCGTTTTTGTTTAATATATCTTCTGGATTACAAAACCCAGTTCCAACCAAATTCATCTGGTGCCAAACCGTAACGGATATCGTTCAATTTTTTAGCGATGCCGTTAGAAATATGTCTGGTTGAAGGATCGGTGAGTTTATAAATCTGACCGTTATAACCCATTTCGCCTACATGTGTAACCGTAGCAGCAGTTCCGGCAGCAAAGGCCTCAGTTAAACTACCATTTTCAATTCCTTCTATCACCTCTTTAACAGAAACCCTACGCTCTTCTACCTCAACGCCCGCATCTTTAGCCAGCTTGATAATGGTATCGCGTGTTACACCATCCAAAACCGTACTGCGTACTGATGGAGTAACCAATTTACCGTTAATTACAAAAAGCAGATTGGCAGTTCCAGCTTCCTCAATAAATTCGTGTGTTACCGAATCAGTCCAGATTAATTGATCATAACCTTCTTTTTTAGCCTGTTCGAAAGGATACAACGAACGGGCATAGTTTCCGGCAGTTTTGGCAAAACCTACACCACCCTCATCCGCACGTGTAAATTCGGTTTCAATTTTAACCTTTAGGGCGCTGCTGTAATAAGGCCCGGTTGGTGTGGTTAACAAGGCAAACTTATAAGTATCGGATGCTTTAACGCCTAAATATGGATCCATTGCAAACATTACCGGACGGATATACAAGGCATAATCTTCCTGGTTGGGTACCCATTTCTCATCAACACTGATTAATGCAGCCAATCCTTGCATAAAAATCTCTTCAGGGATTGTTGGCATCGACATCCTTGCGGCAGATTTGTTAAAACGCTCGAAATTTTTGTCAGCACGAAAAACGCTTATTTTTCCATCAGGTAAGCGATAAGCTTTTAATCCCTCAAAAATGGCCTGCCCATAGTGAAGTGCAGAAATTGCCGGGCTCATCGGAATCGGGCCGTAAGGAAGAATCTGTAAATTTTTCCATTCGCCATCTTCGTAGTCGGCAGTAAACATGTGATCGGTAAAAACCTTACCGAACGGTAATTGCGAAAAATCTGTAACAGTCAAACGTGTTTGGTCTGCTTTGGTGATTTTTATATCTAATGTCTCGGTCATACTTTTATATTTTTGAATGAGTGAATTTCGAGTGATTGAACAGTTTGCAGGATGCAAATTCAATCATTTTATCATTCGGTCAATCTATCATTATTTAATTTGCGCAAATTAAGAAAAAACGGGCTTTTTTAATAGCTTTTTACAATATTAATCTTTGTTTTTGAGTGTTTTAAGTACACTAAGCACCCATCCTTTGCCCCACTCTACCATTTGGTCATCAGTCCATAGAAAAGGATAAAAAATTCTCTTTTGAAAACGCGGAGGGAGATATTTCTGCCAGTTGGTTCCACCGGTTGCGGCAACATCAACAGGATCTTTCTCCAGATAACGTACCGCTGATTTGTAATGCGATAAAGGCCACTCTACGTTAACGTATAAATCAAGCTTGCGCAACTCGTCAGCCAGTGCAGAAACATCAGCACCATTTGCCTGCAATTGATGATATAATGCAGAAAAATTGGTTAGCGTGCGTTCTTTTGCCAATTGTAAAAACTGAGCAGCATATTTCTTAATAAACTGCTTTAAGGTTAAGGTTTGCTTGCCCGAAGCAAGTTCTGTTGCTCCAAACTTCCAATAAATGTTTTCGAACTGTTCTTCTATGCCCGCCGTACTTAATTCTTCCCGCTTGCTTTTATCCACAAGACGGATGAAATCGGTAGCACAGATTTCGATCATCCTGTATTGCCCCGACTGGAATCCGCTTGCGGGCAATAAAGACATGCGGAACTTAAGGAACTGCTCTTTTTCCATACCATCTACCATTACTTCGAAAGAAGTGGTTAAGGCATTGAAATAAGCATTTATCCTTTTTACACGGGCAGTAAAAAATTCAACAGTTAAATTTTCATGTTCAGCAATCTGTTTGCATTCGTGCAGTGCAAGTTTAAAATACAGCTCGGTAATCTGATGGTACATGATAAAGATCTCTTCATCTGGGATGGGGGTTTTAGGGCTTTGTAGGCTCAATAACGTATCCAGGTGGATATAATCCCAATAAGTTAAGAAATCGGCATATAACAGGCCATCGAGGTACGAAGCCATATCCTGCCCCATTGCAGTGTACTTTTCTTGTAGTTGGTTGAGTTTGTCTTTTATTTCAGGTGTGAAATCCATTGTTTGAAGTTAGCTGCACAAAGGTGATAAAGATTTTGCAACAAATAACTAAATTTTATACATTTGGAACGATGGCGATGGGGTACCGCCAAAACCGCCCAAACAGGCTGATGACTCCTACGATTTTTATTTAAAATTGATTTCAAATGCCTGTTAAAAAACTAACAGAAGGATTTCTTCTGTCTACCAACCGCTTTATTAAGCTCGATTTCGGATTATTATTGATAAGCAGTGTAAAGTGGCTCCTAATCTCCACACTGTTGGGAGGAATTATCGGTTCGGCCTCTGCCCTATTCCTTACCACTTTAAACTGGGCAACCAACTACCGCGAGGAGCACCTTTGGATGATTGTATTTTTGCCATTGGCCGGTATTGCCATTGGCTTAGCTTACCATTATTGGGGTACATCGGTGGTAAAGGGCAACAATCTTTTGATCGAAGAATTGCAATCGCCCAAAAAGGTAATACCGATTGTAATGGCACCCCTTATTTTTGCGGGAACAATTATTACCCATTTATTTGGTGGATCGGCAGGTAGAGAGGGTACGGCTGTTCAGATTGGAGGTGCTTTTGCCGATCAGTTTACCAAATTGTTTAAACTTAAAGCCCGAGACCGAAAAGTAATCCTCATTTGCGGTATCAGTGCGGGCTTTGCCTCTGTTTTCGGAACGCCGTTGGCAGGTGCTGTATTCGGTTTGGAGGTTTTTGTGGTCGGAAGTTTAACATATAGTTCAATTCTTCCCTCATTTATCACCGCAATTATTGCCGATTATGCCTGCAAAGCCTGGGGCGTGGGCCATACGCATTATGCTATTTCTGCTATACCCGAAATGGATCTGATCAATTTATTGCTATCCACAGGCTCAGGGATATTATTCGGCCTCACAGCCAGGTCTTTTTCTGCCTTAAATCATGGAATATCAAAACTGTTCGGTAAAATAAAATATGCACCATTAAGACCCTTTGTTGGTGGCTTTATCTTAATAGCTATTATTTATTTTATTGGTAATACGCGTTACATTGGCTTAGGCATTCCGGTTATTTCTGAAGCTTTTACCCAACAAGAGCCCTGTTACACCTTTGCAATTAAATTGTTTTTAACAGCACTAACGCTCGGTGCGGGTTTTAAAGGCGGCGAAGTTACCCCGCTTTTTTTTATCGGAGCTACATTGGGCAGTTTCCTGAGTTTTTTCATTCCGCTTCCTTATGGATTACTTGCAGGAATGGGTTTTGTAGCCGTTTTTGCGGGCGCAGCAAATACACCATTGGCCTGTATTTTTATGGGCGTAGAGTTATTCGGTACTTCATCGGGAATTTATATTGCCCTGGCCTGTGTTACGGCTTACTTATTTTCGGGCCATACCGGAATTTACAGATCGCAGACTATCGGGGCACCGAAACATCTGTTACTGAAAAGGCACCAGTTTTTGAAATAGCGGAGAGCGAAGGGCTATGAGATTACCTTTGACAATCTTATCTGCATCCGGCCTGTGAGATTGTCAAAGGTTAGCTCATACCATACATAAAAATCTTATTGCAAACTACTTGTTCATAAATTACCTTTGACAATCTTATCTGCATCCGGCCTGTAAGATTGTCAAAGGTTGATAAAACTCTTTGTCTTGCTAAACATTTGGTTAAACTTCAAAATCATCGTCCTCGATCTCGCCCAACTTTCGATTCTCATTGTGAAAAGTTACAAATTCATCTCTCCCTCCAAACCATTCTAAAATATCCTCTCTTCTTAATTTAGTTTTCTTGCTTGATATTATACTATTGTAAGAACTCCATCTCCAATTCTTGAAATCATTAATCAGTTTATGTTTTTCTGGATTTACGTGTATATAGAAAATAATCCAGCTAAGATAATTTTCATCCTTTATTAAAGCTCTTTTGAATGGTGTTTGAAATAAAGTGCCTTTTCTATTTTCTTGCTTATTAAAACTTAAGGCATAAGACAAGAAAAAGTTTTTGAACTGTTTTGATATAACATCATGAATTGAATCTCCAGAGAATCCGTCTATCTTATCAGGGACTTTAATTAAAACATGAAAGTGATTTCCCAATAAGCAGTAAGCATAAATCTCCAGATAATTTGATAAATATTTATCAAATTGTTTGAGAAAATAAATATAGTTAGCCGGAGTTTGAAAGAGTCTGGCCCCGCCAACAGCTCTATTATAGATGTGATAATATTTGCCTTCTTCAAATTTAGTGTAATAATGTGCTGTTCTAGCCAAAGTTATTTAGTTTATCCAATTTCAAGATAGCGAATTATTGGATACAAATACCCTTAAAAAACTAATACACAAATATTTATAAAATCATAAAGAAAAATGGCAGTAAGGCGGACAACATTAATGGAAGTATTTATACGAAAACCTTTGACAATCTTATAGGCGTGTGCATATTAAGATTGTCAAAGGATATGGGAAGGTTTAATACAACACCCTAAACTTTATTGTTTGTTCAATCTTTTTAAGCGATTTAAACAACTGTTTATCGTATTGGGCGTTAATATCGGTAATGGCGTAACCAATTTCGGCATTAGTCATTAAAAACTGACTCACAATATTGATATCGTGTTTGGCAAAAACAGTATTGATTTTCGCCATAATACCTGGAACATTTTTATGGATGTGGATCAAGCGGTGTGATTTTTCGATTTTTGGCAGCTGCAAATTCGGGAAATTACTGCTCAGATAGGTTGCGCCGGTATTCATAAAATCGGCAACGCGTTTTGGGATAAAATCGATGTTGCGTGGATTGTTTTTCGGATCGTCGAAAACCACAATCCCTTGCTTGGTACAAAGGTCGAGATCAAGTTTATTTTTTGCGCTGCCCAGATAACCAATTGTTTTCAGCTTAGCCGCATTTTTTAACTGTTCTTTATCAATTTTTTCGCCATCTGCCAAAAGGATAATCCCAACATCTTTTACATATTTCTCTTCGAAAGTGTCTTTATGACGGATGGATAATCCATCATTTTTAAGGATTGCGATGGTTAATGGATCAACGTTACCAATTACCAGACAAAGAATCCTGTTTTTGGGATAAGAGATTGCACGTGGAAGATCGTTTACATATAAAAACTCATCGAAACTCGGTGTTACGTGGTCTGCCTTTGAAACAATGCTTTCGCGGGCAATATTCTCAGTAAAAGCAAAAAACTTATTGATGATTCCGCTTTCTCGCAGTTGGAAATCCGAATAACCATCCCCTATCCCGAAAAGTTCACCTTCAAGTTTTAAATGTTGGAGCAATTTTACCTTGCCGCCCTCTTCACTTAAAGGGTTGGCATGGTCGTAATCGATAATTTTACCATCTCCTGTGGTTACAAAGGTATTGGCGTAAATATTTTCCTTTTTAATGTGGTATTGGCTTACCACCGGGGTAATAAATTCTTTAAATCCGCCTGAAACAATCAAAACCTCATCGGCATGTTTTTTAAAAAACTCTGCATTACGCGAAAATGAGGTTGAAACTTTCTTTTTTAGATGTTTGATCAGCTGTTTTAAGTGCTCTTCGTTTGCTTCGAGCAATTTAACGCGCTGTGCGAGGCTTTCGGAGAAGGAAAGTTTTCCTTCCATGGCAAAATTGGTATAGTCTTCAATTTTTTGGAAAATCGCTTCCTTGTCTGGGTGGTTCTTTAGCGAAATCCGGGCGAGTTCATCAAGTGCTTCTACCTGCGTAAAGGTACTATCAAAATCGATGATGTAATAGGCTTTTTGTTTGGGCATTATCTTAAATGTTGGGTAATTTCAATGATGCTTTCGGCAACCGGTTTAAAGGTGATGCCTGTTTCTGTTTTTATTTTAGTGTTGTTATAATAACTTAAGGTTAAACTGCTCTTTGCGGCATCTTTTGTAATGGAAGGCTGTTTGCCCGTAAACATGGAAACAAACTTTAGGGCCCGCCACGCAGCACCAAGCATCCACGGTTTAGCTTCTTTTGTCGGCGCTTTAACGGCAAAACCCTTTGCAATTTCGCCAAACAGCTCTTTATAATGATAATCGTCGGCCGAGATGATATAACGCTCTCCCGAAACTTTGGTATCCATCAGTAAAATCATGGCTTTTGCCACATCTTCAACATCAACAAAGCCTGAAGCACCATCGGTGTAAAATGGAAAACCACCTTTAACCAATTTAAATATGGCTCCACTGCCTTCGAAACCGGCATTTTTACCAATAATTACAGAAGGATTAACAATAACGGCATCTAAACCTTCTGTTATGCCCCGCCAAACTTCCATTTCGCCCTCATACTTGGATAGGCCGTATGCATGGGCCTTCGCATCATATTCCCAAAAATCTTTTTCCGTAATCTTATGTCCTTTTTTGGCATTACCAAGTGCTGCAACCGAACTAACATGCAATAAACGGCAATTATTTTCGGCACAAAGGTTTATAATATTCGAAGTGCCTTCGATGTTGACATGAAAAAGCTGCTTTTTATCTTTAGGGTTAAAGGATACGAATGCAGCGCAATGGTAAACTTGTGCAACTCCAATAAAAGCCTCTTCTAATGCAGAAGGTTCATTGATATCAGCTTCGAACCACTCAATCAGTGGGTTATCTTTAATGAGTTCAGGGATTTTAGATTTTTCCCGCCTCAGTGCCCGCACAGCTAAACCTTTATCAGTTAACTGCTTAATTAATTCAGATCCTAAAAATCCAGTTCCTCCGGTTACCAGTATCATTTTATTTTTTTCGGGCTATATGTGGAAATACGCATTCAAAAATAGATATTTGAGCCGAGAGTTTTAAATATATGTCATTAACGGATTTCTTTTCCCCAATAAACCCCGAAAGTTTTACACCCAAACAAGGCTTTTTTACAAGTCAGCTGGGTTTAAAAGCGCAGATTTACACCGAATCGTTTCCCGATTTTGAGGAACATACCTACGATCTGGCTATTTTTGGGGTACTTGACGGGAGGGGTGCGGTTAATAACGAGGGTACTGCCCTCGCTCCCGATTATTTCAGGGAGAAATTCTATAAACTTAACGAAGGTGCCTTTAACAGCAGAATTGTTGATTTAGGCAACATTAAACATGGTGCAACCATTGCCGATACCTATATCGCAATTAAAATGGTGGTGTCTGAACTGATCAAAAAAGATATTATACCGATCATTATCGGCGGCGGACAGGATTTAACTTACGGCCAGTATTTAGGCTACGAAGATTTAGAGCAAAAAGTTGATCTGGTTGTTATCGATAACCAATTTGATATCGGCGACGATGACAATGAAGGAATCGCGACCCGATCAGACTGTTACCTGAATAAAATTTTTCTGCACCAGCCCAACTATCTGTTCAATTTTAGCAATGTGGGCTACCAAACTTATTTTGTAAACCAGGAAAGTTTGAGTGTGATGGATAAATTATATTTTGATGTGCACCGCTTGGGTGAATTTGCGCAAGATATTACCCTAACAGAGCCTATCATCAGAAATGCAAATATGATCAGCTTTGATTTAGGGGCGATCCGTTCTGCTGATGCAGCCGCAAATGCCAATACTACGCCAAATGGTTTTGATGGTGAGGAAGCCTGCCGCATTGCCCGCTACGCAGGTATGAATGATAAATTAACCTCAATTGGCTTTTACGAATTTAATCCTGCTTACGATAACAATGGCCAAACGGCCTTTCTGCTGGCCCAAATGGTTTGGTATTTTGTTGACGGATTTTATGCCCGTAAAAAGGATTTCCCGCTTACGCCAAAATCGCAGTTTATGATTTACAGAACCAGCCTAAAAGATGGTTCGGGCGAAATGATGTTTGTAAAGAGCAAAAAATCAGACCGTTGGTGGATGCAGGTCCCCTATCCATCCGGTCAATCTAAAAACGAACGCTACCACCTGGTGCCCTGCAGGTATGATGATTACCAAACTGCAGTTAATGGCGAAATGCCCGATTTATGGTGGAGAACCTACCAAAAACTGAATTAAAAACTTATGCAATTTCAAAGTGAAAGCTATGTAATTTCAAAGTAGAGGTTATGTAATTTCAAAGTAGAGGCTATGTAATTTCAAAGTTGAAGCTATGTAATTTCAAAGTTGCGGTTTAATATTTGTTGTAGCCATTATAAAATATTAAGCTGGAAACAGATAAAATAAGAGACTTCGATATAATAAACAGTATATCATAATTTTACATAGCTATTTACGTTTTAGCCGTACAGATTTTTATATTTGGCAAACGATTAACTAACCCACATGAAAAAAATATTATTATCTGCAATGGCTTTATTGCCGCTTGCAGCACTCGCACAAAAACCATTTACTGTTAATGGCGACATTAAAGGCTTAAAAACCGGAGATAAAGTTTATTTGGTTTACCGCGCCGACGATAAATCGGTTACCGATTCTGCAACCGTAACCAATGGAGCCTTTGCATTTAAGGGAACATTAGCAGGCCCCACCAGTGGAAATTTATTCCTGAATAAAAATCCTTTCGTTAACCGTCCGGCAAAAGGCGAAGTATTGGATTATATGACTTTATTCCTTGAACCTGCAAGCATTAAGGTAACCGGCACCGATTCAATTAAAAAAGCAGTAATTTCAGGATCACTTGTTAACGACGATAACAAGAAATTGAAAGCATTAACCAAGCCTGTTGATGATGAAATAGCTGCCATTAACTCCGACTATGCCAAACTCACGCCAGAGCAACAAAAAGATCCTAAAAAAAGGGAAGAAGCCATGGCCCGTTACGAGAAAGCTACGGCGGCCTTAGCTCCTATCTTATTAACTTACGCAGATAACAATCCAAAATCATTTATCAGCTTAACCTCACTTAGTCAATTGGTTTCTGACCCCGACCAGGTAGTTGCAGTAGAAAAAGCTTTTACAAAATTATCTCCAGAGTTGAAAGCAACGGCAAATGGCAAAAAAATCAGTCAGTTATTAGAAGCAGGAAAGAAAACAGCCGTTGGTTCTACAGCAATGGATTTTACCCAAAACGATGTAAACGGCAAACCAGTTAAACTATCTGATTTTAAAGGTAAATATGTTCTGGTAGATTTTTGGGCATCGTGGTGTGGCCCATGCCGTGGCGAAAACCCAAATGTTGTAGTAGCTTACAACAAATTTAAAGACAAAGGCTTTACCGTATTGGGTGTTTCTTTAGATGGAGGAACTACAAGAACAACCAAAGAAGCGTGGTTAAAAGCTATTGACGCAGATAAATTAACCTGGACACATGTTTCTGATTTAAAAGGATGGAGCAATGAGGTGGCGCAGATGTATGGCATTCAATCTATCCCGGCCAACTTCCTGATTGACCCAACTGGCAAAATTATCGCCAAAGGTTTAAGAGAGCAGGCTTTACAAGATAAACTTCAGGAGTTATTGGGAAGTAAATCTAAATAATTGCCTTTTCCCGTTAAGATGGCAATTCCAAATATCGGGACAGCATAACGAGTGAAAAGCGTAAATGTTACAGAAAAACCCGCAGATTGATTAAATTCTGCGGGTTTTTCTTTAATATAATCCTATTCAGCATTCTTTATTATCGTCACCCTGAATTTATTTCAGGGTATTTACAATATTAGATACTGAAATAAGTTCAGCATGACGGTAAGGTTATCAATAAAGCCAAAAAAACTTCATTTTTCCCCAACAATTATTGAATTTTGGCTACTAAACTAAATCAAAGCCGATATCTTCTCTAAAATACTTCCCGTCGAAATAAATTCTTCCTGCATCGGCAGTAGCCGATTGTAAAGCCGTAAATAAGTCTTTTTGCAAACTGGTAATTGCAATTACCCTTCCGCCATTGGTTTTAACCACATCATTTTCTAAAAGCGTACCGGCATGGAAAGCGTTAGAATGACGTAGGTTTTCTATTCCTGTGATGGCTTTACCTTTTAAATAATCTCCTGGGTAACCGCCTGCCACAATCATTACGGTAGCAGCCGTTTGATCAGAAATAACCAGGTTAACCTGATTCAACTGTTTGTTGGCAGTGGCCATAAACAGCTCTACCAAATCATTCTCAATCCTTGGGATCACACTTTCCGTTTCAGGATCGCCCATACGTGCGTTATATTCGATCACAAAAGGCTCTTCTCCTACTTTGATCAATCCGAAGAAGATGAAACCAGTGTAATCTATATTATCTTTTTTTAGTCCGTTAACCGTTGGTTTAATAATGCGCTCTTCTACTTTAGCCAAAAATTCAGGCGTGGCAAATGGCACTGGCGAAACTGAGCCCATACCACCCGTATTTAAACCGGTATCATTCTGGCCAATCCGCTTATAATCTTTAGCCGAAGGTAATGTAACGTAGTTTTCTCCATCGGTTAAAATAAATACCGATAGTTCTATACCACTTAAAAACTCTTCGATTACCACCGTTGCCCCAGCCGCACCAAATTTACCACCAAGCATAAGCTTTAATTCCTCTTGTGCTTCAACAGTTTCGGTGCAGATTAACACGCCTTTACCAGCCGCTAAACCATCAGCCTTTAAAACTACCGGTAATGCATGGTTTTCTAAATAAGCCAGCCCATCTTCTAAGGTTTCGGGGGTGAAAGATTTCGAAGCTGCCGTAGGAATACCATGACGCTCCATAAACTGTTTAGAGAAATCTTTACTTCCTTCTAAAATGGCACCTTCTTTTTTAGGTCCGATAACGGGAATGTGTGCAATTGCCTGATCGGCAAGAAAGAAATCGTGAATACCATTTACTAAAGGTTCTTCAGGTCCTACTACTACCAGTTCGATATTTTCGGTAAGCACTACTTTTTTGATCGAATCAAAATCGTTTACATTGATGTTGATATTGGTACCATATGCACCTGTACCACCGTTTCCTGGAGCAATAATCAATTTATCGCAGTGCGAAGACTGGCTCATTTTCCAAGCGAATGCGCTTTCTCTGCCGCCTGAACCTAAAAGTAAGATATTCATGTGGGCAAAGATAATAAATGAGGGATGGAAAAGGGAAGATGGGGGATGGAAAATGTAAAAAGATGGATGATGGAAAATGTAAGACGGATAATGTATCTAGCAATCAGGGTTTCCTACATCATCCATATTACATCTCACATGTTACATCATTTGGCGCTTCTGGTCATCTGCTCCAGCATATCCCACATTTCGCTTGGGATTGCTTCCAAACCATTCATCTGGCCTGCACCTTGAAGCCATTCGCCTCCATCAATGGTAATTACTTCTCCATTAATGTATCCTGAGAAATCGCTCACTAAAAATGCTGCTAAATTGGCCAGTTCCTGATGATCGCCCACCCTTTTTAATGGCACCCGGTTTTTAAAATCGAATTTTTTGGCTAAATCTCCAGGCAATAAACGCTCCCAGGCACCTTTAGTAGGAAATGGGCCTGGTGCTATTGCATTGGTACGGATCCCATATTTGCCCCATTCTACAGCCAAAGACCGTGTCAAAGCTAAAACCCCTCCTTTTGCACAGGCTGATGGCACAACATAAGCAGAGCCTGTAAAAGCATACGTAGTTACAATATTTAAGACAGTTGCAGCTTGCTTTTCCTTAATCCAGTGTTTACCAAAGGTAAGTGTACAGTTTACGGTTCCTTTTAACACAATATCGATAATGGATGAAAATGCATTGGCTGATAAACGCTCGGTTGGGGAAATGAAATTACCCGCAGCATTGTTTAATAATACATCAACCGAACCAAATCTCTCCAAGGTTTTGGCCAGTACATTTTCTACCTGTGTTACTTCCCTCACATCACAGGCAACCGCCAATACTTTACCGCCTGTTTTTTCTTCCATCTCGTCAGCAGTTTTTTGGAGCACATCCTGCTTACGGCTAGTGATGACCAGGTTAGCACCAAGTTTCAGGAAATATACGCCCATTGCTTTTCCAAGCCCGGTTCCACCACCTGTAATTACGATTGTTTTTCCTTTTAAGGCGTCGTCTCGGAGCATTGATGAATTATAGTTGAACATATTGGTAATTGGTTAATTGTAGGGATTATTGAATTGTTGAGAATGGTTAATCTGTTAATTGTTTAAACTGGTTAACTGCTGGTCGCTAAATTGTTTGAACAGCGTAATCGACCCCAAACGCCCAGCTCCAAACGCTAAACTTATTTTCTTTGCAAATTAGCCAAAATGGTTTTTAAGATATGGCGTGTTGCCGGCGACCACCATTGGGCCAACATTTTTTCCAGTGTAGCAGATTGGTCGGCTGTTACGGCCGCAATAAGTTCTTCCCGGATATTTAGTTTGCTCTGCGACCATGTATTGCTTTCAAGCTCCATGTACTTTTTAATTTTGCGTTCGGCAGCGGTTAGCAAACTTTCGTTTCTTACCAGTTCATCTACCAAACCAACTTTTAAAGCTTCTTCCGGGCTGTAAAGCTTACCTGAAAGCAAACTACGGGTAGCCTCAGCCTTACCGATCCAAAAAGCATATAACTGAAAAATACTGTTTGGAACAATTATTCCCACGGGCACTTCATTTAAACCAATAATGTATTGTCCTTCGGCCATTATGCGCGCATCGCAAGCCAGGGCAATTACACAACCACCTGCCGGACTATGACCACTAATTGCCGCCACCATTGGTTTTTTAAATGAAACCAGGTTAGCGGTAAAACCCAAAAATAACTGCCAGAAAGATTTTGCTTCTTCTTCGTTATAATTATAAAGTTCTACTAAATCTAATCCTGCAGAAAAAAAAGGTGCTGTACCGGTTAAAATTACACCGCCAATGTTATCATCGGCGGTAATGTTTTTAAGCATATCGTCAAGCTCGGTAATCAAATCGCGGTTTAAGGCGTTCGATTTTCCTCTATCTAATGTAATGGTTGCCAAACGGTCTTTAACACTTACTTTTATTGTATTCATATTAAATGGTATCAAGATTAGTAGTAGCAGGCATCCTGGTATCAAGTACCCATTATGGGGTAACAAGATGATTTATCTAAATTTTTAGCGCCATCACTTTAGCCTTCCTTCTTTGTGCTAAAAACAACTATGCATGCATACTAATTCAAATTTATCTATTTTTCCCTATTTAACATCATAAGTGTAAACTTTTCTTCCCAAATGCCCTAATGCATCAATTCCTTCTATCACTACCCGATAACTTGCAGGCTCATCGGCATTATAAAATTCGAATTTAGCTTTTCCGTCTTTATCTGCAACCACCTGTGGGTTCCAATAAATTGTAGTTCTTAAATCAGCCCTGCTGCTTGTGCTTTCCGAATCGTATTTGGGCGAATAAAACTCTCTTGAAACGGTAAATCCCTTAGGGTTTAAAGTTAAAATCCCAGGTGCATAGCGATCAACACTTCTGCCACCGTCGCCACGTTTTGTTGTAATAATGAGTACACCTCCCCCACCTTGAGAGCCATAAATTGCTGTATTGCCAATACTTTTCAGCAACTCGATAGATTCTACATCGGTAGGCGAAACATTATCCAGAAAATCGGCTTCCATTTGCATACCATCTACAATAATATTCATGGGTGTATTCTGGCTGCGCATTAAATACGGTATGTTGCCCCTAAATATTACGCCAGGCAAACGTCCTTGCAAACATTGCGATAAAGTAACGCAGGTTGACAACTGATCGGCTGTTAACACGTAATCGGCCCTACCAGCGCCATTTAGATTGGATGAATTTTTAGCAGGATTTTTTTTCTCGGTAATCGTTACTTCATCTAACTTAATTGTTCTTTCAAGTAGGCCCAAACGGGTCATCTCATTAAAATAATTATCACTTTCTTTGATATATTTCATTAAGGTATTGTTCACATTGATATCGATATCTGCACCGTTTTTATTTTTGGTTACAATCTGGCCGGGAACCACATCAAGGTTAATATCAACAAATTTCCTTTCAGTTTTGGTTCTGGCCTGTACAACAAATTTTGTACTATCTCCAAAACTTAGGTTATCGAAAACAAATTTCCCTTCTGCATTGGTTACGGTATCTAAAATATACATCGTACCCTTTGTAGCCATAAGCATTACTTTTCCACCGGGCACAGGTTTATTTCCTTTGGTTACCGTTCCGCTTATGGTAATGGATTGTTCGGGCTGGAAGGTAATATTCGGGCCAACGTTATTGATGATATTTTTCCAGATAAACCGTCTCCAGCCCTGGGTAAGCATCAGGTTATCCAGTTCTTTTTGCGTTTGAACATCATCTTTTAAGAAATAATGATTTGGCTTTTCTACATAGCCGATCAAATCAGATGTGAGCAATAAAGAAGTAAGAATATTCGTTTCATTATCTTCATCGGCCGCCACTTTGTTTGCATTGGTAACGGCAACAGAGAAACTTCCTAAAACAGGCTGCCCCACATTTGTAGCATCAAAGGCGAAACTGGCCTTTCCTTTTCTGGCACTTGAAACACCAGAGGAGTTAAGTGATAAATCAATTAACCCAGATTTATTATTCACAAAAACTAAACGTTCTGCTATGGGTTGGTTGCTACCCGAAAACAAGGTAAACTGAACAATCCCTGTTGGTAAATTCTTTTTGGGAATGTTGGCTACCAACACCTGCTTATCCATTTTAGCTTTTGAAACATAATACACATTGCCGCCATGCTGTGCCACTACCTTTAACTCTTCTCCATTAACAAGGTCGGCACTGCTCATAATTTTAAGCACCACTTTACCGGTATCCAAACTGTTAAGTGAAATGGTATAACCGCTTTTTACAGCTGCAGGAAGTTTGATGGTTTTTTGTGATCCATCCTTAAACTTAACCTTCGCAGCGTACGATTTTCCGGCCTGGCTATTGAATATCATGCTACCCATCCCCAGATAGCTGGTAGCAAAATTGGTAACTTCGGCACCGGCTTCATCAACAACTACTCCTTCTACATCTTCTCCCCTTCCGTTAGCATTAACCGCTTTAATCGCCATTTTTTGCGGCAGTTCTTCAACAAGTGCTCCTCCCTCGGGCATAAACTGAACATCTACATCATTGGAGGTTGAAGTAATGGGGATCGATTTAACAACTTTTTGTTTGTTATCAAGGGTAATGGTGGCAACAATTTTACCAGATTTATTCTGGAAGGATTGATTATTGGTAAAACTGATCACTGCATCGCCGGTTAAACTGGTTTTAACCTTTCCTTTGGCTACCGATTTATAATCGAGCTGAACATCGTAGCTGATTTCATTTTCGCTATAGGCTACCCCGTTCTTATCTTCGAAGTGTACGGTGGCGGTTACTTTATCAGCGTTGTTTTCTTTGGTAAAATTATAGCTGGTTTTTGTAAAAACTTTGTTAGCCCAGCTGTTTCCGATCTTAATTGTTTTATCGAAGAAGAATTCTGTGCCAAAATTGCGCATATAATTGGTGTAGGCCCTGATGCGGTAATTGCCCTCGCCGAGCGAATCGGTAAGCTTAAAATCGCCCCAAGAAATGCCGCCCATAATGGGTAGTTTAACCATCTTTTTAAGCGAATCTTTTTCATTGATCAGCTCTACATAAAGTATTTTGCTGATACCCGATGGCGCTGATGTTTTGGTATTTATTACATAAGCTTTAAACCAGATATCATCTCCAATGGCATAATATGGCTTATCTAAATGAAGGTGAACTTTTTCTTGAGGGTATTTGGTGGTGTAATCTTCGAATTTTTGTAAGAGCTGACTAAATGGATCATCGTCCATTTTAAATGCGGTAAAGCCGATCAATAAACAAACAAAACTGAGTGCGAGAATAATTTTGGATTTCATGTGGTTAGGTAAAAATAAATACGCCTCAAGGTACAAAACCTGAGGCATATTTTTATGAAGAACAAATGAAATTCAGTTTTCAGTTGACAGTTTTCAGTTAACCAATTAAACAGTTAACCTTATTTACTAAAATTTATTCTTCCACATCATGCTTTCTACCGGCCTTGTGGTTTTATTGTTGTATTTGGCGTTTCCTTTTGTATTGTACATGGTTTCGATCTTACCTTCAACCACAAAATAGATCAGTTGCCCGATCGGCATCCCTGCATAAATTTTTACGGGCTGCGCCACCGAGATTTCCAGCGTCCAGGTGTTGCAAAAACCAACATCGCCTTTACCTGCAGTTGCATGGATATCGATGCCCAATCTGCCAGTACTGCTTTTTCCTTCTAAAAAAGGAACATGTCCGTGCGTTTCGGTATACTCTACCGTAACACCAAGGTATAAGGTACCCGGATGGAGGATATACCCATCTTTAGGGATTTCGAAATGTTCAATTTCATTGTGTGCTTTTGCATCCAGTACACGGCTTTTATAAGTAGCCAGGTATTTCCCCAAATGAACATCATACGAGTTGGTTCCTAAACATTCGCGTTTAAAAGGCTCAATAATGATTGTCCCCTTCTCTATTTCTTCTAATATCCTGCTATCAGATAATATCATTTTTATACGTATTTTTGGCCTAAATTATCATTTATTTAAGATAATTTTGCATGTAATCTCCAATTTAATCAATGCCAATAATTTACAATAAAAATATTGATCAGCATTCTGTTTTAGCAATTTGGAAAATTGAGGAAACGGAGGAAGAATTGTTGGCCGGACTGCAGCTTAAGCAGCACGAACGTGATATCATTTCATCATTAAACAGTGGTAAACGCCTGCTACATTGGCTAAGCACAAGGCTTTTGTTGCGCACAATGCTTAATACAACTGAGTATATCGATTGCCAGTTTGATGAGCACGGAAAACCTTACCTTGTTAATTTCGACTACCATATTTCATTAAGCCATTCATACGATTATGCAGCGGTAATGATCAGCAAGGACCATCCGGTTGGCGTTGATATTGAATTGATTAAACACAAGATAAAAAGTATTAAACATAAGTTTTTGAGTGATGTAGAGCTTGCCCAAAAACAGATTGGCGACAATACAGATGGTTTATATGTGGCCTGGTGTGCCAAGGAGGCTATTTATAAGTGGCACGGAAAAAAAGGACTGGAGTTTAAACAACATATCCACATAAAGCCTTTTAAACTCAAGAACGAAGGCTCCTTAAACGCCCTGGTAGAACTGCCAAGCGGCACACGCGAGCTGGCCGTAAATTATTTTAAAACCAAAGATGGTTACATGCTCGGTTATGTGGCAGGCAACTCTTAAAAATATACTGAGATGAACGATACAGCGGAGAAAGTGACTGCGGCAGATTTAGTTCCGACTTTATTTGCAGACTGGGGCTTAACAGATTATCAGCAAGCCTGGGATAAACAGGAAGATTTATTGAATAAAACGGTTGCCATTAAAACAGAAAACCGCATCAATAATACCCAAAACCCTACCCCAAACCACCTTGTTTTTTGCGAACACCCACATGTTTATACATTGGGCAAAAGCGGGCATCCCGAAAACCTATTACTGGATGAACAGGGTTTAAAAGAGAAACAGGCCACTTATTATAAAATTAACCGCGGTGGCGACATCACCTATCACGGCCCCGGGCAGATTGTGGGTTACCCGATCCTCGATCTTGATAATTTTTTTACCGATATTCATTTATACCTGCGCACGCTCGAAGAAGCCGTTATCCTCACTTTAAAAGATTATGGAATAACTGCCGGCCGCTACCCTGGTTTTACAGGTGTTTGGTTAGATGCCGACAATGAAAAGGCCCGTAAAATCTGTGCAATGGGTGTACGCTGCAGCCGTTGGGTTACCATGCATGGTTTTGCTTTTAATGTAAATGTTGATTTAGATTATTTTAAGAATATTGTTCCCTGCGGCATTGATGATAAAGCAGTAACCTCTTTGGCGCAGGAATTGGGCCATAATTTAGATATGGATGAGGTAAAAGGCAAATTGAAAAACCATATTGCCCAGCTTTTTAAAATGAAGCTGATTTAACAGCATAATAAAACTATACATAACACTTCTTCGTAAATTGAACCATGAAGATTTTGTTGAACGTCATTTTATTTTCTTTGCTAACTTCGGCCTGCACAAAACAATTACCAATGTATACCGAAAGCAATACTGATACCCCTGCAACACTGCCCGCTGCCACAGGCGACTATTCCTATCTGGCACTAGGCGATTCATATACGATTGGCGAAGCGGTTAAGCAGGCAGAATCTTTTCCATATCAGCTTCAGAACCTGCTAAAGGGAAAAGGGAAAAATGTAGCCAGCCCCAAAATTATTGCGGTTACGGGCTGGACAACCGACGAGCTTCAGGCTGCTATAAAAAAGGAAAACATAACCGGCCCTTACAGTTTTGTTACGCTGCTCATCGGGGTTAACAATCAATACAGGGGCTACCCAATCGATACCTATAAAAAAGAGTTCGCAGAATTGTTACAAACGGCAATTACTTTTGCCGGCGGTGATAAAAGTAAGGTTTTTGTGGTTTCTATTCCTGATTGGGGCGTTACGCCTTTTGGCCAAAACTCAGGCCGGAGTACGCAAGCTATTGCAGATGAAATTGATAGATTTAATGCTGCAAACCAAGAAATAACGCTTGCTGCAGGTGTAAACTACACCAATATTACACCAGCATCTAGAAATGCTGCAACCGATATTTCTCTAGTGGCTAACGATGGTCTTCATCCCAGTGGTAAAATGTATGCCGGTTGGGCCGATGCGTTATCAACAAAAGTTGCAAATGTGTTGAAATAATTCGAGCGCTATTTATTCTGTTTTTAAATTAAAAAATTTACTTTAGTTTAACTATTTAAATTAATCACCTTAAAAACATTAAAAAATTATGAATGAGTATGAAGGAGGCGGAGTAGCCGCTGGCATTGGCGTTGTAGGCGGAATTATTTACCTGGCAATAATTGTTGTGCTAATTGTTGGCATGTGGAAAGTGTTCGAAAAAGCGGGCAAACCAGGCTGGGCAGCAATTATTCCGATCTACAATTTAATCGTTTTATTAGAAATTGTTGGTAAACCGATGATCTGGATTTTATGGTTAATTATCCCTTGTGTGAATATCGTATTTGGAATATGGCTTTACAATTTGGTAAGCAAAAGCTTTGGTAAGTCAGAAGGCTTTACTGTTGGTATGATCATATTCCCATTTATTTTCTGGCCAATCTTAGGCTTTGGCGATGCTAAATACTTAGGTCCATCTGCGGCAGAGGCACAAAACGGCGGTTTTGGCAACAATCCTTTCGGTAATCAAAACAACCCGTTCAATAACCCTTTCGGTAATCAAGATAAACCAAATGATACACCGCCACCGGTAGTTTAATTAAAATGTTTATCCTATTTATATTTTGCAGCTTAATCAACCTGGTTGATTGGCTGCAAAATCATTTAATACCTTGCCCATTTAAAGCCTTAACAGGCATCGATTGCCCCGGTTGTGGGTTCCAAAGATCGTTTATTGCACTTATGCAGGGCGATTTGTCGAAAAGCTGGTTGCTTTACCCCCCAACAATCCCTTTGTTGCTCTTATTTGTAACCGCTGGCTTAATGTATAAGTTTCGCATCAAGCAACGACCTCTCTTGCTTAAAATACTGGTTATAGTTGTGGGTAATTTTGTAATGATCAGTTATCTGCACAAAATGTTCTTCTAGCTAAACGCTCATATTGGCCGTGAGGTGATTATAATCTTTCAATATCGTTTCTAAAAACTGTAATTCGTTCATTCCACCAGGGATGGTTACGAAAATATGTTCTTTGGTTTTAGCAGCCATGGCATAAATTAAATCGGCATTTCCTGTTTGGTAATAACCTGTCAGCACTTCGTGGATCAGTTCTATATCCCTATCATTTAAATGCAATACCTCTTTAAACTGTGGGTTATATTCTTCGGGCAGGTTAAAACTAAAGGCTACGTTGGCAAATTCTGTTCTGGGTTTGGTTTTGATCAAGGTTGTTTTAGCCAGAATATCGCCCACCCGCTGGTGGTTTTTGGTTACCGCTACCGATACCAGTGCAACAACGCCCCAGCCAAAAGGAAAGCCAAAATCGATCATCCTGAATAACCACCTGATAATATACTGGCCAAAAGTAGGCTGTGACCCATCAATGCTGATCACTTTTATTCTCAACGCTTTTTTGCCTAAGGTCTGTCCATCCATTGTGATCTCGCAAACCAGGTCGTAAAAAACAAAAATGGCCAGGAAAACAAAAAATACCACCATTGAAGCAGTTCCCGACATTCCCATCTGCGCCACGCCCATTAGCACCAACCCGATTGCACCAATTACCAAAAACCCGGCTAAATCTATACATCTGGCCGCTATGCGCTCTCCAAGCCCGGCAATTTCGTAATCAATATCAATGTTTTGAGCTGTGCTAATTTTGATGCTATCCATATTCAAACATAATTTTTTTTAAAGATAATTGCTGTATATCAAGCTGTAAATATTTTAAACTAATGTTTTCTTATATTTTTCGGTTTTGGTTTAATGTTAATTTCATTTCCATAAAAAATTAACTATTTTAACCCAAGATTTGGTAACGCCTTAAATGAGAGAAGCATTATTTGTTAAACAGAATTCGGAAAAGTGGCAACATTACGATTCCATGCTACAGGCAAACCCCGATGAAGTTGCCAATCAGTTTATCGAAATAACCAACGATCTTGCTTATTCAAAAACATTTTATCCAAATTCTAAAACCACCGCTTACCTAAATGGCTTAGCCTCTAAGCTCCATCAGTCTGTTTATAAAAACAAGAAAGAGAAATCGAACAGATTTATCGTTTTTTGGAAAACAGAACTTCCGCTAATTTTTTTACAGCACCGGAAACAGATATATTATGCGTTGGCATTTTTTCTCATTTCGTGCGCAATCGGTGCCTTATCGGCCAAGTACGACGATACTTTTGTGCGCCTGATAATGGGCGATGGCTATGTAAACATGACCAACGAAAATATTGCAAAAGGCGATCCGTTTGGCGTTTATAAACAAGAGAATGAGTTTATGATGTTTTTCCAGATAGGGATCAACAATATTTACGTAGCCCTGTATACCTTTGTTTTGGGGATTATATTTTCATTTGGCTCCATTGTTTCATTGTTTAGAAACGGTGTAATGCTCGGTTCGTTCCAATATTTCTTTTTTAGCAAAGGTTTGGGTTTTCAATCCGTTTTGGTGATCTGGATCCATGGAACTTTAGAGATATCGGCAATAGTACTCGCAGGGGCAGCAGGATTGATCTTAGGGAACAGCTTTTTATTTCCTAAAACCTATACCAGGATGGCCTCGCTGCTTAAAGGCGCAAAGGATGGATTAAAAATCGTAATCGGTCTGATCCCCATATTTATCGTGGCTGCATTTTTTGAGAGTTTTGTTACCAGGCATACCGAAATGCCAATATGGCTTAGCCTATTTATATTATCGGCATCAGCCGCTTTCATTATCTGGTACGTATTTATTTACCCGATAAAAATTTACAACAAACAACCGTCATTAGATTAATATGCTAGGGAATATAGAATTTAAAAAAAGAAGAGACTTCGGACAGGTAATTAACGACACTTTTACCTTCATGCGTCAGAACTTTAAGCCGCTTATTAAAATATATTTTACCTTTTGCGGTTTATTTGTGCTGGCCAGCATGTTAACCATGTTATTGCAGCAATATAAAATGGTTAACATTATAAATACCATCGGTAATGGAAAAAACACCAGCGGATTAGGTTTTGGCAGTTTATATGGGATAGAATATTTTTTATCTATGTTATTCTCTCTGGCCACTTACGCCAGCATGACTGTAGCCATACTTTCATACATTGCTATATATGTTCAAAAAGGAAACCAAACACCGACTACTGATGAGGTTTGGGGATATTTTAAATATTATTTTTTCAGGATATTCGGCAGTTCCATACTCTTGATGCTTATGGTAGGCGTCGCCTTTATTTTTTGCCTTGTGCCTGGCTTTTGGCTGTTTCCTTATGTAGCCATGATGTTCCCGATAATGGTTATCGAAAATGGTTCATTGGGCTATTCGTTCGGCAGGAGTTTCAAAATCATTAAAGATAATTTCTGGATTACTTTCGGCACGCTCATCGTGGTATGGATTATTGTGTATGCCTGCATGAGCCTGGTGGTTTTGCCCACGAGTATTTTTAATATGATTGGCATGTTTACCCACAAAACGCCACACATGTCGCTAACATTAACCATGATTACCACTGTTTTACAGTCTTTGTGCCAGGTATTTACCATCATACCAATCATTACCATTTCATTGGCCTATTTCAGCTTGGTTGAGCAGAAAGAAAGTACAGGTTTAATGGAACGGATTTCTAATTTTGGCAATACTGAAAAACCTATAGATACCCGACCTGAAGAATATTAAGATGCAGCATGCTTTAATCCGATATCTTCTTGTTTCCTTTTTGTTTTTTATTCCGGTAATCAGCAATGCACAGGCCGTTAAACCCAAAACAAAGCCTTCTATTGTGCGGGCAGACAGTACCCAAATTACGCCTTCAAAATTTGATAAAGATGCAATAGGCAGTTATAAAGAACAAAAAGAGTTTCAATATGATGAAATAGGCCAGCAGCAGTTATCCCTCTGGGACAGATTCTGGTTCTGGTTTTGGGATATGGTTGGCAGGCTGTTCGAAGGTGCGGCATCTAACTTTATTTCGAGGTATATTTTTATCGGACTTGGTGTTGCACTTATTTTATACATTGTAATCAAAATCATTGGTGCCGAAAATATTTTCAGGAGAAAATCAAAAGAAACAATCCTTCCATATGATGTGATTACCGAGAATATCCATGAGATAGATTATGAGCAGGAATTACAAAGGTTAATTGCGGAAAGAAAATTCAGATTGGCGGTAAGGCTATTGTATTTAAGGGCTTTAAAACAGCTCAGTGATGCTGATATCATTGAGTGGCAGCCCGACAAAACCAATTATAATTATCTGATGGAGATCAGCAAACCAGAACTTAGAAACGATTTCAGCAGACTCACCCTACAGTTCGATTATATCTGGTACGGAGATTTCCCTATCGATGAAGTGAAATTCGACCCTATAAACCATTCTTTTAACCAGTTTAACAGCCAGATTAAATGAAAGGTTATAAAATATATCTGATCATTGGCTCCATCCTGATTTTGGTTTACCTTGTGGCGCAGTATAATAAACCCACGCCAACAAACTGGGCGCCAACTTATGCAACAAAGGATAAAATACCTTACGGCACGTTTATTCTGTATAATAGAATAAAAGATATTTTACCTTCAGCAAGCGTGCAACAATCGAAAGCGGCTATTTACAACACCTTAAAAGCCAAAAAATTCAGCAAAACAGCCTATTTAATTGTTGCGCAGAAAGCAGAGATCAGTAAAACCGATTTCGATCAGCTGGTGAAATATATGCAGGACGGAAACAGTGTATTTATCGCCAGTTACGACCTTGGCAAAATAGAAAAAGACCTTAAATTACAGACCTCTACCACTATGTCGGCCGAGGGGAGCCACCTGAATTTCACCAATCCAAACTTAAAAACGGAGGCAGATTACGGTTTTAAAAGAGGAATTGGGAGCCAGTATTTTAACAGGGTTGATACCGGCAAAACAACAATACTTGGCGTAAATGCAAAAGGACAGCCTAATTTTATCCGTTACAGTTATGGCAAAGGGAACCTCTTCCTGATTGCAGAACCAGGTTTTTACACCAATTTTAATCTGCTAGATAAATATGGCGCAGAGTATGCAGCTAAAACTTTAAGCTACCTACAAGGAAATAACCGGATAATTTTCGACGAATATTTTTCTGTTCAAGAGAATGCTACTACCGATATGCTTAGGGTTTTCTTTAAACATCCCGAACTCGAATTTGCTTATTACCTGGCCATTTTTAGCCTGATCATTTTTGTACTGTATGATATTAAACGCCGCCAGAGGATTATCCCGATAGCAGATCCTTTTACCAATTCTTCACTGGCATTTGTAAATGTAGTGGGCAGTGTTTATTACCACGAACGGAACAATTTAGATATCGCCTTAAAAAAGATCAATTATTTTTTGGAATTTTTAAGAACCAGGTATTACCTGAAAACCAACGATATCGACAGTAATTTTAGTGAGCTTTTAGCTGAAAAAACGGGCATTAACGAAGCGCTTGCCAAAAAATTAACCAGGCACTTTATACAAACCCCAACAATGAGCGACCTGAGCGATACTCAATTGATCAACTTAAACGAAAGCATAGAACAATTTTATAAAAATACGCAAAGCAATGGAACAAGAACAGTTTAACCCACGTACCGATTTAAGTGCACTCAATGCGGCGGTAAATCAGATCAGAAACGTGCTTGGAAATATCATCGTAGGCCAAAAGCAGGTGATCGATTTCTTAATTGTGGGCCTGCTTGCCGATGGGCATATTTTAATTGAAGGTGTACCCGGAGTAGCCAAAACGCTAAGCGCCAAACTGCTCGCCAAATCAATCGATGCCCAGTTTTCCAGGGTCCAGTTTACCCCTGATTTAATGCCTTCTGATGTTCTGGGAACACCCATATTTAACACCAAAACCGGGGATTTCGAATTTCGAAAAGGTCCGATTTTCGGCAACATTATATTGGTTGATGAGATTAACCGTGCACCGGCTAAAACCCAATCGGCCCTGTTTGAGGTGATGGAAGAGCGGCAGGTCACCATAGATGGCCAAACCTATATCATGGACGAGCCTTTTATGGTATTGGCCACCCAAAACCCCATTGAGCAGGAAGGTACATACCGTTTGCCTGAAGCGCAATTAGACCGGTTTTTATTTAAAGTTGAGGTTAAATATCCTACGTTAGAGGAAGAAACCGCAATTTTGACGGCGCAGCATACCCTGGTGAACAAAACTTTATTAAACGAGGTAAAACCGGTATTATCAGTTCAGCAGATACAGGAAGCAAGGGCCATTATCCGTAATTTATTTGTGGAGCCGAAATTACTGGAGTTTATTGCCAAAATCGTAAACGAAACCCGCAACAATCCATCCCTTTATCTTGGTGCATCGCCAAGGGCATCCTTAGCAATTGTACACAGCGCAAAAGCTTTTGCAGCCATTCAAGACCGCGATTTTGTTACCCCAGATGACATTATTGCCGTTGCAGGCCCGGTATTGGCACACCGGATATTATTGTCGCCAGAAAAAGAAATGGAAGGGTTAACCACAACCGATATTGTAAACCAGATTATTAAAAAAATTGAAGTTCCAAGATAGTCCGAGGTTTGAAGCCAGTTAACCGATTTATACAATTAACCGATTAAGCACCATTGAAAAAATTCTTTCAGCAATATTATACCAATCTGTTCCTAACCGACCGCTTATTTGCTGTCCTGGGATTTTGCGTTGTGCTCTTTTTGCTGAAGTTCTTTTTTGCCTGGATGGGCGACATACCCGAAATTGCAACAGGTGCAGTAATGGTTTTACTCTTTATTGATATTTTTATCCTCTACCGGATCGGCCAGGGGGTTGAGGCCAAAAGATTTACCCCAAAACGTTTGAGTAACGGCGATGAAAACCCGATACAGATTGAAATAAAAAACCGTTATGGATTTGGTGTAAACATTAGGGCGATTGATGAGGTACCTTTCCAGTTCCAGCTGCGCGATAAGGATTTTAAACTTCATTTAAAACCTGCAGAGGTTAAATCGATCCACTACAATTTACGACCAACTAAACGCGGCGAATACGACTTTGGCTTTATCAGAACCTATATTGCTTCGCCTTTGGGCTTAATCAATCGCCGTTATAATTTGGATGGTGTTAAAATTTTACCCGTATATCCATCGTTTATTAACCTTGGCCAGTACGAACTAATGGCCGTTTCGCGCTTTTTAACCGAATTCGGCATCAAAAAAATCAGAAAAATTGGCCAAAGCAGCGAATTCGACCAGATTAAGAACTACGTCGGCGGTGATGATATCCGCACCATTAACTGGAAAGCAACTGCCCGAAAAGGCGGCTTGATGGTAAATACTTATACAGACGAAAAATCGCAGAACATTTACTGCGTTATTGATAAATCGCGGGTAATGCGTATGCCTTTTGAAGGGCTGAGCCTGCTCGATTACGCCATAAATGCCACTGTAGCGCTTTCGAAAGTGGCAATGCTGAAAGAAGATAAGGCTGGATTGATTACCATTTCAGAAAATATCGGTTCTATTGTTCCTGCAGACCGCAAAGCTTCGCAACTGGGCAACATAATGAATGTGCTCTACAAAGAGAAAACCAGGTACCTCGAAAGCAATCTGGAGGCTTTGTATTCGGCCGTACGCTCGGTTGTAAAACAGCGCGGACTTTTGGTTTTCTTTACCAATTTCGAAAGCTTATCTGCACTTCAACGACAGTTGCCTTACTTAAAAAGAATTGCCAAATACCATTTATTGGTTGTGGTATTTTTCGAAAACACAGAACTGAAAGAGTTAAGCACCGAACCGGCAAAGGATGTAGAAGGAATTTACCACAAAACCATTGCAGAAAAATTTATATACGAGAAAAAACTAATGGTTAAAGAGCTTAACAAACATGGCATTTTAGCCATCCTTACCCCTCCGCAAAAATTAACCATTAACGTTATTAACCAGTATTTGGCGTTAAAGGCACAACAAAGGATTTAGTCCGAAGTCTGCAGTCGTTAGTCTAGAGTACATAAACCGACTCATGACTTAGGACTTATGACTGCAAAACCTACTCCTCTTCCCTAAAATACACCTTATAAAAATTCATCGATTTATCATCATCATAACCTTTCTCGATCATATCTTTATTGCCATGAATGTATATGTGAAAGTTTTTATCCAGTTTTAAAACGCTCTTATAAGCACGGGCCTGCTTTTTAACGGCCGATTCGGCTATTTCAAAATTATCTGCAATCGGACTTTCGAACTCCTCCTCGTAACTTTTCTTATAATTTTTAAAAGATTCGATCCCTTCGGCGTTTCCGATTACCTCATTGCCGAATTCTTCAATATCAAAGGTTTCTTTTTCTTTAAAATACTTCATCGAGCGGTTTAGGAGATCTATTTTATCCGCTTTACTGATTTCGTAATCATCGTCGAGTTTTTGGGTAACGAAGTTTTTGTAAACGCCTAAAACGTTATTGGTTTGGTTATAACTGTCGTTTCTGATTTTCAGCTTTAAAAACTCATCTTTCCAATAAACGGCAGAGTCGTTGCTGCTTTTCGACTGGTCAAGTACCACTACTTTGTACCCTTCTTCCCTATCCACATTAAAAATGAGGCAGCCTTTATCCAATTTGTTTATGCTGATTGCTTCCTGTTCGTAACTCATGTTAAAGCCATCCTGCTCGGGATAAACTTTTAGGTAAGTATCTTTGGTTTCAGATTTAAAAACCCCAATAACATCCAACTGCTCGCCTTCGATCTGCACTTTTTCAAAATAGGCCACATAAAGCTCACCCGATTTAATTTTGGGATGATTGGCAACATCATATAAATATTTGGCCAGTTGCTGCGAATCTTCGTGGAAAAGCTCATTATTTTCGAAAATTTCATGAGCGAAATGGAACACTTCATTCAGTTGCAAATTATCGTTGGGATGGTAAAAACGGTAAACCTCATTTACCTTTTCGAAAGGCTTTAAAAAATACTGCATCAACAGGTTTCCAAGCAGTTCGTCTTCAATTTTTAATGGCGCATCAGATAATTTATAATACTCCTCAAGCAGTTTATTGCCTGTATGGTGGATAGAAAGTTGCTTAAGTGAAGCCTCGAAAAATGAAATCATAAGGGCAAAAATAACAAAATGATTGGTTAACCTTTATTACTATTCAATCATTCTGAACGCTGTTATTTAATCATTTCCCCATTCAATCATTCCATCATTCAATCCTTCACTCATTTTTTAATATAAGCCTCCGCCCTTTCCAGAAAGCTTTTTTCCCTTAATGTTGCTTCCACTTCATTAATGGCTTTCATCAGGTTATTTTCGGTGTTGGTAATTTCTGCTGTGGCTTTAACAATTACCTCCCAAACAGGTTCCATGGTAGAAAGCAGCCTTTTTCCTTCTTCAGTTAAGGCTACTAAACGTTTTCGGGTATCCACCTTATCCTTTTTAGAGCAGATGAGCTTCTCTTTTTCGAGTTCTTTCAATAAACTGATGGTGGAAGGGTGTGCATAACCAATCTCTTCAGAAAGGGAAACCACGCTCATGGTTGATTTTTTATAGAGCGTATAAAGCACCGGAAACCATTTTGGCTGAAAATCGATACCAAAGGCCTTGTATATCAACAGCCCATCTTTCCGGATCTGATCGCTCAGCCTTTGCAAACGGGTAGAAATGGCCAATAAGCCAGAAGCATCAATTACATTTTGTTCCATTAAACAGATTTTAAATCCAGGCCATAAAATACATTGTCGACAGCCATACGCGGAAAATAGTCTGGTAGGCTATCCATGGAAACCTGTTTAAATCCGTTACGCTCGTAAAAGCGGCAGGCCGCCTGCAATATATCTTTGGTACCCAAATATACCTCATTCAGATTATTATCATGGCAATAGGTTAAAAGCGTTTCCAACAGGGCCTGTGCTATGCCCAAATCCTTACCGCGGAATTCCTTTTTTACAAACATCTTCCTAATGGCACCCGAGCGGTGTTCAGGCACAGCGATTAAAGCAATGGTACCCACAAGTTCGCCATTAAGCATGGCGCCCCAAAAAGCTCCGCCCGAACTATCATAATTTTTTTCGATAGCCAATAAATCAGGCTGTGCAGCCAGATCGATATCTACATTAAACTCTATTTGCTGAATAGGCAGAATTAAGCCGATAATCGCTTCACTGAATTGATCATTTAAGCGTTCAATTTTAAATTCGTTTTGCATTGCTAATTATTATTCGGCAAATATATGTAGTTAACTACATATATTAAGCTTTTAAATATCATTTCTGCATCAAAATTTGAGTCTAAAAGTTAAAATATGATTATTTGCTGCGTTTTAGCTTATTGAGGAAATCAATAATCTTTTGATCGGCATAATTGGCTACACCTTCGTGCCTGAAAGATAACCGGCCCTGTTTATCAAAAATAACTGTGGTGGGCAAAGATCCTGCAAATATTTGCTCGGGGATAGCACTTTCTACCTTATAAACGGGCATTTCGTATTTACGGCTGCTCATAAACTTGTTCGATTTTGAAAGATCGCCATCCGCATCGGCAAAAATGAAAACAATGTCTTCATCGGCCTTAAACTGTGTGTAGAGTTTATTGATAGAAGGCATTTCGGCCCTACAAGGTGGACACCAGGTTGCCCAGAAATTAAGAAAGATAACTTTTCCTCTTAAATTGCCAAGATCTACCAGTTTTCCTTTTGCATCCTTAAACTGGATTCCATCAAGAGTTGCAATATTTTCCTTTGGCTTATCAACACTTGGGCTGTAAAAACCGATCTCCATCAATCCCTTGATAAAAAATGCCTTTGCATCGGGCACAAAAACAATAACCAAAAGGGCGATAACAAAAATGATGTTAACGATATTTTTCCTGATCAATTTCATTACTGCTCCTCAATTTAGATAACAACGAAAATAAGTTCACGATTGGTATAGTCAGGATTTTTCCAGGCAGTAAGAATAACTGAAAAAATAGCATAAAACGGTTAATATCGTCGGTGTATCTAAATGGATTATCGATAAAGCCCAAAAAACCCATGTTTTTATAATCGGGCTTAACATAGATATAATAGGATGCCACTAAATAGCAAAGGGTAAAAAAGGAGCCTAAATAGGCACTTTTCGACTCGAAACCCTCAAACCTATGAAAAGGAACGGCATAAATAAAGAACAATACCGCAAATAAGGCTGTTAAACCGGCAATGATAATCCAGATCCTGGGCCAGTATAATTTATGATGATAGGTTTCTATACTACCCGTAGGCCCCGGATTATTTCTTTCAAAAAACCATTCAAATATAGACATCTTAATAATTTGTTTTGCGTTAACCTAAGTCTCCTCCATATCCAACTTTAATCAAACGGCTCTCTTATTAAACCATTCATAAAATTGCAGGTCATAACACTATAAATACAATGTTACTTTGTAAATATATATAATTGCCCAAGAATTATTACTTTTGACGCATTGAAAAAGCATAGACAAAGCATTAAGAAATATTTATCGGCATTTATGTTGATGGTATTTGCTATTGCCTTAACTCCATGGAGTGTGCTTCACCATCACGATCCGGTTCCGGTTATCCAAAAAGAACTCCACTGTAAACACGTAAGTCATGTGCAGGCGCATGGCGATACCTGTTTGATCTGTAATGCGAGTTTTGAAAAAAATTACGTGCAAACACACCACATTTACAGGATCTTTTTATCGGCCAAAATTTTTAGCCGCACCGAGCCTACCCTAAAGAACGCTTTTACCGAAATAAAGCGTACCTGCTTACGTGGCCCTCCATTAGCCTAATTTCCACCTTGTAGCGCATCCGCGCTTAACCAAAATTATTTACACGAGAAACTAAAACTAGCTTTACTGAGGCTATTGTTTTGGCTTTCCGATCATTTTTTATTTTACGATACAACACATGAAAAAATTACAGCTTATTGGCTTGGTAATTCTATATACATTATTGAGCAGCACCGCATTTGCTGCCGCATTAAGAGACATTAAAGGTACGGTTATTGATGCCAGCACCAAACAGACGCTCCCTGGTGCAACCATTTTTATTCCGGATTTAAAAGTTACCGCTGTAACCAACAACAATGGCGAGTTTACATTGAACAATCTTCCATCTAAAGGAAGTTACCTGGTAGAAGTGCATTATGTAGGTTATAAAACAGCCACACAGGTGGTAAACCTGGCTACCAATACAGGCCTCGAAATTGCTATGCAGCCCACTGCAATAGAAACAAAGGAAATTGTGATTACAGGCAGTTTAATCAGCAGTACCAGCAAACGGAACAGTGCTTCATCAGCAGTTATTGGTAAAGATCAGCTTTTACAGCCTTCCAGCAACTTAATTGATGCCCTGACCAAAATACCTGGTGTATCGCAGATTACCACCGGCCCTTCTATTTCCAAGCCAGTAATTAGAGGTTTGGGCTATAACAGGATTGTAACCTTAGACGATGGGATTAAACAACAGGGCCAGCAATGGGGCGATGAGCACGGGATTGAAATTGATCAGTTTAAATCAGACCGTGTGGAAGTTTTACGCGGTGCCGCATCCTTAATGTACGGCTCTGATGCCCTTGGTGGTGTAATTAACCTTTTAGAGCCCAGCAGCGCGCCAGAAGGACAAATTAAAGGGGAGTTTATTACCAATTACTCTACCAACAACGGGCTTACGGCTAACTCACTTATGTTAAACGGCAACGAAAACGGTTTTGTTTGGAGAGCCCGTGGAACTTACAAAAATGCTTATTCTTTTAAAACGCCTACTGGATATTTTCCTAATTCAGGTTTCAATGAAACCGATTTAAGCGGTATGGTGGGTTTAAACAAAAGCTGGGGTTATACCCATTTAAATGTTTCCAGTTTTAGGAACAACATTGGTTTTTATGAACCAACTTTAGATGACAATGGTAACTTTGTTAAGGAAGATGGTAGTGCTTTTACCAACGATGATTACAAAAACCGCACGTTAGAATATCCCCGTCAAGATATCCGCCACTTTAAAATTGCATTAAACAACAACTTCATTATCGGTAACGGTAACCTGAAAGCAGATTTTGGGTATCAACAAAATCAACGCCGCGAGTTAGACGGACCAGATCCTGCTTTATTTTTTGATCTCAAAACCTACAATGCCGATCTGAAGTATTATATCCACGAAACCGACGGATGGCAACCTGTTTTTGGCCTGAGTGTAGATGATGCGCACAGCCAGAACAAGGGTACCGAGTTTTTAATCCCTGCTTATGATACCTTTGGATTGGGTGTTTTTGCCTATGCAAAGAAAAACTGGGAAAACAGCACATTTAGCATCGGTGCACGCTACGATTTCAGAAAAAATAACGGAAAACGGTTATTCGATGATGGAGAAGAACTTTTCGCCCCATTTAAAAACAAGTTTTCGAACGTTAGTGGTGCATTAGGCTTTACCCACCAGTTTAACGATGAACTGAACTTTAAAGCCAACGCAGGATCTGCTTTCCGTGCACCAAACCCAGCAGAGTTAGGCTCGAACGGCGTGCACGAAGGTACATTTAGATACGAAATCGGTAATTCTAATTTAAGTCCAGAGCGCAGTTACCAGATAGATGCCGCTTTAGAGTACGAAGGCAAAATGATCAGTGCAAGTGCCAGCATATACAACAATTACATACACAATTATATTTATGCTTCAAATAATGGCGAACAACGTGAGGTTGATGGTACCCTTTTCGACGTTTACCGTTACGGACAGGTGAATGCTAATCTTTACGGCGCAGAAGCCAGTTTAACTATCCATCCGGTTCCGTTTATCCACTTCGAAAATACTTTTGGCTATGTTCACGCACAGAACAATACACTAAACAGGCCGCTTTCGTTTATTCCGGCAGGAACATTAAGAAACGAGCTGCGTTTTGAGCCTAAGCTTAAAGGCACAAACGATGCTTACCTTTCAGTTGGTATCAACTCGGCATTTAAACAAACCCGTGTTGATGATGTTTTCGAAACCCCAACCAGTGGTTATACATTATTAAACGCTGGCATTGGTGCTACATTTAACCTCGGCAAACAACCAGTTAAATTATCGGTATCGGCCAATAACCTGTTAAATCAGAAATATTACGATGCATTGAGCAGGTTTAAACCAGGCCGTTTTGATCAGGAAAACCTGAATTTAGGTGTTTATAACCCCGGTAGAAACATCACTTTCGGATTATATATCCCTTTTACGGTGGTAAAATAACAAACAAATCCGTCATTGCGAGACACGAAGCAATCTAATAAAGCAAATTATATCGCCGGATAGATTTGCTTCGTGCTTTGTATTTAACTGTTTATTTATTTGAAAAGCAATAACAGATGCATTTAGGCTGGTTTCGGTCCTGCTAATGTTCCTGCCCCGATAGAAAAATCGGGGGCATCCACGTATATCAGGTTTAGGTGGCGAAGGCTGTAATACTATGATATGGCTAAGCCACCAGTTCTTAAACATAAAAAGCCAGCAAAATTGCCGGCTTTTTATGTTATTGGAGTAATGTAATCTATACCACTAATTAAGCCCCTGAAATGAATTCAGGGTGACGGCACAAATCACCTCGCTATTTCTTAAAAAGTTCCCTTTTTGCACGCACATATTGGTTTGGCCATTCGGTTTCGTCGCCCAGTACTTGAGCCGCATGTGTAGGAAAATACGCATCACGCAACGATTCGCGGGCAATAAAAATCAGATCGGCTTTTTCTTGTGCCAAAATTTCTTCTGCCTGCTCTGCTTCTACAATGATACCTACTGCCCCCGTATAAATGCCAATTTCATTCCTGATTTTATCTGCAAAAGGAACCTGATAATTAGGTCCGGCAGGAATAAAAGCGTCGGGTACATTTCCGCCAGAAGAAGTGTCGATCAAATCTACGCCACGATCTTTTAATACAGCAGCAAGTTGCAACGAATCGTTTTCGTTCCAGCCACCTTCCGTCCAATCGGTAGCCGAAATACGTACAAATAAAGGCAAATTCTCTGGCCATACCGATTGTACAGCTTCAACCACATCAATCACCAAACGGATCCGGTTTTCGAAACTACCCCCGTAAACATCGTTGCGTTTGTTGCTCAGCGGACTAAAAAACTCATGCAGCAGATAACCGTGTGCGGCATGAACTTCTACTACCTTATAACCTGCATCCAATGCACGTTTTGCCGCCGCTCTGAAAGCAAAAACAATATCCTGAATTTCCGAAATACTTAATTCATGCGGCTCAACCTGGCCCTGTTTAAATGGGACTGGCGACGGACCAACTGGCTTCCAGCTATTTTCGCCCTCGGCGATTTGCTCTCCGCCATTCCAGGGCACTTCGCAACTGGCCTTTCGGCCCGCATGTGCTAACTGGATGCCTGCAATAGCGCCATTATCATGAATAAATGAAACAATCTGTTTTAATTTTTCTACATGCTCATCTTTCCAGATGCCCAGATCGGCATAGGTAATCCTCCCGTCGGCCGTAACTGCTGAGGCTTCCTGGATAATTAAACCTGCACCACCAACAGCACGGCTGCCCAGGTGTACCAAATGCCAATCGTTCGCGAAACCATCAACAGCAGAATACTGGCACATCGGCGAAATAACAATTCTATTTTTTAAGGTTACATCCTTTATGGTAAAAGGAGAAAATAATTTAGACATAGCTTTAAATTATTAACCGCAAAGTTTATAAAGTTTTGTAGCGTACGTTAAGCTGTACGCTTCATACCTCTCTTATTTCTCTGCAGTTAGATTATACTGTACTTTTTACAAACATACAATCTCCTTATTAAGGATGTTTTAATGCAACAGTTATTAAACGGATATTTTACCTTGCTGTGGCGGAGAGCAGAGGGCTCTGAGCAAAGCGCATGGTGCCCAAGAGCATATTAATCACGTTTGTTAACCACGGAGAATCACTGAGCGCGTGATGTTAACACGTAAATTAATTCCCTCATCCATTTTACATTTTTCATATCCTAACGCCTGACGCCAAACTTTTTTCTGTCAAAATTTGGAGATTTAAAAAATCAATCATACTTTAGTGTACTATTTAACTAATACAGTAGACATGATCAACATTAACAATCTTAATTTTGGCTATAGCAAGCAAAAGCCATTATTTACAAATATGAGCATGCGCTTAAGCAACGGCCATATTTACGGTTTGCTTGGAAAAAACGGCGCAGGTAAATCTACCTTGCTAAAAAACCTTGCCGGTTTGGTATATGCACAGAGCGGTACATTGGAGGTAATGGGTTTCGACCCCGCAAAGCGACAACCTGCGCTTTTAGAGCAGATCTGTTTTATCCCTGAAGAATTTTATTTGCCCTCGGTAAAAATTGATGCTTATTTAAAGGCAAACGCCCCTTTCTACAAAAACTTCGATCACCATTATTTCGCCGCGCTGATCAAAGAATTTGATATTCCGGCTGGACAGAAGCTCATTAATATGAGCTATGGGCAAAAGAAAAAAGTAATTATCGCTTTCGGATTGGCTACACAGGCCAAACTGGTAATTATGGACGAGCCAACGAACGGATTGGATATTCCATCAAAGGCTCAGTTCCGAAAAATTATGGCTTCGGCCATCACAGATGAACGCTGTATCATCATTTCTACGCATCAGGTAAGGGATCTGGATAACCTCATCGACACTGTAATTATGCTCGATGAGAATGATGTTGCACTAAAAGCCTCTGTAGAAGAAATTACGGAGAAACTAACCTTTAAAAAGGTAAAGGAGATCGATGACAGTATTATTTACGCTGAGCCGTCGCTTTCGGGTTATAACGCCGTAATGCCAAATTACCACCAGGAAGAAAGCAAACTCGACATGGAACTCCTTTTTAATGCCATACTTGCCGAAAAAATCAAATTTAAACCTCTATTCAGTTAAGCGATGAACAATACATTTAATATTAACCGATTTGGCTTATTGCTAAAGAGACAATGGTTAGATTTTGGAAAAATTTATCTGATCAGCCTTATTGTGCTATTGGGAATTGTAGTGGGCTTTTACGCTTATAGCATTCCTTCGCCCCTTAAAAGTAATAATTTCGACTACGATGACAACCTCGATATGCGATTCCGTTATCCACTTTTCCTCATTTTAGGTTTTATCTTTACCAGCATCGTAGCAAGTAGTTATTTCAATATCCTGGGGCAAAAATCAAGAGCAATTTTAGAATTAATGACCCCAGCCTCGGTATTTGAGAAATTTCTAGCAGGAGTGCTCTATACAGCCATTATCAGTCTTTTCAGTTATTTATTGATCTTTTACCTAACCGACCTGGCTTTTACAAAATATCTTAACGGCCACCTTGATGCATTTAAAGGACTTTTACCCAACAATGGCATTGTTAAGGAAGTAGAAACCATAACCTACCAGGTTTTTAACGAGGCGGGCTATAGAAAATATTGCAGTTACTTCTTTGCCTTACCTTTTCTTATTACCAGTGTTTTTCTTTTAGGATCCATTTATTTTAACCGTTATCATTACATCAAAACGGCATTATCTGTAATGGTTTTTATCGGCCTTGCATCTTATCTGATAGTTAAGCTTTCTATATGGTTAATGCAAGATAAAGTTGCCTATCACCATAATTTTAGAAAAGATGATAATGACTTGATTTTACTTGCAATTTTATTGACAACGAGCATTATTACCTTAATTATCTGGACGATTACTTACATCCGTCTTAAAGAAAAAGAAGTTTAATTATAAAAGGTATAGATATGGAATTTAGAGATAACAAGGCAATATACCTTCAGATAGCAGAATATGTTTGCGAACACATTTTGCTCGGAAAATGGAAAGCCGAAGAAAAAGTACCTTCTGTTAGGGAATTAGCGGTCGAACTTGAAGTTAACCCAAATACTGTAATGCGCACCTACGAGCTGTTACAAAACAAAGGCATTATCAACAACAAAAGGGGAATTGGCTTTTTTGTTAGCGATGATGCGATAGATCATGTTAAAAGCTACAGAAAAGTGCAATTTATGGATGATGAACTTCCTGTAGTATTTAGGAACATTTATTTATTAAATATTGGCTTTGATGAATTAAAAAGCAAATATGAAACATTTATAAAAGAAAATTTTAACGCTTAGGATATGAAAACAAGTAATAGATTATTAATTGGCCTTGCAGTACTGTTAATCGTTATACCGATTGTAGTTGTGGCTATAAATGTAAGGCTGAATTATCAGAACCGCAAAGATTTTTATCAAGATTATCTTGAGAACAGCAAAACATTTGATAAAAAATCTGAAGGATTTAAGAGTTTGGAGATGAACAAATTCATTGCTATAAACATCCCTGAAGCAAATGACGCATTCATAAACATTAAGATAATAAAAGATCAAAAATCAGGTATTAAAATCGCAGCTGATCTTGCAGACCAATTTGGCTTTATAGTAGATAATAGTGGTACGCTCCAAATTACTATGAAAAATAACAATCAAAAATTACCGTACTCGCCAACAATCTTAATTTATAGCAACAATATTTCGAAAGTTAGCGTAGCAAAGGTACGTGCCCTTTATATTGACATTAATGCAGATTCACTAATTCTAGATGCTAAAAACATGAACCACTTAAGTTTTGAATCTACCGCAAGATTAAAAGTATTAAAAATTAATGCCGATCATGTTAATGACATTGCACTAAACAGCAAGGATATTAACGCAATAGAAGCGAGCATTAATGAAAGTGAATTTAGAACTGCTGAAATTAGCTATAATCAGTTAACACTTAACTCTAAAGGAGAATCAAAAATCACCATAACCGGCGATGAGAAATCGCCCGAAAAATACAAAATCGACAATCTAAAGGTCAATACTTTTGGTAGCGCTGCTCTATCCATAGAAAATATCAAAATAAATAACATTTCTGGAAACGTTTCAGATGAAACAACAGTTCAAGTGCCAATCAAATACTTAAAACAGATGTTTATGAAATAATTTTAAGGCATTTATAAGTAGCTTTCTTTAGCTTATGTAAAAAAGGCATGATTTTTAAGCTAACCAATTGGCAAAAGTTTAACTTGGGCCAATTGGTTTTTTTATTTTACGTCATTTCCTATCCATGAAAAGATACTTTCTTTTATTCGCATTTAGCTTATTCGTTCTCAGCCATGTACAGGCGCAAAAAACAGATACCCTTTCTATTACTTTAGATAATGTTAAATATCCTTATCCGGTTAAATACTTTGCCATTAATACCGAAGGGCAGGATCTAAAAATGGCTTACATGGACATTGCGCCTACCGCAAATGCAAATGGCAAAACAGCAATCCTCTTTCACGGGAAAAATTTTGGAGGCTACTATTGGGGCAATGTAATTAAAGCTTTAACCAATATCGGTTACCGTGTTATTGTACCCGATCAGATTGGTTTTGGCAAATCGTCTAAAGCGTTTATACATTATAGCTTTCACCAGATGGCTGCCTGGAACAAAAAACTACTGGATACCCTTGGTGTTCAAAAAACAGTGGTATTAGGCCACAGTATGGGCGGCATGCTCGCTACCCGCTTTGCCCTGATGTACCCTGAAACTACAGAAAAGCTCCTGCTCGAAAACCCGATCGGGCTGGAAGATTATAAAACTTTTATCCCTTACATCACTACTGCCCAGCAATACCAAACAGAACTTAAAACCACCGCAGAAAGCGTGCGTAAATATTACCAGGGATCGTATTTCACCTATTGGAAACCCGAATATGAATACCTGGTGAGTATTGCAGGCGGAGTAACCAATAGTTCTGATTACCCGCGCTGGGCCAAGGTTGCCGCATTAACCTATACCATGATTTATGAACAGCCCGTGGTATATGAATTCCAGAATTTACGGGTTCCTACCGTTCTATTTATTGGTAAAGAAGATAAAACAATTGTGGGCAAAGGCTTGCTTACACCCGATCAACAGGCTTTGCACGGGCAATACAGGTTATTGGGAAAACAGACTGCAGCTAAAATTATAGGTGCAAAGATTATCGAATTTGATGCCTGCGGCCATATCCCGCATATCGAAATCCCAACTGAATTTTTAGTGGCTTTAACGGGTAGTTTATAGCTTGTTTAAAGACCTTATAGGTTTTTAAAACCTATAAGGTCCATATAGCGAGAGATTAATTTATCTCCTTACCAACAATATTATTGATGCCCTGCATTTCGAAATCAATATTTTTTCCCATCGATTTCATTTTGCCGTACAGTTCAATGCGGAGGTGGCTGTTGAGCACAATGCCTGTTTTAATATCCATAGCGGCTTCGCCAGCATTGGTTCCGCTTAAATCTGTTTCCATTTTGTTGCCCATAGCTTCAAAATTACCTTTGGATAACAATGTGCCTTTAACGCTAAGTATCGCGATACCGTCTTTCACTTCTTTTAAGGTGTATTGCGTTATCGTTTCAATGGGCATGCTCATTTGCAGTTTAGTATCAACCGTCCAACTGTCGCCTATTTTAACAGCCCGGTCCGGATAAATTTTAAATGATGATTCCATGGTCTGTTTCACCACCTCAGTACTAAACTGTTTCGCTAAGGCAGTCTTAATCTGTTTTACCTGACTGGTATCAGCAGTCATTTTTGAAGCCATGTTATCCAGCATTTTATCAATTCCTGCCACCGTTTTAATTGCTCCGGTTGGTGTTACCGTCATAAAAAAGGAAGCCCCTTTTAAACCGCTAAAGGGATTTTTCTTCGTGCTGTCCTGGTCGTCTGAGCTGTAGCTCATGGTAGTGCCCATGGCCACAGATTTCATAAAAATCCTGTTGTAGGTTACTTTTATATCCTTTTCGCCATTATGCCCTTCGGTAACATTAAAAGTATAATCGGTTCCGATATTTTGGGTTAAGTGCATATCCTGGCCGTCAATTTTCTGCTTAATGATCTGATCGGAAGTGATCGAAAAATCATATTGATAACCAGTTGGATAATTTTGCCTTAGTTGATATAATTTCTGTGCAAAAGCACCGACCGAAATCAATCCACAGATTACCGTTAAAGATAAGCGTATACAATATTTGATCATCATTTATCCTGCTGGTTGTTGTGCAAAGATGCGGCTCAGTTGAAAATACAGTTCGGGGTGCTTTTCCTTTAACAGCTCGGGTTTCTCGAAGAAATATTCAGAAACTACAGCAAAAAACTCTGCCTGATTGGTGATAGCGTAAGGATTGATATCCGATTTATTATCTTCAATCTTTTCAATTTCCTCATGCATCATCTTAATCCAGGGCAAAGTATACCCATGCGCCATTAAATTTTCCGGAACACCGTCCGTAGCCCCGTCCGATTTATCTAAAAGGTGTACAAACTCATGTATGGCCGTATTTTCCTTGCCTGCACTTTTAGAAAAACCATGTCGTAAGGCCGAGCGCGACAAAATCATCTGTCCGTTCATATAACCGGTACCCACCATACCCATAATGTTTCTTTCCCCGCTTTCGAACTGAAAATCTTTGTTAAAAGCATCAGGATACAATAAAACGCTGGTCAGGTTTTTGTATTGCCAATCATCAAAACCAAAAATCGGGATGACGGCGCTCGAGGCAATCAGTAATTCATCCAATGTGGTCATTTCCAAACCTACTGCCTCAATTTTAACCGTGCTAAAAAAAGAAGCTACTTTTTGTTCAAACCGAAGTTTATCTGTCGAATCAAGATTATGGTAATAGCTCACATAATCATCCAATATCTTCTTGTCAACATCCGTAAGCGGCTCTACCGCCACCTTCTTTTTTTTAAGGATAAGGTAAAGGGCAATCAGAAAAATGGGGATTAGGTAAGCAAATGGCAGCGAGTTCATATTAGGGATAACACGGATTTAAGGTAATTATGGCAATTTAACAGATTAGCTTTCAATAATTTCCAATTGAACCAGCACTTGTTCTCTGGTAACCGGATAAGGTTTATTGTTTGTGATGGATTGGTAAACAGCCTCGAAAAGGGGAAGATAACTTCCTACTTCCGACTTAATGATCTCTTCGGTTTTATTTCCATCGGCATCAATGGTGGTTAATAAACCATCTTTGCTAACGGGCTCAATGCCATAAGCCGGATCGGTTAATTTCATACCGGCCAGTAACTGTTCTTCCTGAATATCGGTTCTTTGCTTAACAAAGCTGCCATTTACGCCATGTAAAACGAAGCCGGGCTGTGGGTTAACCACCAGCATACTTGAGGTTACAAAAACAAATACACTATCAGGATAGCTTAACTGTATCGAAAAATAATCGTCAACCTGGGTACCTACCCTATTTTTACCTAAAATTTTATGGAAACTTAAAGGTTTGCCGAATAAACCGATTACCTGGTCTAAAAGGTGTGGACCTAAATCGTATAACAATCCACTGGCCTCTACCGGGTTTTCTTTAAACACCTTTGGCCCGATTACATTGCGGTACCGATCGTAACGCAGGTGCATTTCGTTCAACTTGCCCAGCTTTCCACTATCGAGCACTTTTTTTACCGATGTAAAGTCGCTGTCCCAGCGGCGGTTCTGGTAAAAGAAAATCTGCTTGCCTACACTGTCTGCCAGTTCGAAAAGTTCTTTCGCCTGTGCCGAAGTGGCCGTAAACGGTTTTTCGACCAGAATATGTTTATGCCTGGTTAATGCTGCTTTCGAATGTTCGTAATGGAGGTTATTTGGCGTGTTGATTACCACCAATTCTATTTCCTCATCGTTCAAAAGTTCGTCAACGCTATTGTAGCTTATTATATTGGGATAATCATTGGCGGCGTTTTTACTGCTGCGCTCTACTATCGCTTTTAAATTAAAGCCCTGGTGTGCCTGTAAAAAGGGTGCGTGAAAAACTTTGCCCGACATGCCATAGGCTAATAAACCTGCATTAATTGTTTTATTGATATTCGTATCCATAGGTTATAAATGTAACTAAAAATACAATTATCATTCAAGCTTTAATGTTAAAACCGCAAAGCTTTTACTTAGGCCTTACACCTTTTTACACTATCTTTGCATCATATGAAGCCGTCGGAGATTAATGCCAAGTGGAAAGTTTTGCAGGAAAAGATTTCAAAAGAATTTGATTCGGATTTTCCTGATCTAAAAGTAATGCTTTTTCTGATCGGTGTGCAGGAATTGGGCAAAGGACCGAAAAAGTACAGCAAACGCCAAAAAGAAGAGCTGATGCATATTGCCACCTGCCGTTTACTGAGTGAAATGGGTTTCTACGAACTTGAGGGCTTAGACCAGGATGGCTGGCCACATTGGAAACTAATTAAGGCCATTCCACCCTATACCATGCTCGAGCAGGAAATGCTGATGAAATCACTTGTGGTAAGTTATTTTGATGATATTTATTCTTAAGCGAAGTGGTCAACTTTGCCTGTGGTGCTGGATATTCCCATCCGACACAGATCTATAAAAATTTGATTTACAGGCTTTAAAAAGCAGGGGCCCAAATCCGATTTGTCAACTTTATTAACGCCATAGCTGTAAAGTTGACAAATCTTCTTTCAAACACACATCTACTATCATTTTTTTGGAAAGCACGGTTTTAAGCAGCGGTTAATGTTAGTCGGGCTTTTTGCTATATCTCCCAACCCGATGAAAAATCGGGCTTGTGAGGATGTCGCTTCAATCCCGTTTAAATTGATAGGCAGGTGCAGCTATTGGCGGTTGCAGAGTGGCGGGTACTATCCTAAGCTAATTAAACCAGACAATTAATTATACATAACCTTTGACAATCTTACAGGCCTGATGCAAATAAGATGTCAAAGGTAGGATAAAGCGGATGGCAGGACTTTCTGAACCGATAAGCGCCGGAACTTGCTTTTAAAAAAAAAGACACATACGATCTAACAGCAAATGGAGCGTGTGATATCACGGTCAGAAAGACCCTGAAATAAATTCAGGGTAACGACTATAGTCTAGCCCGAAAACAAAAAACCCCAGTGGATGTACACCGGGGCTGCATTTATAATGACCTCATAGGTAGAGGGAAATTGCAATATTATCCTTGTTTTTGTGCTGTAGCTTTTAATGCATCGTTCGCAACGATTACAATTTCTACGCGACGGTTAGCTGCACGGCCAGCATCAGTTTCGTTATCTGCAATTGGCTCGGCAAAACCTTTACCAATGGTAACTAACCTGTTTGATGGTACACCTTGTGAAACTGCATAAGCTTTAACGGCTGCTGCCCTTCTTTCTGATAGGCCCATGTTATATTGCTCGGTACCACGGCTATCGGTATGACCAATAATTTTAATATCTGTATCAGGGTATTGGTTTAAAGATGAGGCTAAACTCTGAACATTTGCTTTAGCTGCATCTTTCAAAGCCGTTTTATCAAAATCGAATAAAATACCGCTATCAAATTTTACAATAATACCTTCACCCTCACGGATAACTTCTGCATTTGGAATTGCTTTTTGGATTTCAGCTGCCTGTCTGTCCATTCTACGGCCGATAAAAGCTCCCGCTGTACCGCCAATAGCACCACCAATTAAGGCACCAACTGCTGTATTACCAGCTTTTTTACCGATCAATGCACCAATTACACCACCCGCTGCAGCACCAATACCAGCACCTTTTTGTGTTTTAGTTAAACTATCACAGCTTTGGAATGCTATCGAACCTACTGCTAACCCTATACTTAATGTCGCTATTCTTACTTTTGAAATGCCCATAATAATCTTCGATTTATAATTTCTACTCGTTGTATTCAAACACAATGCCAAAAACCTACTGAACTACATTTTCAGCTTATTTTGACCAATTTTTATACCTAACGAGGGCAAATGGCACAAAAAAAGAGTCACCTTCAATGGCGACTCTTCGATAATGTATCATTCTTAGTACAAAAACTAGGCAGAGAAATAACTCTCCAGCTCTTTCAATGTATTTTCGTCGGTTTTAAAATCTTTGATTATTTTTCCTTTTTCAACCAGAATAATCCTATTGCAAACGTCGGTAACATGATTTAAATCGTGGCTGGAGATAAAAGTGGTCATATTGCCTGTTTGTTCCTTTAACAGTTTCTTTAGCCGGATCTGTGTGGTTGGATCTAGGTTGGCAAAAGGTTCGTCCAATATTAATATTTCGGGTTTCTGCATCAATGCAGCGGCAATGCCCACTTTGTTCTGGTTACCTTTACTAAAATCGCGAATGTACTTACCGCTGTTCAGGATTTCGCCGTTAAAAAACTCGTTGTATTGGGTAAGGTAAGCAGAAACATCGGCTACACTCATGTTGTGTAAACTGCCAATAAAAATAAAATATTCTTCAGGGGTTAGGTAATCAATTAGAAAACCTTCATCCAAAAACGAAGCTGTATAATTCTTCCAGTTATCATTCTGCATTACGTTTTCGCCTTTTGATAAAACCTCGCCATTGGTTGGGCGGATTAAATCCAAAAGCATGCGGAAGAAAGTGGTTTTACCTGCGCCGTTATTCCCAACAAGGCCAACAGTTTCGCCGGCAGCAATCTGCAAATCTTCGATGTTTACAACGGTTTTATCGCCATAAACTTTCTGTAAATTCTTAACTTCTAAAATCATAATTATTCTCTAAAGCCTTCGGCTATTTTATATCGTTTTAGTTCTAATTTTTTTGCAATGAAGTTTACCCAGTAACCCCGCATGCACAACATGATGAGGCCAAAAAAACCGATGGTCATTAACCCCAGGTAAGGCCTGTTCAAATAACCAAAAGGCAGATAAATTAAGTAAGGAATGAGAATAAAAGGGATCATTAAGATCCATTGTGTTGCGCCCATGCCCTGAAAGTTAAAGCTTGCGCTCCTGGTAATATCGATCCTTTTATAATTAAAAGTGGCCAGATACAAAACCAAAACCGTGCAAAAACCAATATTATACAGGTAAGCTGCCAAATGCAACAATAACAATTTCGGACTCAAAAACCCATAAAAGCTGGCCAGAACGGTAGTGATGGTGCACATGATGGTAAAGAGTAAAAATTTGCCTTTGATATAATCTCTAAAATCGATCCTATTGATGAGCAAACCGTCAAAATGTGAACTTTGCCATGCAAACATAAACTGGCCGTAACTGAGCACGGAGAAACCTGTCATAAAAATTGATGCAAAAATCATCTTGCTGAAAGCATCTGCCGCAATATATGGGGCCTTGTAAAAAAGGTATCCATATAACAGAAAAAACAGTCCCATAAATACCGAATATCTCGGGCGTTTATGCCTTAAAATCAATTTAAGTTCTAATGCGGCCAATTCTCCTGCCTTTCCAAAACGGTTTAAAAAGGCATAATCGGTGCTTACTTTTTTCTCTTGTTTTGAGCCCAATTCTTCTACATACAGGTTACTGCGCAGGTAATTCGAATTGATTATAAAAATTAAAGCCGCCACCGCAGGAAAAATAAGGCCCAGGTAAGGTTTATCGGCCATTGCGCTAAAAACATAGTTGGATGCGGCCATGATCGAAATTACCTTATAATATTCTAAGGCTGCAAATACACCAACAATGGCCAAACCAATAAGGGTAAACAATATATTGGTAATCGCTTTCCGTTTAAGGTATAATATAAAATAATTGTTAGACACCATAATGGAAAGGATGGCAACAATATACATTACAGCAACCAAACCACCTTCTACACTTCCTATTTCGATGAATATAAAGGGGAAAAACAAGAAAAACGGCCAGATGTTGAAACCAGAAAAGAGTGCCTTAGCGTTTAAAAAGTTAATAATTTTACGCTTTGAGATCTTGAGGTGCAAATAAGGAATGATACTCAGGGTAGGGATATCCTGAAGCTGCAGGCGCATCAGGAAATCGAAGGCGAAATAATATAAGATTATCCCGTTAAAGCTGGTCATGATGCTCTGGTTGGGAAAAATCTTTGGCAGAAAAACCGTCATCCCAAATCCGATCCCTACAGCAACAAGGAGGAAATAAAGCATAAAAAAACCAATAATGATCTGTGTAGCAATACTACCGCCCTTATTTCGCGAACGCCAGAAAGATTTTCTTTGATGGCTTAAAAAAATACTCAGCATATTCAGTTTAGATGTTTGATTTAGTCAATATACCTATTAGTAGGCGTTCGGGAGAAAATGTTACACTAATAATTGTATTTGTCTTTCCAGTTCTGCCTTAATTTTTCGCGGAGTTTCTCTTCTGCTGCATTTTTTCCCGGATCGTAGAGTTTTGTACCGCTCAGTTCGTCGGGAAAATACTCCTGTGCCGAGAAATTGCCCTCATACCCATGCGAATATTGATAATCTTTTCCATAACCGATATTTTTCATCAGTTTGGTAGGCGCATTGCGGATATGTAAAGGTACCGGCAAATTCCCGGTCTGTTTAACCAGTGCCTGTGCTTTATTAATGGCTTCGTAAGCAGCATTGCTTTTAGGCGAACTGGCAAGGTAGGTAACACATTGCGACAGGATGATCCGTGCCTCGGGATAACCGATTACATTTACCGCGGTAAAGCAGTTATTCGCTAATAACAAAGCATTTGGATTGGCATTCCCGATATCTTCTGAAGATAAAATCAATAACCTGCGGGCGATAAACAATGGATCCTCCCCTCCCTCTATCATCCTGGCCAACCAATAAACAGCCGCATTGGGATCGCTACCGCGTATCGATTTAATAAAGGCCGAGATAATATCGTAATGCTGCTCGCCAGCTTTATCGTACAATGCGAGGTTCTGCTGTGCGTGCGCCAGCACATTTTCGTTTGTAAGTACAATTTTATTCCCGCCAATGCCGTTAATGGCAATTTCGAGCACATTTAACAGTTTCCGCGCATCACCGCCCGATAAACGGATCAGGGCCTCGTGCTCCTTAATGGTAATTTTTTTCTCCGATAAGATTGGATCCTTTTTAATGGCGGTTTGCAACAGGCCGGCCAATTCGGTTTCGGTTAAAGATTTCAGGATGTAAACCTGGCAACGGGAAAGCAACGCGGAAATAACCTCAAAGGATGGATTTTCGGTAGTAGCCCCAATTAGTGTAACCAGCCCCCTTTCTACAGCGCCCAACAAACTATCCTGCTGAGATTTGCTAAACCGATGGATCTCATCAATAAATAAAATGGGTAGGCCCAAAAAGCTATCTTTCAACTGTGCGGCACGATCGATTACCTCGCGGATGTCTTTCACACCGCTGTTAATGGCGCTCAAATTAAAAAAAGGTCGGTCTAACGCCTGAGAAATAATGTAGGCCAGGGTTGTTTTGCCTACCCCCGGTGGTCCCCAAAAAATCATTGAAGGCAGGTGGCTGCTCTCTATCGCCTTGCGCAGCACGGCACCTACTCCAACTAAATGCTGTTGACCAACATATTCATCGAGGTTTTGAGGGCGCATACGTTCGGCTAAAGGAGGCAGGTTTTGCATAATGGTAAATATATAAAAATTGAGTATTTTGTTTGTTGATAATTACTAACCAAATATCGGAAGCATGTAAGCTTTAGCTAAAACAAAAAGACGGATGCTTTAGTTCTAACTATGTATTATGGACATTAAAAATTTAGATCACCTTGTACTAACCGTTACCAATTTAGAAAGTACCTGTAAATTTTACAGCCTTGCTTTAGGGATGGAAATTATCGAATTTGGGGAGAACAGGAAAGCCTTGAAATTCGGCAATCAGAAAATCAATCTCCATCAGCATGGCAGTGAGTTTGAGCCAAAAGCTTTTAAACCAATGCCTGGCACAGCCGATTTATGTTTTATTACGGATTTTCCGATACGCGAAGTAATGCGGGAGCTTAAAGAAAAATGCATCGAAATTGAAGAAGGGCCAGTTGAGCGGACTGGGGCTAACGGGAAGATTATTTCTGTTTATCTCCGCGATCCGGATATGAATTTGATCGAGGTGAGCAATTATTTGTAGGTATGATTGTTTGCCACGGAAATACGAATTGGTAACGAAGCTATGATTTATTTCTATTTTTTAAATGCCCTTAATTTACGTAACGCATTAAAACTCCCCATCAAGTTACCAACAACAGGGTTAAAAACGGATCGTCCTTTTTTCGAATGGAGCTTACCGGTTTTCATCGGAAGCTGAAGGGTGAAATCTACTGATACAAGCTTAGCTTCACTGAGCACTATTTTGTTCCCGACTGCGCTTCGGTCGGATTGAAGAATCGCAGATAAGCCTCGAAATCACGAAACGTTCAGTCATTTGGGTATATTGTTTGAGTTTTAAGACCAATTGTTTAAGCAAATAGCCCGATTGCATGAGCTTTAAGGCCAAACGTTTAAAAAAATAGCTCAATCATTTAAGCTCTGGGGCCAATCGTTTGAGCTTTGAGGCCAAACGTTTAAGCAAATAGCTCAATCCTTTGCACTTTGGGGGTAATCATTTAAGCAAATAGCTCAATCGTTTAAGCTTTGAGGCCAAACGTTTAAGCAAATAGCGTAATCGCTTGGGCTTTGGAGCCTAACGTTTAAGTTTTAATCTAAACCGTTAAACTCTTTTTCATTAAAAACCCAGCTCTGGTATTGAAGCTCCGCCTAGCGCATAGATCAATCCTCAATCTTAGAGTGGTGCTTGGTATCCTTCATGGTAGTATACAAAATCAATGAGATTAAAATACATCCGGTTACGTACCAGTAGAAATAATTTTCGTGGCCGATATTTTTAAACCACAGTGCAAAATATTCGGCAGTTCCACCAAAAATGGCAACTGTTAGTGCATAAGGCAACCCTACACCCAAAGCCCTGATTTCGGCAGGAAAAAGTTCGGCTTTAACAACGGCGTTAATGCTTGTATATCCGCTTACAATAATCAGGGCCCCGATCATAAGCAAGAATATGACTGTAGTATCCGTTTCGCCGGCCAAACCCGTTAAAATCGGATAAGTGCATAAAGTGCCTAAAACACCAAAGCCAATTAACAAAGGTTTACGGCCAATTTTATCAGACAATAATCCAAACAAGGGCTGCATCACGGCAAAAACCAACAGCGAGATAAAGGATAAGGTTGTGGAAGTTTCTTTACTGAGGTGCACCGTATTTACCAGAAACTTTTGCATGTATGTACTAAAGGTATAAAAGGCAATTGTACCGCCCAAAGTTAAGCCCACAACGGTAAAAACCTCTTTTGGGTATTTTAACAGTACCGCAATTCCCCCCTTTTTATCTGCAGAGGCCTTGCTTTTAAAAGCGGAAGTTTCGTCGATATGCCTGCGTAAATATAAAGCGATAAAAGAGAGTAATGCGCCGACAAAAAAGGGAATGCGCCAGCCCCAGGCATGCAGTTCGGCCGGTGTAAGCAACCAGTTCTGCAAAATTAACTGAATACCCAGTGCCAAAAGTTGTCCGCCGATTAAGGTTACATACTGAAAGCTCGAATAAAAGCCGCGGTGTTTCTTAGCGGCCATTTCACTGAGGTAAGTGGCAGAAGTTCCGTATTCGCCTCCGGTGCTTAACCCCTGGATTAACCGGGCAAAAATAAGCAAAAGTGGTGCAGCAATGCCGATCTGTTTATAACCTGGTGTTAAACCAATGATAAGCGAACCGATGGCCATAATGAGCACAGAAAGCGTCATCGACCGTTTTCGGCCCAGTTTATCGGCAATACTGCCAAATAACCAGCCACCTATTGGGCGCATTAAAAAACCCACGGCGAAAATGCCCGCGGTATCTAATAACTGAGCTGTGGGATTACTGTTCGGGAAAAAAGCCGGAGAGAAATAAAGCGCAAACGCAGAATAGGTATACCAATCGTACCACTCGACCAGGTTACCAACCGAGCCGCCAAAAATCGATTTTAAGCGATATTCTACATCCTTAATTTCATCTTTTTGTACTGTTTTTTTCATGGCAGAAAGTTATTTAATAAATCACGATAGAATTATTGAATGCGTGAGTAACAGAAAGATTGAACGGGCGAGTTTTGAATGATAAATAAAACATAGCCCTAACAATTCTGTTCTTAATCAAAAATATGATAATTTTATAAAGAAAGAGCGGAGTTATATTCATGCTTATCCATTCACTCCTTCCAGCATTCAAAATTCAATCATTCAAAACTCAATCATTACAACAATGAAAGATAATTTTTCTACCCAGTCTGCCGATTACGCGATATATAGACCAACTTATCCACCTGAACTATATGATTACATTTTCGGGTTGGTAAAAAAGAAAGCAAATGCCTGGGATTGCGCTACAGGAAATGGGCAGGTTGCACGTGTATTGGCTCAGCATTTTGGAGCAGTGTATGCGACCGATATTAGTGAAAATCAATTGAAAAATGCTTTAAAGCTTCCAAATATTACCTACAAAGTGGAGCCAGCTGAACAAACTTCCGTTAACGATAATAGCTTTGATTTAATTACCGTAGCACAGGCCATTCATTGGTTTAACTTTGAGGCATTTTATCACGAAGTAAAAAGAACATTAAAGCCAGATGGTATTTTTGCAGTAATAGGGTATGGCATTATGTTCATCGATAAAAAAGTGGATAAAGTTATCCATAAGCTATATGAGGATATTTTGGGCAAATACTGGGACAGCGAACGCCGTTATATTGAAGAAGGGTATAAAACCATTCCTTTTCCTTTTGAAGAAATTATTGCGCCCCATTTCCAGATTAAAAGTACCTGGAATTTTAACCAGCTAATCGGCTATTTAAATACCTGGTCTTCTTTACAGCACTACAAAAAAGCCAACGATCGGAATCCTTTGGAATACCTGTTTACCGAGCTAAAAGAGGCTTGGGGCGATGATGCAGAGAAGGATGTTCATTTCCCGATTTTATTGAGGATAGGGCGATAGATTTAACCACAGAGGGAATCGAATGCACGGAAATTCCCCAAGTCCGTCATCCTGAACTTGTTTCAGGATCGTTAATAAGGGGAAAACCAGAAATATATTCAAGCGAGAATAGTACTCGCCAAATAGATCCTGAAACAAGTTCAGGATGACGACCGGATCTCCCGCCTCTGTGAACTCAGCGATCTCTGTGGTTGATTTATGTATTATTTCAGCAACTCCAAAATACCTAAAACGGTCAGTTTTTTCTGTTCGCCACTTTGCATATCCTTCAAAGTAAGTTCGCCACTGGCCATTTCGTCACCCCCGATTAAAAGTACGTAAGGGATCTGCTTGGCATCTGCATAGGCCATCTGCTTTTTAAGCTTTGCCGAACTTGGATATAACTCTGTCGAAATGCCTGCATTTCTAAATTGCTGCACAATCGGCAGGGCATATTTCTCAGCCTCTGCATCGAAATTACTCACCAAAACCTTTGTTCCAACTTCTGCCGAGGCAGGAAAAAGGTTTAATTCTTCCAGTACATCATAAATACGGTCGGCACCGAAAGAAACCCCCACACCGGTTAAATCTTTCAACCCAAACATACCTGTTAAATCATCATAACGGCCACCGCCGCCGATGCTGCCCATGGCCACTTCGTTGGTTTTAACTTCGAAAATACAGCCGGTATAATAATTTAAGCCACGTGCCAGGGTAATATCCAGTTCTAGTTTTGCAACCAAAGGCAAACCGTAAGCAATCAGACTGTCTACATATCCGAAAACCTGCTCAATTTCTGCAATACCTTTTAATCCTGTTTCTGAACCTGCCAAAACAGTTTTTAAGCTTGCCAGTTTTTCTTCGTTAAAGCCTTCGAGCAAAATCACCGGACGAAGTTTTTCTAAATCGGCCTCGGTAAACCCGCGCTCTAAAAGTTCTTTACTTACACCATCTAAACCGATTTTATCCAGTTTATCAATAGCTACAGTCATATCGATAATTAAATCAGGTTTGCCAATAATTTCGGCAATACCCGACAAAATTTTGCGGTTGTTGATTTTGATGCTGAAATCTTTTAAGCCCAGTTTGCTCAAAGCCTCATTATAGATTAAAATAAATTCGGCCTCATTCAGTAAACTTTCCGAGCCTACCACATCAACATCACACTGGTAAAACTCTCTGTATCTTCCTTTCTGCGGACGATCGGCACGCCAAACGGGCTGTACCTGAAAACGCTTAAAAGGCAAGGTAATTTCGTGCTGGTGCATTACCACATAACGTGCAAAAGGCACTGTTAAATCGTAACGCAGGGCTTTCTCTGAAATTAAGGGAATCAGTTTATTGCTGTTTTCTTCTTCGGCAAAATCGAAAGATTTCTTTTTAGGGTCTTTCAGGAATTCGCCGCTGTTTAAAATTTTAAAAATCAGTTTATCGCCTTCATCACCGTACTTTCCGGTTAAAGTAGAAAGATTTTCGAAACTTGGTGTCTGGATTTCTGCATATCCGTATTTTCTGAAAACCGTTTTAATGGTGTCGTAAATAAAGTTGCGTTTTACCATTTCAACCGGAGAAAAATCGCGGGTACCTTTTGCTAATGAGGGTTTAATAACTGACATAGCCGCAAAAGTACAAAATGTAATGTTTAATTAACCACAAAGACACGAAGACACAAAGAGGTTTTTCTCTTTTTACAGGATAAGGTTAGATTGCTTGTTGCTTTTGCACCTTGCTGATGATAATGAAGCAAGTTTATTTCCCTAACATTTCCTTAACCATTTCCCTGTTTGGCTTGCTTACGGGAATTTTTTCGTCATTATTCATCAGCAGCATGCCGCCATCTTCTTTAAGCCAGCTTTTTACAAACTTTGGATTGACCAGATGACTCTGGTGGGCACGCACAAAACCGTGGGGCTTCAGCATATCAGAATATTCTTTTAAAGATTTTGAAATCAGCAGTTGCCCACCATCACTGAAAAAGAAATTGGTATAATTGTTATCGGCTTCACACCTTAAAATATCTTCGGGATTAACATATCTGATTTCGTTCTGTTGAGGCAGAGGAATCCTGCCATTTATCTTTACGGCTTCCTTTTTATCTACCTTTTCTTCTACAGGCAGATTTTGATAAGCAGCAGGTGGGGCAAAATTTATAGCAACGGTATTTGGCACCGTTTGAGGTTGCGCACGGTTGCGTCTGATCAAAAAATAGATCAACATAAAAATGCCGCCAAAAAAACCGAAAAAGAGCAGTCCGATTACAATTAAGATCATCAATTCTGCAATACCAAGCATTGCTGCATAGGCAACCTGAATGCCATATGTAAGTATAAAAATTAGTCCAAAGGTTATCTTATTTTTCATCTTGAGTAGGTTTTGACCTTCTGATTAAATGTAAACATAAGAAAATAAAACCCACCATTGCAGCCATCACCACAACCCCAACAATCAAAAGTATAATAAGCTCTGGTACACCAATTACTGCTGCATGAGCAAACTGTAATCCGAAAGAAATAACAAAAAAGAATAAAAATAATAACTGTTTCATATCGATTGATCTAAATATTTAACGAAAGTAATTGTGCGTTATACATTTAAAAACCGATGTTGAGAATTGGATCGCTTACGATGAGGATTGGCAGGGAGAACTTTAGTATTAATACCAAAAGCATTCTAAAATTCTTTAAAAAATTAAAAAAGGTATAGTGTGAATAATCTTGTAAACGGAGGTTCTCGAACAGAATTTGTGTAGTGAAAGAAATGAGCGAGTGATTGAATAGTTAAGCACAATACTTATTCGCGCATTCAAAATTCACTCATTTCAGCATTCAAAACAAGAAACTAGCCCCCAGCTTTTTTCGCTTTATAGCCATCTTTTTGCAAAATGCCCATCACTTTATCGCGCACATCGCCCTGGATCATAATTTCACCGTCTTTAACCGAGCCGCCTACCCCACATTTGGTTTTAAGCATTTTGCCCAATACCTCTAAATCTTCTGAACGGCCCTTAAAACCGGTAATTAGGGTTACCGCTTTACCGCCACGGTTCTTTTTATCAAGCATTACCCTTAAATCCTGTTGGTTATTGGGCGAGGTTACGGTATCATCAACCTCTTCTTCATATTCGAACTCCGGATTGGTAGAATACATAATTCCGCCAAGATCGCTTAAACTATTTTTCTTTGGTTTCATGTTTATATATGTAAAATGGGAGATGTAAAATGGATGATGTGTGTGTCGTTCATTGGTTCACTGGCCATTGGTTTATTGGTAACTGCAAATTGTAAACTGAAAACTTAATGAATCTGGTTAATCCATTAGTTGTTCAAATCGGTTAACTGGTTTCGAACTGCCGACTTCAGACTAAATGGTTTATTGACTGATGCTTTAATAGTCAGGCTGCCTCCAAACTCCAAACCCTCAACTCCAAACTCAGCTAAGGCACAATTACTTTTAACGAGAGTGGATTTACCACCGCTTCAATCTCGGTCCCCATTTGCAGAGGTTCGCCATCTACGTGTACAGCACCTGCAGTTTCTCTGGTAATTTTAATATTTTTTCCTTTAATAATTTCAATCATATCCGATGTTTCGGCCTTGCCCCTTAACATTACATAACCCAAAACGGGCAGTTTTAGTATAGGAAAAGGCTTAATAATGCAAACATCAAGCAATCCATCCTTTACCGAAGCATGAGGCGCGATATAAACATCGTTGCCATATTGCGAAGAATTGGCAATGCTAATGGCAAAAGCTTTTCGGGTATACTCGGTACCATCGATATTGATCTGATAAGTTTGTGCCTTATAGTTAAAAACCTCCTTAAAGCCGAGTTTTACATAACCCGATAAACCCCGCTTTTTATCTTTCGAAAAAACAGCACTCAAATGGGCATCGAAACCCATCCCAGCCAGATTGAAGAAACATTTGTTATTAAACTCAGCGGTGTCAATCTCATCAACATTAAAATTATTGATAATGGAAAGTGCATACCTCAGGTTTTTAGAAATCTTTAAAAACCTGGCAAGGCCATTTCCCGACCCCAACGGTAAAATTCCCAAAATCTTTTTATGCTTTAGCACTTTGCCTGCCACCTCGTTTATGGTACCGTCGCCACCTGCCGCTACAATTACATCGAAATTTTTCGTGGCGGCCTCGTCTGCCAGTTCTCCGGCATGACCAACATATTCGCTAAACACAAAGTTTGGGTTAAACTTATCTTTATCTAAATATCTATCGATAAAATCGGGGATACGCAGTTTTCCCCTTCCACCAGAAATGGGGTTGATAATAAAGAGAATATTGATCTTTGTATACAAAGTGTAAGAATGAGTGCACAAAATAATCTATAATTTTTGAAATAAAGAAAATATGCTAATTTTGCAGCAGTAAAAAGTGGATTGATTTGCTATCCCGATACTTCGGGACCGGATTGCAACCACTTAAAAAAATTGCTAATGCCTCCTTTCAACCATTTTACCACCTGTTTCCAAGGGGTTTGGCAATATAAATTTGTTTATTTATCACTAAATATTTAATAAATGTCATATTTATTTACATCAGAGTCTGTTTCTGAGGGTCACCCAGATAAAATTGCCGATCAAATTTCGGATGCCTTAATTGATAACTTTTTAGCTTTCGATCCAGAATCGAAAGTTGCCTGCGAAACTTTGGTAACAACTGGTCAGGTTATTTTAGCTGGTGAGGTAAAATCTAAAACGTATTTGGATGTACAGCAGATTGCCCGTGATGTAATCAAGAAAATTGGCTATACCAAAAGTGAATATATGTTTGAGGCCAACTCTTGCGGCATTTTATCTGCCATACACGAGCAGTCGCAAGACATTAACCAAGGGGTAGATAGAACCAACAAAGAAGAACAGGGTGCCGGCGATCAGGGGATGATGTTTGGTTACGCCACAAACGAAACTGAAGATTACATGCCATTGGCATTAAACCTTTCTCATAAATTATTACAGGAACTAGCTGTTTTACGCCGCGAAAATAACGAAATCACATATTTACGCCCGGATGCAAAAAGCCAGGTTACTTTAGAATACGACGACAACAACAAACCAGTACGTATTGATGCAATTGTAATTTCTACGCAGCATGATGATTTTGATGAAGAAGCGGCTATGTTGGCCAAAATTAAAACTGATGTAGTAAACATTCTGATCCCAAGAATTATCAAAAGCAATCCGGCTTACGCACATTTGTTTAACGATAAAATTGAATACCACATTAACCCAACCGGTAAATTTGTAATCGGTGGCCCGCATGGTGATACTGGTTTAACCGGCAGAAAAATCATTGTAGATACTTACGGTGGTAAAGGCGCCCATGGTGGTGGTGCTTTCTCGGGTAAAGATCCAAGTAAAGTAGATAGAAGTGCTGCTTATGCTACACGCCATATTGCCAAAAATTTAGTGGCAGCAGGTATTGCTGATGAGATTTTGGTTCAGGTATCGTACGCTATAGGTGTTGCAGAACCAATGGGTATCTACATCAACACTTACGGAACTGGTAAAGTGGGTAAAACAGATGGCGAGATTGCTAAAATTGTGGAGTCGATTTTTGATATGCGCCCTTACTTTATTGAGCAACGCTTAAAATTAAGAAATCCGATTTATAGCGAAACTGCAGCTTATGGCCACATGGGCCGTACGCCAGAAACCGTTAGCAAAACTTTTAGAACACCAAACGGCGAAGAGAAAACAGTTACTGTTGATCTGTTTACCTGGGAGAAATTAGACTACGTAGATCAGGTTAAAGCTGCTTTCGGCATTTAATTCTTTAAATAGATTATTTAGAAAAAGGCGTTTTGCAACTATGCACAACGCCTTTTTTGTTGCAGTGCAGTTAGATGGTAACGCTAACACCACCAGATTCCATGTTTGGTGGCTCACCAAACGGCAGAAAAATCGTTGGTCGCTTTTTTGAAAAGCAGGGTCCTGTGTACATCGGCTCCGAAAGTCCCGCCATCCGCTTTACTGCGCTATAGCCGCGAGGGCTGTAGCTACGTGCAGCTGCTATCGGGTTTAGTTAACTGGGGTAAGTAGTTCTTATGCGATTAATCTTCGCGCCAGTAAAACTTAAATATTAGCACGGACAGAATATCCCTAAACCTGATTGACGCGGTAGCTCCCGATTTTTTTCTAATCGGGACTACAAGCAAAAAGCAGGGCTAACGCTAAAAATTTCGTTGCAAGTGCTTTCCAAAAACAATAATTACCCCAAGCATCCCAAATTTTTAACATGAAAGACCCTGAAATGAATTCAGGGTGACGAAAAGCTTTTAGGCCAAATGGTATTTCAACTCGTGGTGGCTGCCCTGCTCTACCACTAAACCTTTATCCAATACAATAATTTTATCGGCATTGTTCAGGGTGCTCGAGCGGTGGGTAATTACAATTACCGTTTTCTGCTCCTCTTTTAAAAGTTCGATCATTTTTTGTACATGTTTTTCTGAAACTGAATCGAGCGATGAGGTTGCTTCATCCAAAATCAGAATTTCCGGATCTCTGTACAATGCCCTGGCGATGGCAATCCGCTGTCTTTGTCCACCGGATAATGCAGTTCCGTTTTCGCCCAGATACGTTTGAAAACCCTTCGGCAAAGCCTCAATAAAACCGATTAAGCCTAGTTTGGTGGCAATATCGATAATCCTTTGCATATCTGGCTCTTCTTCACCAATGGCAATATTATCGATTACATTGCCTGCAAATAAATCGATCTGTTGCGGCACTACAGATACCAATTTACGGAGCGACGAATTGGTAATGTATTTGAGGTCGTATTTGCCAATCCGTACGTTTCCGGATTGTATAGGATAAATATTTTGCAGAATCGACATCAATGTAGATTTTCCTGATCCGCTTTCGCCCACAATGGCGGTAAATTTACCTTGTGGAATGGTTAAGCTCAGGTTTTCGAAAACAGGCAGCCTGGCACCATAACGGAAAGAAACATTTTCAAAATGGATATCGCCGATTTTATCTATAGTCAACTCAATCTGATTTTCGTCGCTTTCGCGTTCCAGATCCATGATTTCGAAAAGCCTATCGGCCGCAATCACGGCATCCTGTACAGTTTTATTCATTCCAATTAATGAAGAAACTGGTCCGGTAAAATAACCGATCAATGTATAAAACGACAATAACTCTCCCGGTGTGATCGAATTGCTCAATACATAACCGGCACCAACCCAAAGTAATATAATCGTAATTAAACGCGAAATAAATTCGGTAGAAGTACCCGATACCACAGCATTGATATTGGATTTAAAACCAGCTTGCAATAGCTTGATAAAACGTGTTTCGGTTTTATCGTTGGCATGATCTTCCAATCCAAAGCGTTTTATGGTACCTACTGCATTTAAGCTCTCTACCAATTGCGATTCTAGCTCGGCGGCATCTTCCATTAACCTCCGTTGGGTACGTTTGTTAAATTTATCGGTAATAAAATAAATAACCAGGTATAATGGGATAACAGTAAGGGTAATGAGTGCGAGTTTCCAGTAGTAGGTAAACATCATGATGAACGAAAAGAAAACGATAAAAATGTTGACCACAAAGTTTACACATACATCGTTTAAAAAAGTCCTGATTTTTACGGCATCGTTGATCCTCGAAATAATTTCGCCCACCCGCATGGTATCAAAAAACTGCTGAGGTAGGCGCAGCAAGTGTTTATAATAGCCTAAAATGAGCTGGGCGTCTATTAACTGACCTGTTTTTAATGTAAAAACAGTTTTTGCCGACCCAATAAACATCTGTACCGCCAAAATAACCATCATGGCTATACTCATTAGGTTTAGCAGGTTATGATTGCCATCTACCAACACAAAATCGACCAGTTTCTGCACAAAAATAGAGGTAGATAAACCCAATACGGTAAAAACAATTGCACCAAATAAAACCTGTGTCAGAATGCCTTTGTGCGGTTTAATCAAGCTCCAGAACCTGCCCTGGATTGATTTTTTTTCATTACCAGCCTGAAAACTTTCTGACGGCAACAATAAAACTAAAGCACCAGTCCACTCTTTTTTAAATTCATCATGTGTTTTACGGTGCACTTTCCCATCTATAGGATCCATCACCTCTATAAACTTGCTGTTTACTTTATAAATTACAACAAAGTGCTGTAGAATATCGTTCACAATAATATGTGCGATAGCTGGAGTAGGAATTTTAAATAAACTTTCAAAAGGAGCTTTAACGCCTTTGGCTTCAAATCCTAATTTTTGAGCAGCCTCTACAAGCCCCAAAACCGTAGTCCCTTTTTTATCTGTTCCGGCAAGTTGCCTGATACGTGCAACAGCCAGGTCCAATTTATAATGCGAGGCAACTGATGCCAGGCATGCAGCACCACAATCTGTGATATCCCTTTGCTTAACCTTTGTACTCATTGCCTGTTATGTTTTTTGGATCAAGTTTGGATTAACCCAATCGTCCACTTTATCGTAAAGTAACTGATATAAACTACGGTCGGTAACCTTAAAACGTGCCGTAAAATTCATTCCTTTTTTCAAGTAGCCTTTGTAACCGTTTTTTAGCATTAGGAAGTTTTTATCCATCAAACATTTCACTTTAAAAGCGGGCTGATTGTTATTTAAGACTACAATATCATCCGAAATATCAATCACCTTACCTATTGCCAGGCCCCATTGGTTATAGTTATAGGCATTGATCTGGAAGTGTACTTCCTGGCCTTTTCTGATCAGGCCAATATCAGAAGGGTTGATGTAACAGTAAGCGGCCAAACCTGCATCAGGAGAAACCTCTCCAACTTTTTGATTGGCAAATACATAAGCACCATTTTGCAAACCGACTAAATTCTGAACAGAACCATCTATTGGCGCACGCAGTACATATTGTTTTTTCTGCTCATTAAGTTCCGCCTGCTGGCCTGAGAGCTGGCGCAGTTCATTGCGGTAACCGTTGGCCTCAGTTTGCCATTGGGTTTTATATTTGGTACGCACCATTAAGTAAACCGATTCGGCCTGCTCTAGTTCGTATTTGTATTTTTCATATTCAGATTGTGTAAGCACTTTGTTTTGATAAAGCTTACTATAACGTGCGAAATTGCTCATGGCCTGCCTTTTTGCAATGCCGGCATTTTTCGATTCCTGCACATATTGTTGCCACGAAGCCACATATTGGCCACTTTGCAAATTGGAAGAACCACCGTTAAAAGATAACAGTGTATTAATATCCTGTAAAAAATGGGTGATCTGACTTTTGCGGGTTTCTACCAATGCATCCTGCTGCTTAGGCAACCCAGCATCAATAGCCAAGAGTGTATCGCCCTGTTTAAGTCTTTTGTTATCCGAAAGCCGGTACTGTATTAACCGCCCATTAACAGGCACAATAAGTTCAGTTTTTTCGACGGTTGACTGCAAAATACCAGTGCCATTTATACTTATGGGTATTTTAATAAAGGGAAGTGCAATTAAAACAACTAAAATAGTTACCACGGCAACTACGTAAATTAACTGGCTTGATTTACTAATTTGAGCGCGATAAACGATAGCAGTATTTGAAATTCTTTCTGTGGAGTAGGTAGATAGCGCCATATGGGTTTAAAATCGTAAAGCATCCGCTATTCTGATACCAGAACAGCGGATACAATAAATTGCTTATAGACTCCAAACAAGTTTCAAAACATTGGTTAATGTTTTTGACAAAAATGCTGAAGTATCTGCGCCAACTGCATTTAAAGTTCCCGAAAGAGAAGCTAAAAGATCAGATAATGTTGTGTTAACAATACCACCACCTTCAACTTGTGACATTTCAGTTGTGTTCATTTCTTTAACACCAAGATTTTTTAATTCTAAACTTTTCATACTAGATTTTTTTTGAGTTTTAAGATCCCTACTCTATTTAAAGGCTTTTCGGGGTGCACCTGATGCTTGGCCAAACACTTCGACGAATGTAATAATATTAGCTATACAGATGTAGTATTAAGCATCCAACACAAACCTAAGCCTTAGTTAATATTTCGAATAAAACCTCTCTATTATGATAAAAACGCAATATATTCTAAAAAACTAGCCTGTTAGTTTTCATATTCAATTTATTCATTAGCCTTAAATCGTTTTATATTCTTTTTATTCGCTCGTTTGTGAGTATTGATCTAATAAAATAGCCTTTTTTAGAGATTATTCTTTTTCATAAACGCCATCTCTTTTTCCGAGATATGATCATCATCGATAGCATACGATCTGATATTTGCAATCTTCATCTCATCAATTACATCTACAAAATTTTGAAACCTGGCGGTTTTGCTCGGCTTAATAATTACAATCATATATTTAGCTGGATTTTGCTGATGGGTTTCGGCAACCAATTTCTCGTTCATGCTGATTTCTCTTTGAAGATTCGCAACCGGTGTAATTTTCATATTTGCCTTTTCAATCGTACCCATATAACAAACGGCCTTGTTATTTTTACCCAGTACAATGGTCATGGTACGCGATTCGGGATACGGTTGTACGGTTACACCATCGTCCTTAACGGGCTTAGCAATATCTGCAGCATTTAAGGAGCCCAAAGAAGTGGTGAGCATAAAAAATGTTGTCAATAAAAACATCAGATCTACCATTGCAGTTAAATCTACCCTTGGTGCAGGTTTTTTGGTTCTTCCTTTTGCAGCCTTGCCGCTTTGAGATTCGTTTAGCGTTGCCATAATATTTAGGTTTTTTAATGATGATGACAAGCTTCATCAAATTGCATAAAAAAAGCGGCTAAAAATTTTTAACCGCTTAAGAAAAAGTCGTCATTGCGAGGAGGAACGACGAAGCAATCTTACAACGGTGGATTTATGGCTACCGCATTAAGATTGCTTCCCCGAATTCGGGGCAAGCTGTCGGCTGAAAAAGCCTTCTCGCAATGACGATCATATTAATATAATATTATTTCACTGCTTCAATCACACCGCAACCTACACGAGGCCCCGAATTTCCGGTAGGTTGTGTAGTATAATCGTCTGTACCGCCATGCACAATTATTCCCCTGCCAATAATATTTTTTATATCTCCGTCTTTAATGCTCCACCTATCTGTTGTAACCGAAAGTGTGGCATGGCCTTTACTATCTAACATAATATTGCCAATATCGCCACTATGGTAAGCTTCAGATCCCCATTTACCATGGTTTTCTTTTGTGGGGTTCCAATGGCCGTGGGTATTTTCGCCCATATTGCCACAATCGCCATGCTCGTGAAAGTGAACGGCAACATTGCTATCGGCCCTTGCTGCAAAATTCATCTCAATGTCCATCTTAATTTTCCCATCACTCAGTTCGTAAAATTTTGCTGTTCCAATGGTTTTCGTATTGTCGGCAGTTTCGGTTAAAGTTGCCTGAGCAATTTCTTTCTCTGTTTTGGTGCAGGCACTTACGAGTGCAATACCTGCAATAGCGAAGCTTAAAAGATATTTTTTCATTTTTTAAAATTTAGTTTATATAGCAAACAGATTGGTAATCATTTGGTTTGCTAAAAAGAACTACGGGCAAAACCATTTCGGGTGCCGCTTGTTTAATGAGTATAAATATCATATAACTATGGAACAGCCAATTGCAATGAACACTTTGAGTCAAATTTTAGAGAAATTGAGGCTGAAAGGAAAAGATAATGAACTAAAAATTTCTGATCACGGTAAAATGCAAAGTAAATCGTTGGGCAAAATTTATAAACCTGAAGACTTAACCATTGTAAAAACTTACCGTTTTGAGGGGGATTCTGATCCAGCAGATAACTCTGTGCTATATCTGGTAGAAGATCAGGATAAAAATATTGGATATATACTCGACGCTTATGGCATCTATTCTGATAACGATGGTCCATCTTTTGATGATTTTTTAAAGAAAATTCCGACCGAAAACAGAGATGAACAGGAATTGTTCAGCTAGTTAAGCTAAAAAATATATTAGCAGGGAGAACCGGAGTAATCTGATTCTCCCTTTTTTTATTTTAAAAAATTGGGAAGTTATAATTCCGTAATTTTGCGCCTCATTTACGAGCCCCAGATGAAAAGCAAAATCAATATCCCACCTATACCAGCTGTTTTACTGTCTATTATCAGTGTACAGTGCGGCGCAGCAATTGCGAAAGGGCTTTTCCCTCAAATTGGGGCTGCAGCAACTGCATCGTTAAGGATCGGTTTATCGGCTGTAATTTTATTCGTTGCTTTCAGGCCGAACCTGTTTAAATTAAATGCCAAACAGTGGAAATATGTGATACTCTATGGCATTTGTTTAGGGGTTATGAATATGGTATTTTACATGGCCATTGCCAGGATTCCGATTGGTTTGGGCGTTACCTTAGAATTTGTAGGCCCTTTGGGGCTTGCCATTTTTGGCTCGAAAAAGGCAGTAGATTTTCTTTGGGTAATATTGGCTGCAACAGGTATTGCGTTAATTGCTCCATGGACGAGCACCGGACTAAATATTATTGGCGTGCTACTGGCACTTTTAGCTGGCCTATTTTGGGCTGCTTACATCATACTGGGCGGTAGAATTTCAAAAATTATGAAAGGTGGCGATGCTGTTGCCATAGGCATGTTATTTGCCACCATCGTGATTTTACCATTTGGTATTTTTGGAGGTGGATTAGGCACGCTAAACCCTAAACTATTGGGTTTAGGAGCAGCGCTTGCTCTACTATCAAGCGCCATCCCCTTTACCCTCGAAATGAGGGCCCTTAAACAGCTTCCTGCCCGTACTTTCAGTATTTTAATGAGCCTCGAACCTGCCATGGCCTCGTTGGCCGCATTGGTGTTTTTGCAAGAATACCTCTCGTTAAAAGAGTGTTTGGCAGTAGCTTTTGTTGTAATTGCCTCTGCAGGCTCATCTTTAACAGCCAGACGGGCGAAACTGTAATTAGGCCAGTTTTTCTGTTTTGTAAATCACAACATCATCGGTTAATGCACCGGCCTGCTCAACAAAAGCTAAAATGTAAGATTGTTGATTGTGGAGGTCTAAACCCGGCTGATCTTTCCATTCTTCCTGAAAAATGAAAGTATGATCAGCAGCTGATTCGTGTAAATCGTATTGAATGCAGGCTTCTTCTTTACGCGAGTTGGCCACCATATCCAATAAAACAGTTCTTAATGTTGCCGTAGTTTCTACTTTACTCTTAACTATTGCTGTTAGATAAATGCTCATATACTGCTGTGTTTAAAAAGTTTTGTGTTAAATGTTTGTTGTGTAATTTTAATGCACCGATAATATCTGCATTCTTTTCCACATCATGAAAATGGATACCATCTATCCTTTCCATACCAGTAAAAGCGTTCATTCTGTGGAAACCGAACAATACGCCATCGTCTACACTGGTTTGCATAAAAAACTCTTCTGGTAAAGTAAATGCTTCTTTTGGGGCATTCCATGATGAAGTTACCATGTATTTACGGCCATGCAACATCCCACCGGTTCCATAGTTGCGCGTTGGGTTATCCGATTTACGGCCATCGCTTCTGTAAATTCCATTTTGATGCCCTTCTGTAAATACCACATCGATGTATTTTTTAAACTCGTGCGGTACCTGGAACCACCATATTGGGGTATGATAAATTACCACATCAGCCCAAACATATTTTTCTACCTCTTCTTTTGGATCGTAAGCATCGTTAATGTTGGTGCTCTTTACTTCGAATCCGGACAGTTCGGAAAAGAAACCGGCCGTTGCATTGGCTATGGTTTCGTTAAATTTCCCTCCAGAGTGACCAAACTTTTGCCCTCCGTTGATGATGAATATTTTTGTCATTTCGTTTCTTCTATTTATGATACGACAAAATTACCACGCCCTAAGCTATTATTAAAACAAGTTAATTCATAGCTTTGTATCAGAATTATAATACTTAAAATTATGGTTAATTTAGAATGGTACAGGAGTTTTAAAGCAATTTATAAAACAGGTACATTAACAGGTGCTGCCGAAAACCTGTTTATTTCGCAGCCAGGGGTAAGCTTACACCTCAGCTCGTTAGAAAGTTATGTAGGCTATAAACTGTTTGAACGCACAGGTCGAAAAATGATCCCGACCGAAAAAGGAAAGGTGCTCTATAATTTTATTGTAGAGCCGCTCGCAAAATTAGAGGATGCTGAAAAGCACTTCCAAAAAAGCACCGAAAAACATACTCCTACCATTAGCGTAGGCATGTGTTTTGAAACCTTTCAGATCACCCTCGAACAATATATCTCTACACTGCCCTTTAATGTGATTATCCGTTTTGGCGAATATCCCGAAATGCTCGATCAACTGGACAAAGGAATTTTAGACCTGATTATTACCCCACAAAAAGGCAATTCGCCCAACGTAGAACATGAGGCTTTTTCTTCTGAAACCATCGTGCTGGTAGGTGGGATAGAAACAGATGGGCACACTTTCGATTCTTTAGTAAAAAAGAAAGATTTAGCCGGAATGGAAACCTGGTTAAAACAGCAAAAATGGTATGGAACGGCAGGCGATATGGAACATCTTCTACGTTTTTGGCAACTTAATTTCGGCAAACACGCCGATTTCCGTCCAAACTATATTGTACCTAACCTCAATTCGATTGTGCGCTGTTTATCCGGAGGAAACGGTCTGGCCATTATCCCCGATTTCCTCTGCAAAAAAGAAGTTGAAGACGGAAAAGTAAAGGTAATTTGGGAAGGTACATCAAAACTTACCAATACCTTGTATTTTGGTTGTAGAAAAAACACGCAATATGCTTCAGAAATCCACATAATTAAAAACCTTTTTAAGGAGGTTATGGTTAGTATATAGTTTCTATCGGGAACGGTCACGGTTAGTTCCTTTATTATTTTGAAACTTAGATAAAATATTTATTTTAGATCATCCCCTAAAGTCCCATAATGAGTCAATCCCATCATCTTTTAAGTAATGAGCAATTAATTGAAGTTTTTAATTTAACCCATACTGCAACAGCTGTACATGTTGGAGAAACGGCAATCATACAGGCAGCAAACGATGCAATGCTCCGGATTTGGGGGAAAGACAGAAGCGTGATCGGAAAATCGCTTGAAGATGCTTTGCCTGAGTTAAAAGGACAGCCATTTATCGACATGTTCAGAAAAGTATGGCTTGAGGGGCTTGTTATTTCGGGGAAGGATACCGCTGCCGACATTATTGTTGATGGTGAATTAAAAACCTTTTATTTTGATTTTGAGTACCGGGCAATTAAAAATGCGGAAGGAAAAAGCATCTGCGTTTTACATACAGCAGTTGATGTAAGCGAACGGGTACTGAAACAGGAGGCTGTAGAAAGGGCGCACGAGAAAGCTGAGGCATTACAACGCGAGCAGGCTTTAAACGAGGAACTCGCAGCCACTGTAGAGGAACTTGCTGCAACCAACGAAGAGCTTGTGGCTACCAACGAAGAGCTACAGGATACACAAGAAACCCTGCACGTTCTAAATAATGAGCTCGAATTAAGGGTTGTTGAACGTTTTAACCAGCTTTCGGAAAGCGAAAAACGCTTTAAAACCATGGCCGAAGGAACCGATATTTTTATTGCTGTAGCAGATGAAAATGGCAACGCGGTTTATTTCAACAAACCCTGGACAATACTAACAGGCCGATCGATGGATAACCTTCTTGCTTTTGGCTGGGTAGATCTGATCCATCCCGAAGACCGTGAGGGGTACTTAAACATTTATCTTTCAGCCCTGGCCGAAAAAAAACCGTTTACAGGCGAATTTAGAATCCTGACGAAAAAAGGCGATTACCGATGGCTGCTTGCCAGTGGCCCGCCCCGTTTTCATACCGATGGATCTTTTGCAGGATACATCAGTTCGTGTGTGGATATTACCGAACGGAAGTTAATTGAACTGGAACGGTTGAATTTAAACAAACTCATCGAGGCCAGCTCGGAGTTTATCGGTTTAGCCGGCTTAGATATGAGCATCCAATATCTGAATCCTGCAGCTTTAAGAAAATTAGGATGGGCTTCCATCACTGAAAGAACGATTTTAGATTGTGTTTTCCCGGCAGACAGGCCCGCCGCCGAAAAACTGTTGCTGGGTATTTTGCAGCGTATTAATTTCAGGCAGGAAATCCGTTTCTGGAATGAAAAAACCGGAAATCCGTTTTGGATTGAATGGAATGGTTTTGCCATTAAAGATGAAGAAACCGATGAAGTAACCGCCATTGCTACCGTGAGTCCCGATATTACCGAACGAAAAATTCATCAGGAAGAACTTCAGGACATTAACATGGAAATGGCAGCGGCAAATGAGGAACTGGCAACCACCAATGAAGAACTTGCCCAAACCCACGAAGACCTGATCCAATACACCAAAAAACTGTCTGATAGTGAAGAAAAGCTACGCGAAGCGCTAAATACCGGTAAAATGGGTACCTGGAGTATTGATCCTAAAACACTCGAAGTTACCATATCGGGTTTCGTTAAAAACTTACTAGGCCTACCCTTAAATGAGCCTGCAGAGATGGAAGCCATTATGAGGGCAATCAATCCCGACTACCATAATATGCTGAATACCGCTTTGGGAAATGCGTTAAAAAACCATTCATCAAGCGATACAGAATATCCAATAAATAATTTAATCACAGGTGAAGAAAAATGGGTTAGGGCAACCGGAAAGGTATTTGTAGATCAGCATGGCAATGCAACAGAGTATGCGGGGCTTTTTATTGATATAACAGAGCAAAAATTAGACGAGCTCAGAAAAAATGATTTCATCGGAATGGTAAGCCATGAATTAAAAACGCCGCTAACAGCCATTAACGGGTTTGTTCAGGTTTTGCAGCGTAAGGCCAAGAAAGATGAAGATAATTATGCTATTGTTGCCTTACATAAAACGCATAGCCAGATCAGAAAGATGACAACCATGATTAATGGCTTTTTAAATGTATCCAGACTAGAATCGAGCAAATTATTGATCGAAAAAACAGAATTTAACCTTGATGAGCTACTGAAAGAAACCATTGAGGAAACTTATATTTCGCAATCATCACATCAGATTATCTTAAGCCCAAGCTGTGATGTTATTGTTAATGCCGATCGGGATAAAATTGGGAATGTAATTTCCAACCTGATTAGTAATGGCTTAAAATATTCGGATAACGGAACGCGTATCGAAATAACCTGCAGGTTACTGGTTAATGAGGTTGAAATCCAGATTAAAGACGAAGGCATAGGAATAAAACCAGAGGATATAGACAAGCTTTTTGAGCGTTATTACCGCGTGCAGGGCAACCATACGATCTCGGGCTTTGGCATCGGACTTTATTTAAGTGCCGAAATTATACAAAGGCACAATGGTAGGATCTGGGTGGAAAGCGAAGAAAGCAAGGGCTCTATTTTTCATTTTACGCTGCCTATTTAAAGTATCGCTGTTTGCACCAGCCTGGATAGCATTTTGTAAAGAAAAACAACCCTAAGAATCACTCATAAGAGAAGCCAAGTTTTTAAAAAACTTGGCTTCTCTTTGGCATTTAGCCCTTTTTCCTAACTTTCCTGCTTTATACCCTCTACCTACAATACCAACCCATCCAACAAAGCATCATCAACTAAATTTGGCAGAGTAATTTTTAAGGTCTTGGTACGTTCCATTTCGCGTTCGATTGCAAAACGGGCTTCCTTGTTCCTGGCCCAGCTTCTTCTGGCAATGCCATTGTTTACATCGTAAAAAAGCATATTCTGCAATTTTTCTGCGGCTTGTTGCGTTCCATCGAGCACCATACCAAAGCCACCGTTAATTACCTCGCCCCAGCCAACGCCACCACCATTATGGATCGAAACCCAGGTTGCACCCCTAAAACTATCACCTATCACATTATGAATGGCCATATCAGCTGTAAACCTGCTGCCATCGTATATATTGCTCGTTTCCCTGAAAGGCGAATCTGTCCCACTTACATCATGATGATCCCGGCCCAGAACAACCGGTGCCGATAATTGGCCTGTATTAATCGCTTCGTTAAATTTTAAAGCAATTTTTGCCCTTCCTTCGGCATCAGCATATAAAATCCTGCTTTTCGAGCCTACAACAAGTTTATTTTCTTTCGCCGCACTAATCCAGTTGATATTGTCCTGTAACTGTTGCTGTATTTCTGATGGGGCATCGCGCTTAATTTCTTCCATCACTGTTTTAGCAATTTGATCGGTAATATCCAGGTCTTTTTCGTTGCCAGAGGTACAAACCCACCTAAACGGGCCAAAACCATAATCGAAGCATAAAGGCCCTAAAATATCTTCTACGTAAGACTGGTATTTAAAATCCAGTCCATTCAGTGCCATAATATCTGCGCCTGCCCTACTGCATTCTAAAAGAAAGGCATTGCCATAATCGAAGAAATAGGTTCCTTTGGCAGTATGCCTGTTGATGCTTGCCGCTTGTCGTTTTAACGAAGCCTGCACGTAAACTTTAAACTGATCGGGTGCATTGGCCATCATTTTATTGGCTTCTTCAAAACTTAAACCTACCGGATAATAACCTCCGGAATATGGATTATGTAGTGAAGTTTGATCAGAACCAATGGTAATTTCAATATTCTCCTGGTTAAAATGCTCCCAAATATCAACTACATTGCCGATGTAAGCTAAAGAAACCGTTTCTTTTTTCTTTTGTGCCAACAAAACCCTTTCAACCAATTGGTCTAAATTATCAATCAGCTCATCTACCCAGCCCTGTTCTTTTCTTTTTGTTGCAGCATGTGGGTTTATTTCTGCACAAACCGTAATGCAGCCCACAATGTTCCCCGCTTTGGTTTGGGCACCGCTCATACCGCCTAAACCTGCTGTAAGGAAGATTTTCCCTGCAGTATCTTTTCCGTAAAAACCTTTTTTCCGGAAGGCATTCATCAAGGTAATTGCCGTTCCGTGTACAATACCCTGCGGTCCGATATACATGTAAGAACCTGCTGTCATTTGTCCATATTGGGTTACGCCCAACGCATTAAATTTTTCCAGATCCTGGGGAGAAGAATAATTGGGTACCATCATCCCGTTGGTTACTACCACACGAGGTGCAGCAGCGTTAGATGGAAACAAACCCTGGGGATGCCCACTGTAAACATTTAGTGTTTGCTGGTCGGTCATTATTGCCAGGTATTGCATCGTGAGTAAATACTGGGCCCAATTCTGGAACACGCTTCCATTGCCGCCATAGGTAATCAGTTCTTCGGGGTGCTGTGCAATTGCCGGATCGAGATTGTTCTGGATCATAAGCATAATGGCTGCAGCATGGAGGGTTTGGCAGGGATATTCATTTATCGGCCTCGCATAAATGGCATAATCGGGCATAAAACGGTACATATAAATGTGCCCGTAATCTTTCAGTTCTGCTAAAAACTCTACGGCCAGTTCACGGTGCCATGCTGCAGGAAAATACCTTAATGCATTTTTTAACGCAAGTCTTTTTTCATCAGCATCTAAAACATCCCTTCTTACCGGGGCATGACTCAGTTGTGTATTTCTAGTTTTTTTTGCCGGCAACACTGAAGGAATACCGGCCAATATCTGTGCTTTAAAATCCATTTGGGTCATTTTAAATTTTTAGCTTAATGCCGATTCTACTCTGTTAACAATCGCAGCGAGCTCACCGTTTTTTACCATTTCGATAGCGGTTCCCATTTCATCGTACATGATCTGGTCTTCTTCAAAATGATCTATTTGGGCACGAACAAAACTGTGTACGGCAGCCAATAGTTTCCCGGGTTTTAACGGGTGGTGGTAATCAATAGCCTGTGCAGCACAAAATAGTTCGATGCCAAGGATTTTTTCTACATTTTCGATTACCTGAAGCGCTTTCCTTGCACCGATAGAACCCATGCTCACGTGGTCTTCCTGCCCCAAAGAAGTTGGAATGCTATCGGCACTGGCCGGAAAACAAAGCCCTTTATTTTCGCTGGCCAAAGCGGCCGAAGTATATTGAACGATCATAAAACCAGAATTTAATCCGGTTTCGCGCATTAAAAGCTTGGGTACGCCAGGCGTATTTCCTTCAAGCGAAAGGTAAATCCGCCTATCGCTGATGTTTCCAATCTCTGAGGCGGCCAAACAGGCATAATCGAGCGGTAAAGCCAATGGCTGCCCGTGGAAGTTTCCTCCGCTAATGGTTAAATCATCACTAAATATCACCGGATTATCGGTTACTGAATTCAGTTCTATTTCTACGGCTTCTTTTAAATGTAACCATGCCGTGCGCGAAGCGCCATGTACCTGTGGGATGCACCTTAGCGAATAAGGATCCTGAACCTTTGCACAGTTGGCATGAGAAGCCATGATTTCTGATCCCTGCAAGAGTTCACCAATTCTTTCGGCCACGGCAATATTAGCGGGATAGGGCCTTAACTGATGAAGCTTAGGATGAAAAGGTTTTTCTGATCCCTGTAAACCCTCAATCATCATAGCCGAAATAATATCGGCAGATGCCAGCACATTTTCTAAACGTTGTACCACTTTTACGGCATGTGCGGCAATAAACTGGGTACCGTTAATTAAAGCCAAACCTTCTTTTGGTCCGAGCTGTAATGGTTGTTTATGGTATTTTCCTAAAAGTTGAGCCGTAGAAATCACTTCATTTTTGTAGTAAACTTTACCTAAACCAATTAGCGGTAAAAAAAGGTGCGAAAGTGGAGCAAGATCTCCTGAAGCCCCAACAGAACCCTGTTTAGGCACTACCGGCGTAGCACCTGTTTCTAAAAACCAGATCATCCTATCTAAGGTTTCGATCTTGATGCCCGAGTAACCCTGCGCGAGCGACTGCAGTTTTAATACCAACATCAATTTTGAAATTTCTGAATCAATTGCTTCGCCCACGCCAACGGCGTGGCTCTTTAAGATATTTTCCTGTAATTTACGGGTATCTTCTGCCGAAATCATCGAAGTACATAATGGCCCGAAACCGGTATTGATGCCATAAACGGCCTTGCCAGAAACCGCAATCCGTTCTACTACTTTACTGCTCTCAAGCACTTTTTCGCGTGTACTTTCGCTCAAAACACCTTTGATTTCACCATTGCTAATCGCCAAAGCCAGTTTAGCGGTTAAATGATCTGTTCCGTAATTAAAAATCTGTTGCCCACTCATATCATAAAGGTTTTAAACAAAAATAAGCCCTATATTTGATACCTATAAATACCAATTACATCATCATGTAATAACCATGAGTTATCAAATAGAACTTAGGCATTTAAAATATTTCCAGGTTTTGGCAGAGGAACTGAAGTTCAGAAAAGCTGCCGACAGGCTGTTTATTTCGCAACCTGGACTGAGCCGGCAGATTAAACAGATGGAGGAAATTTTTAATGCTCCGCTTTTTGATCGTAATAAAAAGAAAGTAGCGCTTACCGAAGCTGGATTGTACCTTAAAGATGAAGTAGATTTTTTATTCAGTCACATCGAGAACATTAAAAAACAGCTCACCAACATCACAGAAGGCAAACAGGGCGAACTTCGCATTGGTTTTTTAGGTTCCGCAGCGCAGAAAATTGTACCCGAAGTAATTTTTAAACTGAATAAGGATTTCCCCGAAATCAGGACGAACCTGGATGAAATGCCCAATAAGCTACAGATCGAATTACTGGAAAAGGATATGCTCGATATGGGTTTTGTGCGGATGCAACAGTTTAAGCCCGGTATTTCTAAACACATGATCCATCAGGATACTTTCTCATTGGTATTGCCTAAAAGCCACCCGATGAAAAAGGCAAGTTTTGAAGCCGTAAAAAAACTCGGCGATGAACCTTTTATTTTTTTCTCCAGCGATGATAGCCCGTTTTATTACGACCTGATGATGAGCATTTGCGAAGACCACGGTTTTAAACCCAAAACCTACCATAAATCGGTTAACGCGTTAACCATCTTCAAACTGGTAGAAGAAGGTTTGGGCATTGCCATTGTACCTACCGGACTGCAATACGGTTATCAGGAAAACGTGAAGTTTGTAGAACTTACGCATATTGCACAAAGAACAGAGCTGTACATGATCTGGAAAGAATCGAACCGTAATCCTGCTTTAAAAAATGTGATTAAGCTGTTGCTGGAGGATAAGGCTTAAGATTTTATTAGCCACTAAATATATCTCAAAATACCTGTTTATACATTTCGATTAGAAAATCAAACAGTTCCTAACATCCCCCAAGTACACTCTTTCATTTAGAAAACTTATTTTATTGTCTTCTATTTTATATAACAGGCCGAAAGAATAACCAAAATCCTCATCCACATTATAAATTTGAGAAACTATACCGTCAAAGCTTCCGTCGTTTAACTTTATAACATCTTTATATATGAGAATGACTGTTTCCTCTTCTAAACCTTCTATTTCTTCCAAAGCCATATCTATAGCATCATCCTGAGAATCGGCTTTAAACTTTTTTATTTCCTTTTCTCCAAAAATTATAAAAGGGGGAAGATTTATACCATCCTGAATATATTTTATTGCAATCTCCTCTGCCTTTTCTACTTCTGATTGTAATGTGATTTCTAATTCTTCGAATTTCATAGTTTCAGCCTAGTCTTTTTCTGTTGGAAATTCATCAAGGTTTAAAGGTTCATCATCAATATCATTTTCAATGGTTATTAAAAAATGATCCTTTCTCGGTCTTGTAATATATAATAATACTGAATCAAAAGGCGATAACTCTAAATCTTTAGGAATAGTATAGTCAACGATTACAGGCTTTCCGTAATGAAGAGAATTATTGATGAGATCTAAACTGCATTGCCAACTACCTCCGTATTTTTTTCTCACGACCTCACCAAAATAAGCAGCAGCATCATTAACATCGTCACTATCCTTATCAACTTTATTTTTGGTTAAATAATCCTCCAAATCGCTTAAACTTCTTATAGAATAATCTAGATTATACCCTTGTGCATCTGCCCTTTCTATAAAATCTTCTAAATAATCATCGATATAGAAAATAAAATTTTCAAACTTTTCTTCAAGTTCTTTTACTGATAAATCCTTTAGTCTCATGTATGATAAGAGATAAATATTATTAAGATTTCGTGTCTAAAAAGTCTCTAATTTCTATTGCTCTTTTAACATATTCAATATCATTTGAATCAGGACAGTTTTCTTTTAATATTAATATAACTCCATCCTGAGTAAACTCTTTTACAACATTTACTGAAACCTCTTTTATTTTCGGACTATCTTTAATATAGGTGATCCACCCGATAGGTGGATCAAAATCTTTCTTATTTACTTTGTGAAAAAAGGGTTTTGTTAATATAGTGCCATCAATGGGCTGTAGAATTATTTGCAGATTTTTCAACAATGCCACAACAAATTGTCTATTAATAAATTTTTCTATTTGTTCAGAAGGAAATTCAAATATGAAAAATGAATATCTTGAACTTGATGTGGGTGAGACATCAATAGAAATATTAGCATTAGATTCTACCGTATTATTTGGAGTAAAGGAGGTTCTAAAACCAAATGGACTGATAGAATAATCATGTAAATCTTTATCTTCTGAATTTGGATTTATATAAGCTATATCTTCGTTGTTAATTAACTGAAATACTTTATCGTGGAAATCTTGAAAATCATTTCCAAAATATACAGCGGAATTTGTTTGCAAATTCCAACTGCCAAAATCAGAAAAATAACTATCAAAATTCATTAAGGATTCTAAGACTTTTTTACAAAAACTGATGTATAGATCTGCGGTTAGATCAGCTTTATCAAATCTTAACCTCAGCATAACTTTTTCTTTCATATAGCGTTAATTTTTTATTTAGGTGTTACAATCATTTAGATTTTAGCGGGAAAAGATTGTTACCACGGTGTCAAATCCGGATTCAATTTCTGATTTTCAAAATAATATTTAAAGGCATTTAAAACAATATTAATCCTCTTCCCAAGTTAGTTGCGGGTTCCTTTCATTATTTAGGATATAATATTTCATAGCCTCTAAAGCCAGTGGTAGATCTACAACTATTTTTTGTTCAAAAAATCCTCCTTGTCCACCAGTTACAACTTCCACATCGTCATTGGAATTGTTTTTTAAATTTATTAAATTGAAATACTGCTCATTATCTCCCACCATAAATGTGCAAACATAAGCGTTATTACCACCACCTATCATTAGAGAGTTGTTTTCCCCATTTATTGAAATTTGGGTAAATTCTTTTTGATTTAGTCTTTCTAAATAAATCACTATTTCATTAACATTTGTGGAGTTTATTTCTATTTCACTGCCTTCATTTAAATTCCTATTCCAATGATCGAAACCTAATCTCATAATATTATGTTTTGGAGGAAATATCTCTTTGTTGAGTTAACTGATTATAAAATTATCAAGATAACGATATCAACAAGTTAAATCTCAAGTCGCAAACCTGGGTTATCTTCCAATAATTTTCGTTTACATTGATCTACCAATTCATCTTTCGGCTTTTCTATCACCGCTGAAGGAAGTTGATTAATTTCAAGCTTCATCAGTTCATCATTACCATTATAACCAGAAAGCCCCAATGTTTTCCTGATGGCTAACCATGCCAGGATTTCAGCAGGAAAAATAAAATAATCCGAACTGGTAAATTCGGGACTAAACTCATTCCCGTCTTCATCCGTAACTACATCTTCATCAGATTGAGCGATGTGAAATGCACTGAGCTGATCTACGATATCATCTAACTGTTGCTGATCGGTCGTATCCCAATTTGCCAAAGCTTCCTCATAAACACCTAGTTGATCTGGATATTTAAGTTTTGTTTTATCAAGCTCTATTTTTTGCCATTTACAAAAAAGTGTTATCACAAACCAGGCATAAAGAGGTTTTGCAACCCATCCATTATACTGTTTCCCGTAAAGCATTTTGAGTAATAATTTACCATACTGCTTTGCGTCAGCGTACCATCCCAAGTATAACAACTGTCCAAGGTGCATTATACTTCTATCAAATGGGATAGCGCTATCGTAGGTTGGTGAAAGTTTACCAACTGTAAAATCCCAGCTATTACTTTCCACTCCAAAATAAGTGCTTAAAGCTAATTCGCTATAATTTAGTTGCCTATTTTGTAAAAAATCATTTAAGAATACCCACATATGCCATGAAGATATATACTCAAATCTAGAACCGACGGTACTTCTTTTTTTCTTTTCTGCTAAAAAATCTTTTATATCATCGATGGAATCGGAAAAGTTAGAGTTCTTTAGTTTTGATATTTGGTGCTGTTTCTTTTTTTCACAGTACTTTAATACTTCATTAAAGGTTCTCATAAATTAAAAAATTGCCATACTACTATGCATTTGAGAATAAATAGAACTATGATATCAAATCTTTAAAGTCTAAACTTTAGATTTGGGTGTTTTTCCAATAATTTTCGTTTACATTGATCTACCAAATCATCTTTCGGCTTTTCTATCACCGCTGAAGGAAGTTGATTAATTTCAAGCTTCATCAGTTCATCATTACCATTATAACCAGAAAGACCCAATATTTTCCGAATGGCTAACCATGCCAGGATTTCAGCAGGAAAAATAAAATAATCTGAACTGGTAAATTCGGGGCTAAACTCATTCCCGTCTTCATCCGTAACTACATCTTCATCAGATTGATTGATGTGAAATGCACTGAGCTGATCTACGATATCATCTAACTGTTGTTGATTGGTCGTATCCCAATTTGCCAAAGCATCTTCATAAACATCCAATTGATCGGGATATTTAAGTTTTGTTTTATCAAGCTCTATTTTTTGCCATTTACAAAAAAGTGTTATCACAAACCAGGCATAAAGTGGCTTTACAACCCAACCGTTATATTGCTTTCCATAAAGCATCTTGAGTAATAAGTTACCATATTGCTCTGCTTCATCATACCAACCAAGATATAGTAATTGCCCAAGGTGCATTATACTTCTATCAAATGGGATCGCGCTATCATAAGTTGTTGAAAGATCACCAAGTGTAATATCCCAGTTATTACTTTCAATACTCAAATATGTGCTTAACGCTAGCTCATTATATGTTGTTTTTTTATTCCTAACAAACTCATCCAAAAACAGCCAAAGATACCAATTTGAATGTTTGCTTAGCCTTAATCCTATAGTACTGTCATTTTTCAAGCCATTTATATATTCTTGGAAATGTACTATAACATCATCATGAAAAGACTGCTTTAATTTACTTAATTGATGTTCTTTCTTCTTTTTAGTATACTCTATTGCTTCAATAAGTGATTTCATAAGTTTATTTTTTAAGGATTGGGTAACCAACCTCTAGGTTGTGGTTCTGCTCGTAAGTTTCCATTTTGGTCAACGTAAACATCATATTTTTCATTTTTAACGGGTACTCCATCCATTTTTGCTTGATTGATTGCATCTTGCGCTGCTTCAGCCTGTTTAGAACTCACTCCATCTGTATACCCATCTTCTTCATTAGCCGCACGATTTAAACGATCATTGCTATATTTCTCACCACCCATTGTTTTCTGATCGCCTTTTAATGGAATTTCTTTCATGTTTCCATTATCCCATAGTCTATCCTGCTGGGTGGTTTTTACCTCGGCTTTCATAATCTCGCCGGTTTTTGAATTACGCGCTACAATATCTACGCCATTTCCCGATTTGTTCTGCACTTCATAAAATTCATCAAAGCCTTTACTTTCGAGCATGGCTTTTACCACATTTTCACCAAAATCGCCCAGTTTTTCTCCAACTTTCATTTTAAAGTTTTTGAAATCGAACGACTTATTCAATTCATAAGCTTTCCCATCCTTACCTTTTGCAGCAGCATTTTCGGCCTTGCCATTATTAACAGGCTTAACCTCTTCATTTTTAGCCGATGCCGGTTCTTCTTTATTTCCAGCGTTTGGTTCTTCCTTATTACCACCGGCAGGTTCTTCTTTCGGCGGCGTACCCGGTTTCGCCCCCGGAACACGTAAATTTAAAAAATAAAGTAACAACAGTGCATCCATAGGCTCGGGACTTCCGCTGGCAATCCTTTTTACGCTGCCGTATTCGGGGAAGGCTGCATTGGCAAAAGCCGCATCGCGCTCGCCCACATCATTGATATCGATCTGCCCCAGGGCCTGTTGGTTGGAAACTGCATTTGCCCCAAAATACAAACGGGCCGCCATACCCCAACCGGTTATAGAGCCTAAAATGTTTGTACCCACGCTGGCCAGAGTAGGTAGTGATAGTGCTGCTGCGCCAGATAATACTGCCCCACCTACGCCAATTAACGCCCCACCTAAAGCGCCCAAAATTACGGTTTCGCCAAAATTACCGATACCCACACGAAGCGCATCCCACCAGTTTTTTACATTTGGGGCATGCACAATTTTTGAGCCAAATACGGGGCATTCCATTGTACTGCCGGTTGTAAGGGTTTTCTGTCCGGCAATTGATAAATTACTTTTATCGCCTAACCAGGTACGGGCTATGGCTGCTTTTTGGCCACATACCAGGCCACCGAAAATACTCCCGATGGCGGCACCGCCTGCCCCGGCAGCCGTACCTACAGCAACCAGCACGCCCAAAGCGGCCCCACCTGTTGCTGCAATCAATACGGCAATTACTGCGGCAATCAGGGCCATAATGAGCATGATCCACTTACACACAAAATCGCCCATTGATGCCGTTGCGGTGTCATTTTTTATCAGATATTTTTTACTGTCTTTTTGCTCGGCAATGCGTTGTATGCTCTGCATCTGGGCAGGCATAATACCGCCCGAGCACATCCAGTAATCTTCTTCCGTTGCAATTTTATTTCCCATAGCAATTAATCCAATAGGCTAAAATTCTGTTTTTTATGTACTGGTTCGGGAGTTTTCTGCTGATCTGTTTCCTGTTCAGGTTCCTTTTCAACTTCCTGGTTATCGGCTGTAATACGGTAAACCATTTTGGCTTTCAAATATTCGGGGTGTACAATTTCTTCCTTGCTCACCAATCCTTCCAAAACCCTTCCGCTTTTATATTCGATGGTATAACGGGCTTCATCCCTAACTTCTGGTTTGCGATTGGCTATTTCGGTGATCGGGAAACTACCATAAGCGTTTTTGATCCACGTTTTATCAAAACTCTGGGTAGGATGACCAACAATATTGATTATGGCTTTTCCATCGTTAGGGGGCAGCGAACTTTCGGTGGTTACTGCATAACTCCAATTGATGCTTTCTTGTGCAAAAAGACTTTTTTTCTTGAGATTCTTACCACCTGGCAGGTTTAAACCTAAATAAGCATTAAAAAACACCTCGAAAAACTCATTTCCCCTTACTGCTGCCTTAATATTTTCGGGATTATTAAAAAGCTCATCATTTAGGGCAATAATGCCTTTCATATTATCATGCTTGGTTTGAATCGCCTCCATTTCGGCTTTCACCTGTGCCCATTTACGTTGGATTTCGGGAATATTCTTCACCTCCAGTAGTTCTCCATCTTTGCTAATGAGCATATTTAGCTCGCTGTACATTCTTTTAAATGCATTGTTAAAAGCATTTAAATCCCTCATGTTGGGATTATTGCTTTCTTTCAGCACATTGTCCAAACTTAGCAATTCGACATGATAGCCCTGATCGGTGATTTTCAGCACACGCACATCCCATCTAAATTCGGTAATCGTTTTAACCACAAGGCTGCTCATGATGATTTCAGAAGTCTGCTCTACCAGGTATCTTTCGCTAAAACATTTACCGATCTGTATTTTTTGCTGCGTACTTTCAGATGAATTCCAGAACATATTTTTTGTGTTTAATTAATGAAAACATCGCCGCCATCTATCGTGGTTACGCCACCGGTTACGTGGTTTGTACCAATAAGTTTGTTATTGCTGGAAGTAATAATGGTATCCTTCGCGTTAATATTGGTCGCATCGCCATTGATATCTATTTTGGCAGAATTACCGCCTTTTTTAGCAATTTCGATTTCCGAAGCATGGATGGTAATTTTATCACCTTCCAACGTAATTGCTGCAGTTCCATTGGTCATTACAACTGTTTGGGTTGATGTTACCGTTACTTTATTATTGCCATCAACCACAATGTGGTTACCACCGGTTTTATCTTTGATGGTAATGCCGCCACCATCATTCAGCTGTACGGTATGGCCACTTTTGGAAGTTAAACTTTTACTGTTATTGCTCGCACTGCCCCCGCTACCACTTTTACCGTGGAATACGGAGCCCAATACAATGGGGCGGGCAATGTTACCTTCTTCGAAGGTCAAAGCCACCTGATCGCCAATTTCAGGGATAAATACAAAGCCCCTGTTTTTACTTACTTTTTCGCTGCTTCCGGCATCGGGCGTTATTACGCGCAGCCATTCGGTTACATCGTTGGTTTTACATTCCCATTTAAACTTCACCTTAATCCGTCCCTGGCCCTGTGGATCGGCATTATCTATTACATCGGCCAATTGCATATCAGGGTTTGGCCTGGTGTAATTTTTCACCAAAAGGCGTTCTGTTGTAGCCACTACACCTTCGAAGGTATTGTAGTATTTCCCCGTACCATCAATATCGTGGTTGATGCTGGTGATGAGAAACTTACCCAGGCTTTCAGTTGCAAATGTTAGCTCCTTTCTTACGCTCATAGTAATTTCGGCAACAGTACCAATACCCAATGCAGCATTATCACCACTTGCATTTACTTTTAGAAGGTCGCTTATTTGCGCTTTTTCCTCGTTCTGTACATGGTTTTTAATATCGCTGCTATTATCTACACGGATAAGTGAAGGCTGATTAAAAGTTTTGCTATACATCTTATTCGATACCTGTATCGCATGTGCCAGATCTGGCGATCCATCACTCTGTCCTCCACTTTCGCTCTGCAGCATCTCATCCTGTTTAGGGTTATAGGCAAAACGTTTATTTTTTATCGGTGCAATTTCCATGGCATACTGCAGGTTCTGCACGTCGCGGCCATAAATCAGGGCAACATCTTTCTGTTGATCGGGTTTACCAAAATTGAGCTGTTTACCATCGTAATAAAACCATTCGTGGTACTCACCCGAAAGCCTGTTCAGGAAATCAAAATCACTTTCCCGGTATTGGATCAGGTAATCGATCGGTTCTTTTCTGGCGGCATTCGTTACGATTTGAATATCGTTCGAAGGCACATCAGAAGTAGCAAGATTTACGATCGCATTGAGATCTTTATTAAGATAAGAACCTAAATCAGGCCCGCGGTCGATTAAAATGGTTGGGCTGTAGCCACTCACAATTAAAACACCATGATAGCCATGGCTCTGCGCAAGTTCTACCTTGGTAACCAAACCGGCAAATTCCTGTAAACTGCCAGAATCATAGCCAAAAGATGCCGTAAGTGTTTTCCCTACAAAATCACGGCTATCGTTCAAACTGATCATACCGGGCGAACCCATTTGATCGTGGTTAAACCGCAGCTCGAAATAATGGTGGGCATTAAAGGCCTGTTTCAAGCTAAACGAGGCAAAATGAGTAATTGCCTTATCTTCTATGTTAATTTCGGTAATTAATTTCTTTTCCATGCGGTTAAATAATAGATTGATTATTATTTGAACATTCCATCGCGAAAGGTTAAAACATTTCTTTTTCCGTTGAAAATTGGTCCATCTTTGGTTTCGTTGATTTCCGGATAACTGATGCGCTTATTCTGTGGATTAAAAGTAATGGCCAACTGGGCGGTAATTTTCTCTTTATTTTGATCCTCTTTGAGGATAGCAGATGCAAACAATTGATTTTTAACCGCTTTACCAACGTTAAACATGGGTTGGTTAATGCTGAATTTTGAATGATCAATTACCAAAGTATGGGCTACGCTATAGGGTTCTGTGCCGCTCATTTGCCCGTAACCCGTTAGTAAATATGATTTTTTGGGCGATGTGTTTAAATTGTATATATGCTCAAAAAATGGCGTTGGACTGCCATCATCGTCTTTATCTTCATAAAGGCTGTTTAACGGAACAGCAGTTACCTGGTTATTTTCGTCTTTGTACTGCACAATGTTTTGCACATGCCACATCGAACCCGAATATGGCGAGAGCCAATAAAATATTCTGAGGTTATGGTCATCGGAGCTTAATGCCTTAATTTCATACTTCTTAAGATTAGCGAAATCTGTTTCGAAAGCTTTTGGTTGTTTTAAAGCCTCAACAAATGCCTCAATAAACCTCTCTTCAGCCTCGGTATTGCCATCATTCGGATAACTTTCTCCCGATGCCACCATTTTAGCCGCCAGGCTGTCAAGTCCATCTGTTTTGATGCGAACAGGATGGGTATTATGTTGTGGAACTGAACCGTTATCCGGGTTTTTACCCGATTTCCGTTCATCCTGCTTTGCTCCACATGAAAACAGCAGCAATACCACCGAAAAATATAAAATGCCCGTAATTTTCATGTTATTGCCTTGGTATATTGATTAAACCCCTGTTTTCCATTGCCTTTAAAATAACGGCCGTTCCAATTTGTTTATTTACATAATCGAGGCTAAAAAAATGGTCGCGCGGGAAACCGCCCTTGGTATAAAGATTGGAACCGCCCCACAAATAAGGCGAATTGATATGGTTGTTCTGGTAGGCTTTTGCAATGCCATTATATTGCTCCAAGCGCAACAGCACTTTCGGTAACGACCAAACGGTTTCTTTATCTAAACCCCGTAATTTTAAAGCATCAACAGCGCTTTCTTCGAAAGTAAACGGTGGTCCATGCCCAATTTTTGGTCTATTGGCCGGATGTTGCCTGGTGTAAGCACTGAGCGGATCGCCATTATGCAGATGCTTGGTAAAGTCGGAATTACTCTCCCTGTAATGTACACAAGCAATAAAATACCATGGAATGCCCGTATTTTCTGAAAAAACACTATTGTTTAAAAACGATCGGCTAAAAAAACTATTCCCGATTTTCGGATTTCTTTTCAGAAAAACATCATCAGGCTCGGTTACAAAACAGGCATTACGGTAGGTGTATTCGCTTAAATTTAATAATTTAGTTCTAACAGCCTGATATCTTGACTTGTTACTTATGATCTTGTTATCAATTATCCGGTTGATCTCAACAGATTTTATCGGAGATATTGTACAGGAATTAAACAGCGTAATGTATTCTAAGTCGGTAGCCATAAGTCAGCTCTTTTATCACAGCGCTAAAGCAAAAAAAACCGTTATCAGCACCTGATTTGGCAAGCAACTGATAACGGTTAACGGGAATTAAGCCTTAGGCCAATCGTTTTCGTGTTCTGCATTGCCCAATTTTAATTTACGGGCAGATACTACAAAAGTTAATGTCATTGGGGTATTGTCGTTTACCGCAATACCTTCGCTATACTGGATGATATAAGCATCTTCGAAAGAAAGTTCTTTCATTTTTGCATCTTCTTCGCCTTTTTTGAAAACCAATGTTCCAGAAAGCGGCTTATACTGGTTGTTAACCATCGATTCGATTACAGAAGTATCTTCGGTTGATTCGATTTCGATGCTAATGGTACCACCATAAACACCTGACGATGGACGGCCTTTTGCGTCAACATCTCTATTTAATGAAAAGCTGCACTGTAGTACATCAAATTCTTTTGATCCTAAGTTTAAACGGGTTTTGAATGCCATTGTAGTAAAGTTTAAATGTTTTTGAAAATGAATGAATTGCGTTAAGCGGTTGGCGTGGAGCGAAGAGCATGGGGCTTGGCGCAGAGCATTAGGCGTTTTATATACCTTAAACCCTAAACCTTATGCCTTAAACCTATCTTTAGGCGTTTTACATACCTTAAACCTTCTACCTTCCTACCCTCAACCTCTCTTAGGCTTTCGGCCAATCGTTAAGGTGCTCGGCATTGCCTAATTTAAGCTTTCGTGCTGAAATCTGGAACTTAAGCGTCATCGGGTGGTCGCCAACAATGTTTATCCCTTCGGAATATTTAACAATGTAGCCATCCTCGAAGTTAACTTCTTTCATTTTGGCATCTTCCTCTGTTTTCTTGATCAGAAGGGTTCCGGTAATGGGTTTGTACTGGTTGTTTACCATCGCCTCGATTATTGAGGTGTCTTCGGTTGACTCGATCTCAATGTCGATGGTACCGCCGTAAACTCCGGAAGAAGGTCTTCCCTTAGCATCTACATCACGGTTTAACGCATAGGCACAATGAAGCACATCGTACTCCTTGCCTGAAAAATTTAATCTAGCTTTGAAAGCCATAGTTTTAAAATTTAAAGGTTAAATAATTTGATTTTACGTAGCCTCCGCTACAATAATTATAAACCAAATATTAAGCCAAATATTGTGTATCCACCTCATACATAACTACTAACAAATGTTATAAATTGCAAAAATCTCAGTTTTTATTGTGGAAATGCAGATTTTGAGCCAGAAAAAAAATGTATTTTTTTTGAAATTAGTTTTCGTCTCATTTTTGCTACATCGAATATCATGTAATATTGTAGCATTTTAGGGCAACGTGTTACTTTTGGCAACAAGTGTATTAGACAGTGTGATCCATCAAAAGAGAACGAAGGTTCTTAATAAGTACATTAGAAGCCAAATATAGAAATACTGAAAAACGGAAATAACTAGCTTTCAAAAATTTTGAAATACCAATCACCACCATATCTGAATAGTATAGATACAATTAATAATATTATAAAGTAGAACAGCAATTGTTTAATGTATTTATACGTTTTCTTCTCATTTAATTGTAAATAGTAATTACCCATCAAAAACAAAATGCCAGCGGTGAGGCCTGAAGGGATTCCGCCCCAAACAACTGCAATGGATGCCCCCCATCCACCGCGCTCAAACAATGCCCAGCAGAACATGCTTACCATAATACTGGCCAGTAAGAAACCCATAATTTTAAAAAAACTACTGCCGCCAATTGCATATATAATTACAATCAGTCCAATGAGCGAAGTAAAAAAAGTATAAACCAAATCGCCTAAAAAGTCTGTTTTTTCAATGGGAAATATTACAACAAGCGCAATAACAATGAGCGTAATGCCTATCCAAAGGCTTGTTTTTTTAACTTTCATAAACTTTGCTTGATCACTTATTTAGATGCGATTTTCATTTAGGATTATTTCGCAAAAGGATTATCCAATAAAGCATTTGCGATGAGATAAAAAGAAAGAACAAAGCTTACAAACCAGGTTAAACCAAAGAAAACAGCGCACCTGGTTAAATATAAAAGCCATGTTATTTTTATCTTTTTTAACAGAAGATCGACCAGTACAAATAATATGGAAGTAGGAATACTGGTGATCAGGCTAAATTGCTGCACTGTTTTAAGCATGGCTCTGAAGGTAATGGAATCTGCCAGGCCGTGGAAAATATACACGAAAAAGGCCGTGACCATAATGGTAGATAATAAAAACACAATTAAAAATTTAATCAAAATCTGGATTTTATTATTTACAACGGGCTGGGCATTCTTTATGATCATATTAGCTGATGTTAGATACAATTAATTGCCGCACTTATTTTAAGTTGCTTTTAGATCCTGATTTAAATGTTAAAACTCCATACAATAAAAACTGAAATAAATTTATCTTATTAAGTAGCCACCGTGTTTCTCCATTTCTTAATGGTTAAATCATTTCCGAATAATTACGAAATCTTTTGATCCTTTAGGCCGGTATACCATAATCCCCCAGCTAGATTTTCCATACTTTTTGCTATCGCTCATTAAAGCACTCCAATGTTTGTATTTGCCCTCAGGTATTTCGAGGCGCAAAATTTTACCATGCCCATAAAGTTTCATTACATAATTATCGATGGGCTGCATATTACCTACGCACTTCTTGGTTAATAGGTCCACATTTTCATGATAGTCTTGATCATATTGCTCTTGGTTATCATAATTAGAAACTGAGGTTTCAAAATCATTGGTTTTGTTGAGGGCCATAAATTCTTTGATTTTACCATCATTCAAGAGATTTCTGAGGTTATTGAAATAAGAAACAGCTTTTTTTTCTAACTCCTTTTGATCTAGTTTCGATAAATCTTCGCCCTCGCTCCAACCTTTTAAATTGTATGGGAGTGCGGCAACCTCTACCTTAAATTCCTGCTCCCACACAGGTACATTAGATGGCGGGGCAACTATCGGTAGCTCCGATCCTGGATAATCAATTTTACCTTCATAACCTAATGGATCAGCAGCATCTTTCTTAAGTTTAACGAAGTATAAGTTCCACTTTACATCTTTATCCGCAATAATATCTGTTGGATGAATCAGTTTATCTTCATTGCTTTCAGGAGGGAAAAAGCGGATTTTTAAAATATGGGTTCCATTATTTAGTAGAAAAGGATTGAGCTCTATGCTTTTATTAAAACCGCTGCGCCACTCCCAATCAACCAAATTATCGTCTAGATATAGTTCAAATGGAGTTTTCGAATTCAGATGTGCGATATAGCTGATTTGTTTATCTTTAGGATATTGAGGCAATTTGTCTTCCATAGTGGCTAATTCTTTTTCTTTTTTATCTTGTTTTTGCGCGCAAGCCTGTATACATATCAGTAAAGGCAGGCAACAATAGATCATTAAGTTTTTCATTACATAATATTTATTTTCCAAGGCTTTTTCATCCCATCAATCAGATCTTTAACATAATCTGGGTCATTAGCTGGTTCTTCTGCTGGCCCCTCACTTCTCTGTTCCTTCCTTTTTGCTTTAAGTTTGATCCAGATTTTCACTTTCAGACCTTTAAAGTCTACTTCGGCATCGCTTTTGTGACTTACCGTATCGTAATTGAGTGCAATATCTATGCTGGCTTCGCCTTTAATGGCAGCTTCTGCATCACCGCTACCTACCCCTTCGAGGTCAACCTTAAGGTTAACACCTGATTCTAACCAAACTTTTATAGCAATTTTTGTTCCTATTTTCTTATTAACATTCCAGCCATCAATACTGTGATATTCCAATCCTTTCCAATCTATGTCTAAAGCAAGGCTTGCTGCAATGTTAAGATAATAATCAATTTTTACAGCACCCAGGGTAAGAAAATTAACACCTTCCACAACCTTATTAATGGCTTTGAGTGCTTGGCCGATGTAAGGAATAAACTGAGCATAAAATAACAGATCAAGCTTTCCTGTAATTTTAAATAAAGGCGAGGCTGCAAAGTCTAATGAATAAGCATAGCCTATTTCATTTTTTCTCTTACTACTTGGGGTAAAACGAGCATATAAGCCGCCACTAAAAGAAGGTCTATCTATTTCTATCCTAAAAGGTTGTCCCTGAGCCTTACGAGCTGCATATCTTGTATTCATCAAGCGGCTTTGTGGATCTCGTTCATCTCTCACCCTTACCTCTTCCGTTCCTCTGGCTATACTGCTCTCGCTTTCTTCCGTTTCATCAGCAAATAAGTATTCCCTTGCAATCTTATAAGCATCCATAAAAAAAATTGCAGCATTTAATAGCGGGATGCCTTCTGATGAATCATATTTATAATCTTCTCCGCTATATTTATATCCTACCTCATATTCGAATTCATATTTATTGTTATTGGTTTTTATACGTTCGGATTGGTAACGTGCATTGTTGCCACGGTTATAATTTTGATTTCTTCCTGTTTTATAACCATAGTTAGGCGTTTTATAAACAAAAAGCGGATTTTTGGCATTATATTTTAGGTTAATCCACCATTCAAAATCCGGATATACTTTAATATTAGCAACTTGGTTCGGATATCTGCAGGTTGTTACTGGCACAAAATATGTTTGGGGTTTCAATTTACTTAAACATAGGTAATTTGTTACCCAAAGTGTATCTAAGGCTGCATTTTGTACATTTGAACCATCTAAAACTGTTTTATTATACACATAGCCAAGTTTCAGTGTTATACTATCATCATTTTTTGAGATCGTATAATCTTCAGCATTCAATCCCTGAACTTCTGCAACAGAAACGGTTTTAAACCGATCGGCGGTACCTGCCGGAATAGGTAAACCTTTAGCTTCCTGATCATTTGAATATTTTTTCTGATAAGGATCAACAGTTTTAAGCTCGGGCGCTTTTTTCCCATTATCCGGGTGGAAAAATCTAAAGCTATTGGCCGAGCCAAAATTTAACAACCGATCAATAAGACGACCGGTAAAGTCAGTAGAGGGTTTCCATTGGCCAACAATCCAGCCCATTTTAAATACGTCGTCTAAACTGCTATGGGGTTTATCATCATTTAGTATTTTTTCGCACTTAAAATCTGGCGCAATCCTAACTTTTGAGGGCTTTGCACTCTTATCTGCCAGAAATTTTGCTTTCACCACTACGCTGGCCTTCTTTTTTTCGCCACTAATTACACCAAAAGTTTGGCTTGTTTTATCTTTCAGGCTTGAAGATACAAGCTGATATTCGTTAAAGATTTCTGTTTCTCTACCGTTATAAATCTCAATTTCTTTATTTTCTTCTTTTATACTAATGAGCGAGTAAGCACAAGGATTATTCTCTTTTTTTGTGTAATTAATATCGCCTATGTACTGGATCATATTATTCTTCTCGATCTCTTTCCTATCGAGAAAATCGGACATGAATTCTGCAGAAACTTTAAATTCACTGTATATAGGATCTTTCTCCTTCTGTAAGGCTTCCATTCCCAACAACTTAGCATTATATTTGGATAGGCTTTTAGAAGGTTCGAGTGCAAAGTTTTTAATAATTGGATCTTGTACACTATTATAAGATATTACTCCTGCAATCTCTTTTTCTTTAGTTTCATACAGTTCAATAATAGGGACAAATATTTTTTCCTCATTTTCATTTTTGCGCCAGGCAACATCAATTATAAAATCGATGTTGATAATAGTATTGATATTGTCTACCTTATTGTAGTCTAGAAACCCAAGTTTTTTGGTAAAAGGTTTTTCCAGAAGATTATGTTTTTCAAAATCGCCTGTATCTACCGCTTTTAACGCATCTTCCTTTTTTAACAAATATATTTTTGCCTCATAATTTCCTTTTTTATTGATATTATCGGGGTATTGATGAAGCAATATTTGAAGATGCATAGCGTCACCATACCTTCTTACTTTTTCACTTTCATTAAAATAGGCATAACTAACACTTGGGGTACTAATGTAGGGTATAATGAAGAAATGAAATTCCTGATCGGCATTTTCGTTAAATACAACCACCCTTTGCTTAAAACCATAATAGTAACTGGTGCCCTCCGGACTAATACTGAATTTACTCGCCTTTTTATATTGTTTGCCAATACCTTTCTCAACAATAAACTGATTTTGCCCGTTTCCAATATCAGCCCAAAGATCATTCTGCTGCCCCTGGCTATCTTTTATACTTGCGTAGTAATTCTCATAAATAAATGCCCATTTCACATCAGGCGATAATATGTGGTCGCTAAAGCAGGTTTCATCCAAAAAGAAATTTACATTGGAGCTGGCTTCTACCGTAATGGTTTGCCCAGGATAGACCAACTGTTCTTTCATAAAAGTACTTAACGGGCCTGTTACTTCAATTTTACATGCTATTACTTTTCCCATAATTATTCGGCATTTAAAAACTCATATGGATCCAGCTTGTCCAAATCCGTCATATTGATCAAAGGGTTAACATTTGCCTGAAGCTCTTTATCTGCATTTTTTAAATTTTTATTACTTGGAACACCAATTTGCCCACTTTTCACTATTTCTACACAGGCGCTGCCAGCCACTGCACAGGTTGCCTTGCTGTCTTCTAAAATGACATATCCACCTGGCGGATCATATTTTTCTTTTTCGTAAAAACCATCCCATTTTGTGATATTGGGTACGCATGGATTATTATTCATTTTAGCGCAAGATCCAAATGTCTTTTTTTTAAAAGGTACTCCAATATCCTTATTGGTAACAATAAGTTTCTCTTTCGCTTCATGATCATTGGCATACCACTTTTTATGGCTAAGTACCACGAGCTGATCTGGAGTTGTACCAAACTGACATTTGCAGATTGCGCCATGAACTACCTTTTCTTTTAGTGCCATTTTATATCTTTTTTAAATCAAATTAATCTCCAACCAAAGCATCTATAAACTTCATCAGTTTACTTTTCTTATTCTTTGGCTCTTCATCTACGATTATATTACGTTCATCTGTTGTTGAGACAGCGTTTATTTCATACATCGTAAAGTTTATTTTTTTTACTAAACAGATATTTTGTTCGTGATCTTTGGAGTAAAGACTAAAATAGGCTGTGGTATTGGTCAGAAAAAAATGCCTGGAATCGAGATCAAATACAACATCCAATTTCATATAATACTTCTGATTCTCATCTTTTGCGCCACTTAAAAACTGAGGGGCCTCCATTTCGTCCGAATTAAAATTTACTTCTACGGTATTATATGAAGTAATCTGTCCGTTAAAATTTTGCAAACCCGTAAACCTAACTGGAAATTTGTAGGGTACAACGGCCAGGTGTAGATCTGTTTTTACGCCGGTACCACTGTTATATGCAATGAACTTGGGATGAAAAAATAAATTCCAGAACATATCATATTTCATTGATTTTTCTATCAATGCCTTACTTCCAAACTTTAGATCCGCAACACTTATTAATTTATCAACTGTTTCGCCAGCATATTTATCCGCAATCTTCTTTTTATTTTTATTCCACCGGCTTAAAATTTGGTCATGGTTGGTAATCCCTCTTACTGGCAAACCTTTATCGTTAATTACACACTGCACAGGATAAATTGATCTTGTTATTGCCTGCGATAAAATTTCGCTAATCAGATCAGGTTCATGCTGATTGAAAAACACATTTTGTTTATCAATATCTATTTGCCAGCCATTATCATTTTCATCAATTTTTATTTCAACATCGTAATCTATTCTTTTATGAGGTGGCTCATTGTCGTTAGCATAATATTTTACAGAAACTCCATATCGCCGCTCCCTCAAATGAGCGTGATCTGATGATTTGAAACTGATATTTTTAAAATTTATATTCATTCTGGGACTCACTGATATGACGTTTAAACTGATGATTAAGACAAATGCACAATAAATTATATCTTAATAATACTTGTATTGTTTAAAAATTACGGTTTCAGGATTTTTTTCATCTAAATTGTTATAGAAATAAATTTTAGTTGGATTATTATGCGCATCAAAATCTTTCATCACCATAACCTCGACACTTTTTACAACTTCATTTTCTTTACGTTCGTTTAGGGTAACGGTCTTCTCTATCCTATTATTTTCAACAAAATACTTGTAATTGTTCGTTCCCACAATGTCGCCCTGTTTCGATTGACTTTTAACTATTCTGTAATCTTGATCCATTGTAACCATCTGAGTTTGGGCGGTATCACTTTGATTTACAATCTTGTATCTCAAATTATCTAACCATACATATTTATATCCCGTTACTTCCGTTTCTTTACCGTTAATGCTGATATGTTCCTTATAGGTTATATTTTTTCCCTGGCCAGTATAAATCATTTCATATATGATTACCATACCATTATCATTTTTACGTTTTCTATAATTTACCACGCCATTTCCCTGCTTATCAAATGTCAATTTGTACTTTCCAAAAAAGTTACTGGTATCTGTAGGAATAACTTTTTTGCTTACTTTACATAGGTAAGTAGATACTTCCTTTACTGCTCCCTGAAGACCATATTCTTTCTTTAATGAATAGCCCTTCGGTTCGGCATCTTGTGATTTGCAATTCGAAAAAAGAAATATTAAATTGAGCAATAATAAATAAGTAACTTTCATTTGAGATAGATTTAATTTAAGATCATTAGGGCTATTGTTCCTGCCAATAATCAAGCTTGGGAAAGTTTAAATTGTTCCTTCCCTGCCATTTGGGAAAAACATAACCCTTAGGAAGTGAGTATTTAGAGAAGCTATAGGTCTTGGTTTTGTTATCCAGCTTTGGAGCCCTAAATTTCATAATGATCTTTTCTTCATCCTTTCCTTGGATCATTACCTTTCCGAAAACATAAGCCTGCCCAGGAGTTTCTTTATCCATCTTTATTAAGATCCTATCATAACCATAGTTTTTAACATCTCCGTTAGATGTGAATTTTTCACTGAAATTATTAGGCAACACAATTTCTGTCTTGTACCATTGCTCATCGTCTTCTGAAATCCATTGTATAGAAAAATGAACTGGCAATTTGTTTTTTATTCTACTACTTGAAGGTGTATAATTTGCGCTTTGTTTCAGCATTAGGAGCGTATTATCCTCTAGATTATAACCAATTGTTGTTCCGTCCTTCGAATAGCCTGTTATCCCAAAGCTGTAATTTTTATCTTCAGCACTACTAAATCCAATAGTATAATTATATTCTTTTTCACCCTCTTCCCAAACTTGATAGGGAATGCCGTGCAGTTCCCAATAGGTTAAGTAATCTCCCCATCCCTTTATGTCTTTCTCTCTATAGCTTTTATCAAGATTTGCATCTTCAATCCCCTTTTTTACCTTAAATTTTGCCACTTCTGTGAGTGAAGTTCCTGCCTGCATCCAAATGCAAACATTACCACCAGGGGCCATTCCAGCAATAATTACAGTGTAATCGCTTCTTTTCCCAAAGGGATCGGTTGCTCCCTTTTTGAACAGTTCTAGCATTTTTTCTCTTGGTAATTTAAACCCGGCTTTATATAACAAATCATCTGCACCACAAATCCATTTTACGTAAACACTATCGGGTACTGGTTTCAAATCATCGCCCCCCGTAAAACCACCACTTGTTATGCCCCAGCCTTGGTCAGCTCCAGTACCAGTTGATGCACCTGCTAGATCCTCTCCTTTATAAAAATAATTCACGGATGGCGCGCCAGAAGGATAATGCTTAGGTCCCGAAATTCCAGCATCCCAATCAAACTTTTCTTTGGACTGGCAACTTGCCAACATCACAAATAAAAACAACAGGCTATTTAGGCTGATAAATTTCTCTTTCATAGGTAACAGTTTCGTTTGCGAAATGATAAGCCACTGGTCGGTTTACAAAACCTAGATTTCCTAACAGGTAGTGATCTCCGGTTTTTACCCGAATGGTGTCGAATCCGCCGTAATTGGCTGATAGGTGTAAATATTTATTACAGATATGTTTCCGCATTTCTGCCGGAATGTTATAGCTGCCGTTTTCAATACCTTTCCCCTCCATAACATCTAACATCAGCGATAAGTAATCATTAAGCACATTATCCGTGATTTCATATTCGAATTTGTATGGTGGCTTTGGAGACGCCTCATCGTAATTTTTATAAAAAGGCACCTGACAATTCAGCGCTTTTTTTAACATGATGTTCATAGGCACTAGTGCATAATTGTTGGAGATATACCGCTCATCAACTAGCATATAATGATCAGAAACTTTGGACTGAGTGGCCTGGTAATAAGGACTGCTTGATAGCGTTTTCCCTCCATCGGGAAAATCTGCTGGTCCATCTATATTGCGACTTGAATATATAGAGCCATAAGGACTTGCTGTTGTACTTGTTTCCCTCACATGATCGTAAGTGTTTACAAATTTTATTTGATCTTCATTACAAAATCCCTGATTAATATAAAATTGCCTTACCGCCTGTTTTTCTTTCCATGTTTTGGTATCATTCGGCTTCAGATCAAAATAATCAAGCACGGTAGTATATTTATCCAAGTTGGCGTAGCCCCCACCAATATCAGAGTGTGCACCAAGCATGCTGATGGTATGGCCGGCATTGGTAGGCGTAAATGCAAAATTTTGTCTCCACTCTGAAGCGGCCTGAATATGAAAAATATTATTTATACCTAAACCACTCACTGCTGTTTTAATGTCCTTTAAACTTTCTTGTATCAGTGGGCCCATTAATGTAAGAGGCATGGCTTTGTAACCTAAATTTTCTTTAACAATTCCATCAGAAATTACAGTTTCGAATAAGCCGAGAAACCGGATTTCAATGGAAAAAGTTTCGCCAACAGGTTTAAATCCATTCTCCTTTAATAATCTACCGAGTAAGCCACCCGCTTGCGACGATATAATCTGCTTTCCCGATGGCATGGGAAATTTATCATATGGATCGTTTACCATTTCGTTGGTATAGGTTGCCTTCTTTTTAACTTCGTTACAAAAATGCCTAGCCGCAGCCGCACCCCTGCTAAAACCAAAAACATCGAAAACAATTTTATTTATTTTTTTTGCTTTAACAACACCCAATTGATTTTTTACCAGATCTTTTATCCCTTCCTCTACCCGTCCTATAATTCCTCGTGAACCTCTGGCCAGTGCTGAACCTGCTACATCATCCTCCAAGTTACGTTTTGTGCCTATCCCTTCAACATATTGTTTTAAAATAACATGTTTACCATATTCTTTATGTAATTCATCTGTATGTTCAGGATTTTTTTCTTCCTTATATAGATCATACAGCTTAACCACATTCGAATATGGGTTCCAATAACTATCTCTATCTGATATTTTAACCTTGGTTACTTTGCCATTAACATCTGTAATTGTTTTAACGGCATGGGCAGGGATGGTATTGGCAATATATTTTACATCATTTGAATTGATTTTGCTGTAATATTCAGCTTCAGAATTAAATCTGTTGTTACCCGTTCCATCAAAAAACATCCCAACATATACGTTAACAGCATTAACCGGTTTTGGTGCCGTTTGTGGTGTGCCATGGCTTACTCCCTCATTAGCCCCTTTTTGCTGCACTTTTTTTCCGGCAGAGGAAACAATGCTTTCTTCTGAAAACATCTGGTGATTGCCTTTCGAAACTTTAGTATAGCTACCACGAACAATTCTTGATCTACTCATAAATCGATTAGTTAGTTAATACCCAGTTCCACTCTCACCACTGTTATTCTGTACCTGTTTTTGAGCATGTTTATTAATATACTCATCTGAGCTAATATTCATAATACCAGCACTTATTTCATTTCGTTCTTTTTTGGTTTCGCTATGTACATCTCCTTCAATCATTTCCATTAGCTGACCAATTACCATGAGGTTCATATTACCCGCAACAGTTGTACTTTTAATTGCACCAACTGATTCTGTAGCACTCATGCCAACCGTTTCCGATCTATTCATACCGATTGTATTAGCCATATTCTGACCTACACTGGTTGCCATATTCTCGGCCACATTAATCTGCATATTCTTACAGTTTAGCGTCATGTTCTCCAAAGCGGTAATCGTAATATTATTGCCCTTTGTGTCAATATGGATAACGTTTTGATGGATATCCGTAAGTGTTATACCTTGTGTTCCATCGCTATCATCAAACTCCAGCAAATGTCCGCTTCTGGTAATAATACTTTTTAGATGATTTTTAACCAGGGGGCTACTGTTTACACTAGCGCTATGGTAAACACTTCCCATTACCACCGGGCGCGCCACATTGCCTTCTTCAAAAGCGATCATTACCTGGTCGTCGATCTCCGGTATGGCAAAATATCCGCGATTATTCCCCCTATCGCCTATACCAGCACTTGGCGTAACCACCCGCAGCCATTCAGTAACATCGTTGGTTAAACATTCCCATTTAAACTTTACCTTGATACGGCCCTGGCCCTGTGGATCGTTGTTATCGATTACATCAGCTAACTGCATATCGGGCTGTGGTTTTTCGAAGTTTTTTACCAGTAAACGCTCGGTTGTAGAAACTTTTCCTTCGAAAGTATTGTGGTATTTTCCGTTCTCATCTATATGGTGTTTAATTCCGGTGATGAGGAATTTGCCCAGGCTTTCGGAGGTAAAGGCCAGTTCTTTTCTTACACTCATGGTTATTTCGGCAATGCTGCCAATGCTCAAACCCGCATTATCACCTCTCGCAGTTACTTTTAATAGCTCGCTCGTATTGGCTTTTTCTTCATTGTCTACCAGGCTTTTAATGTCGCCGCTATTATCTACACGGATTAACGATGGCTGATTGAAAGTTTTACTAAAAGTAAGATTGGAAGCTTTAACAGCATGCGATAAATCGGGACTGCCATCTACACTACCACTACTTTCGCTCAATAACATCTCGTTTTGCTTTGGGTTATACGAGAACCGTTTATTTTTTATCGGAGCAATTTCCATTGCATATTGCATTTCCTGAACATCCCTGCCATAAAACAGCGATATTTCCTTTTGCGTATTGGGTTTACCGAAATTAAGCTGTTTGCCATCATAGAAAAACCATTCGTGGTATTCGGCCGATAACCGGTTTAAAAATGCAAAATCGCTTTCTCTATATTGGATGATATAATCGATTACCGTAGTTCTTGCTGCATTGGCAACAACCTTCAGGTCGTTGGCAGGTGTATCTTTAGTAGCCAGTTTAACAATTTCATTGAGGTCTTTATCAAGGTAAGAACCTAAATCGGCCCCACGGTCGATTAAAATTGTTGGACTATAACCGCTTACGATTACCACACCATGATAACCGTGGCTCTGAGACAGTTCGACCTTTGAAACCAGCCCTATAAAATTCTGCATTCCTTCTGGCGTATGCCCAAAAGAGGCCGTTAAGGTTTTACCCACAAAATCGCGGCTATCATCCAGGCTGATTAAACCGGGTGCCCCCATTTGGTCGTGGTTAAAACGCAGTTCGAAATAATGGTGCTCGTTAAAAGCTTGTTGAAGGCTAAAGGAAGCGAAATGTGTAATTTCTTTTCCTTCTATATTGATCTCTGTAATGAGTTTCTTTTCCATATTGATTTATCTTGATCACAACAATACCTCAAACCCAATACTGGGTATTTAAACAGTGGCTTATATTAAAAATGAATCTATTTCCACTGTAAAGCATATCCTGATAGATATTGTGCGTGGATGCTGAACCAAACGTTTTACCTAAAAAGTATCCGTTTCTTACTGCAATATGTTTGGGATGATTTAACATAATTGAGCATTAATTTAGGGTATAGCCTTGCAGTGTTAAGCTGCTCCACTATAGAGATGATAATTTTAGATGTATGAAAATTTTGGGACGATTGAAATGTTAGGGAACTAAATACGCCCCGATAAATCGGGGCGTATCAATTTTTGTTGATTTTATGCCGAATGGATTAAGCTTTCGGCCAATCGTTTTCGTGTTCTGCATTGCCCAATTTTAGTTTGCGGGCAGATACTACGAAACTTAATGTCATTGGGGTATTGTCGTTTACTGCAATACCTTCGTTATACTGAATGATGTAACCATCTTCGAAAGACAGTTCCTTCATTTTTGCATCTTCTTCGCCTTTTTTGAAAACCAATGTTCCAGAAAGCGGCTTGTATTGGTTGTTAACCATCGATTCGATTACAGAAGTATCTTCGGTTGATTCGATTTCGATGTGGATGGTACCACCATAAACACCTGATGATGGACGGCCTTTTGCGTCAACATCTCTATTTAATGAAAAGCTGCACTGTAGTACATCAAATTCTTTTGATCCTAAGTTTAAACGGGTTTTGAATGCCATTGTAGTAAAATTTTAAATGTTTTTGAAAATGAATGAATTTGCAGAGAGCAGAGTGTTAGGCGCATGGCGTAAGGCGTTTTACATACCTTAAACCTTCTGCCTTCCTACCCTCAACCTCTCTTAGGCTTTCGGCCAATCGTTAAGGTGCTCGGCATTGCCTAATTTAAGCTTCCGTGCTGAAATCTGGAACTTAAGCGTCATCGGGTGGTCGCCAACAATGTTTATCCCTTCGGAATATTTAACAATGTAGCCATCCTCGAAGTTAACTTCTTTCATTTTGGCATCTTCCTCTGTTTTCTTGATCAGAAGGGTTCCGGTAATGGGTTTGTACTGGTTGTTTACCATCGCCTCGATTATTGAGGTGTCTTCGGTTGACTCGATCTCAATGTCGATGGTACCGCCGTAAACTCCGGAAGAAGGTCTTCCCTTAGCATCTACATCACGGTTTAACGCATAGGCACAATGAAGCACATCGTACTCCTTGCCTGAAAAATTTAATCTAGCTTTGAAAGCCATAGTTTTAAAATTTAAAGGTTAAATAATTTGATTTTACGTAGCCTCCGCTACTGCATCAACCTAACCAAATATCAGGCCAATTATTATGTAGAATGCTCATATTTAATACATAGCCTTACTTTAAAAATTATTGCGAAATCCAGAAATCACACTAAATGCTTAGTTAAGCGAATTATTATTGTGGAAAAGATGTGGAAAAGTTAAAAGATATTTTTAGTGTTACAAATACAGCGTGCGGTGGAATAAGCTACAAAACTGTAGCAACTTTCTGCAAAGTGTAGCAATTTAGGGCAAATTGATGATCAAGGATCAATTGTTTTTAACTTATTAGGATGGTTTGTGTTACCAGGCAATAGCGACAGTGAAAATAACTTAATTTTAAATTAACTGTGTCCCAAATTTCTCCATTTTAGCCAACCACTTTTGGCTATAGTGGTTTTCTAGAGAATGTAATTCGCCAATGGTATTGGTAAGCACAGGACTCATTCTACATTTTTCGAATACCACTTTTTTAATGGAAAGATAGGTGGTTTTCTTATTCGCTTTCCATTCTTTAAAGGTGGCCTCATCTAAAATGGAAACAATCCTGGCCGAACGGCCACTAAAGTTGTTGTTTACATTTTGTTGTTGGGTGGTAAAGATCTGATCAGGCATAAATAAACGATCAAAAAAGCCTTTAATCTTCGCCGGAATATGATCTACATATACCGGACAGAAAAGCACAACATGGCTGCTCTGCCTGATGGCAGTTAAGGCTTTCTGCAAATCGGGTTCTAACTCGGCAATCTGTCTATTGTTAAATAGCTTGTTCGAATTGAATATCAGATCGATAATGGCTAACTCCCTTACGGTAGCACCAGCACTTTCTGCCCCTTGCTTGTAGGCGTTAATCAGGAAATTTGTAGACGCGTTTTTTTCAATATCCCCATTGAGGAGAAGTACTTGCTTCATTTTTTTTGATTAATCTGATCAGGCCGATGCATTACAAAATTATAAAGAATTTGTTAAGTGTTATGCATAACCCATAAAAAAACCCAACGCTAAGGTTGGGTTTTTATTTTCAGCTATCAAAAACTATTGCTGATTATACTCTGAACTCCATGTAGTATTTTCATCTTCACCTTTATGCCCATCCAGTTTTACCACAAAACTTTTGGCCGGAAAATATGGTGTAATGTGAATATCCAAATGGATCCTGTCTTTCTGTTGTTCATCCCTTTCGAAACGCATGATCTTAAATCTTTCGATCAAGCGGTCAGCACCCTGGATGCCATCCAAAAATTTAACAATCTGGCCACGCAAATCCTGTTCGGTTTTAGAAGTCCAGTTTTCGAAAGCCCTTCTGTTCAAGAAATCGAACAATACTTTTGTAATGTAATCGAATACACGTACAACCGAATAGGTCTGTAAACCAATGTTATCGCCATTAAATAAGGTCTTAGCCGAGAAAGCCATTACTTTACCATATTCGTTAACCATAGGCACCAAACCAACTCTTTCTAAATGAGATATCTCGCTTTTCTTTAAATCAAATTTTACGCCGTCGACCTCATTTATGGCACCATGTTTTTTACCGGCTGTAACCTGCGACATTAACGTGTAGTACATTTTGCCTGCAAGTGCAGCCGATCCCGGTACGGTAAGATCGTCTTCTTCGCCAACCTCTGCCACTTTTCCACGGCCTACGAGCCAATTACAGGTCATGATTACGTTTGATCTGAATGCATCGCCACCAGTAAAGTTTGCGGCAGTAAATAAATCAAGTACATCATCCGGTTGGTCTAGATCGGCAAAATCGGTTACCAGCATTGCTTTGTTGTTGTGTGCTATTTTCCCCCATCTTTCCAATACTTTGTTTGAGCCCATATAACCTGGCACAACCATTAGCGAATAGTTTTTACGAAGGTCTAAACGATCGTAATTTTGTTTTAGCTCATCATCTACATATTCGATAAAACGCGGGTTATCCAAATCCTTAATCTGATCCATTGATGCATTTAACAGCACCACGTTTTTAAGTTTATCAGCTTCGGTATTTTTATAGAACAAGTGAACTGAACGATAGGCTTGTTCGAGTTCTCTGGTGCTTTCAAGCGCTGTTCCGATGTTCTTTTGAAGATTTGCTTCAGCAGCATTCAGTTTTTCGGTGCTTTTTTCTACCATATCAGCCACAGAAGTGGAAGATTCGAGCACATCGATCCAAAGCTGAATTTTCTTTTTCAGCTCTTCGCGCTCTTTCTTTTTCTCATCTCCGGTTAAAAAGATCTGTTTACGTGCTTTTCTTTCAGGATTTAAGTTCTGAAGGCCATCAACTGTAGCTTCTAACAGATCGAAACCGCCAACCCTGGCCAGTTTTTCTAAGTTATCTTTAAGTGATGTTTTTTCTATGGTTTTTCCCTCTGCAGGTTTAAAACCGGCTTGGGAAGTATTTTGGTCTGTTTTTAGTTCTTGAGGATTTGACATGTTTTCTTAGCGTTAGATTATTTATTTTGCTCCAATTCGTCAACAAAGTTCTTTAAAGCACTAATGAAGGCCGATTTTGTTTCCTCATCATCAAGAGTAGCTTTTAAGGTTTTGTTCGATTTTAATTGCTTGATCACATTAAGCGACATTTCTCTCTCAATATTAACATTGGTTAAATAATTACTTTGGTTGATGATGTTTTTCACTCCAAAATCACCTAAATCAGTAAAATTTATGGTTTCGCCAACAGTAGATCCATCTTGTTTTTCGAAAGCTACCTTTACATTTGGTTTATAATGTTCAAATACTTCCTTCACTGTTTTTAATCCTTCTACCTTTTCTGGTTTTATAGGCTCATTATCAGTCAGTTTTTGTACAAAAAGTGTTTTGTTATGGGCAATTTCTGCGAAAGCTTCCGAAGTATCGATTTTCCGCTCGTTACCTCCTATTTCATAATTAAACATAGTATGTTGATTTAGATTTACGATTAATTTTTTCTAATAATATAATAGTTAACGTTTTAACTCAATTTTTGTTCCAAGATTATACTTTCAGGCTGAATAATATTCCATTCCAGCTGATCTTCATCAGGGTGTTTACTTACCTGAATCTTCGATCCTTTTTTTAGCTCGCCCGAAATGATGTATTTAGATATCGGCCTGCGCAAAAGATTTCTGATTACCGCCGACAACTGCCTGGCCCCATATTTTGGGGTAAAGCCGTCTAGAGCAATCATTTTCTTGGCATCATCTGCAATTTCAAATTCGATACCCATTTTGTTCAACGATTGGATAAGGCTGCTCAACTGTATTTCGAAAATGCGCACCACATTGCTTTCATTAATTGGTGCAAATGGAACAATTTCTGAAATTCTGGCTAAAAATTCAGGACGGAAATGCCCAGCCATTACTTCCATTAACTGGTTCGAAGCAGGAATTATACCTTTCCCAATCTGTTCGGCAATCCATTCGCTCCCGATATTCGAGGTAAAAAGGATAAGTGAGTTGCTAAAATCACCCTCTTTCCCTAAACGGTCGTGCATATGGCCTTCGTCCAAAATCTGTAAAAAAGTATCGAAAACCGAAGGGTGTGCTTTTTCGATTTCATCAAATAATAGCACAGAATATGGCTGTTGCCTGATTTTATTCACCAACAAACCACCTTCTTCGTAACCCACGTAACCCGGAGGGGCTCCATAAAGTAATGCGGCACTGTGCTCTTCTTTAAATTCGGACATATCAAAACGGATCATCGCTTTTTCGTCGTTAAACAAAAATTCGGCGATTGATTTGGCCAGTTCAGTTTTACCTGTTCCCGTTGGGCCCAGTAAGAAAAACGACCCGATTGGCTGTCCTTTTTTGTTCAATCCGCTGCGCGATTCGAGTATGGCATCAGAAACAGCTTTTAAAGCCTGATCCTGTCCTACCACACGCTTTTTAAGGTATTGCTCCATATTGAGCAGTTTCTCTTTTTCCCCCGCCTGTAGTTTTCCCATGGGGATGCCTGTTTTATAGGCCACTATTGATGCAATATCCTGTTTGGTGATGCGGTCGCTTTTTTCGGCGGCATATTTTTTTAATTCCTGTAAACTGCTGTTGATATAACCTTGATATTCATCAGCTGTTTCGAAAGCATCAGTTTGTGTTTCATCAGTTAAACGGCCCAATAAAACAGGGCTTAATTTATTCTGAAGGAGGGAGAAAAGCCATTTATAATCCGAAAATTTATCAGCCTCTGATTGCTCTGTATCTGCGTTTAATACTTCCAGATCGCTTTCTAAACTTTCTATTACCTGATCGGAGGTATCGTTCATCATTTTCATGGCGGCCATGGTCCTATCCAACAGATCGAAAGCCGAATCAGGAAGGCGCCTGTCTTTCATGTAACGCTTGGCTAAACGTACACACTCGCCCAATGCATCAGGATCAATACTCAGGGTGTGGTGTTCTTCATATTTCACAGCCAGTTTCTGCAGCATTTTTATCGTGCTTTCTTCATTAGGTTCGTTTACCTGTAACACTTCAAAACGCCTGCTAAAAGCCTGTTCGGGTTCAATAATCTTGCGGTACTCATCAATGGTAGTTGCGCCGATTACGGTGATTTCGCCACGGGCCAATTCGGGCTTTAATAAATTGCCAATACCTGCGCCAAGTGGTCCTTTACTGTCTAAAAGAGTGTGAATTTCATCAATAAAAAGAACCGCTTTTTCGAACTGTTTTATTTCTTTGATGATATTTTTCAGGCGGTCTTCTATTTCTCCTTTGTAAGATGCACCCGCAATAAGCGACCCTAAATCCAGCTCAAAAAGTTGTACTGGCTTTAAGCTATCGGGCACATTTTGCGCCACAATATCTAAGGCAAAACCATCAACCAGGGCAGTTTTGCCTACTCCGGCATCGCCGGTAAGAATTACATTGGGTTTGGTTCTGCGGCAAAGGATCTCCATCATCATCCGCGTTTCTTTATCGCGGCCGATTATCGGATCTGTTTTACCATCGCGCACCATCTGCAACCGATCTATGCAATATTTATGCAAAGCATTACCTGTACTTTTATTTTCAGTTCCGGATGCTGTTTTATCCGGCGAAACCACCCGAGAAATTTCTTCATCTTTTACATAAAGATCTAAGATTTCGCGCTCCTTTATGGGGAAAGACTTTAACTGGTCGGGCTGAAAACCTATACCAGGCTTGGCCAATGCGGTTAATACACAAACAGGAGTTATTAAATCCAGTCCCAGTTTAATACGCACATTATCGGCTTCTTCAAAAATAACGGCAATCTCCGGGCCTCCGGTAACGGTATCGCTCACACTGGCCGATTTTGCCTGTTCATCAATCCTGACTTCGGCCCATTCACTAATGTACTCTTCATCCTTACCTATCGAGGCAACAAATGATCTTAAGCCTACATCTTTATGCATCAAACCTTTTAGCAAATGTGCAGCAGAAAATACTTCGTTTCTGTACTCTTTGGCTAATGACTGTGCAATATGCAGTGCTGTTTTTACCGATTCACTTAAATTTGTAACTGCCATCCCTTAATTGGTTGTTGGCAAAACTGCCGGGTTAAAATTATTTTCGGTGATGTAGTAATATATTTTTCCGTTCGATATAAACTGCTGTTCAATTTGAGTGGCCCGTTTAATCTGCTGTACCGATTGGCTCAATAATTTAATGTAGGTTTCAAACTGATCTAATGGCATTTTAGACTCACTCTTTAAGTCGCTAACCTTGTACTTGGCTAAAAAGTCATTATTTAAAGGTAAACCGGTTACCAGTTTGATATAGTTGGCTAAAGTCATGGCTTTAATATCGCCAGATGATACTTTCATCCCCAACAACTGCTTAGGCATCCTTACATAATTTTTAACCAATTTGCTTCTAAAAGAAGATTGATCGGCCTGAAGGTTCTGCCCTAACATGATCGAAAATACATCTACAATCTGTTTATATTCCATGTTGTTTAATACAATGGCATATTGCAGGCTGGAGCGGTTATTTTTTACCACATCGGCCGAAACATTTGCTGTGCTGTAATATTTAAAAGCGTTGTGTGGCATGCGGTCGGCTACATCGGCACCAACAGGCTCCGGTAATAAACCCTCTACATCTGCTGTTAAATTTTTACGCGAGATGCCTGTTAAACGGAAGGCACTGTCCAACGAGCTAATCTGATTATAGATATCCGAGCTGGTTTCTTTTACAAAACGGCGTAAGGCGATCGTCATACTTTGGTTCGAGTTTACGCTTCCTTTTGTTGGAAATACAACCCCACCCTGTATTAAACTGTTTTTTGGATAATCTAAATAGTAAGAAATAGAATCCTGTAAGCTGGTATTGTAAGGTTGGAAGCTTTTTAAGCCTTCTCCTTTAACCATGGTGTTTTTCCTGTATTCAGCAGCACGGATGGCCGATTCGGAAACCAATTTACGCGACTGGATTACGAAATCGTTAAATGACTGGTTAAAATCGCTATACACCTGTAAAGCTAAAATACGTGCATCGGCCAGGGCAACCTGTTCGCTCAGTTCGTTGATCAGGTAGTTATTGGTACCACCAATATTTCCTGTACTCCCCACAAGCACAATTAGGTTGGTTTCGTCTTTTTTTGCTTTAAATAAATTAATCCCCGCTTTTAAGGCACTAAAAACAGGTCCTTCTGCTACTTCTCCATTACATCTAACCGTATTTTTGGCCTGGTTAGACAGGAAGTTCATCAGCTGCCTGTAATCGTTCTGAATCGGGCTAACAAAAATCCCCTTTAATGCACATCCGCTTTCGCCACGGTATACTACACCACCATAGTTTACTTTTGTTCCCTTGCCAAAATCGCCCATTATACTTTCAAACGAAGCGATGGTATTGGTCATACCAGAAAGATACTTGGTCATCGGGCTACCTCCATCCACTACAAAAACCACGTTCACCTTTGTTTTATTTTTACGCAGTTTCAGGTAATCCTGATAAGAAAGTGCCGAACCATTAATGGTTAATATTTTATTGTCTTTTTTATTGTAAACATCGGTAGCGATGCCCACAGCATAAGCTCCGGCATCATCAGAAACAACCGGTACGCTTCTCAAAATCAGGTTTTCTCTTGGCAATAAAGGATCTACAATAAAGGCTGTTCCTTTGTCAATTCCATTTTTGATTGCTGTTGAGGTAGAGTCGTCATTATCGTAGTCGCCAGGTTTAATCGAAGTGATGTATAAACGATCGCCCCAGCTGTGAACGGCCTCGGCAGAAACCCATCCATAAATACTTTTTAAAGCGGTATCGGCAACCAGCTGATCATCAGAACCGATGAGGTACTTTTTCCCATCTTCTGATTTTTTATAGATATAGGCAATTTCATGCAACCGCACCTTGGTGCGCCTATCTTTAAGTTCGGGCGTATTGTAAACCAAAATAGAATCGGTGGTATCAAAATAGAATTTTGGCTCTGTTAAGGCATTTTTACCATTTACAATGCCAATTGCTTTTTCTGCATATCCTGTCTTTTGGTTTGAAAATGCACGTTGCCATAAAAGCAGTTTAGATTTTGCAATCCAACCATAACTGATGGCGCTTTTTTTGTCGTTTATTTTCCTTCCCCTGATCATTCCTGCTTTGTATTTAATCAGTTTGAGGTAGCCGTTTTCTTCTTTAGAAACATAAAAAGGCTCCATAAAGCTGATTTTTTTCATAATCAGGCTTCCCCCTGGGGCAGTAGTAGTGTAATTGTCTTCGCGGTCGGAAAAAACAATCCATGGCAGGCTGCTGCTACTGGTATTATCGTTAACATTTATGGTTTCGGCAGGCCTTTCGTACGATTTAGGCATGTATTTCACTTTTTTGCCAAAGGATGCCGGTGATTGTGCATAGGCAAACGATATTCCTAAAAAAAGGATAGTTAAGGCATAATATTTTTTCATATTCTTTGTAGATGAGCTTTAAAATTAGGTTAAGAGATTAATCTAGTTCGTTTTCGCCGGAGCATCGGTGGCTGCTGTTGCTGCAGGCTGAGCTGTTCCGGAGTGTTGTTTAATATTTAATAAACTGGCGCAGGTAGAATTTGGCTTAATGGTTAACTGCGCTTCATCTACTGCTATTTCACCCCCAAAGGTTAGGCCCATACAGTACGAATAAATATCGGTCTGTTTTTTCTTACCGTTCATTTCTACATTTACAGTTACTTTTTCGTTGCCGCACATGTATTTGTTAATGAGGTAATAATAGTTGGAATTAAAATCGGCACCATTTGCAATAGCCTGCAAACGGGCCCTGATATCATCGATGGTTTTACGTTCTCCATCACCAGGCGCAACCAGATCTTCTACTATTTCGGCGTTCGGGTCGGTAATCAAGATGGTTAAGAAGGCCGGTTTATAGGCTTTATCTGAACGCAGGCGCACCACATATTTTCCGGGAGCGCGATAAGTGTACAGGGCTGTTTTTCCCTTAACATCCACACGACCGGTTTCGCCGAACGACCATTCGAAATCCTTTCCTTCTCCATCTCCCTCCAACCTGATTTCTTCATTAACCAAACCTGCAGTAGGCCCGCTAATGGTGAGCACGCTATCTACAGCCGCTGCCTTTACGGTATCGCGTACAGTGATTGGAAATTCCTGGCGGAGTTCGCCATCAACGGTTAGGCGTACAATGTAGGTATCGGCTTTAGTGTAATGGTAAGATCCGGTTTTAGTAGTGGCTTTTTCGCCGTTGCCAAATTCCCATAACCATTTTGAGGCTTTTGGTGTATTATCAGTGAAGACCAAATCTTCATTTAAATAAATTTCATCCTTAAGGATTCTCGCATCGATTGCCCGTTTTTCGAATAACGAACTCTTAAATAAGAAAATTAGGCCTGTTAATAGCAGTACAGCCAATAGGATGTAAAGAATAACATAGCCCTGCGAATTTGAATTAACTTGCTTGGTGTTTGTGTCAGACATAGGTAGCGTTTTTTATAGGTTGTTTTTGAGAATATTTATCTTGAAGATATAGTTTGCTGTAATTGGCGCCTGTTGGTAATGCAGTCGTCGAGTTGTTTTTGGTAAAGTTCGATATCCGAAATGTTCTTGTTTTGCTCTTGTCTATCATAAAATAACCTGTCGTATAACAGTTCATTCTGAACAAAGATTTTATAGCGCGAATCGGATGCCTTGCGGTCAAATGCCGATTTAATAGAGCTCAATAAAAGCTGGATGTCGTTTTTCAAAAACACCGCCCTTACGTTTGGGTTGTATTTTGTAATCCGTTTAAAGGCCGTATCAATAGTAGGCATGGTTTCTTTTACAGTATTTTCGAATACTTCATTTTCGTTAATCTTAACTTCGAGTTCTTCTTTTGAAATTTCGTACTGCGATTTGCCGCTGTAAAAAATGCCAAAACTCAAAAGGCCAACCGTAAAAACAAATAGTGCCAAAAAGAACAAGAATTGTTCGCGTCTTTCTTTTATGCTTAATTTTATCATATTGTTTGCTAACTATCGGCCGAACCTACCGTTTCTGATTTTTTTTGCTGCCGACTGGTTTGCAAGGATACATTCATTAACTCTTTCTTTGGCCCGTTGTATAACCGACCTCGAATCGATAAGGGAATCTTGAAGATCGGCCATTGCACCTACATTATTGTTCAGTTTTTCGTACAACGAGAAACTCGGCGTGGCCTCAGTTTTTTTGGAGATGAGTTCTTTTATCCGGTTATTGGCACTTTGAATATCGCCCAACAAAATAGCCTGTTTGCTCATTTCGTCGGCATTGTAATCACTGTATTGGGAAAGTTCTTTAAAGCGGACGAGAATAAGGTCGAAATTTGTATTAATATCTTTTCTCAGATAAGAGAGTTTTTCTGTTTCCTTTACCTTTTTATCCAATAGTGTGTATTCATAATCGGAAGCGGCATAAAAAAGATAAATACAAAGAATGGAGAAGAGTGTTAAGAATACAAAGTTTAAGATAAACTTGGTGTAAGCATTCCTAATTTCGATGGCGTTAATGGGTTTCATAGTAGATGAATGGTTTCACATAGCAATAGTCCAATAATTAATTTGACATCAACTTCACTTAAAATCACACAAATTTTTCAAATTAACACTGTACCATAACAATTTTTAATATTTGTTGTTTGGTTATAAAAACGATTTATTTTCTTTTACTTTTAACAAACTTTAAGCCAAATCCGCTATGTCTGAAAATTTTTACAACAAACCCTTCAGATTTCAGTCTATTTTCTCAGGCAATGGCCTTCAGCCAACTGACCTAGGTAAATCGATTTCGAACCACATAGAACTGATTATTTTTACCCGTTTTGGAGAGCACCGGTACCACAACGATTTCGGGTGTGAAATATGGGACCTTGACTTTGAACTAATCGTGAGTGAAAGCATCTGGGAGGAAAAATTCCGCAAATCCCTACTCAAATCCATCACCGATTATGAGTTTAGAATATATAACACTTCGGTAGAAGTCCGCATTACAGAAGTAGAAAATGTATATCCGTTACGTAAGATAACTGAGATCAAAAAAAAGGTGGATATCAGCGTAAGAGCACTGATAAAAACCACAGGAGAAAAATATTTTTTTAATACGGCTTTATTTCTTAGCCCATTATCAACCTAAACTAAAACGCCCCAAATTTCCTACACATGAAGCCAGTTTTTTATTCATCAAAAGACGAAATCCGGAATAGAATTTTAAAAAATGCCGAAGATTTTTGGAATGTTAAAGACAGTAATGATTTCGACCCGCTGGTTAAGCTGATTATTGAGGCCTTAAGCAACGAACTTTTTAACGTGGCCAATGATGTTAAAAACCTGGAGAATAGGATTTTTGATAAAATTAGCCGCATTTTGGCACCTGACCATTTAACCTCATCTTTACCTGCCCATGCCATTATCCATGCCAGGCCAATAGAAGAAGAAGATTACCTTTCGCCATATACGCAGTTTGCCTTTAAGAAAAACATCCAGCAGGAAAACGACAAAGCAAAGAAAACCGATATTTTCTTTAGCCCCCTGCACACGGTTAAGGTTCATAACGCGTCGATAAAATACATTGCCACCGGAAATACGCTCTTTAATGTAGATCAATTAAGCAAACAGCCGGGCATAAACACCTTACCGGGATCTGCCATTGAGAAAAACACTTTATATATCGGCTTTAGCGGAATAAAAAACTGGATGGACTTTAATAAGCTGAACCTATTTTTCGATTGGAAAAACTATTCGGTACCCGAAAACACCTACGATCTGTTATCGTTGGGGAGATGGTTCTATAAAGACAATGAACTTACACCTTATACGGAAAGGTTTATGGATGAGCCTTTAACCGGAAAAGTAGAAGCACCCTTTCACCACAAGCAGCTGCTTAACCTTATTAAAGCCGATGTTTTGCAGTTTTACAGTAACCGTTTTATCACCCTGGGCGATCTGAATGATTTTAGTATTGATGAAAACAGGGAGATGCCGCCCGTTTTCGCAAACATTTTTCAACCGGCAGCTTTAAACCAGATCGACGAAAAAGTGAAATGGTTAAAAGTAGTTTTCCCTGCTGCAATTAACCAGGAAATGCTTAACGAACTGCATATTTACATCAACGCATTCCCCGTAGTAAATAAAAGGTTGAGCCAGATTAAACACCGGCTTAAAACCATGAACAACATTATCCCCATTAAAACGGAAGCCATGGATCAGATGCTTGCCGTAGAAAACCTGAAAGACAATAAGGGCAAAAGTTATAATGAAATTCCATACACCAACGAAAATGAAAAAGGGGATGGTTCATTTTCGATAAGATATGGGGGCACCGAAAGGTTCGACACCAGAAACGCAAAAGAACTGGTTGATTATCTTTTTGAGCTGTTGAGAGATGAAAAAGCTGCATTTTCTGCCTATGGACCGGATTTTTTAAGCACTATACTTAAAAACCTGGAACAGAATATTGCCCTTATTGAACAAAAAAGCCGCTCTGCACTAAAAGACATAAAAGAACTACCGAGTTATATTGTGTTAAAACCGATTGATGATGCCGATATTTTGTTTCTGGATATATGGGTTACACAGGCAGAGGAAGCCAACCACATTAATTCGGGCAGCCGACTAGCAGTATATGATAACAACAGGGTTAATGCAGAGAGCATTTTCCTGTTAAGCCAAACAAAAGGTGGCCGTTCAAAACTAAATGCCAGCAATAGGGTGCAAGCCTATAAATATGGATTAACAACGGCCGACCGGATTATTACCAAAGCAGATGTGATTAACTTTTGCCGTTACGAACTGGGCAACAAATTACAGGGCATAACTTTAGCCAAAGGCATTATACTGGATAACAAGCCGAATGCAGGTTTTGTTAAAACCACTGATATTATTATCGAACCGGCCGATAACCTTAAACTTGATGCACAGGATTGGGAAGAGCTGTTAAGCCTTACTTTAGCGAAGTTGAATTTACGCAGCACGATGAACATCCATTACCGCATGCTATTAAAACCATCTACTTACAAAATGGCATAAGCTAAACCTTTAAAGAAGAATGGTTAAATATAAACCGTATAACCCAGGTAAGCACTTTCGCCATCTTCGTTGAGTACGGTTTCCTGAAAATCTGGGGCAGTAAGGAGTTCAACATTTACTTCGGCATCAACAGGCATGAGGTAACTGATGGCCATGTCTAAAATGGCCCTGTTTTTCTGTCCGGGAATAAAATTGACCAGTTCATGTGGCGAAGTTGGCCCTATATTTACATTAAACGACTCGTGCTCTGGCATAAAGCTATCACCAATTATGGTATCAATCCCCAAGGCACTTCCGCCCAACTGCATCTGTAGGTCGTCTGCAATTTTTATAGGTGTAGCACTGGCCGTAGCATCTACAAGGGCAATGGGCAGGTTAAACAATGCTGTAAGCACTTTTGACACAAAACCGATGTCGTTTCTTTTTTGCTGGATTTCTGGCAGCAGGTGCATCCAAATAATACTCTGTTCTTTATTTAACAGGTTAAATTCATCCCATCCAAATTCAAATATCTTGCTTAAATCCGAATAGGTCGTTTTTTTATCGAGCTTGTTTTCATATAGCTCGGTCATGATCCTTACATAATTGATTTCGGCGTCGAATGGCGTAAAAAATAACCTCGCCTGTTTTTCTTCTTCCCTCCGGTCTCTGATGTCCTTGATCATCGATTCCTCGTCCATCCCCGCACTGCCTGTTGGCGGCCTATGAAAAAGGCCTTCGGGCAGCATATCGTATAAACCTTCTCTGTTGGTATTTATCCTGATGCGGTCGTGCCTCCTTTTTTCGGAATAGTAAGCCTCGGTATTTTCGATATCTTTTGCAAAAGCGCGCTTTTCAGGCCCTATCGGGATAATTTCGATCCGATCGGCCTCAATTACATTCCGTTCAATTAAATCAGCGGCATGGGCTACAGCCTTGTAATCTGTAAAGAGTTCGTTATTAATCAAAGTTTCTTTTTTCATTTAAACTTTAAGCTTGCATTTTTGTTAATAGATTAAATTTATATTATCGAAAAAATAAACGACGACAATCAAATATTAAAGATACTATATTTGCAGTACATCACATCTAAAAAAATTAATGGACGTTAAATCATTTTTTATTCGCTTTCTCTTATTTCCGCTGATCTTCCTAGTCTCAACGGCAGTACTCTCTATCATCAACAAAAAGAACCAGTTTCTCAATAACAAAAGACTTATCGTAAGTGTTCTGCTGATCGGCATTATTTTAGCAATCCCCGGTTTTTTGGGCTTTCTGAATTTTAATTTTATGCCCTGGGGCTATATTATCTGCTGTATTTATTACCTTTTAATGGGTACACTTTTTGTTTTTTTATTAACGAAATATTATCCTAAAGATCTGCTGGAGCGTAAAGTTTTTATCTTTTTTGCCACTTTTATTTCGGCTCTCTTATCGGTTTATTTATTTCAACTGGCCTTTAACTGGTTAAGTTCGGTAAATTTCGGCTGGTTCGGTGCGGGCAGCATTACCTGTTTCTTTGTGCCGCTTATTTTTTGGTGGGCCTATGTTTCGTTATTGGGCATTCCTTCAGAAATTTACAAAATCTGGAAGTACCCTGATACCCCGCTCGATATTAATATGGACCATGTTGATTTTAACAGGCTTTTGGTACTGGAGTTGGAACTGTATAAAAAAAGTGCCGATCCAGAGCCCTTAAAAGTAAAGGTTAAAGCTGTTGAGAACATGAATTTCGGTATCTGGTTCCATAAATTTATCGACGATTACAACCTGAAGTTTGCCAAGAGCCCTGTAGAGTTTAAAGGTGATGACCAGGAGAACTATAAATGGATTTTCTTTATTAAAACTTCCTTTTTTAAACGCAATATCTTTATAGATCCAGACTTGGATATCATCGAAAATGGGATTACGGAGAAAATGACGATTTATGCAAAACGCGTATCGGAAAATGTAAATAAGCTTAATGAAGTTGGAGAAAGTGCTATCTTTATCTAATCTATAAAAAACATTTACCATGATAAAGCCGCTAAAATATAAATCCATCAACTGGATTAATGGCATGAAACTCTCTAGTGATCATTTTACATTAAGTGATCTCTATTTACAGGATTTTGTGCGTGATGCCGTATCATTGCAGCTCAACAGCAGTAATTATGGGTTTTTACCTCCTTTTGCCGGATATAAAAGCTCGCACGATATCGAAATTATTGAAAAAGCAACCAATCATATCGAAGTAAGGGTAAGGTACTGCAATGCCATTACCGCCGAAGGTTGCCACATTGATATTGTACAATCGGATAATATGGATACGCTTGTCCATAACCATTACTTTGGTCAATCAGAACCCCGCAATTACGTTATTCTGCTTGTGGTTAACCCCTTTAACCGTACCCCAACAGGTACACCTAGTCCTGAGGAAAGCCCGATCCGTTATCCCGAACTGGCTAAAAGTTATTCGATTGCGGTTTTGCCAGAGAGTGAAGTGAGCACACACACCGCTGATAGCTATTTCCTCACCATCGGACAGGTTTATTATGAAAACGGAAGACTATCCATCAACAACAGTTATATTGCTCCCAGCTCAACAATAACGAGCCACCCGGCATTAATTAGGTACTACGAATCTTTTAGTGTATTGTTGAATGACTTACAATTGGCCGCTTTCAGGATCATTGATAAAACTGGCGGGCGCGATAACATTACGCCATTGGGCAAGAATATCCGTTTAATCTCAGAGAAAATTGTAGATTATATTGCAGGCTTATTTTACGAATATAGAAACATTGCGCACCGCGAATCGCCAGTGGTTTTAGTGGGTTATTTTTCTAGTTTGGCGCATATTTTTTTCACTGCCATAAAACTCATCGATCCCCGCGAAAGGGAGGAACTGCTCAAATATTTTTACGAGTGGAAAGATGTTACACCAGGGAACTTCGAAGAGCTTTTGGCAAAAACCATCGAATTGGTTTACGATCATAAGCAGATCAACAACAGTATGGTGATGGCCAGCGAATTTATGAATGTACTGGTTGCGCTCTGGAACAAATTGAGCGGCCTGGAATACATTGGACAACGCAAAGAAAACATTGTTGTTGCCGAGCAGCAGGTTGTGCAACAGGTACAGGCCAGAAAAACCTGGACATTGCTGGATTAAAATATTTCTCGGAATAAATAAAAATGAAGCTGTAGCCCACTTATGGGTTACAGCTTTTTTGTTACAGGCTGCTATACTAAAGGAGATCGTAATCCACAAGCATATTTCTCATTTCTTGAAGCGCAAAGCCCGTGAAACGATTAGGGCTTGTTCCCGTTCTTCGCTGTATCCTTTCACTGCATTACAGGATGCCGCTCAATATCATTAAGTTAAGTATTTTCAACCACAGATGGACACAGATAAACACGGATCTTTATATCTGTGTGCATCCTTTTTATCTGTGGTTAAAATATATTTACCTGTGACTAGGGCTTAACTCAATGACATCGAGATGCCGCTCCGCCCAGGGCTAAAAACTTTATTTCTGCAAGAAAGACCGTACCAACGCCAAATTAAACTTAGGATATCATTGCTCTCTCCGATGCTCACAGCTTTCGGTTAAATAAACCTTATTGAAGCGATATCCTTTTTATTGCTACCCCTCAAAAAAACAGCAATACCGATCCCAAAAAGATTTAGCGGAAAGAAGGACTACTGCAACCGAAAAGCAATGGCTCTGCTTTACAAAATATTATAATGCATGGCCCTATTAAAGGCCAAGCTTATCCAACACATACAACATTTTTGGAGCGCAAAGCCTGTGAAACGATTAGGGCTTGTACCCGTTCTTCGCTATATCCTTCCACTGCGTTTCAGGGATGCCGCTCCGCCCGGGGCTAAAAAAAACTTAATTCCTGCAAGAAAGACCATCCTTAAACCCCGTTTAATCTTATCAGGTATCATTTTTCGCTGCCAGTTCACAGCTTTCGGTTAAATAAACCTTATTTAAGCGATATCCTTTTTATTGCTACCCCTCAAAAAAACAGCAATACCGATCCCAAAAAGATTTTGCGGAAAGAAGGACTGCCGCAACCGAAAAGGAATGGCCCTACTTTACAAAATATTATAATGCATGACCATATTCAAGGCCAAGCTTATCCAAAACATATAACATTTTTATGAGCGCAAAGCCTGTGAAACATTAATGTTTGTTCTTTTTGTATGCCTTGCCTTTCCGGCGCATTTCATAAATGCCGGGGCACTTACACGTTAAATGATCCTCAGCCGTTCTTCTTCAAGATCGATTTGATACAGTTGATGGCGGATAATTTCTTCATCAATTTTCGGATCTTTATTCAACTCGGTAAGGTATGCACGTTGGCTTTCGAGCATCTCGATAAAAATGGTTTTCGCCTGGTCGCTCATCCAGCTATCATCACTCGCTTTCGATTTTTCTTCCCAATGCCTTAACAGCTTTTCCATCCCAGCATTCCCGTTCAATTCATTATCGTATTTATTTTTAAGAAACTGATAGCTATGCTGTTTCAAATCCTGCTTCATTTTATGCCTCATTTCCTCTTCTGCCTCTGGGTTCATAATCTGGCCAAAGGCTTTTGTGCGTTTAATGATAGCCGGGAGGGTTAGTCCCTGTACCAATAGGGTGAGCAATATCACCACAAAAGTGATAAATAGGATCAGATCTCTTTGTGGAAAAGCCTTTCCATTATCGAAAGTAAGGGGTATTGCCAATGCAGCAGCCAAAGAGACTACACCGCGCATGCCCGTCCAGCCGAGCAGCAAGGGCATTACCATACGAATCCTTCTCGAAGATGCAGCCGGAGCCACAGCAGGCCTAAATATGAGTGTGGCAGCCATGGCTACATAAGAGCTGATGACGCGGGCCCCGATTAAAACTGCGGTTACCAGCAAACCATAGCCAATGGCCGTACTGAGCGGAATACCCTGCGAGCGTAATCCATCCCTAATTTCGGGCAGTTCGAGACCTATTATTAAAAAAACAACGCCATTTAGAATGAATATGAAGCTCTCCCATACACTAAATGCCCTGATGCGGCTGCTACTGCTTAAAAACACCAATCTCCTGGCCGACATAAACAATCCTCCGGATACCACAGCCAGTACGCCCGAACTGTGCACCTGCTCGGCTATCCAATACATAAAATAAGGTTCTATAATTGTAAGTGCCGTATCCGAAGGTGCATCGGTAGGTAAATATTTATGCACCCGAACGAATATCCATCCCAATAATAGACCTATACCCGCACCGCCAACAACCATCCACAAAAAGCTCGCAGCAGCATCTTGCCAGATAAACTGCCCGGTACCCACTGCCACGAGTGCGAAACGGAAAATAATTAGCGATGAAGCATCATTTAGTAAGCTTTCGCCTTCAAGTATGGCAGAAGTAGACTTCGGAATTTTTACAAACTTGGTAATGGCCGCTGTACTTACTGCATCAGGTGGAGATACAATCCCTCCGAGCAAAAACCCTAAGGCGACGGTAAAGCCCGGAACAAGATAATTGGTAACCAGCGCAACGGAAAGGGCCGTAAAAAAAACTACCAGAAAAGCAAAACTTCCGATAATGCGCCACCATTTTTTCATCTCCTTAAAAGAGATCGTCCAGGTAGCTTCGTACAACAATGGAGGAAGAAATATAAAAAATATCAGGTTAGGATCGATTTTCACCACAGGTAGGCCTGGTATAAAACTGATCAGCAACCCACCGACAACCAACAAGATCGGGTAGGCAATTTTAAGTTTGGTGGCCCACATGTTCAATAACACAATGATGGCTACCATGGCAAGTAAAAAAGGTAAAATGGTATGCATTAAGATCGTAAGTTAAATTCGTAATGGGTAAACAACACCTCAATTTATAAAAAAATAAGATATCCTTTGCTCCTTTAAAACATCATTATCGTTTCGCCAATTCCTGAACCATTACACTAAGGTATCTGTCCGCTCCTGCACACCAAACTGTTCGATAACGAACACATTAGTTTCGAAAAAACAAATTAACTAACTGATTAACAATAAATTAAAATCAAAAATCATATTTGGCATCGCCTTGGCATATAAGAAGTTAACCGCATAATGCTGCTAACAGATTATAAAGGCAGCGGGCGGCCTAAGGAATTATAAATGCACGATAAACAAAAAATCATGAAATTCAACATCAAAAAATTAACTCTAACAGCAATTGCCTGTATTTTATTATCAAACACTGCTACATTTACAGCAAATGCAACAGAAGAGAAACCTGTAAAAACCTATAAGATATTACCATTTAGAAAAATACGTATTAATGGAAATGTAGAAGTGACGCTGGTACAAAAACCGGCCCTAGGAATTTCATACACCGACGACAATGAGGGCAGTGTTAAAGTAATACAACAAGGCGAAGTACTCAACATTACAGGATCTAGTACAACATCTGCCAAACTGCTTGTTTATGTAAATGATCTTTACAGAATAGAGGCAGATGATGACGCCAAAGTAAAAACAGATGGAATTTTGTCGACAAAATATCTCCAGATCATATTAAAAGGCAATGCATATGCCGACATTTACTCTAAAAGTGAGGAACTTTACACTTCTATTGGGGATAAATCGGCACTACGCCTTCGGGGAAAAACCGATGCACACTTCCTATATATGGACAGGGCTCCAAACTTAACGCTGGATCAGTTTGCTGCCTTACGTACACAAGCTGCAAACAGGTAACCAAAATTTACTTGCAAACTCAGCGTATGTACTATAGGTACTCTAGTTCTTAGCCGACAGTTAAATACTTAACAGGATTAAACTTAAAAAGTTAAATCTCCACATAGAAGAATTTAGCTCATGAATTATTTAAATATCATGAGCTTTATTTATTACCTAAAATGAGCGCAAAAGCAGCAATGCTTAGGCTGGGTCCCGTCCTGCTGTACACTGCAATCCTTTTGGGGAACTTTCTCTATTAAACAATAAATCTTCCCCAAAAGGGATTTCCGCTGCCATCAGGGCTATTTGGGCTGGGATGGAAGAGGTAAAACGGATGATGGAGTGCGCTTCTGCGGAGATCAGCGTAATCTGCGGAAAAAAAACAGCAAAGAAGCATAAGACCATTAAGGAACCAGCTTTTTCTGCATGCAATAGCAGAATTACTATCCCGACCGCTTAACGGTGCAGCAAGGCCAGCGGCCAGGCAGCACACAAACCGCCGTAAACAAAGAAAGCCCTTCAACATTTCTCTTTATTTGGAGCGCAAAAGCAGTAACACATAGGCCGGGCACTGTCCTGCTGTGCGCTGCAATCCTTTTGGGGAACTTTCTCTATTAAACAATATAATCTTTGCCCAAATGGGATTTTCGATGCCATCAGGGCTATTTGGGCTGGGATGGAGAGATAAAACGGATGATGGAATGCATTCTGCGGAGATCAGCGTAATCTGCGGGAACATGACGGACCAGATGTAACAAAAAAGCCTAAAACCAAGAAAACCCTTCAACACTTCTGCTGAAGGGTTTCTTTTAAGATTTGGCACCGACCTACTCTCCCACGTGTTACCGCAGTACCATCGGCTCTGGTGGGCTTAACTTCTCTGTTCGGAATGGGAAGAGGTGGACACCACCGATATA
>Ga0308165_1000261_pt1 | contig 121332 bp, 115 predicted proteins | sample PhyWR2_FD_201032 | JGI IMG/M metagenome (GOLD analysis project Ga0308165, IMG submission 201032) | Phyllosphere microbial communities from UC Gill Tract Community Farm, Albany, California, United States - DLSLW.R2 | ecosystem: Host-associated > Plants > Phyllosphere > Unclassified | place... | reverse complement strand
TGTGAATCTTGATGATTCTTCCCAAATTCCCTTCAACCGACGGAAATCGGTCAAAAGCTCTCCGAATGAGCGAATAGTAAGGGAACTGAGAAGAAGTCGTCAAGGGATTTTCGTGTCCTTTGGAGACCGCGATGGAAAAACTCGCCCCTACTGTTTACCCTTCGATGATTGCGCGCGCCTGTTCGGCCCTGGATGAGTCGCCTTTGTTCCGCGACATGCCCGACGGCTATCTACGCGTGATTTTTCGCATCATCAAGAAAATCAACCTGATTCGGCTGAATTCGCCGATTTTGGCCAGTCGCGGCACACTTGCCTGCGAATCCGGGAAATCGGTGGAAACGGTGCATCGCGTGGTGAAATGGCTGGAAGACCGCGGCCTCATTGAAAGGGCGCAGAAAGCCCGCGCCGGCCTGCGCGGCTCGAGCTCGCCGCTGATTCCCACCCTCAAACTGCTCGATGCCCTGCTGCTGACCGACAGCAGTCACTGCGGAAAACCCGCTGCGGTCGCGACCGCGCCGCGTCCAACGGGCAACACGCCCGCACCCGCCCCGGCATGCGCGGCCGACCACGGCGCGCAATTCGAGACCTTCGGCAAACTCAAGCTGCCTTGCGACCTTGCCTGGCTGGTGCGCGAGCAGGGTCTGCAAGGCACGGGTGTGCTGCAGCTGATGAAACTCGCCAAGCAGACCAGCCAGCGCCTGTCGGATGTGGTGGGAGCAACGCGCAAATACCTGGAAAAACTCCAAGGGCGCAGGCTCTACGCCTACCTGCGCGCCCTGTTGAGCAGCAACAGCGACTTCGGTCAGCGCGCCCAGGCGGCAAGCAGTGAAGCCCTGGCTCAGCAGCAGCAGCGTTATCTGCAGGATAAGACGGCAGCGTTTGCCGGCCAGACCTTCCAGAGCCGCGATGCCAGGCTGGTGGTCACGGTCGATGCCTGCGGCATGCTGCTGGAAGAACGTGATGGGCGCCGCGCTGCGCGACCGATGTGCCAGACCTTCCTTGACGCGATTGCCGCGGGCCGCCTGATTGCCCGGCGCGAGGCATGATCGCCTTGCCAGGATCCCACGAAATGTGGATAACTTTCAAGCCACCAGACGTCAGCGCTGACGCCTCTAAATCAGAGTTTTAAAACCACAATCTAAAGAGAACAACCCGCTGTGCGTGCTTTTTTCCAGAACCGCATGAATGACCGACACCGCCGTGCCAAGGCATCGCTGCCAAGCCGTGAGCAGGCGCAAGCCGAACTCGCAAATGCATGCCGTCCAAGGCAAAACCCGCTTGGCCGCGCAGAAGGCATTGCCTGCCAACGCTGCTTGCGTGCATTTGCCAGACCGCACGGCAGACCCGGCAATCGCGCATGCGTCCGGGCACGGCCAAGCCAAGCCGGCGGGCTGCGTGGCAGCTCTTGCCGCAAGGAAATTTCGCCGTGCACGCTTTTCTGCGTTGCTGCGCATTGCCAGCGCCTTGGACGAGGCCGTGGCGGGTCGTGCAGGCTGCTCGGCGGCGTGCAAGTCGTCTGCCAGCCCTTGGGGCGCGCTGGCATGGATGGACGCAGCCCGCGGCAGGCAGTTGCGTTGACGGCGGGCAGATTTATTTTGCCGTCACTGCATCCAAAGTCCGTTCTGGTGGGTAGTACCCATAGCAGCTCATCGAGTTGCCTGGTTTTTGCCACCATTTCCTTCTGGAGAATTTCCATGAAAACACTTTCCGCTTCCATCATCGCTTCGGCAGTTTTGCTCACCGCCTGTGGCTCCATGGACAAGTCGCAGCACTTCAATCCCATGAGTGTTCCGGAAACCATACGCGTGCCTGCAGGCAACAAGGTCGCCTGGGAAACCACGACCGGCAACGGCCAGATCACCTATGAATGCCGTGACAAGGCCAATGCACCAGGCCAGACCGAATGGGTATTTGTCGGCCCGCAAGCCGACCTGATGGACCGCAGTGGAAAGAAAGTGGGTACTTACTACGGACCTCCGGCGACCTGGGAGGCGCTTGACGGATCCAAGCTCACGGCGACGCAACTGGCAGTCGCGCCCTCGGGCAACGGCAACCTGCCCTATCAGCTGGTCAAGGCCAATCCTGCAATGGGCAGCGGAGCCATGGCGGGCGTGACCTACATACAGCGCGTGGCCCTGAAGGGCGGCGTGGCGCCGGCCATGGCCTGCACGGCAGGCAACAAGGGCCAGCGCCAGATCGTGATGTACCAGGCCGACTATATTTTCTGGAAGTAAGCCCGCCGCAGCCCTGGGCCGCAGGTCCAGGGCGCGCTCAGCCCGCGGCCGGCGCTGTGCCAGGCGCGGGGGAAAATGTCTCGACGAGATAGTCGATCATGGCCCTGACCTTGGCCGGCAGACGGCGGTCGGCGGGGAACAGCACATGCAGACCTCCGGGGTCCAGTGCCGGCTGGTCCAGTTCCAGTGCCACCAGCGCGCCGCTGGCCAGCGCCTGGGAAACGATGAAATTCGGCTGGTAGATCACGCCCTGGCCACCGACCGCCGCCGCAAGCAGCGCATCGCCGTTGTTGGCCTTGAGATTGCCTTGCACCGGCACCTGGATCTCACCTGTGCGGCCGAAAGCCCAGATTCCCTGGGCCTGCAGCGGTGACAGCACATAGCTCAGGCAGTTGTGCGCCGACAGTTCGGCCACGCGTCGTGGCGTGCCATGGCGCGCCAGATAGCCGGGCGCAGCGCAGATCTGCATCGGGCAGTTTCCCAGGCGCCGCGCCTTGAGTGCGCTGTCCGCGAGATGGTCTATGCGTATGGCCATGTCCCAGCCTCCCTGGATCAGATCGAGCTGGGCGTCGCTCAGGCCCAGCTCGACTTCGACCTGGGGATAGCGACGGCTGAATTCGGGCAGCAGCGGCGCGATGAAGCGGGTGCCGAAGGACAGCGGCAGGTTGATGCGCAACCTGCCCACGGCCTCGGTACGCTGGGCCGCGATTTCCGACTCCGCCTCGTCAAGTTCCTGCAGGATGCGGCGGCTCGCGGCCAGATAGTGCGCGCCGGCGTCGGTCAGGGTCAGCCGGCGCGTGCTGCGGTGCAGCAGCTTGACGCCCAGGCGCGTTTCAAGCGCATCGACATGCTTGGTGGCCATGGCGGGCGACATGCCCAGCGCGCGGGCCGCAGCCGACAGGCTTGCATGGCTGGCGGCATGCGCGAACACCCGCATGCCGGTAAAACGATCAAGCATTTATTTCGCACTCCTGGTAGGAGCTGTTGGGTTGATTTCAGGGATTCTATGTTTTATGCAATCGAATTATCATTCAAGCCACTGCCTTCAGACCCAGCCGACCACAGGAATTTGCCATGCCCGATAGCCATGTTTCGTCTCCCCCCGCCGCGATCCAGCCGGTGCTGTTTGTGCCCCATGGTGCCGGCCCCTGTTTTTTCATGGAGTGGTCGCCCGCGGACACCTGGAACGGCATGGCGGAATTCCTGCGCGGCGTCGCCGCCACGCTGCCCGCGCGTCCCAGGGCCATCGTGCTGGTGTCCGGGCACTGGCAGACGCCGGGTTTCAGCCTCACGGCCGCTGCCCGGCCGGGGCTGATCTATGACTACTACGGCTTTCCCGAGCATACCTACCGCATTGAATACCCCGCCCCGGGCGATGCGGCGCTGGCCCGCCGCATGGCGGCGCTGATTGACGGTGCCGGCCTGGAAAGCAGCCTGGATGCGGCGCGCGGCTTCGACCACGGCATGTTCATTCCGCTCAAGCTGATGTTTCCCGAAGCCGACATACCGGTGGTGCAGCTGTCGCTGCGCGCGGACCTGGAGCCGGACGCGCATCTGGCGCTGGGCCAGGCGCTGGCCGCGCTGCGCGCCGAAGGCGTGCTGATCATAGGCAGCGGCATGAGCTTTCACAACATGCGCGGCTACGGCGATGTGCGCTACACGGCGCCGTCGCAGGCCTTCGATGACTGGCTGAGCGCTGCCGTCGAGGCCGCGCCCGAGCTGCGCGGCGCGGCCTTGCGCGGCTGGGCGCAAGCGCCTTTTGCGCACGACTGCCATCCCGCCGGCCACGAAGAGCATCTCATGCCGCTGCTGGTGGCCGCGGGCGCGGCCGGCCAGGACCGCGGGCGCAAGATCTACTCGCAGCGCGTGATGCAGACCCAGCTTTCGGCCTATCGTTTCGGTTGAGGGCCGGCGTGCCGCGCGCCGGCGCGGGTCCATGGCATCATCGACATATGCGACACACCGCATCCCTGGCGGCGCGCAGGCGCATTCCAGCGGGTGGTGCGCTGCGCGGGCGTGAAAATCCCACTTGTCTGGAGCCTGGATCTTGTCTGTTTCCTTCGATGATTTCGACTACGAGGCCACCTTGCTGGCATGCGCCGCCGGCGAGCGCAGCGCCATGCAAAGACTGTATGAACAGGAAGCCGGGCGGCTGTTCGGCGTGGTGCGGCGCATCGTGCGCGACGGCGCGCTGGCCGAGGACGTGCTGCACGATGCCTGCGTCAATATCTGGACCCGCGCCGCCAGCTTCGATCCGGCGCGTGGATCGGCGCGCGGCTGGATCTACAGCGTGGCGCGCAACCTCGCCCTGAATGCCAGGCGCGACGACCTGCGCGAAGCCGATGTGCCGCACGAGACCTTGCAGGCGATGGACGACCAGGCATCGATGGCCGCCTGGGAAGCGGTGCGCCGCGGCGACCAGTGGGCGGACAGCGCGGGGCGCGTCGGGCATTGCCTGTCCGAGCTCGAGCCGGTGCGCCGTGACTGCATTCTGTATGCCTATGTCGAGGGGCTGTCGCAAAAGGAAATCGCGGCGCGCGTCGCCGCTCCGCTGGGCACCGTCAAGGCCTGGATACAACGCAGTCTCGTGGCCCTGAGGGCCTGCATGTCATGAACCAGACTTCCCTGGATTTCCCCGAAGACGCCGACCAGGCGCAACAGGCCCTGGCCGGCGAATATGTGCTGGGCACGCTGTCGCGCGCCGAGCGCCAGGCCGTCGAGGCGCTGCTGCCGAGCAACCCCGCGCTGCGCGACGCCGTCGATGGCTGGCAGCAGCGCTTGTTGCCGCTGGTCTCGCTGGTCGAGCCGCTGGCTCCTGCGGCCCATCTCTGGCAGCGCATAGAGCGCAGTCTCGACCAGGCGCCGGCGGCCTCCAGGCCAGCGCCCAAGCGCCCGGCGCGCAAGCTGCCCTGGTGGCGTGACCTGGAGTCCCTGGCGCTGTGGCGCGGGCTCACGGCCGGCGGCTTTGCGCTGGCCACGCTGCTGGCCGCGATGCTGGTGCTCAGGACGGCCGCTCCCCTGCCGCAGACCCGCTATATGGTGGTGCTGGTGGCGCCGCAGGATCGCGCCCCGGGCTGGGTGATGCAGACCAGCAGCGAGCGCAAGATCGAGCTGATTCCGCTGGGGGCAATGGAGATTCCCGCGGACAAGGCACTGGAGCTCTGGACCAAGGCCGATGAATGGAATGCACCGATCTCGCTGGGCCTGGTCAAGCCGGGAGAGCGCGTGCAGGTCTCGCTTGACAAGATTCCCGGCGTGCAGGCCAACCAGCTGTTCGAGCTGACGCTGGAGCCACCCACCGGCTCGCCCACGGGCCGGCCGACCGGGCCCATCCACTTCATCGGCCGCTCGGTGAAGGTATCCTGAGCCGCGCCGAAAAACAGCCTGGAAACGGGCTGTTTGCCTCACTTTCAGCAGCTAAAATCTGAAGCGCAAGTTTAGCTAAACCTGTGCCCGGGGCAGCATGCTGGCGGCACGTCGATGACGGCTGCAACAATGGATGAACGCCATGAGAAAAAGGCTCAGCGAGGCGCAGTTTCAGGCATGCATCCAGCACCTGGATGTGGGGGCGCAGACCCTGCAGATCGCCCATGGGGTTTTGGTGCGCGGACAGACGCAGGCCTCCTTCGCGCAGGCCCTGGGCCTGAGCAAGGGGGCGGTGTCGCAAGCCGTGCATCGGGTCTGGCGCGTGTTTGCCCGCAGCAATATTCCGCCAGGGTATGAACGCGTGTCTGCCGTGCTGCCGCAGCACCAGGCATTCATCGTCAAGAAATGGGCCGAGGACGCACAGGCCAGGAACAACGGATCAAAAATATGAAGACCTTGGTCGTAGCACAGCAAAAAGGCGGTGTGGGAAAGACGTCAAGTGTGGTGCACTTGGCGTTTGATTTTCTGGAGCGCGGCCTGAGCGTGGCCGTGATCGATCTCGACACCCAGGCCAATGCGTCCTACACCCTGGGCCAGTACAAGATAGCGGCCAGGGCCAGCCAGCTGTTCGGCCCGGTGCCGGCCGATCGCTGGCAGCAGGCGGCGCAGGCGCAGGAAGATGGTCCGCGCCTGGTGCTGATCGAGGCCGACCCCGAGCTGGCCAACGCGGTTTTCCTGCCCTTGCCCAAGGCCAGGAAGAACATGTCGGCCAATATCGAGGCACTGGCCGAACAGGGCTTCGACATCTGCCTGATCGATACCGCGCCGGGCCTGGGCGTGGCCTTGGTCGCGGCGCTGTATGCGGCTGACTGCGTGCTGTCGCCCATAGAACTCGAGGCCTACAGCATCCAGGGCATCAAGATGATGCTCACGACCATCATGAACGTGCGCAAGGAAAACCGCAGCCTGCAGTTCCTTGGCATGGTGCCGTCCAAGGTGGATGCGAGAAATCCGCGCCATGTGCGCCATCTGGCCGAGCTCAAGGCGGCCTACCCCCAATTGATTGTTCCGGTCAGCATCGGCCTGCGCAGCAGCATCGCGGATGCGCTGGCCTCTGGTGTTCCGGTCTGGAAGATTCGCAAGACCGCGGCCCGCAAGGCCACCCAGGAAGTGCGTGGCCTGGCCGCCTATGTCTTTGACAAAATGGAGATTGTGCAATGACAGTTGCAGCGAAGAAGCAAAAATTTTCCTACGTTCCGGCCGACAAGAAACCGGCGGGCCCGGTGATGGGCGGTCTGGGGCTGGAGGAAATGGGCGACCTGTCGGCGCTGCTCGCGGGCCCTGAAGCCCAGATCCAGGGCGGCGGCCCGCTGGCCCTGGAAATGGTGCTGATCGATGAGGATCCGCACCAGCCGCGCACCAAGGACAACCCGGGCTTTTCCGAGCACAGCCTCGAGGAGCTCGCGGCATCGATTCGGCTGCGCGGCGTCAAGACACCGATTTCGGTGCGCGAGAACCCCGACGCGCCCGGTCGCTACCTCATCAACCACGGCGCACGGCGCTTTCGCGGCTCGCAGCGCGCCGGCCTGGACACGATTCCCGGCTTCATCGACAACGACTACAACGAAGCCGACCAGGTCGTGGAGAACCTGCAGCGCAATGAACTGACGGCGCGCGAGATCGCCGACTTCATCGGCCGCGAACTCGCCAAGGGCATCAAGAAAGGCGACATCGCCAAGGCCATCAGCAAGTCGCCGGCCTTCATTTCGCAGCATGTGACGCTGCTCGACCTGCCCGAGCCGCTGGCCCAGGTCTTCAATACCGGACGCGTGCGCGACGTGACCGTGGTCAACGAGCTGATGACGGCCTACAAGAAGACGCCGCAGGACGTCGCGGCCTGGCTGGGCGATGCCAACCAGGAAATCACGCGCGGCTCGGTCAAGCTGCTGCGCGAGTTCCTCGAAGTCAAGAGCCAGCCGCAGCCGGCGGTCGATGCGCAGCAGTCAAGCGCCGCGCTTGCGGCGAAAGGCACGCCCCCGGCTGTGGCACCCCCGGCTGTGGCGCCCCCGGCTGTGGCGCCCCCGGCTGTGGCGCCCCCGGCAAAATCCGGCAAGGCGGCGGCCGATGCGCTGCGCAATGCCGTGGTCCATGTGCTGCACAACCAGCGCGCCGCGCGCCTGATGCTCGAGCGCCGCCCTGGCAAGCAAGGCATGGCCTGGTTGAAGTACAACGACGACGGCCAGGAAGTCGAAGCCAGCCTCAAGAGCGTGACCCTGGTCGCCTTGCTCGAAGGCCAGGCATAAGCCGCTGGCATGGCGCCGGCCTTTGCGCAAAATGCGCGCACTTCTGGGGACTTGCCCGCCAGTACTTCACAGACTTCACCTACTGATTGTGAAGGGATCACCCTGTCCGCGCGCTAAAACATGGATAGCACCGCCCATGGGCCAGCGGCCCATGGGTCATGCATGTCACGCCCGCGTGCAATTCACCTGCGGAAAACTGCGCGCTGTAGAGCGGCTACCGCCCCTGGCGGGACGGCGCCGGGTCTCTACGCACATCTTCGATTTGCTGGTTCCGTGGGCGCTCCAAGCCAGCCGCCCTGGCGTTTACCATGGCCAGGCAGGCACGCTGGGTGCCGGTGCAGGGCAGGAGGTGCATCACATGTCGAAAAGCGTCTATCTGGCGGGACCCGAGGTTTTCTATCCCGATGCGCGCGCGCACGGTCGGCATATGCAGCGGGTGTGCCGCGATGCGGGCTTTGCCGGGCTGTTTCCACTGGATGCGGAAATTGCGGCCCCGCCCCACGGGCAATCGCTGGCCATTTTTCAGGCCAATCGCGCGCTCATCGACCGCGCCGATGCCGTCGTGGCAAATCTGCGCGGCTTCCGGGGCTTCGAGCCCGACAGCGGCACGGTCTGGGAAGTCTCCTATGCGCTGGCCCGCGGCAAGCCGGTCGTGGGCTACTGCCCGAGCGCGGCAAGCATCGTGCAGCGCGTTCAAGCCAGTCCCCACGGGCGGCTGTTTGACGCGGACTGTGAGGTCGAGAACTTCGGCCTGCCGCTCAACCTGATGCTGGCCCACAGCCTCACCGCCATTGCCTATGGCGGCGAAGAAGACTTCCAGGGTCTGAAGGCAGCGCTGGCCGCCTTGCGCGGCATGGCGGGCAGCAAAGGACTTTAGCGGCTAAAAAACCGATGCGGGCGACTCGGCAAAGCTCAGTCGCACTTCCAGGCCGGGGCTGCCGTCGGCCAGGGGCGAACGCAGTTGCAGCGCGGCGCCGTGCTTGAGCGCAATCGAGCCGACAATGGACATTCCCAGCCCATAGCCCAGGCGCTGGCTGTCGACGCGCACATGGCGCTCCAGGATGTGCGGCAGCTGCGCCGCAGGCACGCCGGCGCCGTGGTCGCGCACCACCAGTGCCGCCACCGGCGTGCGCTCGACGCTGAGCTCCACCTCGGCCGTGGTGTGGGACAGCGCATTGTCAAGCAGATTGCGCAGTGCAATTGCCAGGCTGTCGATATCGCCCTGGACCCAGACCGGTGCCGGGTTTTCCGGAGCCAGCCAGTCAAGCCGCTTGAGCGCGCGCGGCTGCTGCCAGAACTCCTGCGCCAGGGTGCCTGCCAGCTGCACCAGGTCCACAGGCGCAAAGCGGGCGCTGTCGCCGGCTTCGGCGCGCGACAGCTGCAGCAGCCGTTCGGTGCGATGGGACAGGGTTTCCAGCGCCTGCAGCGCGGCCTTGGCTTCCTCCAGCGGCACATGCGCGATGGACCGGGCCTGGGCCTGGTCTATCGCGGTATACAGACGCAGGCGCACCGATGCCAGCGGGGTTCTGAGTTCATGCGCCGCATTGGCCGCAAGCGAGCGCTCGACATTCAGCGCTTCGTGCAGGCGGCCGAGCAACAGGTTCACGCCCAGGCCGATCTGTGCCAGCTCGAGCGGGTAGTCGGCAGTCTGCAGCGGATCGAGGTGGCTGCCGTTGCGTGCATGGATTTGCGCCTGGATGTCGTTGACGCTGCGCAGCTGGCGGCGCGCGACCCACTGGATGATCAGGGCCAGCAGCGGCAGGATCAGCAGCAGCAGCAGCACCAGGCCGGTGAGCGTGTTGCGGCTGGCCTCGCGCCGCTCCTCCTGGGTGTCCGCCAGCTGCAGCCACAGCTGCTTGGCGGGATCGTAGAGCGTGAAGATGCGGTAGTTGCTGGTGTCGCTGAAGCCTTCTGCCAGTTCGCTGGTCCAGCCGGTTTCCGGTGCCGCCTCGGTGCGCACCAGCACGCGGCCGTGCAGGTCGCGCAGCTGCAGCAGCAAGGCCGTATCGTGCACCGTATCCGGCGCCTCATGCATCACGGCCGGGGTCTTTTCCCCAGCCGGCGGTATGTACATGGGCGAGGCAAACAGCTGGCGGTGCGCGCTTTCCGACAGCTCGAAATCGAAGTTGCGCTGGATCTTGTAGTTCACATACCAGGCGACCAGCACGGTTCCCAGGGCCCAGACCAGCACCACGGCCGCCAGCAGGGCGCGCGTGAGGCTGGTTACCAGGCTGCGTTGCGCAGGCACGCCGGCGTTCATGGCGGCCCCAGTCGATAGCCTGTGCCGCGCACCGTCTGGATCAGCGCCGTGCCCAGCTTGCGCCGCAACCGGCTGATGAAGACTTCCAGCGTGTTGCTGTCGCTGCTGTCATCCCATTGATAGAGCGCGTCAAGCAGGCGCTCGCGGCTATGCACCTGCTGGGCGCGGCTGGCGAGAACGCGCAGCAAGGCCCACTCCTTGGGCGTCATGACCACGGGAAAGCCGTTGGCCTTGACGACCTCGCGCGTCAGGTCGATGCTCACCTCGCCGCGCGTGACCACCGAGCTGGTCTGGTGGCTGCGACGGCGCTCCACGGCGCGCAGCCGGGCCAGCAGTTCCTCGGGGTCGTAGGGCTTGATCAGATAGTCATCGGCGCCGGCATCCAGCCCGCGTATGCGGTCGCTGACCTGGTCGCGCGCCGTGACCACGATGACCGAGGCCGGCTCGGCCTGCGCCACGATGGTGGGCAGCAGCTGCAGTCCGTCGCCGTCGGGCAGGTTCAAATCCAGCAGCACGGCCGAATAGTTCGCCAGCGACACCATGGAGCGCGCCTGGCCCAGATCGGCGGCCAGATCGACCAGGAACTGCTTGCCCTGCAGATAGCCCAGCACCGCGTTCGCCAATGCGGCATCGTCCTCGACCAATAAGATGCGCATGGAAAGTGGAGATAAAGATGACGACGCCCATGGTACGCCCCGGGCAGCCCAAGTATGGGCCGCGTACATGAACCGAACCTGAACGCGGCATTCAGGGCAGGTTCAGGGCGGCTGCCTACATTTGTCGGCGTGAACACTCTTGCCCTGCTCCAACCGTCCGCTTCAGCCCATGAAATGCCCGCAGGCCCCGCTCAGGCGGCGGTCCGAGAGCAAGGCCGGCGTCTGCCAAGCCTCTCGCCGCGCTGGGGCGCGGCCCTGTTGACGCTCTGGTGCACGCTGATGCTCAATGCGCCGCTGTGGTCCAAGCTGGCCCAGCTGCCCGACTTTGTCGACCCCTGGTTTTGGAAGCGCGCCGCCATTGTCGGGCTGATTGCCGGCGGGACCTACTGGTGGTTCATGCTGCTGTCGTGGCCCGGAGTGCGGCGCCTGGGCTGGAGCCTCACGCTGCTGACCGCGGCGGGCATGGAGTATTACATCCAGCATTACGGCATCCTGCTGGACAGCGGCATGGTGCGCAATGTGCTGCAGACCAATACCAGCGAGGCGCTGGCCTTGCTGAGCCCGGGCATGTTGCTGCATATCGTGGTCTTCGGCGGCCTGCCCAGTCTGTGGCTGTGGCGCGGCGTGGCCTGGCGCCGCGAGCCCTGGCGCCGCGCCTGGTGGCGCTCGCTGCTGCTGGTGGTCGCCAGCCTGGCGCTGCTGACGGCCGGCGTGGCCGGCATGTACCGCCAGCTCGCGCCGCTGCTGCGCAACCACATGGAGCTGCGCTATCTGATCAACCCGAGCTCGGGCATCGTGGCGCTGGCCGATGTGACGCTCAAGCCGCTGTTCATCCCGGCCCGGCCCTTCGTGTCCATTCTTGGCGGCGCCCGCCTGGGTTCCACCTATGGCGCGGCGCTGGCTGCGGGCGGCCCGGCCCCGGTGCTGCCGGTTTCCACCGCCTCGGGCGCGGCTGCGCACAAGCCGCCGCTGCTGGTCCTGGTCGTGGGCGAGACCGCACGCGGCGACCACTTCGGCATCAACGGCTATGCGCGCGACACAACGCCCAACCTGCGGGCACTCCATGCCATCAGCTGGAGCAATGTGCGCTCCTGCGGCACCAACACCGCCGCGTCCGTGCCCTGCATGTTCTCCCACCTGGGCAAGAAGGATTTCGAGGCGCGCAAGTCCAACCACGAGACACTGCTTGATGTGCTGCAGGCCGCGGGCCTGGGCGTGGCCTGGCTGGACAACCAGTCGGGCTGCAAGGGTGTGTGCGACCGGATTGCGCATGCTTCGGCCTACGAGCAGGCAAGCGCGGCCCAGCGCGCCAAATGGTGCGAAGCCGATGGCGAATGCCTGGACCAGCTGATGCTCGAGCAACTGGACCTGAGCCTGGCAAGGATTCCCGCGCCAAGGCGCGCTGTCGGCACGGTGCTGGCCCTTCACCAGATGGGCAGCCATGGCCCGGCCTACTTCCGCCGCTCGACGGCGCAGGCCAAGCACTTCCGGCCCGAATGCACCACCCAGGTCACATCGGACTGCAGCCAGCAGGACCTGATCAATGTCTACGACAACAGCATTGCCGAAACCGATCTGTTTCTCGCCAGGACCATTGATTGGCTCAAGAACAAGTCCGCCGACTATGAGGTGGCGCTGGTCTATCTTTCGGACCACGGCGAGTCGCTGGGCGAGAACGGCATCTACCTGCATGGCCTGCCTTATGCAATCGCGCCCGACAGCCAAAAGCATGTGGCCTGGATCACCTGGCCGGGGACGCTGGCCGCGCGCACCCGCACCAGCGAAGCCTGTCTGCGCGCCGGCACGGCCCAGCCGCTGAGCCATGATTTTTACTACCACACGGTGCTGGGACTGCTGGACGTGCGCAGCCCCACCTACCGCAGCACGCTGGACGCCTATGCGCCCTGCAGGAATGCGCTGTTCAGTGCGGCGCAGCGCGCGCCCTACGTTCTCTGAGCGCAGCAAGCCGGGCCGCGCCGCCGTGGATGAGGCCCACGAAACAGACGGTAAATATTGCCGCTGATCGCAAGCGCGGCGGCGCTTGCCGATGTTCCCAGGCCTGCCGCCCCGGGCCTGGAAGCGGGCCGGTTCCCGCCTCGACGTGAGCTGCGTGGGCTGCGCCACCTGACGCTGGTTCAAGCTGCTTCGCGCCAGCTCCCATGAGGGCTGCAGGGCTTGATATCGGGGCAAGGTGAAGCCGGTTGGCGAGCTCGAAGGGCTGTCATCATGCGGGCGCTCAAACGAGGAATGCCATGGCCCACATCACGTCACCCTTTCCGCATTCACCCCTACCGGCCGCAGCGCGCAGCGTGCGCTGGAGCTGTCTTCTGATTGCCGCTGCGGCCTTGCAGCTGTCGGGTTGCGGCGGCGGCGACAGTCCCACGCAAGGCGTCTCCGTGCCCGGCGGCGCCGCCAGCGCGGGGGCCGATGACTCCGAGGCAGACCTGGCGCCGCCCGCGCAATGCGCGACCCAGCCCAATGACACGCCCGAACAATTGCTCGAATGCATGACGCCTGCGGGCGTGCGCGTGCATCTGCAGCAACTGATGGCCATTGCCCAGGCCAACAGGGGCACGCGCATGGCGGGCACGGCCGGCTACGATGCGTCCATCGCTTACGCGCGCAAGGTCCTGTCCGAGGCCGGCTATCGCGTCACGGTCCAGCCCTTCAAGTTTCCGCTGTCGCGCATTCACGGCTCCAGCCTGGGCGAGTCTGGCCAGGCCGGCGCCGATTCCATACCGCACCAAGTGGCAGATTACTCGGGCAGCGCCGACATCACGGCGCTGGTCAGCCGCCCTGGCGCAGCGCAAGGCTGCAGCGCTGAAGACTTCGCGGGTTTTCCGCGCGGGCATATCGCGCTGCTGCGCCGCGGCAGTTGCGGCATGACGGCCAAGGTGGCGGCGGCGTTGCAGGCCGGCGCTGCAGGCGTGGTCATGCAAAGTCCCGATGACGGCGAACTCACGGGCAGCGTTCCGCCCAGCACGCCGCTGGACCTGCCCGTGGTGCTGGTCACCCATTCCGTGGGGGAACAGCTTGTGCAGCGCGCGCTGACCAGCCTGCCGCTGCATCTGCAGACCGAGACTTCGCGCAGCATGGCCACGGCCTACAACCTGCTGGCCGAATCCATCGGTGGCGACCCCAATCATGTGACCATGGTGGGCGCGCACCTCGATTCGGTGCGCGCCGGCGCCGGCATCAATGACAACGGCTCGGGAACCGCCACGCTGCTGGAAACCGCCCGCCAGATGGCGCGCGTTCAGCCGCTGAACCGGCTGCGTTTTGCGCTGTGGGGCGCCGAGGAGCAAGGGCTTCTGGGGTCCACCCATTACGTCGAACAGCTGGACGCGGACCAGCGCGCAAAGATAGACCTCTATCTGAACTTCGACATGATCGCCTCGCCCAACCATGTGTTCTATGTCTTCGGCGGCGAGGGCGCGGTGGATGCGCCGCCCAGCGCCGGTTCGCAACGCTCCGCGCAGATCGTCAAGACGCTGGAAGACTTCTATGCGCAGCGGCAGATTCCCTCCAAGCGCATGGCTTCGGGCGGCCGCTCGGACCACAAGCCGTTTGCGGACATCGGCATTCCCTACGGCGGAATCTTCACCGGCGCCGAAGAGATCAAGAGCCGGGAAGAAGCCAGGCTCTGGGGCGGCAGGGCAGGCGTGGCGTTCGACCCCTGCTACCACCGCTCGTGCGACAAGCTGTCGAATATTGGCGCCAGGGCACTGGACATCAATGCCGACGCCGTCGCCCATACCGTGCTGTTCTACGCGATGCGCCGCTTCGCGGGCTGAGCCCGGGGAGCGGCCGGCGCCTGGCCCGCGGCGCCAGGGCGGCAGGGGGAGATCGCGCTGCGGCCGGGGCCATGCTTCGTCCGTGCCGCGAGCGGGAAATCCCGGGCCATGCGACAATTTTTGTCTTTCATTGCCCTGGCTGGCGTGGGCCCGGCATGCCCCGCATCTATTCCCACACTTCCATCGTGCATGGAGTCGGCACCCCGGTGCCGGGAAAGAGCTCGCCTGGCGCAATGCGGCCCGCATTCCCGATTGGATTCCTCCCCGTATGGATACGTTCATGCCTTCCGGCTACAACCTGTTTGTGGTTGCAGCGTCATTTCTCATTGCCATGCTCGCGTCCTATGTCACGCTGGACCTGGCGCGGCGCGTGCGCAGCGCCCAGCGCCGGGTGGGCCTGGCCTGGTGGGCCGCAGGCTCGCTGGTCATGGGCACCGGCATCTGGTCCATGCATTTCCTGGGCATGCAGGCGTTCACGCTGCCCATCACCATTGGCTTTTCCAGCGGCCTGACGCTGCTGTCGTGGCTGGCGGCATTGTCGGCCGCCGGGGTGGCGCTGGAGTTGGCCAGCCGCGAGCATTTCGGCCACAGGCAACTCGTGCTCGGTGCGCTGTTCATGGGCGCGGGCATCAGCGGCATGCATTACATAGGCATGGCCGCGATGGACATGGCGCCGGGCATTGTCTGGGATCCGTTCATGGTTGCGCTGTCGGTGGTGATTGCCGTTCTGGCGTCGGCGGCCGCGCTGCTGATCTTCAAGCTGCTGCGCCAGGTCCATGCGGGCCAGCGCCTGCGCTATCAGCTTGCGGCCTCCTGGGTGATGGCCGTGGCGATCTGCGGCATGCATTACACGGGCATGGCGGCGGCGCGCTTTCTCGTCGGCTCGGTGTGCGGCAGCGCGGGCGAGCTTGGCGGCCCCGGCCTCACGGTGCTGGTGCTCATGGCGGCGGGCATGCTGCTGGTCAGCACGCTGTTCACATCGATTCTGGACGCGCGGCTGCAGAGCACGGCCGAGCGCCTGACCGAGTCGCTGCAGGAAAGCAATGCGCGCCTGAAGGCGGCAAATGACGAATTGCAGCACCGCGCCTTTTCCGACGCGCTGACCGGCCTGCCCAACCGCCTGCTGTTCGAAGACCGTCTGCGCCAGGCGTTGCTGCGGCTGGACCGCAGCAACCACGATGGCGTGGTCGACCGGCTCGCGGTGCTGTTTGTCGACCTCGACGGCTTCAAGCCCATCAACGATTCGTTCGGCCATGCGGCCGGCGATCTGATCCTGCGCGGCGCGGCCGAGCGCCTGCGGCTACAAGCGCGCGAAGGCGATACGGTGGCGCGCGTGGGCGGCGACGAGTTCCTGCTGCTGCTCGAGAACGTGGCCGACGAGGAGGCCGCCATCAGCGTGGCAAAAAGAGCGCTGACCGCGCTGTCGCAGCCGTTCGAACTCACCGGAAAGCAGGTGCAGATTGCCTGCTCCATTGGCATAGCCATCCACCCCGGACACGGCGAGCGCAGCAAGCTGGTGGCCAATGCCGACGCGGCGATGTATGCCGCCAAGCGCGCCGGCGGCAGCTGTCATGTGCTGTTCGAGCCGCACATGGGCTCGGATGCCTCGGCGCAGCTGGAGCTGCAAAACGACTTGCGCCACGCGCTAGACCGGGGCGAGCTGTCGCTGCATTACCAGCCCAAGATTGACGGTCTCGATGGAAAGATCTGCGGCGTCGAAGCCCTGCTGCGCTGGAGCCACCCGCAGCTGGGCATGGTCAGCCCCTCGGTGTTCATCACGCTGGCCGAGCGCTTCGGCCTGATCGGGCGCCTGGGCAACTGGGTCATTGACGAAGCCTGCCGGCAGATGGCGCAGTGGAAGCGCGAAGGCTCCAGCATTCGCGTGGCCATCAACATCTCCGCCTATCAGCTGCGCGACAACGGCTTGACCGCGCGCATAGAGCGCGCGCTGACCCAGCATGGCGTGCCGGCGTCGCAGCTGCTGTGCGAGATCACCGAAACCGTGGCCATGGAAGACATGAAGGCCACGCAGCGCACTTTCGACGGCCTGGCGCGCATCGGCGTGTTCCTGTCCATTGACGACTTCGGTTCGGGCTACTCCAGTCTGAACTATCTGCGCCAACTGCCTGCGCGCCAGCTCAAGATCGACCGCAGTTTCGTCAACGACCTGGAGTTCAGCGAGGATGCGCGTTCGGTGGTCAACGCCGTGGTGAAGCTGGCCCATGCGCTGAACCTGCGCGTGGTTGCCGAAGGCGTGGAGACCGCCGGCCAGCGCGACATCCTGCTGGCCATGCACTGCGATGAATTGCAGGGCTATTTCTTTGCACGTCCCATGGCCGCGGACAAGCTGCTGGCCTGGTCCCAGGGCGAAAAGACCAAGGGTGGGCAGGACCACCCGCCGCCTGCGCCGGCCTGAGCGGGCGCAGGCGCAGCGCGCGGGCGTTGTGCCTGCCGATCAGGCGCCGGCAGGCGGCTGCGGCGGGTCAAGGTAGGCTGCAAGCAGCGTGGAAGCTTCGCGAAAGATGTCGAACTCCTGGTCGTCAAGTTCCAGCGCGCGCTCGTCGAAATGGCAGATGGTGCCGTACAGCGCGCCGAGATGGTCCGTCAGCGGCAGGCCGACATAGGACCGCAGCACGCCCTGGTACTTGTGGCCGTCGAGGCGCTTGTCGGTCGAGGTGTCGTGGGTGGCAAACAGTCCGTCGCGCAGCGTGAACTGGCAAAAGCTGTCAAGCAAGGGCACGACCTGCAGGAATTGCGGAACGATCTCTGCGTGCTTGTCATGCAGGAACAGGTTGCGCAGCGCCCCTTCATGCAGCCGAAAAACGCCCGTATACCGGTGCGGCACGCGGGCATTGAGAAACTCCAGGCCGGCCGGGCCCTGGGCTTCAAGAAGGAGTTTGTACTCCTGGAGGATAGGCGAGTTCATGTCCTGCAGAATACGCTAAATTGTTCAACCTTCGATGCCCTGGACAGTCCCTGTGGGACGGCGCCAACGGCGCGCGCTGCCGGCCTGGATTCAGCGCTTTTGCGGGTGTTCCATGAAGAAGCGCAGCATCTGCGCGCTGGCATCGACGCCCGCCGGATCGGTATAGCTTGCGCCCTGCTTGCCGCCTGACCACGCATGGCCCGCGCCCTGCAGCTGCCAATATTCCACCGCGCTGCGGCCGTCGCTGTCCTGGTAGATGGTCTGGCTGTAGGGCTGGCCCTGGGGCGAGCGGCCTTCCACGACCCGTGCCTGGGTGTCGGCGGCGCCGCGCGCGCCCAGCGCGGCATCCACCACGGCAATGCCGTTGCTGACATGCACCGTATGGTCGGCATCGCCATGGAAGACGATGGTCGGCGGCGCTGGGGTCGACGAGGGGGCGGTGGCATGCGTGGCGCAGCCTATGCGCATGGCGGTGAGCGCCGATACCACATCGGTGGCGCAGCCTCGGGGCAGGCCGGAATGCACGCCGACCGCCGCGAAGATTTCAGGGTAGCTGTGGCCCAGGATATCGGCCATTGCCGCGCCCGCGGACAGGCCGGCCACATAGATGCGCGTCATGTCCACCGGCTGGCTGTCGGCAATCGACAGCGTGAGCGCGGCCAGCACCGCGGGCTCGCCCCGGTCGCGCTGCTGGTTTTGCGGTGAAAACCAGTTCCAGCATTTCTTCGGATTGTCGCGCGCGGACTGCTGCGGGTACAGCACCACGGCGCCCAGGGCACGCGCTTGCACGTTCATCTGGGTGCCGGCGGCGAAATCCGCGGCGTCCTGGGTGCAGCCATGCAGCATCACCACCAGGGGCAGCGGCACTGCACGGTCTGTCTGCGGCGGCAGATAGAGCTTGTAGGCCAGCGTGCGACCGCGGTGGGTGAAGCTTGCGTCCAGCCACTGTTCGCCGCGGCCGGCGGGCGCTGCAGTCCGATCGCGCTGCGCTGCAGCGTCATCGCCCAGCTGCCGACGCGCCCGATCGAGCGCCGGCAGGGGTGCGAGAACTGGGGCAAGCCGAAGCATCGCAGGCTTGACGGCATATTGCAGGCTTTTGCGGGTCCATTTGCGGGCCTGCGCCTGCATTTTCCTGAGCAGATAGTTCACGCATTCTTTCGTTAGCGGCCGGCGGTTGGAAAACTGCCAAGTGCATGCACTTTTGACCTGCTTGCACTGTCCTCGCTTTATTCATGCTGCACTGCAGCATTTGTCCTCGACCGTCGGTAGGTGCTGTCTTACGCAACAGCCCCGGCAAGGCCATCCCCTACAAGGCGCAAGCCCGGTTTCCGACGATCCTGCCGGCATTGAGCGCACCATCCTCGAGCAAGGATCCGCTTAACTTTGGTCCATGCAACCTCAAGCCACCGAAACCCATCCGTGCGGCGCCACGCCGGACTGCCTTGTACGGGATTTCATTGCCGCCCCCTCCTTTCCCTGCGTGGGCGCGAAGTCGGCGCTCAACAAGGGGCGCATGCAGCTGCTGGAATTCGGCGAACTCGGCGATGAATCGCTTACGCCAGCGCTGCACGCGGCGTTGATGGATTACGCGCGCCAATACCCCGATCCCGGCACCGCTCCCGTGAGCTTCATTGCGGTGTTTCGCCAGAAGACGCTGGACGAGCGCAGCTTCGAGCAGCGCATGTGGCGCCAGCTGCAGGCGCTGCACGCACACGACTGCGCGCACGGCATTCCCTGGGCGGCCGATGTCAGCGATGATCCCGAGCGCGAGGACTTTTCCTTCAGCGTGGGCGGACGCGCGTTCTTTGTGGTCGGACTGCACCCGGGGGCATCGCGCCTGGCCCGGCGCACGCCCATGCCCTGCCTGGTGTTCAACTTCCACGAGCAGTTCGAGCAGCTCAAGGCCAGCGGCAAGTACACCGTGATGCAGGAGGCCATTCGCAAACGCGACATGGCGCTGCAAGGCTCGATCAATCCGGTGCTGGCCCGTTTTGGCGAGGCGTCCGAGGCGCGCCAGTATTCAGGCCGGGCGGTGGAAGCCGACTGGCAATGTCCATTTCATTCGAAAGCCCGCAAAGATGCATGAAACCATGAGCGCCTGCACGCGCATTCCTCCCCAGTCGGGCACTGCCTTTCGCCTGCGCGCCGGCGAGATCCTGCGAATCCATGACCCACTGGGCGAACAGGTGGCCGATCTGTTTGCCTTCAGGGACGGCGACCACGCCTGCAGCCTGTCCTCGGGGCGCAGCATCGACTATGCCTCCAAGATCTATCTGAGCAGTGGCGATACGCTGTATGCCAATGACAGCCGGCCGATGTTCGTGATTCTCGAGGACAGTGTCGGACGCCACGATTTCCTGCTCACGCCCTGCAGCCAGGAGATGTTCGAGATTCTCTACAAGCACCAGGGCCACCACCCGAGCTGCTTCGAGAATCTCTACACCGCCCTGGCCGAATTCGGCATACGCCCCGAGCAGATCGGAACGACCTTCAATGTGTTCATGAATGTCGAGGTCGGCCCCGATGGCACGGTTGCGGTCAAGCCGCCGCGGTCCAGGCCCGGCGACTTCATCGAGCTGCGCGCCGAGATGGACCTAGTCTGCGGCTTGACCTCTTGCTCGGCGGAAAACTCCAACAACGGCCGCTTCAAGCCGATTGACTACGAGATCTTGCCGCGTGCCTGACAGCGGCTGCACACGCGCTTGAACAGGGCTGCAGAGGGTGCGGGGGCTGATGCATGGCGGCTGGCCGGCGCCGCCGGCCGGCATTCGCAAGCGCCTGCCTGTTTTTTGAGCAGGACCGGCAAAGCCAGCATTGGCGCCACTTTTGCGAGTTATTCCGGTAGTTATGCACAAGCTTGAACGCCCGCCATGGGGATAAGACCGCTTTCCGACCCCAGAAGACATAGGGGAAATCTCATGCAACTACATTAGTTGCATGAAACAAAGCAGCCAACTCTCCGACGTACTGCATGTGCTGCTGCACCTTGCACAGGCGCAAGCTCCCCTGACCTCCGAAGCCCTGGCCGGGGCGATGAAGACCAACCCCGTGGTGCTGCGCCGCCTGATGGCCGGCTTGCGCGATGCGGGTTTTGTGACTTCCGAAAAAGGCCATGGCGGCGGCTGGCGACTGTGCGTTCCCCTGGACCAGGTCACGCTGGGCGACGTGCACGCGGCGCTGGGCGCGCCGGCGCTGGTATCGCTGGGTTTTCGCGAGGACCAGCCCGAATGCGTGGTGGCCCAGGTCGTGAACCAGGCATTGCAGGCCGCGATGCGGGAGGCCGAGGCCGCGCTGCTCGAGCGCCTGGCCAGCATCACGCTTGCCCAGTTGTCGCTGGGCTTCAACGAGCGCCTGCGCGCGCAGCGCCGTGCGGGCGCGTCCTTGCCCCATCGTCTGGAGGATCACCATGCTTGAAACCGAATTTGCCGTCATTGGCGGCAGCTACGCCGGTCTGTCGGCCGCCTTGCAACTGGCGCGCGCGCGCCGCCAGGTGCTGGTGGTCGATGCCGGCCAGCGCCGCAACCGCTTTGTCGATGCGGCCGGCGGCAGCTCGCATGGCTTTCTCTCGCGCGACGGTCAGGCGCCGGGCGCGATCGCGGCCGAGGCCAGGCAGCAGCTGCTGCGCTATCCCACGGTGCAATGGATCGAGGGCCTGGCCGAGGACGCAGGCCTTGCAGCGGCCGGCGGCTTCAGCTTGCGTGCGGGCGGACGCGACGTGCATGCGCGCCGCCTGATTCTGGCCACCGGTGTGCGCGACGAACTGCCCGCGGTGTCGGGTCTGCAAGAACGCTGGGGTCGCAGCGTGTTTCACTGTCCCTATTGCCACGGCTATGAGTTGGACGCCGGCGCCATAGGCATCATTGCCTCGGGCGCCGTGGCCCACCACCATGCGATCATGCTGCCCGACTGGGGCCAGGCCACGCTGTTTCTCAACGGCGCCTACCAGCCCACGCAGGAAGACCTGGCCACGTTCGCGCGCCGCGGCACGCGCGTGGAGGCGACGCCAATTGCGCGCATTGAAGGCGTTGCCGAGGTGGTGCTGACCGATGGCCGCAGGCTGGCAATGAACGGCCTGTTTGCCCAGCCGCGCACCGTCCTGGCAAGCCCGGTCGCCGAGCAGCTGGGCTGCGCGCTGACACAGGGGCCGACAGGAGCGTATATCCAGGTCGATGCCATGCAGCAGACCTCGGTGGCCAATGTCTTTGCCTGCGGCGACGCGGCGCGCGCCGCAGGCAACGTGGCAATTGCCGTGGCCGAAGGCGCGATGGCCGGCGTGGCGGCGCACCGCGCAAGCATGTTCTGAAGTTAAGCTGCGGGGCTTGCCCCGCCTGTCCATTTGCATGAACCTCACCGCCAGCCCCCATCCGCCGCCTGCAGCCCTGATCGCGGACCAGACCATTTTACGCACGCAGATGCAATCGCTGATCGAAGCGGGCGCGCCGCTGGCGTTCGAGCGCTGCGACTTCGAGGGCGTCGACCTGTCGCGGCTGTCGATGCGCGACTTTGCGTTCAGCGGCTGTTCGTTCATCGAGGCGTCCCTGTACGCGGCCGGCCTGAGCCGAACACTCTGGCAGGGCTGCCGCGCGCGCCAGGCGGTCTTCGACTGCGCCGATCTCACCGACGCGCACTTCACGTCCTGCGACCTCAACAACACGCAGTGGCGCCGCGCCAGATTGGCCGCGGCATCGTTCAAGGGGTGCAAGCTCACGGGCGCGAACTTCGAGGAAGCGGGGCACCTGGGACTGACGTTTGAAGACACGCTGCTGGTCAGCGCCAACTTGCAGCGGCTGTCGTTTCGCAAGCTGCAGCTGCAGGACCTTGATTTCTCCGATGCCAACCTCTCGGGCTGCGATTTCCGCGACGCGGTCTTCGTGGGCGGCAGCCTGCGCGACGCCCATCTGAAGCAGGCGCGCTTTGAAGGCGCCGATCTGCGCGCGGCCGACATCGGCGGCCTGAAGCTCGATGACGCAAGGCTGTTTCGCGGTGCGACCATTTCTCACCGACAGGCCGCCGAGCTGCTGATGGAGCTGGGGATCGCGGTGGACTGAGCCGCGCTCCGCCGGCGCCGGGCTAGGCGGGCAGATGGCTATAGACCAGCACATCGCAAGCCCGCCCTTCTATCCAGCGGTACTTTCGCAGGCGCCCCTCGGGCTCGAAGCCCGCATGTTCGAGCACCCGCAGCGAGGCGGGGTTGTCGGGCAGTACCGTGGCCTGAATCCGCACCAGGCCTTGCAGCCGCGCCCAGGCAACGATGGCGCGGCAGGCGGCCGTGGCCAGGCCCCGGCCCCAGTATTGCGGCGCAATGTCGTAGCCCACATCGGCGCTTTTATGGGCCAGGGAAATGGAGTGCAGACCAATGGAGCCGAGCATGGTGTCGCCTGGCGTGCGCGCGATCGCGAAACGCACCTGGGACTGCGGTTTTTGCAAGTCCGTGGCCTGGACGAATTCGCCCAGATCCTGCGTGGTTTGCGGGCGCCAGCTGATGCCCTGGCGCACGGCGTCGCTGCGCAGATAGTCAAGCCAGCGCGCAAGATCGCGCTCTTCGATGGGGCGCAGCCGGGCAAAGCCCTGTTCCAGCGGGTGATTCAGCCAGGGGCTCATGCGCCATTGTAGAAGCCTTCGCAGCGCAACTGAGCCATTGCGCGTTGGAGCCTGGCGGCCCGTTTGCCGCTCCCTTGGCCGCTCCCTTTGCCGTTCCCTTTGCCGTTCCCTTCGCCGGCAAGACACCGGCAAGACACCGGCCGATTTCGGCGCCGACCTCATCCAGGTCAAGCCGCCCGGCACCGGCGGTGCGCCGCCGGCACCGCCAGGCTTGGGCTAAAGTCTGCAGATGCCTGCCTGCGGCACTGTGGCCGTACAGGTCCCCCCCGCCCTCTCACGGAGACCCCGATGATCACCGTCCATCACCTCAACAACTCGCGCTCGCAACGCATTCTCTGGCTGCTCGAAGAGCTGGACCTGCCCTATGAGATCAGGTGCTACCAGCGCGATCCCAAGACCAGCCTGGCGCCGCCGGAGCTCAAGGCCATCAACCCGCTGGGCAAGTCGCCGGTGATAGAGGACGGCGCCCTGGTCTTGAACGAGTCCGGCGCCATCGTCGACTATCTGATCCGCCGCCATGGCCGCGGCCGGCTGCAGCCCGATCCGGCAACCGCCGCCTATGATGAATACGTCAAGTGGCTGCACTTTGCCGAAGGCTCGGCCATGCTGCCGTTCATGCTCCATCTGTATGTGGGCCGCCTGGGCGAGGCCGGCGCACCGCTTCAGCCGCGCATCCAGTCGGAGCTGGCGAATTTTCTCGGCTACATCGATGCCGCGCTCAGCCGCACGCCGTATCTGATGGGCGAGGAGCTCAGCGGCGCCGACATCCAGCTGAGCTTCATCGGCGAGCTGGCCAAGGTGCAAGGCATGGCCGCGCCTTATCCGCATCTGCTGGCCTGGATGAACAGGCTGCAGGCGCGGCCCGCCTACCGCCAGGCCATTGAACGCGGCGGTGAATACGCCTACGCCAGGTGAGCAGAACGTCCAAATGCTCCGCCCGATTTTTGCTTCGTGTCGCGCTTGCGCCAGCAAGCGCAGCGCCTGCCAGGACCCGTATGAAGATTGTCTTTCTTGACCGCGCCACGCTGTCCCCCGAAACCACGCTGCGCCAGCCGTGCTTTGCGCACCAGCTGGTCAGCCACGACCACACCGCGGCGCACGAAGTCGCGCAGCGCATTGCCGATGCCGACATCGTGATCAGCAACAAGGTCAAGCTGGGTGCCCAGGCGCTGCAGCAGGCCGCGCGGCTCAAGCTGGTGGCGGTTGCGGCCACCGGCACCGACAGCATAGACCTCACGGCCTGCGCCGCGCGCGGCATCACGGTGTGCAATATCCGCAACTACGCCAGGCACACCGTTCCCGAGCACACCTTTGCGCTGATGTTTGCGCTGCGCCGCAGCATCTGCGCCTACCGCGACTCGGTCAAGGCGGGCCGCTGGCAGGAATCGGGCCAGTTCTGCTATTTCGACTATCCGGTGCGCGACCTCGCCGGCGCTACGCTGGGCATCATTGGTGACGGCGCGCTGGGCAGCGCCGTGGCAACGATTGCGCGCGCGCTGGGCATGCAGGTGCTGATGGCGGCGCACAAGGGCCGTCAGGGCATGGGCAAGCTCTACACCCCGTTCGAGGAAGTGCTGGCACGTTCGGACATCCTCACGCTGCACTGTCCGCTCAATGCCCGCACGCGCGACATGATAGGCGCCGCGGAGTTCGCGCAGATGGCGCGCCGCCCGCTGATCATCAACACCGCGCGCGGCGGCTTGGTCAACGAGGCGGCGCTGGCCGACGCCCTGCGCAGCGGCCAGATTGCGGGCGCGGGCTTTGACGTGGTCTGCGCCGAGCCGCCGCCGGCCGACCATGTGTTCATGTCCTTGCTGGATCTGCCGAACTTCATACTGACGCCGCATGTGGCCTGGGCTTCGCAGCAGGCCATCCAGGCGCTGGCCGACCAGCTGATAGACAACATCGAGGCCTTCGAGCGCGGCCAGCCGGTCAACGTGGTGCAAGCGCCCGCCTGACCGTCTGCCTTGCCTAGCTGCGCGCGACATTTTGCGCGGTCCTGCCTGTTTTTTGAGCATGGCCTGGAAAGCCAGCACTGGCGCGGCTTTGCGAGGTTATTGCGGCAGTTATGCACAAGCTTGCTCCCCTGTCTTGGGGATAAGCGGGCGGGCAGGATGCGGTCACTTCGGCGTCGCCTGCAGCAGCCAGGCGCTGAAGGCCTGCATGGCTGCGGTCACCGGACGTGACTTCAGGCGCGTGAGCCAGTACTGGCCGGTGTGGATCTCGGTCTCGAACGGTCGCACCAGCCGGCCCTGCTGCAGTTCCTGCGCAAACATGCGCACCGGCAGCAGCGCAATGCCCGCGCCCTGCGCCGCCGCCTGGGCCATGGTCAGCGAGGAGTCGAACACCGCGCCGCGCAGCAGCGGGCAGGGCGTGGCCGCGGCGCCAAACCAGGCCACCCATTCGTCCGCGCGGTAGGAGCGCAGCAGCACCTGGCCGGCAAGGTCGCCAGGCGTGTGCAGTGTGGCGCCCAGCGCCGGCGTGCACATAGCCGACAGCGGCGCGGCCAGCAAGGCCTGGGCTTCGGTACCATGCCAGGCGCCGTCGCCAAAGCGGATGGCGTAGTCCAGGCCTTCGCCCGCGATGTCGACCCGGTTGTTGTGGGTGAACAGCCGGAAGTCGACAAAGGGATGGGATTGCTGGAAGTCGCGCAGGCGCGGAATCAGCCAGCCTACGGCAAAGGTGCCGACCACGCCCACGGTCAGCGCCTCGCGCGCGCGCCCGTCGCCAAACTGCTCGAGCAGCTGGCCAATGCGCTCGAACGACTGGGCCAGCACCGGCAGCAGCGCCTGGCCTTCGTCGGTCAGTGCCAGGCCGCGCGGCAGCCGGCGAAACAAGGGCACCTGAAGGCGATCCTCGAGGTTCTTCACATGCTGGCTGACCGCGGTCTGGGTGACGTTGAGCTCGGCAGCGGCGCGCGTGAAGCTCAGGTGGCGCGCGGACACTTCAAAAGCCCGCAAGGCGTTCAAAGGCAAATGCATACAACTCCTGCAGACCCAAGTTTTTCTGGGGTCAAAGCTCGATTATTACGGTTTGTTCTTGTCGTTCAAGCGCGGCATGATGGCTCTCATTCAATCCCATACAAGGAAAACATGGAACGACGTCCCTTCATTCGCGCAGCCGGCCTGGCTGCGGTCAGCGTTGTCACGGCAGGCTGCGCCATTGCCCGCCCGCCTTCGAGCGCCCAGGCGCGCCAGTTCAAGCAGGCGCTGCAGCAAATAGAGATCGACAGCGGCGGCCGCCTGGGCGTGGCGGTGCTTGACACCCACACCGGCTTGGCCTATGCCCACCGCGGCTCCGAGCGCTTTCCCATGTGCAGCACCTTCAAGTTTCTGGCTGCCGCCCTGGTGCTGGACCGCGTCGACCGCGGGCAGGAGCAGCTCGCGCGGCGCATCGCCGTGCAGGCCAGCGACATGGTTGCGCATGCGCCCGCCACCGGGCCGCGCGTGGGCGGTGCTCCCATGACCATGGCCGAGCTGTGCGATGCCGCGGTCACGCTCAGCGACAACCCGGCGGCCAACCTGATGCTGCAAAGCTTCGGCGGCCCGGCGGCGCTCACGGCCTATGCTCGCTCCCTGGGCGATGATTTCACGCGCCTGGACCGCATCGAGCCCGAACTGAACGAAGCGACTCCCGGCGATCCGCGTGACACGACCACGCCCGAAGCCATGCTGCAGACCCTGCGCAAGATCGTGCTGGGCGATGCGCTGTCACCGGCCTCGCGTGCGCAGATCACGCGCTGGCTGCAGGACAACAAGACCGGCGACCGCAAATTGCGCGCGCAGTTGCCGCCAGGCTGGCGCGTGGGCGACAAGACCGGGGGCGGCGCCCACGGCACGAACAACGATGTCGGCCTGCTCTGGGCGCCGGGCGGGCGCGCGCCCATTCTGGTCAGCAGCTATCTGACGCAGACCAAGGCCGATCAGGCCACGCGCGACCGGGCCCTGGCGCAAGTGGGCCGATTGGCGGCGTCGCTGGTCACGCCGGCCTGACCCCAGCCGCCGGGCGCTTCGCTAGCAAGCGCCGGCGGCGTGCTCTGCCGCCAGCATGGCGCGAAACTGCGCCATGGCCTGGGGCGCGAGACCGGCGGCACCCAGCACCTGTGCCGTGAAGCTGATCGGTGCCGTTCCCGGCGCCGTGATGATGCGGCCGGCATGCACGGCCGCGGGCGTGCCTTGGTACAGCGCCGCGCCCGCGTAGCCGGGCGCATTCTGGCGCAGGAAATCGGCGCTGTTCGAGGTATGGGCAACGCCGTCCAGCAGGCCGGCGCGGGCCAGCGCAAGCGTTGCGCCGCAGATCCCGGCCAGCGTCGCACCCTGGCCGTGCAGCGTCCGCAGGAATGCCGTGATATCGGGCGCCGCGGCGCTTTCCCAGACCATGCCGCCTATGACCGCGACCACCTCCGGGTGCCATTGCAGGCACTGCTCCAGGCCGTCATCCACCGTCACCGCCAGTCCACCCTGCGAGCGCAGGTTTCCTGGCGCAGGGCTGAAGAAGCGCACATCGATGCCGTAGAACGGCTTTGCCGTGCCCGCAATGAATGCGTATTCCCAGTCTGCAAAACCCGGGGTCAGTACCACGCCAATGCTTGCCATCCATCTGTCCTTTGTTGTGCGGCGGACCCCAGGAGGGAAGCCGGTTTCGGTGAAAGATTATAGCTGTATGCATGTACAGTTTGTGACTGCCGCTGCGGTTTGCGTTTGCAGCTCAAGGCCTTTGCCGGCAGCGAACATGCGAGCGATCTGCTGCGCCAGATCATCCCGCTGGGCCCGGGAAAGCGAATTCAGCGCGTTTCCATGCCGACAAAGCCGGCATCGGGATAGCGCGCACCGGCCACGCGCTGCGGATCAAACAGGGTGTCGAGCTGAGCGAGCTCGTGCGCGTCAAGGTGGATGTCGGCCGCGGCCGCATTGCTTTCCAGATAGGCAATGCGCCGCGTGCCGGGAATCGGGATGACATGCGGATAGCTGTTGAGCAGCCAGGCAAGTGCCACCTGGGCGCTGCTGACATGGCGCGTCGCGGCGAATTCGGACAATGCCGCCACCAGCTGGCGATTGCTTTGCCCGGCCTCGCCGATGAAGCGCGGGTTGTTCTTGCGGAAGTCGTTGTCGGCCAGCTGCTCCACGCTCAGCGCACCGGTGAGAAACGCGCGCCCCAGCGGGCTGTAGGCAACAAAGGCCGTTCCCAGCTCGGCGCAGGTGGCCAGCATGCCGTCTTCGGGCTCGCGGCTCCAGAGCGAAAACTCGCTTTGCACGGCTGCAATCGGATGCACCGCATGGGCGCGCCTGAGCGTCTGGGCAGACACTTCGGACAGCCCTATGGCGCCGATCTTGCCCTCGCGCAGCAGCGCTGCCAGCGTGGACACCACCTCCTCGACAGGAACCGCGGGGTCGCGGCGGTGGCAGTAGTAGAGATCGATACGCTCGACCCCTAGCCTGCGCAGCGAGGCTTCGCAGGCGCTGCGAATGTAGGCCGGCGAATTGTCTATGCGACGCTCGTACTGGCCTTCGGCGCGCACGATGCCGAACTTGGTGGCCAGCACCATCTGTTCACGCCGCGCGGCGCCGCCCTCGGCAATGAAGCGTCCCAGCAGCGCTTCGTTGTGGCCAAAACCGTAGGTGTCGGCGGTATCGAACAGCGACACTCCGAGCTCCAGCGCCCGCGCCAGGGTGCGCAGCGAGGCGCCGTCGTCGCTTTCGCCATAGAACTCGCTCATGCCCATGCACCCGAGCCCGATGGCGGAGGTGACGGGGCCGACCTTACCCAACTTGCGCTGCTGCATCTGCGAACTCCTGAGGCTGGGCCCATGGCGTCTCTCGTCATCCGGGCGATGGCAAGCGCTGGGCAGTGGCAACTTTCGCATAAAAAGCCGACGCATGCCTGCATTTGCGCTGGCCGACGGTCTGCAAAGCTGCCGCTGCGCGCTGCGCTAGACTGGGCGGGCCATGACCCCGCCGACGCGGCCGTGAACCCGGCGCGGCGTCCCCTGACCACCCTTGGAGACCCGATGACGCTGACCGTTCACCACCTTGAAACTTCGCGCTCGCAGCGCATTCTGTGGCTGCTTGAAGAGCTGGGCCTGCCCTATGCGCTGCGTGTCTACCCGCGCGACCCCAAGACCCGGCTGGCTCCGCCCGAACTCAAGGCCATACACCCGCTGGGCAAGTCGCCGGTGATCACCGACGGCAATGGGGTAGTTGCCGAATCAGGCGCAATCATCGAGTATCTGGTGGAATGCCATGGCGCCCAGGCGCCGGCCGAGCTGGCCCACCTGGAGCCCGCGCGGGGCACGCCCGAACACCGCGAATGCCGTTTCTGGATGCACTACGCCGAAGGCTCGCTGATGAACTGGCTGGTGATGAAGCTGGTTTTCGACACCATTGCGCGCCAGCCCATGCCGTTTTTCGTGCGCCCGATCGCGCGCGGGCTGTGCGCCAAGGTGCAGCAAAAGCTGATTGCCCCGAATGTGCAGACCGCGCTGGCCTTCATGGACGCGCATCTGGCGCGCAACCCCTGGTTTGCCGGCAAGCACCTGACCATGGCCGACTTCCAGATGAGCTTTGCCGTCGAAGCCGCGCTGGCGCGCAGCGGCGACGAGTCCGCCTGGCCGCATCTGCTGGCCTACCGCGAACGCATGCGCGCGCGTCCCGCCTACCAGCGCGCCCTGCAAAAGGGCGGGCCGGTGGTGATGCGCTCCTGAGCCGGCCCAAACGCCGTTCTCCGCCAGCATCTGCCCTGAGCCGGTCGAAGCGCAACTCTGCCTACCGTTTGCCCTGAGCCGGTCGAAGGGCCGGCATTTCGCGGCCCCGGCCTCAGTCCCCGGCTGTCCGCCAATCGCCAGCGCCCGCCGCCTGCGCCTGGCCCAACGCCGCTGCATAGCGCGCCGGGTCACCGCCGAATTCCGCCGTGGCCCGGCGTGCCATCTCCAGCAAGGCCGTGACCGCGGCCTGCATGGCCGCGGCCTGGCCCAGGCGCGACAGCGGGCCCGAAATCGTCAGCGCCCCCTTGAGCTCGCCCTGGGCGCCAAACACCGGCACCGAGGCCGATGCGGTCTCGGGGTCGCGCTCGCCATAAGAGGTGGCCCACAGGCGCGCACGCACCGCGCTGTCGCCCTCTTCGCCTTCGCCAAAGGCCAGCAGCACCTTGCCCGAGGCGCCGCGCTGCACGTCGAACTCCTCGCCAATGCGTATCGAGACGCGCAGCGCGCGCGCGGGCTCCACGCGGCTGAGCACCAGCCGCTGCCCGCCGGCGCGCACGTAAAACGAGGCGGTTTCGCCCAGCGCCTGGCTCAGCTGCGCGAGCAGCGGCTCGATGATGGAGTCAATGCGAAACGAGCGCTGGTAGTTGGCCGCCAGGCGCATGGGCGCGGGCCCGATCGCGTAGAGACCATCGTCGAGCTTGCGTATGAAGCCGCCATGCTCGAGCGCGCCCAGCAGGCGCAGCACCGTGCTTTTGTAAAGCCCCGTGCGTCGGGACAGCTCGGTCAGCGTAAGCCGCTCGTCGGTGGGCGCAAATGCAGACAGCAGCGCAAACGCCCGGTCCAGCACGGCAACACCGCTGGATGGATCACTGGCATCGTGGTTCAGGGAGGGCATCGGACAAATCGGATAAATGTTCCGCTGAGTAGAACACGACTGCCGCCCGGTTTTTTCTACGGGTTACTACCGTATCGCCAGCCTGTGCACGCCGTTAAAGTTCTTTCCAATAGAACTGTGTTCTATCTGAAAGAACAGCTAAAAAGCCTTTAACCGTTGGCAATTCATTTCCTCTGCGGATTGCCGCGCTTTTCAAGATCACGACTGGAGACTTCCATGCCCGCTTTTCCCCGTCTGCTCAGCGCCTGCGCGCTGCTGGCCGTTTCTGCCGCCGCGCTGGCGCAACCGGCCTATCCCAATCAGTCCATCAAGGTCGTCGTGCCGTTTCCGCCGGGCGGCGGCACGGACATCGTCACGCGCATGCTGCTGGAGAAGGTGCGCATTTCCACGGGCTGGACGCTGGTGGTCGAGAACAAGCCGGGCGCGGGGGGCAACATCGGGCTCGACGCGGTGGCCAAGGCCAATCCCGACGGCTATACGCTGGGCATGGCGCAGACCGCCAATCTGGCGATCAATCCCAGCCTCTACGCCAAGATGCCCTATGACGCCGCCAAGGCCTTTGTGCCGGTGGCCACCGTGGCCGGCCAGCCGGTGGTGCTGGTGGTCAACAGTGCGTCGAGCTTCAAGACGCTGGCGGATCTGGTGCAGGCGGCCAAGGCCAGGCCCGAGTCGCTGTCCATGGCCTCGGCGGGCAATGGCACGGTAGGCCATCTGACCGGCGAGATCTTCACGCGCCAGGCAGGCATCAAGACCAATCACATCCCCTACAAGGGCGCGGGCCCGGCGGCCAACGACCTGCTGGGCAATCAGGTCGACTATTACTTCGCCACGCCGCAGACCGTGGTCTCCTTCATCAAGGCCGGCAAGCTGCGCGCGCTGGCCGTGAGCTCGGCCAAGCGCCTGGTGGTGCTGCCCGATGTTCCCACGGTGGCCGAAAGCGGCTACAAGGACTTCAATACCAGCGACTGGAAAATGCTGGTCGCGCCCGCGGGCACGCCGCCCGCCGTGCTGGCCAAGCTGCAGAGCGAAGTCGCCAAGGCGCTGGCCCGCCCCGATACCATTGCCACGCTGCAGGCCGAAGGCAGCGCGCCGCTGGTGACCACGCCGCAGGAAGCGGCCAGGCTGCTGACCAGCGAGCAGGAGCGCTGGGCCAGCGTGGTGCGCAGCGGCAGTGTCAAACTCGACTGAAGCCCGGCGGCAACAAGGAAAATTTTCATGGCGATCAAACCCCTGCACGGCATTCGCGTGCTTGACCTCACCAATGTTCTGGCCGGGCCCTTTGCCTGCCACCAGCTGGCCCACATGGGGGCGGATGTCATCAAGGTCGAGGCCAGGCAGGCAGGCGACCTGGCGCGCCAGCTGGGCGCCGACCAGGCACTGAACCAGGGGCACATGGGCGTGTCGTTCCTGGCGCAGAACCCGGGCAAGCGCTCGATCACGCTCAACCTCAAGCACCCGCTGGGCAAGGAGGCGCTGCGCCGCCTGGTGCGCACCGCCGATGTGCTGGTCGAGAACTATCGCCCGGGGGTGATGCAGCGGCTCGAGCTTGGCTATGAAGACCTGCTCAAGGAAAACCCCAGGCTGATCTACTGCGCGATCTCGGGCTTCGGCCAGGAAGGACCGCTGCGCGACCTGCCGGCCTATGACCAGATCATCCAGGGCATGTCGGGAATGATGAGCATCACCGGCGCGCCGGAGAACGCGCCCTACCGCGTGGGCTATCCCGTGGCCGACACCATAGGCGGCATCACCGCGGCGTTTGCCGTGGCCTCGGCGCTGGCCGACCGCAATCGCACGGGCGGGGTGTTCATCGACGTGTCGATGCTCGAAGCCGCCATGGCCACCATGGGCTGGGCGGTGTCCAACCATCTGATTGCCGGGCGCGCGCCCCAGCCGCTGGGCAATGACAACGTCACGGCCAGCCCTTCGGGGACCTTTCGCACGGGCGACGGCCTGCTCAACATCGCCGCCAACAAGCAGGAACAGTTTGCGGCCGTGTGCGCGGTGCTGGGCCACGAGGAATGGCTGAGCGATGCGCGCTTTGCCGACCGCCATGGCCGGCTGCAGCACCGCGCCGAACTCAAGGCGCTGATCGAGCAGGCGCTGTCGGGCCAGTCGGCCGACACCTGGTGGCAGCGCTTCAACGCCGTGGGCGTGCCCGCGGGCCCGGTCTACACCGTGCCGCAGGCGCTGGAACACCCGCAGATCGCGGGCCGCGGCATGGTCGGCACTTTTAAGGATGTGCCCGGCGTAGGCCGCGACATCCGTGTGGTGCGCACCGGCTTCAAGCTCAACGGCGAGGCGCCGTCGGTTGATTCACCCCCGCCCCAACTGGGCGAACACACGGCGTCCATCATGGCCGAGCTCGGCTACACGGACGCGGAAATCCAGAACCTGGTACAGGAGCAAGTGGTATGAGCACACAGGACCCCGGCGTCAGCGATTGGTGGCGCACTTCCATCATAGAGATGAGTCCCGGCAAGATCCGCTACAGCGGCTATGCGATCCAGGACCTGATCGGCAACGTCAGCTTCGCGCAGATGATCTGGCTGATGACGCGCGGCGAGCTGCCCGGCGAGGCCCAGGGCCGGCTGCTGGACGCGGCGCTGATGTCGGCCGTGGACCACGGGCCGCAGGCGCCGAGCATTGCGATTGCGCGCATGGCCGCGACCTGCGGTGTGGGCCTGAACAACGCCATGGCCTCGGCCGTCAACGTGCTGGGCGATGTGCATGGCGGCGCGGGCGAGCAGGCTGTGGAGATGTACCAGGACATCGCCGCGCGCCAGGACGCGGGCGCTGCGCTGGAAGACGCGGTGCGCGCCGGGCTGGACGCGGCCATTGACAGGCATGGCAAGTTCGTTTCGGGCTTCGGCCACCGCTTTCACCCCGTGGACCCGCGCGCGCCGCGCCTGCTGGAACTGGTCGACGAGGCTGCTGCCCAGGGCATTGTGGGCGGGCGCTTTGCGACCATAGGCCGGGCGGTCGAGGCGGAACTGGCGGCGCGCAAGAACGGCCGGCGCATTCCCATGAACATTGACGGGGCGACGGCCGTGATCTACGCGGAGCTGGGTTTTCCGGCGCCGCTGGCGCGCGGGCTGTTCTGCCTGTCGCGCTCGGTGGGCATTCTGTCGCACGCCTGGGAGCAGACCGGCCAGGGCGGGCGCAACAAGGGGCCGATTCCGCGTGAATACCTCTGGACCTACGACGGTCCGGCGCCGCGCGAGGTGCCGCCGCGCGCGTCCTGAAGATCGCCTGACGGCCTCAGCGCGCCTGGGCCAGCGCCAGCAGCGTGGGCAGCCGGGCCTGGGTCATGAGCTCATCGAGCCAGATGCGGTAGCCCGCATCGCTGGGATGCAGTCCGTCGCAGGCATGCAGCAGATCGGGCTGCTGGGCAAACGGGTCGTGGGCGCGGTCCTGGTAGAGATTGACATAGACCGCCTGATGGCGCGCCGCGGCTTCGCGCACCAGGGCGTGCAGCGAACGCGCGCGCGCGCTCATGTACCAGGACACGGGCGCAAAGAAGAACGGCGCGTTGCCTACATTGCCCGCCGGCATCAGCAGCACATGGTCGGCGCGCGATCGCGCCAGCACAGTCACGCGCTCGATATCGGCGCGCATTGCCTGCTGCGAGCGCAGCCGTATCACATCGTTGCCGCCGGCCTGCACCAGCACCAGATCGTAGCGTTCGTTCACTGCTTCGAGTTGGCTGCGCACATCGGCAAAGGTCGCGCCGTCTTGCGCACGGTTGTCTATCTGCAGCCGCGGGAAGGTCTGCGCAAGCAGGCCGGCCAGGCTGGTTTCGGGCGAGGTGGCGCCCGTGCCCACGCCGGTGCTGTCGCCGACAATCAGCAGGCGCTGCGCGGGGTCGGCAGGCGTGCGCTGCAGCGGCTCGCTGCGCTCGACCAGCGCGCGTGTCTGGTTCAGGCGCCAGGCGGCGCAGCCCGAGGTGACGATCACGGTTCCCGCCAGAACGGCAAGCAGGGCGGGGAACACGAGTTTGGAGGGTTTGCGCATCCCTGGCAGTCTATTGCGTGCGCATCGAGGATGGATGTAGGTCTAGGTGCTGTGCAGCAGCTGCGCCAGCGCCGCTGGCAGCTGCGGCTGGCGCCAGACATAACCCGCCGCCTGGCTGCGCTGCGGCGACAGCCGCTGCCCGCCCAGCAGCAGCACCGACATCTCGCCCAGCGCCAGACGCAGTGCCCAGGCGGGTACGGGCAGCACGGCGGGGCGATGCAGCGCGCGCGCCAGCGTGCGGGTGAACTCCTCGTTGCGCACCAGATGAGGCGCACAGGCGTTGAACACGCCGCTGCAGTCCTCGCGCCGCAGCAGATGGTCAATCAGGCCCACCTGGTCGTCGATATGTATCCAGGGCATCCATTGCCGGCCGCTGCCCAGCCGCCCGCCCAGGCCCAGCCGGAATGGCGGCAGCAGCCGGCCCAGCACGCCGCCTTGCGGCGCCAGCACCGGCGCGGTGCGCAGCAGCACCACGCGCAGGCCCCACTGGCGCGCCTTGTCCGCCTCCTGCTCCCAGGCGGCGCACAGCAAGCTGCCGAAGTCGGGCCGGGTTGCGGCGCTGTGCTCGTCCAGGGGCTGATCGCCGCCATCACCGTACCAGCCCACGGCCGAGCCCGACAGCAGCACGCGCGCCGGCGTGGCCTGCCGGCCCAGCCATGCGACCAGTTCGCGCGTCAGATCGACGCGGCTGCGCCACAGCAGTTCGCGCCGCGCCGTGGTCCAGCGGCTTTCGGCAATCGGCGCGCCCGCGAGGTTGACCACCGCATCCAGGGGCGCCAGGCCTACCAGCTCCTGCAGCCGTGCGATGCCGCGCGCGCCGCTGCACAGCGCGGCCACCTGACCCGGCCTGCGGCTCCAGACAAACAGTTCATGGCCCTGGCCCTGCCAGTGCCGACACAGTGCGCGGCCTATCAGGCCGGTGCCGCCGGTAAGAAGAATGCGCATGGAGATCTTTCTTCGAGAGGAGATTTCACCAGGGCAGGCGCTGGCCATCGTAGGCCCACAGGCCGCCGCTGTCATCGGGATGCAGCCCGTCCAGCACGGCCAGCAGATCGCGCGCCGCATCGGCGCGCGGGCGGCCGATCTGCGCGCCGCGAAACGGCGCCGACAAGGCCGAGTTGACGGTGCCAGGGTGCAGCGCGGCCAGCACGGCCTGTGGATGGCTGCGTGCCAGCTCGATGGCCGCGGTCTTGAGCAGCATGTTCAGCGCGGCCTTGGAAGCGCGGTAGCTGTACCAGCCGCCCAGGCGGTTGTCGCCTATGCTGCCGACCTTGGCCGAGAGCACGGCCACCAGGCAGCGCTGAGCGCGCGCGAGCTGCGGCGTGAAATGCGCCAGCGCCAGCGCCGGGCCCATGGCATTGACGGCAAAGCTGGCCGCCAGATGTTCGGCATTGAGATCGGCCAGGCGTTTCTCGGGGCCGCCAGTGGGGCCTTGCAGCATGCCCGTGGCCACGACCATCAGCTGCCACGGCCCCCGGTCCTGGACTGCCTGCGCGGCCTCGGCAATGCTGTTGGGCGTGGAGAAATCAAGGCGTGGCTGTGTGTCGCGGCCCAGGCAGCACACCGCGGCGCAGCGCGCATCGGCGCGCAACTGCTCGGCCATTGCGCCGCCTATGGCGCCCGAGGCGCCTATCACCAGCGCGCGGTAGCCATCGGCAAGAGAAGGCATGGCGCTCATGGCTGGGAGCGCTGGTCGTGGCTGACCCAGATCAGCGCCTCGGTGTCTATGCCAAGGGCCTTGGCCCGCGCCAGCAGCGCGGTCTTCGTATCGGTCGCCAGCGCTTTCTCGCGCGCCAGTATCCAGGCATAGTCCAGGTCGGCGCCCACCACCAGGGCCCAGCGGTAGTCGCTGTCCAGCGAGACCACATGGTAGCCGCCGTAGAACGGGCCAAAAAACGAGACCTTGAGCGAGCCGATGGTGGGCGCGCCGGTGAACCAGGCCTTGCCAACGGCTTCGCTCCATTTGCCTTTTTCCGCCGAGTAGCCCCGGTTGAGCACCTGCACGCTGCCGTCGGACTGGGGCGTATAGGTGGCCGTCACATTGTTCAGGCCGCGCTCGAACGAATGGTCCAGCCGCGCAATCTCGTACCAGCGGCCCTGGTAGCGCTGCAGATCAAACGGGCTCACGGCCTCGACGCCCGCCGGAGGCTGGGTGCTGGTGCAGGCGCCAAGCAGGGCCGCGCCCGCGAGGCAGGCGGCCAGCAGCAGGCGGCTGCTGGAGCGCGCCAGCAGCCGGCGCGTGCGGGAGAGGTTCATCTGTAGCAAATGCATGCGAGGCTCCTTGTTCGGTTCAGTGAGGCCGGCCGGGAAAGCCGTGCCCAGGATACGGCAGCCGTGCGATCCCGCACAATCGACGCATGACCCATGAAGATGAGCCCTGGATGACAAGCCAGCTGCAGGCCTACTGGCTGCGCAGCTGTCGGTCAGCGCCGCCAGAAAGTTCGGCCCAGGTGTTTGTCCAGGTGCTCGCGCGCTGGAGCGAGCCGCAGAGCGCCTGTCACACCGCCAGCATTTGCTTGAAGCCTTGACGCTGCTGGACGAATGGAGCCGGGACGCACCATGGCCGGCAACGCTGGCCCTGGCGCTGTTTTTCCACGATGCGGTCTATGACCCGCAGCGCAGCGACAACGAGGACATGAGCGCCTCTTTGGCGCGGGACATGCTGGCGTCGTTGCAGCGAAACACCCTGGCTCAACAAGGCTCCGTGCCACCCCTTGCAGCACGCGCTCAAGGACCTGGGCAAGCGGGTCAGGCAAAAGGCCGGTCTGAACCGCTGCATTCTCGATCAGGGTTGGGCCGAGTTCAGGCGGCAGCTGGCATACAGGCAGAAAGCGCGGCCCGCGCTGTATCACACGGCGCGCGGGCGCAGCGCCTTCGATGCGCCCGCCGCGCGCAATCTCACGCAGGAAGTGGCGCAGCTGCGCTCAGTGCGGGCGGCAGCGCCTTAGCTGCTGGACGCGGAATTTTCCCTTACAGTGCAGGGCGCTGCCCGGCCTGCGGTTCAGGCCGAAGCTTTCTTTCTATTGGAGATACCGATGATTGTCGAAGTGGTGGATTTCAAGATCGATCCCGCAAGGCACGAAGCCTTTGGCCCGGTGCTCAAGCAAGCCGTGGCAAGCGTGCTGTCGAAAGCCAAGGGCTACGGCGGCCACAGCGTGCTGGCCTGCATCGAGACCCCGGGCCGCTATGTGCTGACGGTGCACTGGGCAACGCTGGAGGACCACACCGTGGGCTTTCGCGAGTCGCCGGCCTTCACCGAATGGCGCGCGCTCATCGGCCCGTTCTTCGCTCAGCCGCCCCATGTGGAGCATTTCACCGTAGTTGACAGCGGCGCGCCTGCCTGAGGCCGGCGCTCAGCGCAGCTGCTGCTTGCCCGGCAGCGGTGCATAGGCCAGATCGGCAACGACTTCGCCGCTCAGCAGATGTGAAGCAATGATGCGGTCCATGCCGGCTGCATCGACGCCGCCGTACCAGGTGCCTTCGGGAAACACCTGCACCACCGGCCCGAGCTTGCACGGCCCCAGGCAGCTGGTGCGCGCGCTCATCATGCCCTCGCCCGCATTGCGCAGGTCCAGACGCTTTTGTTCGTTGCGCAGATGGCCCCAGACCTGGGCCGCGCCCGCATGGTTGCAAGGCCCGCCCTGGCAGACCAGCACGCGGCGCAGCTGCGGCGGAATCACCGAGCCCGCAGGCAGGGCGGGGGCGGGCGCATCGATGGACGCGGGCGTCTGCTGCAGCAAGCCTTGCACCAGCGCATCGACGGCCAGGCTGTCGCCGGGCGGAGTGCTCAGGTGCACCGCGGGCAGCGGACGCGCGCCTTCGGCCGCGCGCCGCCAGCCCTGCACCGCGCCCGTGATCCAGATGCGAAAGCCCGGCTCCATGGGCAGCAGCAGCGGCACGATGGTGATGGCGTCGGCCTGATCGGCCGCCAGCAGATCCAGCGCTTCGCGCAGGCTGGGGCTGCCCTGTTCGCTGAACGCATGCACGACCGTGCTGTAGCGCTCGGGCAGCGCGGCCTGGGTGCGGCACGCCAGTTCCTCCATTTCGCGTTCGGACGCGCCGGTGATCGAGGCCTTGGCCAGCAGGATCGCGGCATGCCGTGGAGATGAGGTGTTCATGCGGTAAGGCTTTCTGCGCTGTCGGCGGAAATCGGAATGACATAGGGCAGGCCGCCATCGCTGCCTATGCGTGCGCTGACGCCAAACAGGGCTTGCACGTTGGCGGGAGTAAGCACCTGCTGCGGCGTTCCCGAGGCCAGCACGGCGCCGGCGCGCAGCATCAGCAGACGGTCGCAAAAGCGCGCGGCCAGCGCCAGGTCGTGGATGGCAATCACCGCGCCCACGCCGCGCTGGCGCGCCAGTTCGTGCACGGTCTGCAGCGTCGCGAGCTGGTGGCGCAGATCGAGGTCGCTGGTCGGTTCATCGAGCAGCAGCAGCCTGCCCTGCTGGGCCAGCGCGCGCGCCATCAGCACGCGCTGGCGTTCACCGCCGCTCAAATCGCTGAAATGGCGCAGCGCCAGCGGCTGCAGCGCCAGGCGCTCCATGGCGGCCAGCGCAATCGCCTGGTCATGCTGCGCCGTGCCGCGGCCGCGGTGGGGCAGCCGGCCCAGCAGCACCATGTCGATCACGCGCAGCGACATGCTCGGGCCCGTGTGCTGGGGCACATAGGCAATGGCGCGCGCCATTTCCTGGCGTGCGTATCCAGCCAGCGCCCGGCCTTCCAGCAGCAGGCTGCCGCCGCTCAGCGGCCGCAGGCCCGCCAGGCATTTGAGCAGCGAACTCTTGCCCGAGCCATTGGGGCCGACCAGGCCCAGCACTTCGCCCGGCGCCAGCGTGAAATCCACGCCGCGCAGCACTTCGGTCGATGCCCGCCCGCCATAGCGGCTGCGCAGCGCCGTGGCCTGAACAAGAGGGGCTTGGCTCATGACGACATCTCGTTGCGCCGCGTGAGCAGCAGGTGCAGGAACAGGGGCACGCCCAGGAAGGCGACAACAATGCCCACGGGCACCATCACCGGCGCGAACAGCAGCCTGCCCGCCATGTCGGCCAGCAGCACCAGCAGAGCGCCGACCACGGCGGCAAACGGCAGCAGCGCGCGGTGGTCGCCGCCTATCAGCAGGCGCGCGATATGCGGCGCGACCAGGCCGACAAAGCCGATCACCCCCGTGAAGCTGACAATGGCCGCGCTGCTGAGCACGGCGGCCAGCGTGATCGCGATGCGCGCGCGCGCCACGGCCACGCCCAGCGACGCCGCCACATCGTCGCCGCCCGCGCTGAACGCATTGAGCGCGCCTGCATGCGCGAACATCACCGGCGTGCAGACCAGGCACACGGCGCCGGCCACGGCCACTTCATGCCAGGTGCGGCCGTTGAGCGAGCCGAAAGTCCAGTGCACGATGGCCGCAAGCTGCTGCTCGCTGGCAAAGAACTGCAGCGTTGCCGTGAGCGCGCCAAACAGATAGGTGAAGGCCACGCCGGCGAGCACCAGCACCATGGCGTTGACGCCGCGCAGCGAAGCCAGCGCCAGCACCGCGGCTGCGCAGACCATGGCCGCGGCAAACGCCAGGCCCACGGTCCACCAGGGGCCGGCGCCGGGCAAGGTATTCCAGCCCAGCAAAATGGCAATGGACGCGCCAAACGCCGCCGCCGGCGAAATGCCCAGCGTATAGGGGCTGACCAGCGGGTTGCGCGTGATGCCCTGCATTGCCACTCCGGCCATTGCCAGGCCCGCGCCGCAGACCAGGGCCATGGCGGTGCGCGGCAGGCGCAGCTGCAGCAGCACATTGCGCTGCGGTCCGTCGATACCCAGGCTTTCCAGCCCGGGCAGCAGCGACAGCAGTTGCCGCGCCACCATGCCCATGGACTGCGACTGCACGCCCAGGCTCAGCGAGGCCAGCACGGCCAGCGTCAGCGCGCCGACCGCCAGCAGTGCCATGCGCCAGCGGCTGGCGCGCAGTCGGCGCAGCGCCTGCGCCAGTTCTGCCGCGTTCATGCGCGCCCCTTGATGCTGTCCAGCGACTGCCAGTAGCCGCGCTGCGCAGGCACGCCCTGAAACTCCTGCAGCCACTCGCCCATCACGGCTTGCGGGTCTATGCCTTCCATGCGTTCGGGGTGCAGCCATTGCGCGATCTGCAGCGCGCCGGTGATCTTGGAGCAGCCCGAGGCAAGGTAATAGCTCAGGTGAAAGATCTGAGCGTCGCGCAGCGCCGGCGTGCCCTGCAGGCCGGGGCGCGCAGCCAGCTTGCCCAGCACCTCGGCCGAGAACGCGCGCGGGTGCGGCAGGTACTGGCCGGGCTGCAGCTTGATCACGGCCTCGGGGCGGCGCGCCTGCACCTCCTCGGGATCGACCTCGAAGTTCTGTACATTGCCGCGCGGCGAGACGCCGCCGGGCAGCTGCAGGTCGCCAAACACATTGCGCCCGCCGCCGGCCTCGATCATGTCGTGCCAGCCCGAGCCCTGCAGCGCGGTCTTGTACAGGCCGACTTCCTCGAAGTACACGCGCTTGGGAGTCACGCCCTGCAGGCGGCTGCGCAGGCTGGCGCGCCAGTGGCGATAAAACGCGTTGAGCCGCGCGGCGCGCGGCTGCTGCGCGAACAGCCGGCCCAGCAGCGTGACATTCCACTCGTGCTTGAGCAGATCCCAGCCCGTCACCACGATCACCGCAATGCCAAATCCCTGCAGCACCTGGGCGGCCTTCTTCCAGTCGCTGTTGCGCGGCATGAAGACCGCGTCGGCCTGCATGCCGACAATGGCTTCGTAGTTGACGCTGGACTGGCCGCTGCCCGCGCGCATGGCCGGCGTCACGCCGGGCCAGTAGTCGGGATACTGCCTGCCATCGAAGTCCACGCCGACCACGGCTGGCATCGCGCCTATGGCGCGAATGAACTCGGTGGTATAGCGGTTGAAGACGACCACGCGCTTCAAGGGCAGCGTCACGGCCACGCGGCGGCCCAGATCGTCGGTGATCTGCGTGGCCGCGCGCGTGGCGTCCGCGAAACCGGCGGCCTGGCCGGCAAGACCGGCAAGACCGGCCGCGCCCGCCAGGCCGCGCCGCAGCGCCTGGCGGCGGCCCGGAATGCGGTTGTCAGAACGCATAGACACCGCTCAGCCACAGCGTGCGCGGCCGCCCCAGGATCCACTGCACTTCCGAGCCCTGCGTGGCATAGCTCCTGTCAAACACATTGTCCAGGCGCAGGTCCAGCGTCATGCCCTTGGTCGCGCGCCAATGGATGCCGGCGTTGACCACGGTGTACGCGGGCAGCGATGCGGTATTGGTGTTGTTCACGTAGCGCTGGCCCACGTATTGCAGCGCAGTGCGCGCGGTCCAGTCCGGCGCGAAGTTCCAGAACGCGGCAAGGTTGGCGCTGCGCTTGGGCACGGTCATGGGCACATTGCCCGCGAGCTGGCGCGCGCCGCCTGCGACCTGTGCCGAGAAGTCGTCGAACTTGGGGTCGAGCAGCGTGCCGTTGATCTCCAGCCGCCAGGCGCCCAGGCGCGTCGACGCCGAGGCCTCGATGCCGCGCGACGACTGCTGGCCCACCTGCTCCTGGAGCGTAGGGTTGGCGAGGTTGGCGGTCAGCAGGTCCTTCTTGACCAGGTGATAGGCCGCGAGCGTCCAGTCGAAGCGCCCGCCCCACAGGCTTTGCTTCAGACCCACTTCGACCTGCCGGCCCGCGGACAGGCCGAAGCCCTGCTGGTTGGCGCCTATGCTGGCCAGCGAAGTCACCGGGTCCTGCGCCGTGGCGACCTGGCCGTAAAGCGCCACATCGGGCACGGGGTTGAAGACCACGCCCAGGCTGGCGCTCGTGCCGCTGACCTTGCCGTTGGTGATCCGGCTTGACTGGCGGTCCTCGCGCTCGGTGCGGTAGCGGTCGTGGCGCAGGCCGGCAACCAACGACCAGCGCTCGCCGAGCGTCAGCTGGTTCTCGAAGAAGATGCCCGTGCGCTGCAAATCGAGGAAGTACATGGGAATCGATTCACCTTGCCAGGCATCGCGGTAGCGGCCCGCAACGGGATGGAGCGCATCGACCGTGGAGCTGCCGCCGCGGTTGTTGTCGAAGCGGTCGTAGTAGCTGCGCTCGAGCTGAAAGCCGGCGAGAAACTGGTTCTTGCGGCCGGCGATCTGCCCCTGAAACCTGGCATGGGTGTTGATGCCTTCCTGCGTCTGGCGCGAATACGAGATATCGCGGTAGCTGCTGCGGCGCACGGCCGAGGTGGCGGGCAGATAGGTGAACACCGTCACGTCGCGGTAGCGGCGGTTGTGCTCCAGGCTGTAGAGCGTGTTGTGCACGCTGACATCGGCCAAAGGCTGCCACTGCGTGTCCAGCGTGACCCAGCGGTCCTGGAAATACAGGTCGCTGTCGGCAATGTTGTAGTTCCTGGTTTCGGTACCGGCCACGGGGGCGCCGTTGAACACCGGCGTGCCCAGGTAGTGCATGGGCTTTTGCCGGCCGTAGTCGGCGGCGAGAATGAAGTTCAGCTGGGGCGAGACGTCATAGCGCAGCGAAGCCGAGGCGGCCAGGGTTTCGGACTCGCCGCGGTCCACCCAGTTGTCCGCGCTGCGGTGACTCAGATCGACGCGGTAGGAAAATCCCTGGCCCAGCGGGCCGGTGCTGCTCAGCGCGCGGTGCCAGGCGTTGTCGCCGCCCACGCCCAGGCCGATGGCATGCGAGGACTCGCTCGGCTGGGGGCGCTTGCTGACCACGTTGACCGCGCCACCTATGGCGCCCGCGCCATACAGCACCGAGGCCGGGCCGTACAGCGCCTCGATGCGCTCCACGTTCCAGGGATCAAAAGGAAAGCTCACCACGCCGCCCGCATTCCACAGCTCCAGCCCGTTGTAGAGCTGCTTGACCGAATTGACGCCCGTGAAGCCGCGGGCGCTGAGCACATTGCCGCCATTGCCCGGGCTGTTGGCCGAAGTCATGCCGGGCGCCAGCGTCTTGGCCTCGATCACCGAGGTCGTGCCCAGCGCGCGAATCAGTTCGCCGGTGACGATGGCCAGGCTGGCCGGGGTTTCAAACGGCGTGAGTTCGAGCCGGCTGCCGGCGGTCGATTTCTGCACCAGCGGCGTGGCGACGCCGCGTTCCTCGGTGACCGTGATCGCTTCGAGGGTGGGAGAGGGGGTGCTGGACGCGTCCTGGGCGTGCACGCAGGGATAGGCGGCCACAAGGGCCAACGGGAGCGCAGCAAGGCGCACACGAAGTACGGGCTTCATGAGAGGGCAATCGAAAAAGGCAACCCTGGCCGGCATCCCCGCCGGCGTCTGGGCGTTACGACAGCGCCGCCGCTCGCGCGGCAGCGCTGTCACTTTGTTGGCCGGTATCCGGGCTGGCGGCACTGCATCCATCGCCTTCCCAGGCGCTTGTTCAAGGCGTCCAGTGGCTATGTGGAGGGATGCTGAAAGCGTCTCGGCTGTGCCGGGGCGCTTTCGTCCGTTTGACCGTTGCGGGGGCAGCGCAGGCCAGACCTGTGGGCGCGCCAGCGCTGGATCTCAGCGGCTGGGGGCTTGTGGGTCCTCCTGCTTCCCGTTGAACTGCGGCATGTGAACCACGCCGCGAGCACCAACGAACGGGATTCTAAGGGCAAGCGCCGCGTTCACGGCATGTCGTCCCAGTCGGCAAATGGCGTGGGCCAGCGGGACCAGCCTGCGGGGCCGCAGGCCATTTCCGCATCGCTGAGCAGGCAATGGTCGAAGCGCGCGCGCAGCGCGGCTTCGTCCATGGCCATGCCTATCAGCACCAGTTCCTGGCGCGCGTCGCCGGTGCGCTTGTCCCATTGGGCGCGTATCAGCGCGACGGCCTGCGCGTCCTCGGGCCAGTCCGTTTCGGGCACGGCCGCCCACCAGCGGCCCGCGGGCGCGTGGCGCGCGACGGCGCCGGCCTGGGACCACGAACCGGCGAGCGTCGGATGGCTGGCCAGCCAGAAAAAGCCCTTGGAGCGCAGCACGCCCGGCCATTCGCTTTCGACCCATTCAAAGAAGCGCTGCGGGTGGAATGGCCGGCGCGCGCGGTAGACAAAGCTGCGTATGCCGTATTCCTCGCTCTCGGGCACATGCGTTCCGCGCAGCTCCTGCAGCCAGCCCGGCGCCCTGGACGCGGCCTCGAAGTCAAACAGACCCGTGTCCAGCACGCGTTCCAGCGCCACCTGGCCGAACTCGGCCAGCTCGATGCGCGCGCGCGGGTTGAGGCTTTGCAAGATGGCCAGCAGGCGCGCGCCTTCCTCGGCGCTCACCAGGTCAATCTTGTTGAGCACCAGCACGTCGCAGAACTCGATCTGCTCGATCAGCAGATCGACCACCGTGCGCTGGTCTTGCTCGCCCATTGATTCGCCGCGCGAGCGCAGGCGGTCGCGCGAGCTGTAGTCGCGCAGGAAATTGCAGGCGTCGACCACCGTGACCATGGTGTCGAGCCGCGCGACCTCGCCCAGGCTGCGGCCATCCTCGCCTTCGAAGGTAAAGGTCTCGGCCACGGGCAGGGGCTCGGAAATGCCCGTCGACTCGATCACCAGCTGATCGAAGCGTCCGTCGCGCGCCAGCCGCCCGACTTCGATCAGCAGGTCTTCGCGCAAGGTGCAGCAGATGCAGCCGTTGCTCATCTCGACCAGCTTCTCGTCGGTGCGCGAGAGCTCGGCGCCGCCGGCGCGCACCAGCGCAGCGTCGATGTTGACCTCGCTCATGTCGTTGACGATCACCGCCACGCGCCGGCCCTCGCGGTTGTTGAGGATGTGATTGAGCAGCGTGGTCTTGCCCGCGCCGAGAAAGCCCGAGAGCACGGTGACGGGGAGTTTGCCGGCGGGCAGGGGGAGGGTGGGCATGGGCATCGTGGTGTTCGTCAAAGGAGTCGGCCTTGGAAAAGCCTGGCGATCTGTTGCGCTTATGAACGTTATAACATAACAAAAATAAGAATGAGAAGCCGATGGCTTGTCGAAATGCGGCGTGCCACCGGGGTTGCGGGTGCCGGCAGTGTTGGGTTCAGGCGATGGGGAAATGGGCTGGGTCTGCCGTTTCGACCAAGGCATGCAGCGCGCTGGCCAGTGGCGAGCGGGGCGAGGAGCGCAGCCAGGCCATGCCCACTGCGCGCGAAGGCGCGCCCGCGGGCAAGGGCCAGCGCCGCACGCGGGTGTCGGCCTGGCCCAGCAGCGGCCAGTCGGGCAGCACCGAGACGCCAAAGCCTTCGGCCACCAGTTGCGCGATGTGCTCTATGCCGTCGAGCTCGAAACGCACCTTGGGCTTGATGCCCTGCTTGCGCAGGTAGTCATCGGCGAGCTTGCCGGCCATGACCTTGCGGTCATAGAGGATGAAAGGCTCGCGCGCGGCGGTCATCAGCGGGTCGTCGACACGCATGCGCTGCGGCGCCAGCAGCATCAGCGGCTCTTCGCGCAGCAGCCGCCATTCACAGGTCTTGTGCAGCGCAAAGGCCGGGTGCACGAGGATGGCGACGTCGAGTTCGCCGGTCATCACGCGGTCGAGCAGCACCGTCGAGGTGCCGGGTTCTATGTAGATCTGGATGTCGGGATAGCTGCTCATCCAGCGCCTGAGCAGCGGCGGCGCCAGGCCCATCAAGGCCGTGGGCGTGGCGCCCAGTCGCAGCGGGCCCGCGGGCAGCTCGGTGTCGGATGCCGCCGAGCGCAGGTCGCGCACGCCGCGCAGCACCTCGCGCGCCTGGCCAATGATGCGCGAGCCCAGCACCGTGGGTCGCACCGTGCGGCCCACGCGCTTGAGCAGTTTGCCGCCGATGTCGGCCTCGAGCGCGCGCATCTGCTGGGCGACGGTCGTGGCCGGCAGATCGAGTCGCCGCGCGGCGCCGGCAATGGAGCCGGAATCAACCACGGTCACGAAACTCAGGAGAAAGCGGCTGTCCATTCGACGTATTTTACGTGATCTGAACCATGGAAAAGCAGCTTCTTTGTGGGCATGCGGCGCGGCACATTTACTCCATTGCCCTCTACCGCTTTTCAAGGAGACACCATGCCCATCATTGAATCCATCGAAGTCTGCGTTGCCCGCGTGCCGCTGGACAAGGTCACCTATCTTGCCAACCGCACCGTGGTCGACCGGCATTACGGCCTGGTCAAGGTGCGCAGCTCGGACGGCGTCGAAGGCATAGGCTTTTGCTACGTGGGCAATGCCGCGGGCGAGATCTTCCGCGTCGCCGTGGAGCAGCTGCTCGCGCCCGTGCTACTGGGCCGCGATTCGCTGGCCGTCGAGGGTCTGTGGAAGGACATGTACCAGGAGGCGCTGCTGCAGGGACGCATGGGCACGGTCATGCGCGCGCTCAGCGCGCTGGACATCGCGCTGTGGGACCTGAACGCGCGCAGCGCCGGTCTGCCGCTGCACAAGTACCTGGGCGCCGTGGAGCTGGAGACCGTGCCGGCCTACGCCAGCGGTGGCTACTACGTGGAAGGCAAGACGGCCGAACAGGTGGGCGAGGAGATGGCCGGCTATGTCGAGCTGGGCTTCCAGGCCGTGAAGATGAAGACCGGGCGCTGGAGCCCCGCGGGCGAGGAAGCGCGCGTGAAGGCCGCGCGCGCCGCCATAGGCCCGGATGTCGAGCTGATGCTCGATTGCAACAACGGCTGGGTGGACACCGTGCAGGCCATGCAATACCTGCGCCGCTTCGAGCAGTACGACCCGTACTTCATCGAGGAACCCTTCAGCCCCGACGACATTGAAAGCCATGCGCGCTTGGCCAAGCTCACGCGCATTCCCGTTGCCACCGCCGAGATCGGCTACGGCCGCTGGTATCACAAGCAGCTGCTGGACATGGGCGGCGCCGCCATCCTGCAGACCGACGCCGCGGTCTGCGGCGGCATCACCGAATGGAAGCGCATTGCCGCCATGGCCGCGGGCTATGGCGTGCAGGTCTGCCCGCACTGGTTTCACGATATTCACGCGCCGCTGGTGGCGGCCACGCCCAACGCCCGCTATGTCGAGTTCTTCTGGGACGACCAGGTGCTTAATTTCCGCCGCCTGATCGACCGCCAGATGACGCATGAGAAGGGCCGCGTGGTGCTGCACCAGACGCCTGGACTGGGCTTTGGCTTCGACGAGGCGCAGGTTGCCAGGTACGGCCACTGGAGCACGGTGTCCTGAGCGCCGGCCACTGAACAACAAACAGGAGACAAAAAATGCAACGCCGACATTTCATGACATCCGTCGCCGCCGTGGCCGCCCTGGGCGCCGGGCCGTCCTTCGCGCAAGGCAAGCTGCCCGCGGGCCCGGTGCGCATCCTGGTGGGTTTCTCGGCCGGAGGCGGCACCGACATTCTTGCGCGCATTGTCGCCAACAAGCTCAATACGCTGTGGGGCATTCCGGTGCTGGTCGAGAACAAGCCCGGAGCCGCGGGCCTGATCGCGGCCGCCGAAGCCGCCAAGGCCGCGCCCGATGGCTCCACCCTGATGCTGGGCCACATCAATCCGCTGGGCATTGCCCCTGCGCTGTATCCCAAGCTGAACTACTCGGCCCAAAGAGATTTCGCGGGCATTGCCCTCATTGGCCAGACGCCGCAGGTGCTGGTGGCCGCACCCAAATCCGCCGACAGCCTGGCGGCGCTGATGGCCCAGCTCAAGCGCAAGCCCGGCGAGCTGAGCTTCGGCTCCTCGGGAACCGGTTCGGCCCAGCATCTGGCGCTTGCGCTGTTCGAGCAGTCGGCCAACGTCTCGGCGCTGCATGTGCCTTACCGGGGCGCGGCCAATGTCATGACCGATTTGATGGGCGGCCAGATCGACTACGCCTTCGAGGGCATGACCACGGCCGCGCCGTTCATCAAGAGCGGCAAGGTCAGGGCGCTGGCCCAGACCGGGCCCCAGCGTGTCAAGGCCTTTGCCGATCTGCCCACGGTCGCCGAACAAGGTCTTGCGGGCTTCAACGCCAGCATCTGGTTCGGGCTGGTGGGCCCGGCAAGCATGCCCGCGGATCTGGTGGCGCGCATCAACGCGGATGTCAACCAGATCCTCGCGCTGCCCGATGTGATGGCCAAGCTCGAGGAGTTTGGCGCCGAGGACGGCGGCGGTTCGGCAGCGCGCTTCGATGCCTTCATGAAGGACGAGCGCGCGAAATGGGCCGCGGTGGTCAAGGCGCGCGCCATCAAGCTCGAAGGCTGAGCGCGGCGGCGCGGTGCAGGCCTCAGACCGCCGCCTCCACCCCCAGCACCGCCGCCACGCGCGAGGCCATGTCGGCCTTGACATAGATGCCCGTTGTGGAGAGGTCCGCATGGCCCAGCAGCTGCTGGACCACGGCCAGATCCTTGCCGCTGGAGCGCAGCGACTGGTGGGCAAAGGTGTGGCGCAGCCAGTGGGCCGAGGCCTTGAGAAAGTCGGTGTCGCCCGCTCCGGGCTGCTGCTGCACCTGGCGAAAGAAGCTCTTCAGCACGCCGTGCAGGCGCGCGGCCGACAGCGCGCCCGTGGCATTGGTTTCGCGGCGCGCGTTCGAGGCCAGATCGCCAATGGTGCCCGCATTGCCCTGGGCCAGGCGCTCGTCCAGCACGCTCAGCAGCGGGCAGTCCTTCCTGGGCATGTCGGCATAGCTTGCCAGCGCGCCCGATTCAATCAGCGCCAGCCGGTCCTGGTAGTGGACTTCAAGCGCCTGCAGGGTTTCGGGCTTGAGCGGCACCATGCGCTCGCGCTTGCCCTTGCCGGAAAAGCGCAGCGCCCAGATGTCGGACTCCATGTTGTCCAGGCGCACGCGCTCAATATGCCCCCAGGTCATGTTGACGGCTTCGGCGCGACGCAGGCCCGCGGTCTGCAGCAGCAAGATGGCGGCGCGCAGCCGGCGCTTGACTGCGCCGTCGGGCATGTCCTGCAGCGTGCCGCGAATTGCCTGCAGCGCTTCGTTGGAAAACGAGCGCATCACGTCCATCTGCATGTCGCGGCGCTTGCTGCCGCGCACGCTGGCCACCGCATTGGCGTCGAGGTAGCCGCTGGCATGCCAGTCGCGGTACATGGTGGCAATGGCGCTCATGGTCTGCTGGATGCTCAGGTCGGCCAGCGGGCCGCGCAGCGGGCGCCAGTCTTGCGAGCCCTTGGTCACCGGCGCCTTCTGGCACCAGTGCGCGGGCGGCGCGCGCAAAAAGGCCTTGAAGGCAATGAAGTCCTCGGTGGCAAGCGACGAGAGCGGGGTACGGCGCTCGACCAGCGCCCACAGCACCAGGCGCTCGATGGCGCGGCGGTAGCTGTCCTGGGTGGCCGCGGATTTTTCCGACAGCGTTGCGAACCAGGCCTGCACCGCTTCGCGGTCGGTATGCGCCTTGAGGGTGTTGGGCCGGTGCGAGCGAAACAGGCCGTTGTCGCCCAGCATGTCGAGCGGCCAGGCCAGCGAGTCCAGCGGCACCACGCCGAAGACCTCGGCCGGGGCGGCGGCGCCCAGCGTTGCCGGCAGCAGCGTGGCCTGGGCCGCGGGCGTGAAGTCCGCATAGATCATTTCCTGGGCAATGCGGTGGTGGATGCGCACGCCTATGGCTTCCTGGTGGTCCGACAGCCACAGCAGCAGGCGCTGGGCGCGCGTGCGCCCCACGCCGGGCAGCTGCGCATGCCAGCGCCGGCCCTGCAGGTTGATCCAGCCTATGACGTCGCGCAGCGACAGCACGCCATGCACGCGCAGCTTGGCGGCAATCGCCGCGTCCAGCCACAGCGCGGTCGGGTCCGTGGGCTGGGGATGCTGGGCCACATGGGCCTGGACCCAGTGGATGGCCTCGAGCTTGCCGCGCAGGATTTCGGCCGCCGTCGGGCCGGCGCGCTGCCCCTGCTCGCCGAACTGGTCGTCCAGCTGCTCGCGGTACAGCGCAATCAGCTCCTTCTCGCTGAACATGTCCTCGGCAAAGCCTTGGGCGAATTCCTCCAGCGTGGGCAGCTCGGGCGTGGGCTGGGGCTGGGCCAGCAACTGCGCCAGGATGCGCGTGCCTTGCGCGCGATCGGGAAAATTCTGCAGCGCCAGATGGATGCGCCGCTCGAGCAGGTCGCGGAAGGCGGCGGCCGCGCGTCTGTCCATGCTGCCCAGGTGCAGCAAATAGCGGTGGGCGGCAAGCTTTTCATCGACGCCCTGCAATACGGCGCGCATGAACGAGGTTTCGCTGGCCGAGATGCGCGAGCCGGTGCTGGCAATCGCCGCCTTGGAGCCCGGCGGGCGGCCGCGCCGACGCGCCGGGCGTGCGGGCTCGCCCTGGCGTGCGCTGTCTTCTTCGATGTCCACGACCTGGATTCGGTCGATGGGCGGGTCCGCAAAGGGGCCGTCGGGGAAGGGCATGCTGAATTTTTTACGGGATTCGAAGCACGCATCATATATTTCCCGCGCTGGCCCGGCCGCTTCACTGGTCTGCGCCAGCCATGAAACAGGCTGAGCGGCGCAGCGCGAAAATCGGGGCTTGCGGTGCCGGGTGCGAGTTTTAGCCGCTAAAACCCGGCCCGCAAGAACTCCCAGGCCGCAGTTCAATGCAGCAGCTGGTCCGCGGCGGGTGCTACGCGCAGATGCAGCACGGTGAAATACAGCGTCACATCGCCTTGCTTGTCGATGAACGTGCCCATGGCGCGCTGCAGGCGTCCCGCGATGCACAGGCACTCCATCGCTTCGGGGCGCCCGCCCTGGATGCGCGCCGTGGTCAGCAAGGCCAGCTGGTTCTCGCGGCCGAACTCATGCACCGCTTCAAGCGCCTGACCATGCTGGGGGGGAATCGCCTCGTTGGCCCAGCTCCACAGGAAGCTGCCTTCGCTGTCGCTGCTGGTGCCGACCAGGCAGACCGTCGCCAGCACCGGGCCGAGCGCGCCTTCAAGCGTCAATGTGGCGCTGTCCAGATCCCAGTGGTATTTGGGCGAGCCTTCCAGCCCGAATTCACGCTGCCATCGGGCATTGCCGGCCATCATGGATTCCACGGCCTCGCGGCTCCAGGCGTTCCAGTCGGTGGGGTGTTGCGCTGTACTCATTGCAGGTCCATTCATTTTTCTGGCCGCCATTGTCATTCAAGACCCGCTGTCCACGCCCGGCGCCAGCTCCACTGAATAGAAAAGACGCCGCAGCTCGGCATCGTCCGAGTGCACGCTGGCGCGCACCTGCTGGGCAAAGTGCGCCAGAAAGCGCTGGGCGGCCAGCGTGGGAGTCTGGTTGCTGCGGCGGATGATGCCCACGGTGCGCGGCGCGAACTGCTCGCGCAGCTGCAGCGCGACCATGCTGCCGCGCAGCGAGGCGGTCTCGGCCAGCGGCCAGGGGCAGAAAGTCAGCATGTCGGTCTTTTGCACCAGCGTCAGCATCAACGAGGCCGATTGGGCCAGGTGGATGTGATGCCGCGGCACGGCCGCGCCGTGCTGGGTGAACAGCTGCTCCATCAGCTCCTTTTCTCCGCCCGGCCCGAAGTTCAGCACCCAGTCCGCGTCCAGCAGCTCGTGGATGGACGAGGCGCCCGCGCGCGGATGGCCGGCGCGCGCCAGCACCGTGGCCTCGTAGGTGAACAGCGGGGTGGACTGCAGGCCCTGCATCTCCTCGGGCGCGGCAATGCGGCCTATCATCAGATCGAGGCTGCCTTCGTGCAGCTTGGGATAGGACAGGGCGGAGATGCCGTCAAACAGCTCCAGCTGCACATGCGGCATCTCGGCGCAAAACGGCGGCAGCACGCGCGCCAGCAGCGTCTGCGCGACCCAGGGCGTGATGCCTATCGACAGGCGCTGGGGCGCGCCCGCGTCGCGGTGGCGCGCCAGATCCTGCTCGGCCTGGTGCATCTGCTCGAGAATGCGCTGCGCATGCTGCACCAGGTCGCGCCCCGCGGGCGTGAGGCCTATGCCGCCGCTGTGGCGCGTGAACAGCGCGAGCTGGCAGTCGGCCTCGAGCTCGCGCATGCCCTGGGTCACGGCGGCCTGCGTCACGCCCAGAGCGCGCGCCGCCGCGCGGATGCTGCCGTGCGCGGCCACCGCGGCGATATAGCGCATCTGGTGCAGTTTCATGGCGCCGATTATGGGCCCGCAAAGCAGCCCGCCAGCCTGCCAGCGCGCGCGCCGGTGCAAGCACAGACAGATGACGGCAGCAAGACAGGCGCTGCCATGCGGCGCAGGCAATCCCTGTCTGTCACCGGGCGGGCGCGGTTTCTAGACTTTGGCCACGTACCGGAAAGCCGCTTTGAGCCTTCCATTTCGCCACGCCATATAGAACCGCCATGAACCAGATCATCGAACCAGACAACGAACAGCGGCCCGCTTCTGGCTGCGGCGCCGATCCGGTGCTGCCCGGCATACGCGCCATCGAGCAGGAGATGGTGGCGCTGCGCCGGCATATCCATGCCCACCCCGAACTGGCTTTCGAGGAATTCGCCACCGGCGATCTGGTGGCCGCGCGCCTGGCCGAATGGGGCTATGCCGTGCACCGCGGCCTGGGCGGCACCGGCGTGGTGGGCACGCTGCGCCTGGGCCGCGGCGAGCGCGTGCTGGGCCTGCGCGCCGACATGGACGCGCTGCCCATCCACGAGGAAACCGGCCTGCCCTATGCCAGCACCCAACGGGGCAAGATGCACGCCTGCGGCCACGACGGCCACACCGCCATCTTGCTGGCCGCGGCGCGCCACCTGGCCCAGGAGCGCAGCTTCGACGGCACGCTGCACCTGATCTTCCAGCCGGCCGAGGAAGGTCTGGGTGGCGGGCGCAAGATGATAGAAGACGGCCTGTTCGAGAAATTTCCCTGCGACGCGATCTTTGCGCTGCACAACATGCCCGGCCACCCGGTGGGCAGCTTCGGCTTCCTGGGCGGGCCGTTCATGGCCTCGTCCGACTCGGTCACCATCACCGTCAAGGGCCGCGGCGGCCATGGCTCGGCGCCGCACCTGGCGGCCGACCCGGTGGTGGCGGCCGCGCACATCGTGCTGGCCCTGCAGACCATCGTCTCGCGCAATGTCGATCCGCGCGAGATGGCGGTGATTTCCGTGGGCGCGATTCTCGGCGGCGACGCGCCCAATGTGATTCCCGGCAGCGTGCTGCTGCGCCTGACGGTGCGCGCCTATCGCCCCGCCATCCGCGCCATGCTGCGCGAGCGCATCACCGCCCTGGTGCAGGGCCAGGCCGCCACGCTGGGCGTGCAGGCCGACGTCGACTACCACTGGCGCTACCCGGCGCTGGTCAACGATGTTGCCAGCACCGACTTCGCGCGCCAGGTGGCGCTTGACTGGCTGGGCGAGGACGGCCTGATGCCCGACCTGCAGCCGCTGACCGGCAGCGAGGACTTCTCCTTCATGCTTGAACAATGCCCCGGCAGCTATTTGATTGTCGGCAACGGCGTGGGCGACACCCATGGCAGCGGCGGCTGCATGGTGCACAACCCCGGCTATGACTTCAACGATGCCTGCCTGCCCATTGCATCCACCTACTGGGTCAAGCTGACCGAGCGCTTCCTGGCCGCGTCGCAAGGCTGATGGCTGCACGCCCAGCGTTCATTTCCCTTCCTCCATCCTGCCATTCCACACCCACCACCATGCGCACGACCACCCTTCGGCTGACTTCCTCCCTTGCCCTAAGGCCCACGCGCCGGGGCGCCATGCGGCTTGCCCTGGCGAGCGCCGCTGCCGCCCTGGCGGCCCAGGCGCCCGCCGCCCTGGCGCAAGCCTCGCCGGCCTGGCCGACCAAGCCGGTGAAGATCATTGTTGGTTTCCCGCCCGGAGGCTCGGTGGACCAGGCCGCGCGCATCGTCGGCGATGCGCTGGGCCCCAGGCTGGGTGCGACGCTGGTGGTCGACAACCAGGGCGGCGCCGCCGGGGCGATTGCCGCGCAGCGCGTGGTCTCCAGCCCGGCCGACGGCTACACGCTGCTGGTCGGCTCGAGCAACGAAATGGCGGCCACCGGGCTGGTAAATCCCACGCAGAAGTACGATCCCGCCAGGGACCTGACGCCCATAGGCCTGATCGCCACGGCGCCCGTGCTGCTGATGGCGGGCCCCAGGACGGGCGTCAAGACGCTGGCCGAGTTCATCGAGCTCACCAAGCGCAACCCCGGCAAGTTCAGCTACGGCAGCTCGGGCGTGGGATCGACGCTGCACTTTGCGGGCGAGCTGATCAAGCAGCGCGCCGGCATCTTCATGGCGCACATTCCCTACCGCGGAACGGCGTCGCTGACCAGCGACCTGGCCGGTGGCACGCTGGACTTCGCCATCCTCTCGCCCGCCGCCGCCTTGCCGTTCATCCAGAGCGGGCGCCTGGTGCCGCTGGCCGCCAGCAGCGCCGCGCGCCTGCCATCGCTGCCCAACGTTCCCGCGCTGGGCGAGCACCCGCTGCTCAAGGGCTACGACCTGGTCGGCTGGTTTGCCATGGCCGCGCCGCGCAATCTGCCGCCCGCCTTGACGCAGCAGCTGAGCCAGGGACTCAAGGCCGCGCTGCAGGAGCCGACGGTGCGCCGCCGCCTCGAGGGCGCAGGCATGGTGCTGCCCGGCCCCAAGGCCGATCTGGCGAGCTTGATGCGCGACGACATGGCGCAGTACGCCAAGCTGGTTGATTTCGCGAAGATGAAAGACTGATGGCGGCGCTCGAACGGGGACATGCAAGGCGATTGAGCGCCGCAGAGATGCGAAAATCAGGGTTTTCACTTAATGACCCGCCTGCCGCCGGTCTTGCCATGTCCCTTTTCGAGCCCATTGTCCTGATCCTGCTGGCACTTGCCGGGCTCAGCATGTTTGCCGGCAACTACACCGTGGCGGCCGCCATGGTGGTGCTGATCATCATCCGCATTTCACCGCTGGCGCTGTATTTCCCCTGGCTGCAAAAGCATGGGCTCAACATCGGCATCTTCTTGCTGATGATTGCGGTGATGGTGCCGATTGCCAGCGGCAAGATTGCAGCCATGGACCTGCTGCAATCCTTCACGCACTGGAAGTCGGCTGCGGCCGTTGTCGTCGGCATCTTTGTCGCCTGGCTTGGCGGGCGCGGCGTGACGCTGATGGCGGCCCAGCCAGGCGTCGTGGCCGGGCTCATGGTTGGAACCATCTTGGGCGTGGCGTTCTTTCGCGGCGTGCCGGTCGGGCCGCTGATTGCGGCCGGGCTGCTGTCGCTGCTGATAGGCAAGTCCTGACGGATCGCCTGGGCAAGCGCCCGTCAATGGCTCACGGCTGCTTGGGCGCTTCGGAGCCGTCCAGGCCCAGCTCGGCGGCGGCGCGCTGGATCTCCGCCATCTGGTAATCCTGCACCGTATGCCGCGACGAGACCACGCGCTGGTCAGGCCCTGGAATCAGCAGCCAGGCGGTGGCGCTCTCGTCCTGGGGGTGGGGCATGGCAAACATCAGGAATTCGCAGTCTATGCCCCAGACGTCATCGACCTGCATCTGCTGGCACTGCGATGGAATGTGCACAAAGCTCACGCGGTCGCTGACGGCGCGCAGGAAATCTTCGTCCTGGGCATCCTCGGCGTCGGGCGCGCCCTGGATGGGGTCGATGAAGGTGATCAGAACCGTGCTGCTGAACGCACCGTGTTCCCACTCGGGCGCTTCGCGCTGAAACATCAAGGTGGCCTTGCCCGTGAAGGCAAAGCCCGATTCGTCGTCGCCATACTCAAAGCTCCTGGCCGTGGCCACGGCCTGGGCATAGCCTTCGTCGTCAACGCCCACAAAGCGCAGGTCCTCGGTGATGCTCGTCATGTTCTGGTCCAGAAAATAAGCCCGATTCAAACGCTTGGATCGGGCCTTGTTGCATGCCTTGATTATCGGCCCATCGCAGCGCTGCATGCTGGCTGGCGGGCTTTGCTGCGCCCGCCTGCAGGCGCGGCCAGCTTATTTTTAAAACTAAAAAGAATAATGATTTGACTTTAAATGCGCGCCGGTGATATAATAAGCTTTGTCGCAGCCACGGCGTTCACGCCCTGACGCTTTGCGACGCCTGCTGAGGCTGCTGTCCCATGCAGGTCCATTTTGCGACCCTTGTCGCCCGGATGATCTGTAGAGCTGCAGCCATCCGAGTTCCCAGTAGGCTTGCGCAGCTTGATTCAAGCCTGCGATTGCGAATGAATTCAATTCCAAAAATCGGCATTTCCATGGGCAAATACGTCGTTTCGCCCGCGACACACCCGACCGACTGTGGCCGCTTTCGCGCCTCATTCGCGGTCCATCGTTCCCAAGGCAGCGGCAGCTACTGTCGCGTCTTCCGGTTTGACCGAACCTTTGCCTCCCGGGAGGCCGCGCGCCTGTTTGCGGTCACCCAGGGCTGGCTGCAGACGTGCATGCCGCACCCGCCCACATGCTGATGGGCTGCTGCTGCAGATCCCATCCACCCTTGTCAGTTGCTGCGGCCTCCCAGGCCGCACGCCCTTGTAACAACGGCGCGACTTTCGTTGCGCACCTTCATTCAGAAAGACTCTTTCCATGAGCGTCAAAATCTACGTTGGCAACCTTCCCTATTCCGTGACCGATTCCAGCCTGGAGAGCAACTTCGCCGAGTTTGGCGGCGTCTCTTCGGCCAAGGTCATGATGGACCGTGAAACCGGCCGTTCCAAGGGCTTCGGCTTTGTGGAAATGGTCTCGGCCGAAGTGGCCCAGGCCGCCATCACCGGCCTCAACGGCATGTCCGTCGACGGCCGCGCCATTGTCGTGAACCTGGCGCGTCCGCGTGAATCCGGTGGCGGCTCGGGTGGCTACAGCGCCAACGGCTACAGCGCTGCTGGCCGCTCGGACGTGGGCTACGGCAGCGGCGGCTTCGGCGGCGGTCGCTACTGAAGCCAGTGCTTCTGTAAAAAACCGGCTCCTTGGAGCCGGTTTTTTTTCGCCTGCTTGCCGCCCCAAAGCTGCCCAAAGCTCCTAAAGCTGCCTAAAGCCGCCCAAGGCTGCCGCTAGCGGCCCGCACGCGCTTGCGCGCCAAGCATTTCCAGCGTCCTGGCGTCGCTCGCCTGCAGGCCGGCAAGCACCTGTGCAAAGAGGGGATCTTCTGGCGCGGCCTGTGCGAACAGCGTCATGCACGAGATGAATTTCTGCGCGTCGATAGGGCCGAACAGGTCCACCAAGGCGGTGCGGCCGGCCAGCGCCGCCTGGGCTGCCTGCGTGGCCTGTAACAGCCGCGGGCCCAGCAGCGGGTGCTGCAGGTAGCGCCTGGCGTGGTCCAGGTCCTGGAGGGCAAATCTTCTGGCGGTTTCACTGCGCCCCAGGCCGTCGAGCTGCGGAAAGATGAACCACATCCAGTGGGAGCGCTTTCTTCCCGCGCGCAGCTCCTGCAGCGCGGATGCAAACACGCTTTCCTGCGCCGCGACAAAGTGCTGTAAATCATCGTGCATGGACTTTCCTTGCATGGGGGGCGGTTTTTCCAAGAATATCCCCGGATGCGCGACAACGACAACTTTGAGCCCCCGGCAACCCCACAGGGCGCATGTTCCGGCCTGGATGCGGGCTGGCAGGTCATGGGTTCGCTGCAATCGCTCCACATTCGCGGCGCCAACGAGGCCGCGCCGCGCGCGGTGACCAGCGCCCAGGCAATTGCCGGCCTGGGCCTGGCCGGCGATCGCCATGCATCCGCATGCTCCCCGCGGCAGCTGCTGCTGGCCGGAGACTGCGCCTATCAACGCTGGAACCTGCCGGCGGCGGCGCTGCGCGAGAACCTGCGCGTGGATTTCTCCACCGCGCAGCTGGCCTCGGGCGATCTGCTGCGGGTCGGCAGCGAGGTGGTCCTCTGGATGACTTTCCTGTGCGAGCCCTGCGGACTGCTGGAGCGCCGCTGCCCGGGCACGCTCAAGACCATAGGCGCGCAGCGCGGAATGCTGGCGCGCGTGCTGCGCGCCGGGCCGATGCGCGCGGGCAATGAGATTGCCGTGCGCCGCGCCGGTGCGCCGGTGTTCAGCGACGACTGGCCCGAGCGCGTGCTGCAGGTGGCGCGGGCCGTGCCCGAAGGCCATTCGATCAGCTACCGCCAGCTGGCGCAGATGGCGGGCGTGCACACGGCGTACTGCCGGGCGTTTCCGCGCGTGCTGGCGCGCTTGCCGCCCGCAGTGGCGCGCAGAGTGGCAAGCGAGGCGCAGATGACGGGAGCGACCTGGTCCGGAGCGGGATTCTTCGACCTCGAGGGCCGCTGATGCAGGCCGGTCGCGTTGCAAGTGCACAACAAAAATGCGTACAGAAAACCACACTTGGGAGCGGTCACAAGATCATTGATAATGATTCTCAATATTCAAATCCAGCTCCGTGGCCCTACTGCGTATGCCACGCCCTTGCCGTGCATAGCCTCTACCAAGACCACCATCCCTGGCTGCAAAGTCTTCTTCGCAAGCGCCTGTACAACCGCGAAGATGCTGCCGACCTCGCCCAGGACACCTTTGTGCGCCTGTTGCGCACGCCCATGCCGGCAGACGAAATCCGCGAGCCCCGGCGCTATCTGGCCACCATTGCCCGCGGCCTGGCGGCCGATCTGTTTCGCCGCCGCTCGCTGGAAAAATCCTATCTCGACTACCTCGCCAGCGTGCCGCCGGAGCTTGCGCCGTCCGCCGAGGAGCAACTGATCATCCAGCAGACGCTGCTGGAAGTGGATCGCATGCTGCAGGGCCTTCCGCCCAAGGTGCGCGAAGCCTTCGTGCTCGCGCAGTTCGAGGAACTGAGCTATCCCGAGATCGCCCAGCGCCTGGGCATCTCGCTGCGCACGGTGAGCAACTACCTGACGCGGGCCATGGAAGAGTGCTGCCTGGCCCTGGCATGAAGCCGGTGGACGACGCCGAACGCCGGGCGCTGCGCGAAGCCGTGAGCTGGCATGTGCGGCTGCGCGACACCGCGGCCGACGCCGGCCAGGCGCGCCAGGGTTGGGAACACTGGCATGGCGCCGACCCGGCCCACCAGCGCGCCTGGCAGCGCGTCCAGGCCGTCCATGCACAACTGGCCTTTATGCCGCCCGCGCTGGCCAGCCAGGCGCTGGCCACGCGCCCCAACAGGACACGGCGCAACGTGCTGCGCAGCCTGGCCGTGGGCCTGGGCGCAGGCAGCACCGCCTGGCTGGGCTGGCCGGGTCTGCCCTGGCAGGACACCCATCGCACGGCCACCGGCGAGCGCCGCGACATCAGGCTGCCCGACGGCGCGCTGCTTGCGCTGGACACCGCCAGCAGCGTGGCGCTGGATTTCAACGCGCGCGAGCGCCTGGTGCGCCTGCAGCGCGGGCGCATCCTGATTGCCACCGCAGCCGATGCGCTGGAGCGGCCCTTTATTGTGGAAACGCCGCAGGGCAGGGTGCTGGCCCTGGGCACGCGCTTCATGGTGGGTCTGGACGGCAACGGCCGCAGCCAGGTCCTGGTCGAGGAAAAAGCCGTGCGCCTGCTGCCCGCGGCCGGCGCGCCCCAGGATCTGGTGGCGGGCGAGCAGGCCTGGTTCAGCGCCGATGCGGCGCAATCGCCGACCACGGCCGATCCCTTTGCCGCGAGCTGGCACCAGGGCGGCCTGGTGGCGGTGGACATCGCCCTGGGCGAGCTGATTGCCGCGCTGTCGCGCTACCGGCCCGGCTATCTGGGATGCGCGCCGGAAGTCGCGGGCCTGAAGGTCTCGGGCGCCTTCCCGGTCGACGACACCGACCGCGCGCTGGCCGCGCTGGTCAGCCGCTTTCCCCTGCAGCTGCGCAGCCACAGCCGCTACTGGGTGCGCGTGGAGGCCAGCAATCCAGCTGAATGAGCTGCGCCTGCGCCGCGAGAAAAAATAAAACCATAGCAGCAAGCCTAATCAGGCTCTTGGAAAACGCCGGAAATATTGCCTGCTGTGCTGAAAAATCTGCGCCTGCAGTTGCAGGATGGGCGGGGCTTGTTCGGCATACGAGGAAATACCGCCACTTTTCCCAGACACCATGCCCCGCCCCTCCATGCCCCCGCCCCAGCCCGGCCGCCTTGCGGCCGCGCGGCCCGGGCATGCGCTGCTGGGCTGGGTGGTGGCGGGCGCAGGGCTGCTGCCGGCCTGGCCGGCCGCGGCCGCGCAGCCACAGACGGCCATCGAGGCGCGCGCCGAATTGCGCAGCTTTGCCATCGGCCCCGGGCCGCTGGTGCAAGTCGTTGCCCAGTACGCCAATCAGGCCGGCGTGGCGCTGTCCTTCGATGCCGCGCAGATCGGCGCGCGCCGCTCGCCGGGTCTGCAGGGCAGGTACACGGTCACCGACGGCTTTGCCCGGCTGCTTGAAGGCACGGACCTCCAGGCCCAGCGCGAGTCCGGCGGCGTCTACACCTTGCGCTCCCAGCCGCTGCAGTCGGGCAGTTCCGCGACGCTGCTGGAGAACATCACGGTCAGCGCCAAGGCCGAGATCGGTGCCTCCACCGAAAGCTCGGCCAGCTATGCCGCCGGCCGGGTCACCGCCAATATCGGACAGCAGCTGGTGCGCGAGATTCCCCAGCCCGTGACCGTGCTCACGCGCCAATGGCTGGACGACCAGGCGCTGGCCGACCTGCACGCGGTGCTGAGAAACACCACCGGCGTGACCGTGGACTACATCGACAGCGAGCGCATCAACTACTACGCGCGCGGCTACCAGATCGACTCGCTGCAGGTCGACGGGCTGGGCATCAACCAGGTCACGTCGGCGGCCACGTTCATCCAGCCCGACACTGCCATGCTCGACCGGGTGGAAGTGCTGCGCGGCGCTTCGGGCCTGCTGCGCGGCGCGGGCAACCCTTCGGCCGTGGTGAACATGGTGCGCAAGCGTCCCACCCAGCAGTTCCAGGGATCGGCAGCGCTGACGCTGGGCTCCTGGCACCGCCGGCGGCTGGAAACCGACCTGTCGGGCCCGCTCAACGCCGCCGGCACGCTGCGCGCGCGCCTGGTTGCGCTGGGCGACGACAAGTCCTCGTTCCAGACCGCGCGCCACGAGGACCGCCAGAGCATCTATGCGGTGATGGAAGCCGACCTCGGCCCCCGGACCCGGCTTGCCGCCAGCTTGCAGCACACCGCGCTGGGCGCCACCGGCTCCTGGGGCGGGCTGCCGGCGGCGCTTGACGGCGGCCCGCTTGATCTGGCGCGCAACACCTATCTGGGAACGCCCTGGAACGCCTGGAACCGCAGCAACCGCCAGGTCTTTGTCGAGCTGGACCACGGCCTGGAAAGCGGCTGGAAGCTCAAGGCCCAGGCCGCGCGCACGCACTTTCGCTCGGACGGCTTCAAGCAGACCTCGTTCACCAGCGCCAGCAGCACCGATCCCTATCTCGTGGACGTCAATACCTCGATCTACGACGGCGAAGCCAGCAGCCAGAGCGCGCTGAGCCTGCAGGCGACCGGCCCGTTCGAGGCGCTGGGCCGCAGCCATGAGCTCGCGCTGGGCGTGGATCTGCAGCGCGTGCGCGCCATTGGAACGTCGGGCTACTGGGGCGTGAGCCCGCGCTATGGCGTCGATGTGCGCCGCTGGGACCCCTTCACCAGCTATCCCGAACCCGTCTACAGCGCGGGCAATGGCAATGCCTACTCGGCGCCCACCGCGCACGTGCACCAGCACGGCGGCTTCGCGCGTGCGCGCATCTCGCTGAGCGATTCCCTCACGGCCGTGGCCGGCGCGCGCCTGAGCTGGTGGGACTACCACGAACCGGCGACGCCGGGCAGCGGTTACGGCGTGCGCCACGAGCTCACGCCCTACGCCGGCCTGATCCATGAACTGTCGGACGGCTTGAGCGCCTACGCCAGCTACAGCAAGATCTTCAGTTCCCAGAACAAGAAAAGGGCGGACGGCAGCCTGCTGGCCCCCATACGCGGCCAGGACCTCGAAGCCGGGCTCAAGGGCGATTTTCTCCAGGGTCGGCTGCAGGGCACGCTGTCGGTCTTTCACATCCAGTACCTGGGCGGTGCGATGGAGGACGCGGCCTCGCCCATGCCCTGTCTGCCGCATTACCTTGCGGGCCACTGCTATCTGGCCGGCGGCAAGAGCCGCAGCCTCGGCTGGGAACTGGAGCTGTCCGGCGAGCCCGCACCGGGCTGGCAGCTCATGGCCGGCTACACCAATACCCATACCCGCACGCTGCGCGACGCCACGGCCGAGCTGGTCGGCCAGCCGCTGCGCCCGGCCGACCCCTTGCACGCCTTGCGCCTGTTTGCGACCCGCAAGCTGGCCGGCCCCTGGCCGGGCTGGACCCTGGGCGCAGGGCTGAGGCTGCAAAGCGGCACCTATGCCAGCGTAGGCAACGTAACCACCCGCCAGGGTGGTTATGCGCTTTTTGATGCACTCCTGGGCTATCGCATCAATGCCACCTACGCGCTGCAGCTCAACGTCGGCAACCTGTTCGACAAGGTCTATTTCGCCAAGTTCTCGCCCAACAGCCGCTACTTCAACAACTACTACGGCGACCCGCGCAACCTCACGCTGACGCTGCGCGCGAACTTCTGAGATCTGCGGCCGGCGCGGCCACCCCTGTCTTGTTCTTGCTGTTTTCCTTTCCATAACCTGTGACGCGAATGTGATGAAAAATCGTTCTTACTCCGATTCCCGGCGCCTTGCCCTCCAACCGCTGGTGCGTCTGATGGCGCAATGCCTGGGCATCGGCCTGGCCATGGCTTCCATGGGCGCCGCCGCCCAGACCGCCGACAAGTCCCTGCAGGAAGTGGTCGTCAGCGACCAGGCCGCTGCCATTGGCGGCCTGCAGAAAACCTATTCGGGCGGCCAACTGGCGCGCGGCGGCGACCTGGGCATCTTGGGCCGCACCGACCTGATGGACGTGCCGTTCAGCACCACCAACTACACCTCGGCGCTGATCGAGAACCAGCAGGCGCTCAACATTTCCGACGTGGTGATGAGCGACGCCTCGGTGCGCACGCTGCAGGCGCGCGGCGGCTTTGGCGAGGACTTCCAGATCCGCGGCTTCACCGTCGGCATGCGTGACGTCTCGCTCAACGGCCTGTACGGCCTGGTGCCCTCGACGCGCATCCCGCTGGAAATGATAGAGCGCGTGGAAGTGCTCAAGGGTCCGGGCTCGCTGACCAACGGCGTGGGCCCCAACGGCAGCGTGGGCGGCAACATCAACGTGGTGACCAAGCGTGCCGGCGACGAGCCGCTGACCCGCGTCACGGGCACCTATATGGGCGAGGGCCAGCTGGGCACCCACCTGGACGTGGGCCGGCGCCTGGGCAGCGACAACCAGTGGGGCGTGCGCGCCAACGGCGTGTGGCGCAATGGCGAAGGCAACATCGACGGCGGCCGCCAGCGCCTGGGCCTGGGCTCGCTGGGCCTGGACTATGCGGGCGACAAGCTGCGCTGGTCGCTGGATGCGCTGGCCACCGACGGCAAGACCACGGAGTTCCGCCCGCAGGTGGGCTTTCGCAGCGGCACCACCAGCGTGCCGGCGGTGCCGGACGCGCGCCTGAACTTCTATCCGGGCACGGAACTGACGGACAAGGCCAAGACCGTGATCTCGCGCCTCGAGTACGACCTCAGCGACAGCACCACCGTCTATGGCGGCATAGGCTACAGCGATGTCAAGAGCTACCAGAACTTCCCCGGCGCCTGGGGCACCGAGCCCGATGCGCAGGGCAACTTCAGCGTCTCCAACGGCTACTACGACGAGTACAACAAGACGCTGTCGGCCGATGCCGGCCTGCGCACGCGCTTCAAGACCGGCAGCATAGGCCACACGCTGGTGGTCTCGGCCAACCACATGGCGCGCGAGACCGGCTACTTCTACACCGCCACCGGCGCCACCCCTTCCAATCTCTACAAACCTTCGCCGCTGCCGACGATCGCCAGCCCGCGCCTGGCGCCCAGCAAGACCGCCGAGCTCGCGCAGCAAAGCCTGGCGATTGCCGACACCATGGCGTTCATGGACAACCGCGTGCTGCTGACCCTGGGCCTGCGTGAGCAGACCATCCACCAAAAGAGCGTCAACGGTTCCACCGCCTACAAGGCCAGCGCCATCACGCCGCTGGCCGGCCTGGTGTTCAAGGCCACGCGCGATACATCGATCTACACCAACTACACCGCCGGCCTGCAGGCCGGTGGCATTGCCGGCGTGGGCATGGTCAACGAAGGCCAGGTCTTTGCGCCGCAGAAGTCCAAGCAGGTCGAACTCGGCGTGAAGAAGGACTGGGGCATGCTGATGACGCAGGCGGCGATCTACCAGATCACCCAGCCCGCCAGCATGACGGAAAACAATGTCTACAGCTACGGCGGCGAGCAGCGCAACCGCGGCCTGGAGCTGAGCGCCTACGGCGAATTGCAGCGCGGCCTGCGCCTGATGGCCAGCGCGGCCTTCAACGATGCCAAGCTGACGCGCACCGCCAGCGGCGCCAACCAGGGCAACAACGCCAATGGCGTGCCCAAGCGCACCTTCAACGTGGGCCTGGACTGGGACACCCCATGGGTTTCCGGCCTGAGCATCAACGGCCGCGTGATCCACACCGCACCCATGTACTTCGACGCCGCCAACCAATTGCGCATGCAGGGCTGGACCCGCATGGACATCGGTGCGCGCTACCGCACCAAGGTGGGCAGCAAGCCCGTGGTGCTGCGCGCCAGCCTGGAAAACGTCGCCGACAAGGCGTACTGGGTGACCAGCCCCAACCCCAGCTATGCGACGGTGGGCGCGCCGCGCACGCTGATGCTGTCGGCACAGATCGACTTCTAAGCCACTGAGCCCGCAGGGCAGCGCCAAGGCCGCAAAGCCTGGGCGCTGCCTTTGACATTTCATCCAAAGCAACTACGCCAATGCAAAGCCATACCATCAAGATCTGGGCCTGGGTGCACAAATGGAGCAGCCTGGTCTGCACCGTGTTCATGCTGCTGCTGTGCCTGACCGGCCTGCCGCTGATCTTTCACCATGAGATCGGCCACCTGCTGGGCACCGAAGTCGAGGCCCCGTCCATGCCCCAGGATACGCCGCATGCGAGCCTGGACAAGGTGCTGGACCTGGCGCGCGCCCAGTATCCCGAGCGCATCGTGCAGTTCGTCTCCAAATCGGACGAGACCGACGACATCTGGTACGTCACCATGACGCACACGCCGGCCAACACCGACGACTTCCGCACGGTGATCATCGACGCGCGCAGCGCCGAGCTGCTGCCCCTGCAGCCGCGCTTCGATGAAGGCTTCATGTGGATCATGTTCAGGCTGCACGTGGACCTGTTTGCCGGGCTGCCGGGCAAGCTGTTCCTGGGCTTCATGGGCCTGCTGCTGCTGGTGGCCATTGTCAGCGGCGTGGTGCTCTACGCGCCCTTCATGCGCAAGCTCGATTTCGGCACCGTGCGCCGCGACCGCACGGCGCGCGTCAAATGGCTGGATCTGCACAATCTGCTGGGCATGGTGACCCTGGTGTGGCTGTTGGTCGTCGGCGCCACGGGCATGATCAATACCTGGGCCGATCTGGTGATCAAGTACTGGCAGCACGACCAGCTCAGCAGCGTGCTCGCGCCCTACCAGGGCCAGCCCACCGTGGCCCTGGCCGAGCGCGCGCCGGTGCAGCAGTCGCTGGACGCGGCCATGCAGCAGCTGCCGGGCACCAAGCTGTCCTTCATTGCCTTTCCCGGCACCAGTTTTTCCAGCCCGCACCACAACACCGTCTTCCTGCGTGGCAACGAGCCGCTGACCTCCAAGCTGCTGCACCCGGTGCTGGTCGATGCCAAGACCTCGGCCGTGACGGCGGCGCCGGCCATTCCCTGGTACCTCACGGCCTTGCTGGTCTCGCAGCCGCTGCATTTCGGCGACTACGGCGGGCGGGCAATGCAGATCATCTGGGCGCTGCTGGACATCGCCAGCATCTTCGTGCTGGGCACCGGGCTCTATCTGTGGCTCAGGAAAGGCCGCACGGCCGCCCAGCCTGGCGACAAGCCGCTGGCGCGCAAAGCCCTGCGCCAGGAGGCCACGCCATGAAGCCGGCACGCCACAAGACCCGCTTTCTTTCGCTCTGGGGCTGGCCGATTGCATTGGGCGTGCTGACCGGCACTGGGCTGATTTCGGCGCTGTTCAGCGACGGCGGTTTCGGTGACCTGCTGTCCGGTGTCTGCCTGGGCGCGGTCACGGCCGTGGGCCTGTGGTTCAGCCTGGTGCGCTCGCGCTGAAAGCGGGCCGGCGCGGGGCTGCCTGCGCCGGCCGCCTCCAGCGTGCCTTTGCCGCTGTATGCGATTGCGCCGAATGGGGGGCGCCGGCCCTGCTGGCGGGGGTGTTCGCGGTCCATGGGTTGCGCCTGCTGGCCGCGCTGCTGGGTTTGCTGGGCCGGAGCGCGCCCGTGCCCGCTGGCGTCTGTGCAGGTCCAGGGCTGGGTTGAAGTCAGCATTACCGCACGGGCTTGGTGGCAATCAAGGGTTAACGCTTCTTTCATATTTCCGGCAAGCGTGAAAAATAGAATGAAGATTCGTTCTATTTTCACCATGCATACAGAAGCCTGGACTTTTTTCCCCCACGCGGGGTCGCGCCATATACAGACGCTGCGCGTGGCGCTCAAGCTGTTCGTGCAGAAGGGGTTCTTCAATACCTCCATCCAGGACCTGTGCGCCGAAGCCGGGGTGTCCATTGGTTTCTTCTACAACCACTTTTCCGACAAGCAAGGCATTGCGCGCGAGCTGTACCGGCATCTGCTGGCGCGCATGAACGTGCTGCTGGACGACATTGAAGAGCGGCATGCGGGCAGCCGCGAGCGCTGCGAAGCGGTGCTGCGCATGCTGTTTGGACTGGCCGAGGCCGAGCCTGAAGCCATGGGTTTTGTCGTCAATGCGCGCCACCGCGAGTTTCTGCCCGAGGAGCAGGCCATCTGCTCTGCCTCGGCCTTTGTGCGCATGCGCGGTTTTGTCTTTGCCGGCATCACGGAAGGCGAGATCCGCCAGATGGAGCCCATGGTTGCTGCCAGCCTGATGTACGGCAGCGCCATACGGATGATCTGCCTGCGCCTCGATGGGCTGGTGGACACGCCGATAGAGCAGCTTTTTGATCCCCTGTGGGAAGGCATCTGGCGCTCGCTCAAGCCTGATTGAGTTTCATGCAAATCCGTACCAGCGGCCTCGGTTTGCTGGCCTTTGTCGACGGGTAGTTAAAGGAGTAGCAGGGATGGCGCACCACATTTTGATCATTGGCGGCGGTATTGGCGGAACCATGACCGCCAACCACCTGGTCACCAAGCTGTATCCGGAGTTGCTCAGCGGCAAGGTCCGCATCACCATGCTCTCCAACTCCCCCTGGCATTACTACAAGCCGGCCTTCATGTATGTGGCTTTCAATGCCTTCTTTCGCGATGAGCTCAGGCGCAAGCAGCGTGACCTGCTGCGCCCCGAGATCGATTTCCAGGTGGAGGAAGTCGAGCGCTTTGACTTCGCGCTGGAGTGCGTGCATTGCAAGAGCGGCAAGCGCTTCAACTACGACCATCTGATCATCTCCACGGGCTGCGTGCCTTCGCCGGAGCGCATCGAAGGCCTGGCAGAGGGCGGCGATCACTTCTATCAGCATGCGCCGGCGCGGCAATTGGCTGACAAGCTCGCGCGCATGGAGAAGGGCCGGATCTTCATTACCGTCACCTTTCCCAAGACACCCAACGTGCCCCACCAGTGCGGCATCGCACCAATAGAGACCACCTTGATGCTTGACGACATGCTGCGCCGGCGGGGTGTGCGCGACAAGGTGGAGATCGTCTACACCTATCCCACGGTGTCGCAGCTGCTGCGCAACTGCCTGTTCCTGCAAAAGGACACCTGCGAAATCCTGCCCACGGTGTTCGAGCAGCGCGGCATACGCTTTCAGCGCGGCTTCACGCTGTCCCATGTCGACCCCGATTCCAAGGTCGCCTATTCGCAGGAAGGGCAGTCGGAAAACTTCGACATCCTGATGGCCACGCCGCCGATACGCGCCGTGCAGGCGGTGCGCGACAGCGGCATTTCAAAGGCCCAGGATGGCGAGGGCTGGCTGCCCACCGACCACGAGACCATGCAGGTGCTGGGCATGAAGAATGTCTACGTGCTGGGAGACACCGTCGATCTGCCGGTCAGCAAGGCCGGAGGTGCCTGCCACAACCAGTCGCCGGTGGTGGTCAACAACATCGCTTCGCAGATCCGCTTTGGCCGCACCTGCGATGCCTATGACGGCCGCGTGGTGGCGATTGCCCAGATGGGGCTCGATGAGGGCATGCCGCTTTGGTACGACTACCAGCAGGACGTCAAACCCACGCCGCCCAACAAGATCGCAGGAATGATGCGCAAGGGCTTCAACCGCGGCATGTACTGGGCCGTTGCCCGGGCCCTGGTCTAGGCCGCATCGTTGGTCACTTTTCAAGGAGATTGAAGATGAATAGCGCTACCGACATTCCCCTGACCCAGGCTGCGCCAGCGGCTGGCGTGGCAAGCGGGCTGCTGCAAAACGATGCCGCGCTGCAAGGCCTGGCGGAATTGATGAGCAAGCTCGAGCCCTTGCTGGCGGGGCGACGTCTGAACAAGGTGGTCGACCTGCTGTCCACGGCGGCCGACGTGGTCGACATGAGCGATGCCTATATGGTGGAAAAACTCTCCAAGGCGTTCGAGGAAAGCGTGGGCGCGGCCTGGTCGGCCGGCAATGCGGCCCGGATGGCGACGGCGCGGCTGGAAAAAATGGAGGAAACACCGAGCTTGTTTGGCCTGATGCGCATGGCCAGCGAGCCCGAGGTAAGGCGCGGGCTGACTTTTCTGCTGTGCCTTGCCGGGGCCCTGGGGCGGCAACATGCCTACGACCCGATAGATTACTCGGCCGACTGAGGCTGCGGGGCCCGCCTGCATGAATCAGCAGGGCGAAGCGGCGTGTCGTCGCCGTGGGCCTTCAGCAGGCAAGCTCCGGTGCAATCCTGCTAACTCAACGGGCCTCACGCGTCGCACGCCGGCGCCCTTGCCGGATCGCCCCCGGGGGCTGGCCGTTGATCAAGTGCGCGGCAAACCCTACCGTTAAGGGCGGGGTCAAGAGCGCGGACGGCAAAGCCGTCCTGGAGCTGGGGTTTCCCATGGAGTCATTCACATGAGCTGGATAAAATCCCAGTATGCAGCGCCTGCAGGCCTTCAAATTCCAACTGATGCCCAACGGGGCGCAGCAGCGTGACATGCGCCGCTTTGCCGGATCTTGCCGATTTGTCTACAACAAGGCTTTGGCACTGCAACAGTCCCACCACGAAGCCGGCGGGAAGTTCATTGGCTATGTCGCCATGGCCAAGCGCCTGACCGACTGGCGCCGTAGCAGCGAAACACCCTGGCTCAAGAAGGCTCCGTGCCACCCCTTGCAGCACGCCCTCAAGGACCTGGACCGGGCCTACCAGAACTTCTTTGCCAAGCGCGCAGATTTTCCGCGTTTCAAGCGCAAAGGGCGTGGCGAGAGCTTGCGTTACCCCGACCCCAAGCAATTCGAGATCGACCAGGCCAACAGCCGCATCAAATTACCCAAGCTCGGCTGGATGCGCTATCGCAAGAGCCGAGACATCGCTGGCGTGGCCAGGAACATCACTCTCAGCGAATCCGGGGGCAAGTGGTACGCCAGCATTCAGACCGAGCAGGAGATGCCCCAGCCGGTGCCCACTGCCACCACGGCCATCGGCATCGATGTCGGCATTGCGCGCTTTGCCACCCTGAGCAACGGCAGATGCATTGCGCCGCTCAGCAGCTTCAAGAAGCACCAGCGGCGCCTTGCGCGTTACCAGCGGCGCATGGCCCGCAAAGTCAAATTCAGCAACAACTGGAAAAAGGCAAAGGCCAAGGTCCAAAAGATTCACACGGCCATTGCCAACGCCCGCAAAGACTTCCTGCACAAGACCTCGACGACGATCTGCCAAAACCACGCGCTCGTCTGCATTGAAGATTTACAGGTCAGGAACATGTCCCGGTCAGCAAAGGGCAGCCGCGAACAGCCCGGCAAGCGGGTCCGGCAAAAGGCCGGCCTGAACCGCTGCATTCTCGATCAGGGCTGGGCCGAGTTCAGGCGGCAGTTGGCGTACAAGATGGACTGGAGCGGTGGCTTGCTGTTGGCAGTGCCCGCGCACCACACCAGCCAGACCTGCCCCAGCTGCGGCCACGTGGCAGCGGAAAACCGGCGCACACAGCAGCAATTCCAGTGCGTCGCCTGCGGCCACAGAGCCCATGCCGATGTGGTGGGTGCCATCAATATTCTAGAGCGTGGACACCGCTTGTTAGTCTGTGGAGAGGAGGGCTCTGGCCGCAGTCGCAAGACAGCGGCGCAACCCGCCTCAATGAAGCAGGAACCCGCCGAAGCGACTATGCAAGAGGCAGCTCATGCATAGCGCAGCAGGAATCCCCCTCCTTCCCGCACAAGCGGTGGCCGAAGGCCAAGGTGGGGGAGGATGTCAAGCGTTTGAAAGCACGACTGAAGGCCGCCTGAGACGAGTAGCCGAGCCGGTCTGCCACGGTGTCTATGGAAATGCTTTCCTGGGCCAGCCACTGACCCGCCAGGCGCATCCGCAACTCCGTTGCGTAGCGCAAGGGGGGTGTGCCTATGGTTAGCTCGAAACGTTGCGCGAAGACCGATCGCGAGACATGGCACTCGGCCGCCAGTTGCGCCACCGTCCAATTGCGGCCGGGCTGCCGATGCAGGGCCAAAATGGCGCGGGCCAGCCGCGGATCGCGCAGCGCGGCCACCAGGCCTGAGGCATTGTCGCAGCCGCATTCGACCCAGCCGCGCACGATCATGGCCGCCACCACCTCGGCAAGGCGCGCCAGGATGCCGGCGAATCCGACCCGGCCGGAGCAGATTTCGCTTTTCATCGCGGCCAATATGGGCAGCAGCCCGGGATAGCGCACGCTGGCGGCATCGACCAGCATCATGCCTGGCATCAGCCGGCCCAGGCCCTGCATGCCGCCCAGGTCGAACTCCATGCATCCGTGGAACAGGATGGCGCTGGGTACGACGCTGGTGCTCGGACAGGCATCCACGGCGCTGACCGTGTCGCCCAGCGGGGCCGCCTTTGAATCAGGGCGAAGCTCGCCCCCAACCAATGGCAAGGCCGAACGCTTCATCCAGACATGTCTGCGTGAATGGGCCTGCGGGCGCATCTGGCACACAGCCAGCACCGCACCGCATGGTTGCCCGCATCCCTGGACTATTGCAACGCCCCAAGGCGGCAAAGCCTCCAGCATCCCGGCGGGAACAAGCTATTGCAAATCAACAACCAGGGCCTGCAAGCACCATGCCCTCTCCATTCCGCTGGCGACAGCATGGTTGAAGCTTGGTTTCAGCGGCGATTCTTGACCACCTTCAGAAATGACTCCGTGAAGGCCTTCGACAGCAGGCCGGCTGGGCTGTTCAGTGGGTAGACGACATAGCTTGGGAAGACGATTTCAGGTGCGAATGGTCTTTCGGTGATGCCCAGATACCCAAAACTGGCCGTGACCAGCGGGTTGGCGATGCTGATGCCCATTCCGGCTGCAACCATGTGGCAGATGGCCGCCGCGAAATGTGACTCATAGACGAGCTTGCGACCATCGCCGGCCAGTGCAAACACCGCATCGATTTTCTTTCGCATCAAGTCCTGCGGCGACAGGGACAGGAACGGTTCATCCGTGAAGTCTTCCGGTGTCAGGGGCTTGCCGCTTTGCGCCAGTCGGTGATGGCTAGGCAGTATGCACACCGCGCGCGATTCCTTGGCGACCTTGTAGCCTATGCCGGGGTTGCTGACCACATCGGAAGCAATTCCAAGATCGCAAAAGCCGGCGGCAACGGCCTGGCAAACCGTTGTGGAGTCGGCCACCTGCATTGAAATGCTGACGTCTGGAAAGCGCACGGAAAAGTTGCGCATGGCTTCCGGCACCAGCTCCAGCGCCAGCGACGGTACGGCGCTCAGGCGCAGATGGCCCGCGCCGCGCCGGCCCAACGTTGCCGCGGACTGCTCCAGGCCACGCAGTCCGGTGAATGCCTGCTCGACATCCCGAAAAAAGAGCTCACCTTCGCGCGTAGGTGCCAGCTTTCCTCCGATGCGCTCGAAGAGCTTGAGCCCGATGCGCGTCTCCAGTTGCGCCATCACGCGGCTCACATTGGGCTGGGTGGTGTGCAGATCGCGCGCGGCCTGCGTCATCGAGCCGGACAGCATCACCGCCCTGAAAGTCTCTATCTGACGAAAATTCAGCATGCTCGCTCCATATCATTTTTGCATGGGGAATGGTTATAAAACAATTGGTCACCGGAATGTCATCGTCCTAAGATTTGACCCATGCATGAGTACGGGACCGCCTGTCCCGTGATGCAGCCAAATCAGATAGGAATGCATATGGGACTCAGGGTTGGAGTTGATATTGGCGGCTCGTTTGCCGACTTTGCCGTGTTGGATGAGGACAGCGGCACGATCCGCACCATGAAGGTCTTTTCTCGGCCCGACGCACCGGGCAGCGAGGTTCTGGCCGGCATTGCTCAGTTGCAAGAACGCCATGGCATCGCAGCCGCTGACATCAGCTATTTCACCCATGGCACGACGGTCGGTGTCAACGCTGTCGTGCAGCGTCGAGGGCTCAAGCTCGCATTGATTACCACACGCCATTTCGAGGATGTGCTGGACATCGCCCGCCTGAAGATTCCCGACATGTACCACCTGATGTCACGCCGGCCCGAGCCGCTGATCTCGCGTGACCGGGTGTTTGGCGTGCTCGAACGCATGGGCGCGGACGGGCGCAGCGTGCAGCCGGTGGATGCTTCCACCGTGATTGAAGCCGCACGCAAGCTGCGTGACGCCGGCTGTGAAGGGGTGGTTGTGTCGTTGCTGCACAGCTACCGCAACCCGGCGCACGAGCATGAGGTCAAGCGGCTCATTGAAGCCGAGCTGCCGGGCATGTTTGTCTGCTGTTCGCATGATGTCTGGCCCATCATCCGGGAATACGAACGCACGCTCACCGCGGTCATTGGTGGTTATGTGCAGCCAAGGGTGTCGCATTATCTGACCAGCCTGCAGACCGCGTTGCGCGACAGCGGTGTACCGGTCGATCTCAAGGTCACCAAGTCCAACGGCGGCGTGATGAGCGCCGAACATGGCAAGTCCAACTGCGTGCAGATGATTCTGTCGGGCACGGCATCGGGCGTGATTGGCGCGGCGTATGTGGCGCAGATGTGCGGCCTGCAGAACTGCATGAGCCTGGATATCGGCGGCACCACCGCCGACATTGCACTGATCGTCGATGGCAAACCGCAGTTCGCCACGGGCGAGTACATCGGCGACTTCCAGATCCATATTCCTTCGGTATCGGTGTCGTCCGTGGGCGAGGGCGGCGGCTCGATTGCCTGGGTGGATGATCTGGGGGTGCTCAAGGTAGGCCCCGACAGCGCAGGTTCCACGCCCGGTCCAGCTTGCTACGGACGCGGGGGCACGCGGCCCACCATCACCGACGCCTATGCCGTGCTGGGCGTCATTGGTGGCCAGGATCTGGGCTACAACGCAGTGCAGGTGGACACCCAGGCCGCGCGGCGCGCCATCGCTGCGCTGGCCGAACGCCTGGGCCTGGAAATCGAGCGCACCGCCGAAGCCATTGTCGATGTGGCGGTGTCCAGCATGTATGCCGGCGTCAGCCGCGTGATCTCGCGTTTCGGCATCGATCCGCGCGAGTTCAGCCTGATGCCGTTTGGTGGCGCGGGGCCGATGATGGCTTGCTATCTCGCCAAGGCGCTCAATGTGCAGCGGCTGCTGGTGCCGACCACGCCAGGCGTGCTCAGCGCACTGGGCGGGCTTGTGGCGGATATCAAGAACGATTTCGTCAGCACCGTCTACAGCGCGCTGAACGAGACCACCATTTCAGGGCTGTCCAGTGTGGTGGGCGACCTGGAGCAAAAGGCCCGGGCCTGGCTGCGTGCCGAGACCAGCGATGACGGCGATCGGGAGGCGGATATCGCGCTGTCGGCCGAGATGCGCTATCACGGCCAGTCCTTCGAGATCGACACGCCGCTGCAGCCGCGCTGGTTGGTCGAGCGCGATCTGGCTGCCATTCGATCGGCCTTTCACGCCGAACACGAACGCATCTACGGCCACGCCGATGCTGCGGGCGCGGTGCAGATCGTGGCCGTACGCCTGGTCATTGCCGCACGCACGCCCAAACCAGAGCTGCGCCGAATCGCGTCCAGCAGCGAAAGCCCGCAGGCCCTGCTGATCAAACCCGTCTGGATGGAAGGGCGCATGCGCGATGTGCCGGTTTACCAGCGCAGCGACCTGCTGGCTGGACAGCGCTTTGAAGGCCCGGCCATCGTTGCCCAGGACGACACCACCACCTGCGTTCTGCCCGGCTTTGTCGCCGTCGTGGACGCTTTCGGCAACCTCGAACTCACCGCCGCAGCGCAGTAAAGGCGTCACGCACCATGATTTCCCACCAAGCCAACCTGCAGATCTTCGCCAACTATTGCGTTGCCGCCGCCGAGAGCATGGCGCACACCCTGATGCGCACGGCGCATTCGGCCTTCGTGAAGGAAACCGAGGACTTCTCCTGCACCATCATGACGCCGCAGGGCCTGACCTTCGCCTCGCCGAAAACACTGGGCGCCACCTGGTATCCGGGGCTGGATTTCAGCGGCGTCATCGAGCTGATCGACCACTACGAGCCCGGCGACATAGGCATGACCAACGACGCCTACAGCGGCTATGTGGCAACGCATACGCCCGACGTGATGATGTGGAAGCCCGTGTTCCATGCGGGCGAGATCATCTGTTTTGTCGGTGGCCATCTGCACAACACCGACATGGGCGGTGCGGTGCCGGCCTCGCTGTCGCGCACGCTGACCGAAATCCACCAGGAGGGGATTCGCTTTCCGCCGTCGAAGATCGTGCGCGGCGGCGTGCTCGATGAATCGCTGATGCGTCTGATGGATATCAACGTGCGTTCGCCCGAGCAGAATCGGGGCGACATGCAGGCCCAGATCGCGATGCTGATGACCGGTGAGCGCCGCATTCTGGAGATCGTGCAGCGTTTTGGCCGGCAGGGCTTTCTGGACGGCATGCGTTCCATGCTGGATTATTCCGAGCAGCAGGCGCGGGCCATCGTGCGCGCCATGCCCGACGGTGACTATCGTTTCAGCGAATACGCCGACGAGGACTCGCTGCATGGCAAGCCGCTGCGCGTGGCCATCGAGCTGCGCATCCGCGGCGACTCGCTGGAGTTTGACTTCAGCGGCAGCGACCCGCAGCTCAATTCCTCGCTGAACATGCCTACCGGCGGCAAGGAGCGCCACGTTCTGGCGCTGGTCGGGCTCAACTATGTGCTGTATTCGCTGAACCCGGACATCCTGCTCAATGCCGGCATGCTGCGGGTGGCGCGCTGCATCCTGCCCGAGGGCTCGGTGGTCAATCCGCTGCCGCCCGCGGCGGTGGGCATGCGCAGCCTGACCTGCAAAGTAGTGCAGTACGCGACCCTGGGTCTTTTCTCGCAGGTGGTGCCGGACCGGCTTCCGGCCTCGCCGGCAGGCGGCATGTCGATCGTGAACGTGCGCACCACCGACCGCCACGGCAAGAGCGTCATCGCCGCCATCGGCCCGGTGGGCGGCGGTGCCGGCGGTGATCCATCGTGCGACGGCGTCGACGCCTCTGGCGCCATCGTGGCTTTCCTGCGCAACACGCCCGTCGAGATCAACGAAGTCGAAGTGCCGATCCGCATCACGCGCTACGGCATGGTGCCCGACAGCGCAGGCCCGGGTCGCCAGCGCGGCGGCCTCGGCACCTCGATGGAGTTTCAGGTGTTCACTCCCAATACGGTGGTCACTGCGCGCAACCGTGACCGCTCGCGCTTTGCGTCCTGGGGCGTGCTCGGCGGCAAGGCCGGCAGCGTCTCGCGCTTCACCCGTAATCCCGGACTCGAGGGCGAAGAGGACTTGGGTGTGAACGATCTGATCATGTGCCAGCCCGGAGACGTCATTCGCCTGGACGGCTGCGGCGGTGGTGCCTACGGCTCGCCTTATGAGCGAGCGTCCGAACTGGTGGCGCGCGATGTCAGATGTGGTTACGTGTCCGTGGACAATGCACGCGGCCAATATGGCGTGGTGATGACCGAAGGCGCGGTGGACCCGGCGGCCACGGCAGCGCTGCGCGCGCGCCTGATGGCCGACGAGCCAGCCGGCGGGCATTTCGACTATGGCCCAGGCCGGCAGGCGTTTGAAGATCTGTGGACCGGCGAGCGCTACGACGCGCTGCACGCCAAGCTGTCTTCGATGGCGCCTATCTGGCGGCATTTCGTCAAGCTCAAGGTCTTCGAGGCCATGGACGCGGCTGTGGCGCAGGGGCACGAGCGCGCGGGTGCTGCACTGGTCGATGTGCTGTTTGACAGCGTGCTCGAGCGCTATCCGCAACTGCGCAATGCACTTACCGAGCAGGGTGCAGCATGAGACACAGTTGCCTGCGCGTAGAGACCTCGGGAGGTCGTCCTCCAGCGGAGGTCGATGTGGCCATTGTCGGCGGGGGTGCGGCGGGGATTGCGACCGCCTACGCCCTGTCCAAGCGTGGCGTATCGGTGGCCCTGTTTGAAAAAGGCTGGGTCGCGGCCGAGCAAAGCAGCCGCAACTGGGGCTGGTGCCGCACCCTGGGTCGCGATGCACGCGAGTTGCCCATGGCGCAGCTCAGCGTGGACCTGTGGCGCCAGGTGCAGGCGGATACCGGCGTGGACGTGGGTTTTCAGCAATCCGGCGTGGTCTTCGTGACCGATCAGGCCAATGAGATGCAGACCTGGGAACGCTGGCTGGCCAGCATCGCCCATCTCGGCCCGAACGCACGTCTGCTGTCTGCTCAGGAAGCCAACGCCAGTCATGCCTGGCAGGGCACACCGTGGATTGGCGGTATCCGGGCCGACACGGATGGCTACGCCGAACCTTCGCGGGCCATTCCTGGATTGGCCAGGTATCTGGTGGGGCAGGGTGTGCACATCTTTCAGCAATGCGCAGTCGACGAACTGCTGCTTGAAGGCGATGCTGTGCGGGGCGTGCGCACCGAGCTGGGCGAGGTGAGGGCGCGTCACGTGGTGCTGGCCGGCGGCGCATGGTCCTCATTGTTTTGTCGCAGGCACGGCCTTGATCTGCCGATTCTGCGCGTGCATTCCTCCGCATCGGCGAGCCAGGCTTTCGACATTGGCGGCGCGCAGCCGGTCAGGGCGCCGCACTTTTCGCTGCGGCCACGCCACGACGGCCAGGTGGTACTGGCCAAGAGCGGCCGGGGCACGATGCACATCGTGCCGGACATGCTGCGCTACGGCAGCAAGTTCCTCGAGCTCTACCGCGCGCGCAAGGCCAATGTGAATGTCTCCTTCGGGCGCGAATTCTTTGCCCAGGCCTGGATGGAGTTCCGCTACTGCCAACTTGGAAAGGCGCCCTTCGCTCGCCATCGCGTGCTTGATCCGCAGCCCGACATGGCGCTGGTGGAGTCGGCATACCGCGATGCGGGCAAGGTGATGGCGGGCATTTCCCCGCGCCTGCTGGACAAGGCCTGGAGCGGGGTGATCGACAACACGCCGGACGGCGTTCCCATCGTGTCCGCCGTGGCCCGCATGCCCGGCCTCTATCTGTGCACCGGTTTCAGCGGGCATGGCTTCAGTTCATCCATGGGCGCGGGCCTGAGCCTTGCGCAGTTGATTGTGGACGGCAGGCCCCAACTGGACCTGACGCCCTTCTCGTACAACCGCCTCGTGGACAAAGGCGGCCTCAAGCCAAGCATCCTTTATTAGAGATGCAAGACAGGTAACGGCATCGGCCGATTCGGACCCACCCCTCTTTTTTCTGGGAGCCATTCCATGCAATTCACCCGTAGAGCCCTTTTGAATGCCAGCCTGGGGCTGCCGCTGGCCGCCGCCGGCCTGACCTCGGTCAAGACCCAAGCCCAGGCCCAGGCCGCGCGCTACCCCCATCGACCGGTGCGAATGATCGTGCCGTTCGCGGCAGGAAGCAGCACCGACATCGCGGCGCGCAGCTGGGGCGAGATCATGGCGCGGCAGATTCCCGGCGCGTCCTTTGTGGTGGAAAACCGCGCCGGCGCAGGTGGGAACATTGGCGCCACAGCGGTTGCCCGCGCCCCGGCCGACGGCTACACGCTGCTCTACAGCACGGCGACGACCTACGCGATCGCACCGTTCATCTATTCGGACCTGCAATACCAGCCGGTGCGTGATTTCGTGCCGGTGGCCGTGACCACCAGCGTACCTACTTTCCTGGTCTGCAGCGCGCAAAGCGACATCCGCAGCTTTGCGGATCTGGCTGCCAAGGTGAAGGCGAATCCCGAAGCCTTCAACTATGGCTCCAATGGGGTCGGTACCCATAGCAATATCACCAGCAAGTTGATCTGCAACCGCATGGGCGTTCCGGATCTGCTGCATGTGCCGTTCAAGAACGGCTCGCAGGGCGTGATGACCGAGATCATTGCGGGACGCCTGAGCTTCGCGGTGGACGCATGGTCCGTGGTGGGGCCGCTTGTGCGTTCAGGAAAATTGCGTGCGCTGGCAACGATAGGCAAGAGCCGGCTGGCCGTGGCGCCGGAGATTCCCACCCTGGCTGAGTTGTTGAAGCAGGATTTCGACACCCTCACCTGGAGCGGCCTGTGGGTGCCCGCTGGAACCTCGCCCGAGATCGTCGCCCAGCTGCATGAGGCCGTCAGTGCGGGTCGCCGCAATGCGCCGCAGCTGGCCAAACAGTACGAGGACCAGGGCACGCCGCTGATGCCAGACATGTCCTTGCCCCAGGTCAACGCTTTCATGAAGCAGGAGATCGAGCGCTGGAGGCTTCTCGTCAAGGAAGCCCAGATCTCCGTCTAACTTTGTTCCTCGAGGTCGGTGCCAGCGGTGCCGTCCTTGTTCACCTCCCATTTCGCATGACCACTCTTCAATTGGAACGCGCAGACCTGCTGTGCCAAGACAACTTCATCGACGGCCAATGGACGGCCGCCATTTCGGGTGCCCGCTTCGATGTCCGCGACCCGGCCGACCAGTCGCTGGTCGCGGCGGTGCCCGATAGTGCCGAGGATGACGCGTTGACCGCCGTGGCTGCTGCCAGCCGGGCATATGCCGATTGGCGTTGGACCAGCGCCCGTGAGCGCGCCGACCTGCTCAAGCGCTGGCATGCGCTGATCCTGGCGCACGAGACCGATCTGGGCCGCCTGATCTCACGCGAGCAGGGCAAGCCGCTGGCCGAGGCCATAGGCGAAGTGCGCTATGCGGCCAGCTACGTCGAGTGGTTCGCCGAGGCGGCGGCGCATGTGACCGGGGATTTGATTGCCGCGCCGGACCGCAAGCGGCGCATGCTTGCGCAGAAAGAACCGGTGGGCGTGGTGGCGGTGGTGACGCCCTGGAACTTCCCGGCCGCGATGATCGCGCGCAAGATTGCACCGGCGCTGGCAGCGGGCTGCACCGTGGTGGGCAAGCCGGCGGAAGATACGCCGTTGACGGCCCTGGCACTGGCGCGCCTGGCCGAACAGGCAGGGTTGCCGGCCGGCGTGCTCAATCTTGTGTGCGCATCCCGCGCCCGCACGCCTGCGGTTGTCGACGCCTGGCTTGACGATGCACGGGTACGAAAGATCAGCTTCACCGGCTCCACCGCAGTGGGCAAGCACCTTGCCGCGCGCGCCGCGCCCACGCTCAAGAAGCTGTCGCTGGAGTTGGGCGGCAATGCGCCGTTCATCGTTTTTGACGATGCCGACCTGGATGCGGCGGTCGACGGCCTGGTCGCCGCCAAATTCCGCAACGCGGGCCAGACCTGCATCAGCCCCAACCGGGTGCTGGTGCAGCAAGGCGTCTACGCGGAATTTGCCGACCGTCTGAGCCGCCGTGTGGCCGCGCTCAAGGTCGGCCCCGCGCATGAAGACGGCGTGCAGATCGGCCCGCTGATCAATGCACGCGCCGCCGACAAGGTCGAGCGGCACATTGCCGACGCACTGGCGCAGGGCGCGCGGCTGCTGACCGGCGGCGCGCGCGGCCCGGGAAACTTTGTGCATCCGGCAGTGCTGATCGATGTCGCGCAACCCATGCTGGTGTGCAACGAGGAGACCTTTGGCCCGGTTCTTTCGCTTGCCCCGTTTGCAACCGAAGACGAAGCGCTGGAGCAAGCCAATGCCACGCCTTTTGGTCTGGCCGGATATTTCTACACGCAGGATGCCGCGCGCATATGGCGCTTTGGCGATCGGCTGGAGTGCGGCGTGCTGGGCGTCAACGAAGGCTTGATATCGGCGGCGGCCGCGCCTTTTGGCGGCGTCAAGGAATCGGGCTATGGCCGCGAAGGGTCCATTCACGGCCTGGATGACTATCTGCAACTCAAGTATGTCTGCCAGGGCGGCCTGGCCTGAAAGGAGTGTCGATCATGACAATTCAAGTACTGCGCCAGAGCGAGCGCATGGCGCTGTCCGAGGCCGGCTACCCCTGTGCACCCATAGGCCAGGCGCCGCGTCTGCGCGGCACGGAATTTGCGATGCCTGAAGGCTCGGCCGAAGCAGGCCTGTGGGAATGCGAGCCGGGGAGTTTTCGCCGGCAGGTGGCCCGCGCCGAGGTGATGCACCTTTTGCAAGGCAACTGCATTTTTACCCCTGACGGCGCACAACCGATTGAGCTTGGCGCCGGCGACAGTCTGTTTTTTCCCGCAAATACCGAAGGTACCTGGCTCATCACAGCAACCGTGCGCAAGTTGTACGTCATCGTCTGACGAACGCCCTGCTTGAGTTCTCGCCCAATCAAAAGGAATTGTCCATGTTCAGTCGTCTCCCTCGCGCCCTGATTCGGTGCCTTGCTGCGGTTTCTCTGGGTCTGTCCTTTTCTGCCCAGGCCGACACCTATCCTTCGCGTCAGATCGAGTTTGTCGTGCCCTATGGGGCAGGTGGCTCCACGGATGCCTATGCGCGCTTGGTGGCACCCAAGCTTTCGGCTGTGCTCAAGGTGCCGGTGGTGGTCGTGAACCGCCCAGGAGCTGCGGGTGCGATTGGTGGCGGCTATGCATTTGCCACGTCCGACGGCTACCGCATTCTGGCGGGCGGGAGCTCGAACCTGGGCGCGGCCCTGGCCGCGGGGCCCAAGCCGGCCTACACCATCGACGATGTCGCGGGCGTGGCACAGGTGCTGGTCAATCCAATCACGCTGATTTCCAAAAAGGGACGCTTTGCCAGCTTCGACGCCTTCCTCAAGCAGGCGCGTGACAAGCCCCAGACGCTGACCATAGGCACCTGGGGGTTGCGCACCCTGGGCCATTTCTATCTGGAACAGTTCTCGCAGACTCTCAACATCGAGCTGCGCCACATCCCCTATGACAGCGGTGCCAAGGCCATGCTGGCGGCGATGAGCGGCGAGATCGACGCCGCCTTCGTCACCGCGGCGACGGCCAAAACCAGCATCCTGGCGGGAAATCTGACGGGCATTCTGGTCAGTACCGAGCAGAAGCTGCCCGACCTGCCGGCGGTCGAGTCCATCAAGGTGCTGGGCTTTCCCGGCGCCGTGGCCTATGCCACCGAAGGCGTTTCCACCAACGCCAAGGTGCCGGCAGATCGCATCGCTGTGCTGCGCAAGGCCTTCGACCAGGTGCTGAACGACCCGCAGGTCATGGCCTCGATCCGCGCCGGCGGCTCCGAGCCGGCCTACCTGCCTGGGGTCCAGTACGACCAGCGCCTGCGCAGCGAACTGGCCCAACTGCGCCAGGTTGCCAGCAAAGTGAAGATGGACGACTGAGCACGGAGCATTGCAATGACATTTGTCTACAAGGCAGACCCCGTGCGCGGCGCACGCTGGGCCGAGCTGTTTGCCGCCCGCGCGCCTGAAATCGACTTCCGGCTATGGCCCGATATCGGCGACCCTGCGCAAGTGCGGTACCTGGCCTGCTGGGTGCCCCCCAGCGATATCCGGCAACGCTTTCCGAATCTGGAAGCATTGTTTTCTGTGGGCGCCGGGGTCGACCAGATCGACTTTTCCCAGGTACCTGCGCAAGTACCCATCGTGCGCATGATCGAGCCCGGCATCAGCGAGCACATGGTCGAGTACCTGTGCCACTCGGTGCTCAGCATCCATCGGGGCTTTGGCGAGTACCAGGAACTGCAGCGTCGACAGATCTGGCAGCCCATGCCCAACCGAAGGGCCGCCGAAGTGCGCGTGGGCGTGCTGGGCCTGGGCACGCTGGGTCAGGCGGTGCTGGAGCGTCTGCATCTGTTTGGCTACGACTGCGCAGGGTGGAGCCGGTCCGAACGGCACATCGATGGCGTCGACTGTCTGCATGGCGAGCAAGGCCTGCAGACATTGCTGAGCCGCACCGATGTTCTCGTGTGCCTGCTGCCCCTGACCGCCGAAACCTGCGGGCTGCTGAACCTTGAGCGCTTGAGCAGCCTGCCGCGCGGCGCATCGCTCATCCAGACCGGACGCGGAGCCCATCTGGACCAGGACGCGCTGCTGCGCCTGCTGGACCAAGGGCATCTTGCCTGGGCGCATCTGGACGTCACCGATCCGGAGCCCCTGCCTGCCGGGCATTGGCTGTGGCAGCACCCGCGCGTGCGCATCACGCCGCATATCGCCAGCAGCACCCATCCTGATTCCGCAGTAGATGTCGTTCTGGAAAACCTGCGTCGTCTGCGGGATGGCCAGCCGCTGATCGGTGTCGTCGATCGCCTGCGGGGCTATTGATGTTGGATCGCCACGTCTGAACCATTGATGACCAGTCGCGAGTCGGGTTCGTGCAGATAACACGCACAAGACCACGGCTTGCAGCAGGTGTTCCCGCGGAGGACATCGGGCCGGCTTCAGCGAGCGCCCTGACCTGGGCAGGTGAGCGTGCGGCTCGCCACCTGGCACGGCAGCTATCGCTGCCGACAACCCAAACGCGCGCCCATTAGCGCGCCCATTAGCGCGCCCATTAGCGCGCCCATTAACTCCTGCGCCGCAGGACGGCTACCGTATGGGACAGCGCTATGGCCGGCAGCGCAAGCAGTGCGACGATAAGCGAACCAAAGAAAAGCATCGGGGTTATCCCACTTGCCCAGACCAGCAGCGGCCATTGCGCCGCCACGAACAAGCCGCCCGCTAACCCAGCGCGCCTGCCATGGATAAGGCCCATGAGCGACGCTAGTACCAGTGATAGCGGATAGGACATTTGCCAAAAATGGGCCGTGTCCCATGGCTCGATGACGCCCTCCCAGACTTGCCCGACCATGCACCAATAAAAAATACCTGCAGCGAAAGCCAGCGCAGGGCGGATGAGCTTATTCACCTGCGTGTCCTCCCGGTCCCCGGGTACCCGCCTGCTACCCATGCGCGTGCGAAATTAGGCGGTCCGATGGACTTTCCCTCTTGCCGCATCGATTGTCGGGAAAACATCCCATACGTAACGACGTCTTTGCTGGGAGACTCGCCAGCGGTGGACGACGAAATCTGCTGCTGATTCATAACAAGCTTCTTGGTTGGGAGATCGCAGGCATTGCTGCTGCATGTAGCGTGACTTATACAGCAATCGATCCTGCTGCCTCGGCTTCGTGGCGCGGTTCGTCGTAAGTCGACTGCGCCAAGCGCATGGCATTGAACTCGGACTCATCGTTCGAGAAGGCGCGCCCGGCTTGATCGTCAACGCAGGAACTCAGCCCCCTACGCGCCGGAGCGAACCACCAACTGCAAAAACGATTTGGCGAGGTGGAAGCTGCTATGCCTGGTCAAGTGCCTCTGCTACTCAAATCCGTTGGGGGGGCGTCGGAGCAAGACCTCCAATTTTGTTGGGGCCACCTCAGGTGGCTCGCGAATGCCGGGTACAGGTTGCGGCAGCGGCACTCGGCCTGGCGGTCACACCACCCGATGCTGGCCCCTGCGCACATGGTTGCTGGTCACACCCAATAGGCCCACCTTATGGCACTGGCTGCCATAGTAACCACGCTGTGGAGCGATCAGACTGGCGCGACGCCGATCCGGCGCGCCATTACTACCCATCACCATGCACAGGATCCTGAACAACAAGGTTGCGATCGTCACGGGTGCCGGCCGCGGCCTCGGCCGTGCCCACGCCCTGGAACTAGCCAAACATGGCGCCCGCGTCGTCGTGAACGACATCGGGGGGGCAGGCCCGGATTCACCGGCCCGTGCCCTGGTGGCCGAAATCGTGCACTCCGGCGGCACTGCGATCAGCAGCGATGCCGATGTCACCCAGCCCGCACAGGTCGAGGCAATGGTCGCAGCCACTGAGGCGCAATGGGGGAAAGTGGACATCCTCATCAACAACGCTGGCATCCTGCGCGACAAGAGCTTTGCGAAGATGCCTCTGGACGATTTCCGCCTCGTGCTCGAAGTCCACCTGATGGGAGCCGTCCACTGCACCCAAGCGGTCTGGGCGGGAATGCGCGAGCGCCGCCATGGCCGGATCGTCTTCACCACATCGTCGTCCGGACTCTATGGCAACTTCGGTCAGGCCAACTACGGCGCCGCCAAAATGGCCTTGGTGGGGCTGATGCAGACGCTTGCGATCGAGGGTGAGAAGTACGATATCCGCGTGAACTGTCTGGCACCCACTGCAGCCACAGGGCTGACAGAGGAAGTGCTGCCCGCCGAGACGCTGGCGGCGCTGGCGCCAGAAAAAGTCAGTCCTGGCCTGATCGCATTGGTGGCCGACGATGCGCCGACGCGGGCCATACTGCTTGCCGGGGCGGGAAGCTTCGGGTGCGCCCATGTGACGATGACAAAAGGCATCCACTTGCAGGACGACGGCCGGGCTGCCGAGCAGGTGAGGCGACGCTGGGAGGAAATCCGTTTCCGTGGGGGCGAGATCGTGCCGGGCTGGGGCGGCGAACAATACAAGCATGAACTGGCCAATGCCGGCATTCAGCCATAGCGCCGAATTCAGGGGCCGCTGGGAAGCGGATCGCCTTCTTCAAGTTCAGCGCTTCCGGCACCAAGACGCCACAGCCGAAGTGCCACATGCAGTTCCAAGGCCCGCGTGGCCTGGCCCCAGCTTCCCAGCAGTTCTTCGATCGTGGCCAGGCGCTGGCGAGCGGTGTTGACATGGATTCCCAGGCGCTTCGCCGCCAGTGTTGCGCTCTGGCTGGTGTCGAAATACGCCAGCAGCGTAGTTCGCAACTGCGTGCCGCGTTTCATGTCGTAGGCCGCGAGCGGCCCGATCGTGCTGTCCAGAAACGTGGCTAGGCTTGATCGGTCATGCGTTTCGAACAGCGTGGCGTACAAGGCCAGCTCGTTTTGGTCGACGAGCTGATCCTTTACGCCGATGCGGCGCAACACCGGCAGCGCGCGACGCAGCATCGCATGCAGTTCCGGCAGCTCCACCAACGCATGGGCAGGTCGCGACAGCACGCCCCGCCAGCGCCCTGCGAGCTGGTTTGCCATGAATTTCACCACCAGGGTGCGCACCGCTTCTATCTGCCGAGTCGCGCACAGCACGACGATGGCGTCGTCGACATCGTCGAAGACGACACTGGGCAACAGGTTCGCCGCACGCAGCCGGCGCACTGCATAGGCGGCCGCGGGATCCTCAGCTTCCAGGACCAGCAGCGACAGCGGCTGGTCGAGAGGCAGGCCGAAGCGCTCGGCCTGCTCGGACAGCAGGGGCAGCTCTTTTCGCCGAGGTGCGAGCAAGGAGCGCATAAGCACTGTCTGTTCGCGACTTTTCGACAGCTCCATGCGCTCGCGCGACAGCAGCACCACGCCGATCACGCTGGCGCAGCGTTCGAAGGTGTGCACCTCGGTTTCATCCAGTGCGCCGGCACGGAACAACAAGACGGAACCCAGCACATCGTCCCCGCCGATCACGGCATTGAGCCGACAGATTTCGCCATGCGATTCGTAGGCGACGACCGAGCGGCCGATCTTGCGGCTTTGCCGCAGCGCCTGCGCGAGTTCCGCCGTGTGTATGCCGTGAGGCGCATAGGCTTGGGCACCGGCACCGTGTGCCGCCAGGCCGCGCCCGATAAGCTGCGCCGCTTCGTCGACGACAAGAACATCTGCCTCGAACATCTCGGCTATCGTGTGGCAGATCGTCGACAGCGTCGCTCCCTTGGCCAACAGCGACGTCATGCGCTCGTGGGCCTCGGCAGCGGCCTGCATGCGGCGCGCGTGCTGCTCCAGGGCGATGCGCGCTGCCTGCGCGCTCTGAAGCGCTGCGGTTGCCTCTTCAAAGGCCCGGGCGTTCTTCATTGCCACTGCGGCATGCGTGGCAAGCGTGCTCAGGATCGTTATGTCGTGTGCGCTGTGCGTGCGGTGGTGGCGGTCGCCCACGAACAGCAGCCCGATCACCTCGTCCTCCCAAAGAAGGGGCACGCCCACGATGGCGTTGACGCCCTCGTCGCGGAAGGTGGTGTCCAGCAAGGCATGGTGGGTGAAGCGCGTGTCGTACAGGTAGTCCTGCGTAGTGAAGGGGCGGCGCGTTGCCTTCACCAATCCCACTATGCCGGTATCCCGGCCCGAAACGGTCTGACCCGGCCCGAGCTTGTGGGTGCCGTCCACCGCCAGGACTTCGAACAGGTCCAGCTCCCCGTCGTAGGCGGTGAGCCATGAGACGTGAGAGCCGAGCATGTTGCGGGCCCGACCCACGACTGCGCGCAGCAGTTCTTTCAGGTCCAGACGGGATGACAGGTCGCGGGCCGAGTCGATGACGGCAAGCATTCCACTTTCGCGTTGCTGGAACAGCTCGAGGCGGTTGCGCAGCGCCATGGTCATGCGCATGCGCTCGACCAGTGTTGCCTTGCCGACAGTACTGGCTGGCCATTGCTCTACCTGTGCCAATCGCGTGGTCAGCTCGTCGGCACTGGCACCCTGGTGCAGCAGGTCGATCAGCTCGGCGGACAGTTGCTCGATGTCTCGCGCCGATGCCCGATTCGGCCCCTCCCCGTCGTTCATTTCCATGGTGGATGAGGATATCAGAGTCGATGCCATGGCGGCCCGGCGGCAAGCCGGTATGTGCTTTTGAACAGGGTTTCCACCAAGTGCTGCGAGCACATCGAGTCAGCAGTGAAGGTGTGCGCTACCTACATTGGATGACGGGCTCATCTTCGCGAAAGTACAGGGCGTGGAGGCAGGCAGAACCCCGCCTCCAGCTGCGAAATCCAATCGAAGGAGACACCATGGACTTCATCCGCACCGCGCTAGGTGGCGCCGCCTTGTGCCTTTTCACCGGGGCATCGGCCGCCGCTCCCGTCAAGATTGCGCTGATCGAGACGCTGTCCGGTCCGCAAGCCTCTGCAGGTCTGCTGTATCGGACCGCCGTGCGCTATGCCGTCGAAGGCATGAACGCCGAAGGCGGATGGAACGGCGAGCCCGTTCAGCTGCTGGAATATGACAACCAGGGAGGCCCTACCGCCGCTGCCGACAAGCTCAAGGCAGCCGTGGCCGATGGCGTGCAGATCGTGGTCCAGGGTGCTTCGTCGGCGGTGGGCGGACAACTCACCGAGGACATTCGCAAACACAATATCCGCAACCCAGGCAGGGAGGTCGTTTTCATCAATGTAGGCGGCGAGGCGCTGGAGCTGACGGGCGAGAAGTGCCACTTCCACCATTTCAGCTTCGCCGGCAACGCCCAGGTGCGCACCAAGGCACTCGTCAATGCGATGAAATCGGTCCAGGCGCTGGGAACGCGCGTCTATTCCATGAACCAGAACTATTCCTGGGGCCAGGACATGGAAAAGGCAATTTCCGACCAGGCCACCAGCGGTGGTTACCAGGTGGTCGAGAAGACGCTGCACGACGTCAACAAGATCCAGGACTTCGCGCCTTACGTCGCGAAGATCAGCGCCGCAAAGGCCGACACGGTGATCACCGGCAACTGGTCCAACGATCTGCTGCTGCTCATGAAGGCAAGCAAGGCTGCGGGGTTGAAGGTGCGTTTCGGCACCATGTACCTCGACCAGCCGGGCAATCTGGCCAACGGTGGCGAACTCGCTCTCGGCCACTTTGTCGCCCACACTTTCACCGCCGAGGCTGGCGGCGCCCAGGGCGAGCGTTTCGTCTCAGACTTCAAGGCAAAGACCGGACAGGCCCCTGTGGCCATTCAGCCGCAGGCGATCTTCGGCATGTGGATGCTTGCCGACGCCCTCAAACGGGTGAAGCCCGAAGGCGGAAGTCTCAACGTCAATGCACTCGCGCGTGCAATGGAGTCCGCCAAGGTGCGCACGCCGCTGGGTGAACTCGGCATGCGTGCGGCGGACCACCAGGCACTGCTGCCGATGGTCGTGTCCACGGTGGCAAAGGATGCGAAGTTCAAGGCCGAAGGCACGGACATGGGCTTCAAGCCGGTGAAGGTTTTCAGCGGCCAAGAGGCGGCCGCACCTGCGCAAACCAGCTGCCGCATGCAGCGCCCGGCTTGATCCCATGGATACCTTCATTGTCTCGCTGCTCAACGGCGCGGTCTACGGCCTGCTTCTTTTCATGGTCTCGGCCGGCCTGACGCTGATCTTCGGCATGATGGGTGTGCTGAACTTCGCACACGCGTCTTTCTACATGCTCGGCGCGTACTTCGCCTACGCCTTGGAAGGCATGCTCGGCTTCTGGGGTGCACTGGTCGCTTCGCCCTTGCTGGTGATGGCGACAGGTGTGGCCATCGAGCGCTATTTCCTGCGCCGGGTTCATCACCACGGGCATGCGCACGAGCTGCTGTTGACGTTCGGCCTGGCGTTTATCTGCGCCGAGTTGATCAAGTTGTTTTTCGGAAACTACCCGGTGAACTACCGCATACCGCAGGCGATTGACTTCGCTGCGTTCACCGTCGGTAGTGTCGGCTATCCAGCCTACCGGATCTTCATGGCCGGCATCGCATTGGCGATGTTCGGACTGTTGTACCTGATGCTCACGCGTACGCGTGTCGGCATCGTGGTGCGGTCCGCCATCTATAAGCCACGCATGGTCGAGGCGCTAGGCCACAACGTGCCGCTGGTGTTCATGGGCGTCTTTGGTGTGGGCGCCGGACTGGCGGGGCTGGCTGGGGCCGTGGCAGGGGCCTTCTACACCACCAATCCCAACATGGCCCTGGAGTTGGGTGCGATGGTTTTCGTGGTGGTTGTGGTCGGTGGGCTGGGCTCGCTCGAAGGTGCCATGCTGGCATCGCTGCTGATCGGCGTCGTGACCTCGCTTGCCGTCTCGGTCGACCTCTCGCTGGCGGATCTCCTCGCCCACGTCGGCGCACGCGGCTGGGCTGAGGAGGTCGGTGGCCTGCTCACGCTGAAGCTGTCCAGCCTGGCGGCAACCATCCCCTTCGCGCTCATGCTGCTGGTGCTACTGGTTCGGCCCAGTGGCCTGCTTGGAGAGAAACCATGATTCGATCCACACGTCATGCCGGCTTGGCGGTGGCCGCGCTGGTGCTCTTGCTTGCCGCGCTGCCGCATCTGCTGTCGCAAGGTCTGCTCAACGCGGCCATCCAGATGCTGATTGCCGCGCTCTTTGCCTGTGCCTACAACCTGCTGTGCGGCCAGGCGGGCATGCTGTCCTTTGGCCATGCCGCCTATTTCGGCGTCGGCGCTTTTGCCACCGTTCATGCGATGAAGGCCCTTGGCGGCGCAGGCATGGTGCCAACACCCTTGCTGCCGCTGGCAGGGGCGGCGGCGGGCCTGGCCGTTGGCGCGGCAGCCGGGTGGTTTGCCACGAAACGCTCGGGCACCTACTTCGCAATGCTCACCCTGGCCATCGCCGAACTGCTGCACTCGCTGGCACCGCACCTCAAGGGGTGGTTCGGCGGCGAGGCCGGCGTGTCGGCGATGCGCATGCCGGCCTTCGGCATCTCCTTTGGTTCGACCACGCATGTGTACTACCTGACCATGGCCTGGGTCCTTGCCTGCCTGGCAGCGCTCTACCTGTACACGCGCACCCCGCTGGGCCGGCTGACGCAGGGCTTGCGGGAAAACAGCCATCGACTCGCGTTTCTCGGCTACGACGTGCACCGGGTCAGCGTGCTGGTCTTTTCCCTGTCGGCGATGTTCAGCGGCATTGCCGGCGGCTTGCAGGTCATCAACAACGAAGCGGCCAACTACGTGCTGTTCGACATGCAGTTGTCTGCCGCACCCGTGCTTCACGCTTTCATCGGCGGCGTGAAGGTCTTTCTCGGTCCGGCCATCGGCGCAGCCATGATGACCTTCTTCGGCCACGCAGTGTCTGATCTCACCCAGTCCTGGCTGCTCTACCAGGGCATCCTGTTCGTTCTGGTGATGATGTTCATGCCCAATGGACTGGCGGGGCTCTGGCTTGGCTGCGCGGCGTGGCGCGAGCGCGTGGGCACGCTGCGCGCGATGCCGGCGCTGCTCGCCGCCATCAGCGCCGGCCTCTTGCTGGCCGCAGGTACCGTCTTTGCCGTGGAGCTCCTGCAGCGGCTTTTTGCGCAGGACTACCGTGCGCTGGCCCGGGCCGCAGTCACACAGCCTTGGCCCTCAGTGCATCTCTTCGGCAGAGACTGGCTGCCCGGCGCCATCGAGACCTGGCTGGTGCCGGTCGCGCTTTTCTTGGCCGCGTCCCTGCTGGCAGTGATTGCACGCCGCATGGTGCGCACCATCTCGTATGCCGTCGATCCAGGGGCAGTGACTGCCAAGCCCACCGAAAGGAACTCAGCATGACCACGCCCATCCTCTCGCTGCGAGGTGTACGCAAGTCCTTTGGCGACGCCGACATCATCCGCGGCGTCGACCTTGACATCCTGCCAGGTGAGCGCCGCGCGCTGATCGGTCCCAACGGCGCCGGAAAGTCGACCCTCTTTCACCTGGTGTCCGGGAATCACCGGCCTACGAGCGGCAGCATTCATCTGTCTGGACAGCGCATCGATGGACAATCGCCGCAGGCAATCAACCGTCGTGGACTTGCGCGCTCGTTCCAGATCACCAACGTCTTCCCAGGGCTGAGCGTCTTCGAGAACCTGCGGCTGGCGGTGATGCGGCCTCACGGGCTTCAGTACAGCATTGCCCGGTTGATCGACGGTGATCGGCGGGTGCGCGAGGAGACCGAGCGCCTGATGGCGCTGATGCGACTGACGGCCCGCGGTCATGCACTGGCTGGCGAGCTGGCCTATTCCGAGCAGCGTTCGCTCGAGATCGGCATGACGCTCGCTTCCAACCCGCAGGTGATCCTGTTGGACGAGCCTATGGCTGGGATGTCCCGCGAAGAAACCGCCTTTACCGCGGACCTGATCCGGGAAGTGACCCGCGGTCGCGCTTTGCTGATCGTCGAGCACGATATGGACGTGGTCTTCTCGCTGGCCGAGAGGGTGAGCGTGCTCGTGTACGGCGAAGTCATCGCCACCGGTTCACCCGACGACATACGCGCAGATGCCGCGGTACGCGAGGCATACCTGGGTTGCGAGGTATCGGCATGAACGGCCCGAATGCGGCGCCGCTGCTGCGGCTCGATGGGCTCCATGTCCACTATGGCAAGAGCCATATCTTGCAGGGTGTCAGTCTCGAAGTGCGCCAGGGTGAGGTCGTCAGCCTGCTGGGCCGCAATGGCTCAGGACGATCCACCACCATGAAAGCCATCATGGGTCTGGTCCAGCCGTCGGCAGGCGAGATCCGTCTGCACACGCGTCAGCTGGCCGGCCTGAGTCCCCACACCATCTGCCGCGCCGGCGTGGGCTACGTGCCCGAGGAGCGCGAGGTGTTCCATAACCTTACCGTGGAAGAGAACCTGCGAATGGGTGAGCAGCCGCCGGCCGCTGGCGCCGCACGCTGGACCATGGAACAGATGTTCGACTACTTCCCGCGCCTGAAGGAGCGTCGCAACACGCGTGCCGGCAGCCTGTCGGGCGGAGAGCAGCAGATGGTCACCATCTGCCGCAGCCTTCTGGGCAACCCACTGGTTTTGCTGATTGACGAACCCACCGAGGGCCTCGCACCCAAGATCGTCGATGCGGTCGGCCAATGCATCCTCGACATGCGTCGGCACGGCGTCTGCGTGCTGCTGGTCGAGCAGAAGCTTGCGATCGCGCTCAAGGTGTCCGACCGGGTGTGCGTCATGGGCCATGGGCAGATCGTTTTCGAAGGCACTCCCAGGGAAGTCAGCGCAAACGACCGGCTGCTGGCCGACTGGTTGGCCGTCTGAACGACTGGATGCCAGCCATTTCTCCTCGACAACACACCCTCGCCATTTCTTTCAGGGACGCATCCCACATGCCCGATTCCAATTCTTCCGTGGCTGAGCCACTGGCAAACAAAAACACAGCTCTGCAGTTCACTGGCATGGCCGACCCCTCCAGGTGGGTTCTGCCGGCGGCGCTGGCTGAACAGGCCGCGCGGCAGCCCGATGCAACGTGGATAGAAACCACGGATGGGGATCGCTGCACCTTCGCGCAGGCCTGGCGTGACGCGCGCCAGGTGGCCACGTGGCTAAAAGGGCTGGACGTCAAGCCAGGCGAGCGGGTCGCGCTGATGATGGGCAACCACCTCGACTTCATCCGCGCCTGGATGGGCCTGGGCGTGCTGGGGGCGCCCGCAGTGCTGCTCAACACCGAATTGCACGGGGCTTTCCTCGAACACCCGTTGCGCAACAGCGCAGTCCGCATCGCGATCATCGATGCCGGCCATCTGGACACCTTCGATGCGCTGGCAGGGCAATTGCCGGCGCTCGAACACATCGTTGTCGCGGGTGATGCATCGGCGGCGTCCGGCCGGCTGCCGCGCATCGTCTGGGAGGAATGGAAGGAGGCGCCCGTGCACGACGGGCCTCTGCCCCGCGCCGATGACATCGCCTGCGTGATGTACACATCAGGAACCAGCGGTCCAGCCAAGGGCGTGCTGATGCCACATGCCCATTGCGCCTTGTACGGCGTCGGGACCCTGCAGACCGTGAACCTGTCAGCGCAGGATCGCTACTACATCACGCTGCCGCTGTTTCACGCCAACGGCCTGCTGATGCAGCTTGGCGCCACGCTGCTCGCTGGCATCCCCGCAATCCTGCGCAGCAGGTTCTCGGCGTCGAAGTGGCTTGAGGACGTGCAACGGCACGGCGCGACCGTGACAAACCTGCTGGGCTCGACGGCTGCTTTCGTTGTCGCCCAGCCTGCGCGACCCGACGATTCCGGACATCGCCTGCGTGCGCTGTGCCTTGGCCCCAATTTGCCAGCGCACGAGACGGCCTTTCGCAACCGCTTCCGCATTCCCGCCGTGGTTTCCGGCTTCGGGATGACGGAGGTGAACATCCCCGTGTGGGGACGCATGGAGCAGCCGTGCCCGGGCGCCGCGGGATGGGTCCACGAAGAGCATTTCGAGGTCATCATCGCCAACCCTGAAACGGATCGAGAGGTGCCGCGCGGCCAACTGGGAGAGATCCTCGTGCGTCCCAGGATTCCCTTTGGTTTCATGGCGGGCTACCTGGGCATGCCCGAGCGCACGATCGAGGCGTGGCGCAACCTCTGGTTTCATACGGGCGACGCGGCGACGATGAGCGAGCAAGGGCTGTTGACGTTTGTCGACCGCATCAAGGATTGCATCCGTCGGCGTGGCGAAAACATTTCTGCTTCCGAAGTCGAGGCGCAGCTGTCGGGCTTTGAAGGCGTGGCCGAGATTTCCGCCTATGCGGTGCCGTCGGAAATCCCCGGCGCCGAGGACGAGCTGATGCTGGCGATCATCCCCGCGCCGGGAGCGCAACTGCAAATCGAAGTGCTTGTTGCCCACGCGGATCAGGTCCTGCCGCGCTTTGCCCGACCCGACTACGTGAAGCTCGTCAATGCGCTGCCCCGCACCGCCACCGGCAAGGTGCAGCGCGCCGAACTGCGCAAGGCTGGCACCCACGGCGCGTGGCGCCGTGCAGGCACACGTGTATCGCACGACAACCATCCAGGAGAAAACAATGAACCGTGAAGTGCTGGTAGCCGGTGTCGGGATGATCCCGTTCACCAAACCGGGGGCTTGCGAGCCCTATCCGAAAATGGCTGCCAAGGCAGTGCGTCTTGCACTGCATGACGCCGGTATTGCCTATGACAAGGTGCAGCAGGCCGTCGTGGGCTACGTGTACGCGGATTCCACCGCGGGCCAGCGCTGCCTGTATGACGTGGGCATGAGCGGCATCCCCATCGTCAACGTCAACAACAATTGCGCGACCGGGTCGACCGCACTGTTCCTGGCGCGCCAGGCCGTGGCGTCCGGTGCGGTGGAGTGCGCACTCGCTCTCGGATTCGAGCAGATGGAGCAGGGCGCGCTGACTGCGACGTTTGCCGACCGGCCCAGTCCTTTCGAGAAGTTTGACGAGGCCGTGGGCGAGCTGGTGCAGGTCGATTTGCCTTTGCCCCTGCGCTACTTCGGCGGTGCCGGGCTGGCCCATATGCAGGAGTTCGGCACGAAGCTGGAAACCTTCGCCAAGGTCCGCGCCAAGGCAAGCCGCCATGCCGCGAACAATCCGCTTGCGCTCTTCAAGACAGTGCTTACCGAGGACAACGTAATGAACGCCCCGGTGCTCTGGCCCGGCGTCATGACGCGGCTGATGGCTTGCCCGCCCACCTGCGGTGCCGCGGCGGCCATCATTTGCACCGCAGAATTCGCCGCGCGCCATGGCATCCGCTGCGCGGTGCGGATCCGGGCGCAGCGCATGGTCACCGACCGCCCCATTGCTGTGGCCGCGCGCGACATGCGCGAGGTCGTGGGCTTCAACATGACCCGCGAGGCGTCGCAGCAGGTCTACGAGGACGCTGGAATCGGCGCGGACGATCTTGATGTCGTCGAGCTCCATGACTGCTTTGCGCAAAACGAAATCATCACCTACGAGGCCCTGGGACTGTGCGCCGTCGGCGGCGCCGAGCAGTTCGTCTGCGACGGTGACAACACCTATGGCGGCAAGTTTGTCACCAATCCTTCTGGCGGGCTCCTGAGCAAAGGACACCCGTTGGGTGCCACCGGCTTGGCCCAATGCTATGAGCTGACCCACCAATTGCGTGGCACGGCCGGCCAGCGCCAGGTGAGGGACGCCCGACTTGCCTTGCAACACAACCTGGGCCTGGGCGGCGCGTGCGTCGTCACGCTCTATGAGCGCACCTGAGATCGAAGCAAATCATCCATAAGGAGACAACACATGAACCTCAAAAGAATGATTCGTACCGTCAATTTCATTGTCACGCTTGCAGGCGCGGCCGTTCTCGCAGGCTGCGGAGGTGGGGGCGCGGACGCAGCCGCTTCGGCGACCGTGGCGCTGCAACGCACGACCGAGTCCGGGCCAGTGCGTGGATACCGTGATGCGGCGACGCAGACGCTGGGATGGTTGGGCTTGCCGTATGCCAAGGCCCCCGTGGATGCGCTGCGCTGGAAGCCGCCCGTGGCGCCCGAGCGCTGGACCGCCGTGCGCGACGCGAGCCAGTTCGGGCCGTCGTGTGCGCAGGGTGGCCGTTACTTCAGCCCTGCACCCGGCAATGCACCGTTCGGGCTCTCGGTGCGCGACGGCTTGGGCAAGCCCGTCGGCAGCGAGGACTGCCTGACCCTCAACGTGTGGCGCCCGGCGGCCTCCGAGGGCAAGCTTCCGGTGCTGCTCTTCATCCACGGCGGCAGCAACATCTCCGGCTACTCCGCCGACCCGATCTACCACGGAGCCCGACTGGCCGAGCAGGCAAATGCGGTCGTCATCACCGTCAACTACCGTCTCGGCCTGTTTGGTTGGTTCGACATGCAACAACTCAAGACCGGCGAGCCGGCCGAGGATTCGGGCAACTTCGGCCTGCTCGATCAGGTCCAGGCGCTGCGCTACGTCAAGGCCAACGTGGAGACATTCGGCGGTGACCCCGCGAACGTGACCATCATGGGCGAGTCCGCCGGGGCCGTGAATGTCTGGGCGCTGATGGTGTCGCCACTGGCCGAAGGCCTGTTTCACAAGGCCGTGTCGATGAGCGGCGGCATCACCACCACGCCCCGGGCCCAGGGCTTGTCGTATTCCCACCGTCTGCTCAAGGCCCTGCTTGTCGACGATGGAACGGTGGCCGACGATGCCGCTGCCGAAGGCTGGATCCTCAACCAATCGCCAGACGACACGGCGGCGTACCTGCGCGCCAAGTCGACCGACAAGATTCTTGCCGTGTCGCTCGCGCACAGTGGCCTGAAAGAGGCGCCCGCGATGTTCCCCGACGGTGCGGTGGTGCCGCTCAACCCGCACCTGGCGATCACACAGGGCAACTACCACAAGGTGCCCATGCTGGCCAGCAACACCCGCGAGGAGTTCAAACTCCTTGGTGCCGCAATTGGCGCATTCAAGCCGAGCGATTACGACCGCTTCACGATGGAGCACAACTTCGACCCGGACGCGTCGTCGACGCTGACCGAGGCCGATCTTCTCAACTCCCAGTTCCTGCCGGTGGACCGACCTGTCACGGGCTGGAACGCCGTCTCGGAACTCGTCACGCAAGGCGCGTTCCTGCAGGGCCTGTCGACGTCGATGGCAGCGCTGGCCACACAGCAAGCCGATCGAATGTGGTACCTGCGCTTTGATTGGGCCCAGCAGCCGGCACCCTTCAACACCGTGTATGGCGCGGCTCACGCAATGGACTTGCCTTTCTGGTTCGGCAACTTCGGCCGCTCGTCCTTTTCTTTTGCTTTCAGCCAGGCCAACCGCCCCGGCCGCGAGCAACTCTCCGGCGCCATGATTCGCACCCTTTCAAGCTTCGCCCGGACGGGCAACCCCAACCACGAAGGCCTGGGCGTCGCTTGGCCCAACTGGCCTGCCAGCCTGGTGTTCGATGCATCCTTGGCGAACGCGCGCATCTGGCTCAAGTAGGGGAGGGCAGGTCTGCCACTCGACGCTGCTCGGTGCGAACTGCCGCGCCGAAGATGAGGGCCGACCTGCGATTGATTCAATGCGCTTCCGATCATCCAGGCGACATGGTTGTTTTGGTTGACATGGTTGTCAAACTCCGTTAGATTGGAAACTCTGAAAAGGAGTTGCCATGTCCACTACCGCCCGTATGCGTGCCACGCAGAAGGTCGACATTCCGGCGTTTGTCGACAGTCTGCGCGAGTTCAATGATGGCATTTTGCGCATCGTCCCCTTGCCTGTGGACGGCAGCAAACACTTGGGGCCAAGCTTGCGCAAGGAGCTGAAGATTGCTTTGCAGGAGCTGGAAAACACCATCCGGGTCCTGCGGGGAGCGGCAGTCGAGACCCCGGCAGCATCCGATCGAAGCCAAGAGCCGGAAAAGCAGTCTGGCGAGCATGAGACGCGCGCTGCCTTGGTGTTGGACAGCACTGAAACCATGGTCCGCAAGGGACAGTTGGTGACGCCCGGGAAATTCCAGGAGCTGATGGGATGGAGCACCAGGCAGGCCGTGTCCAAGGCTGCTCAAAGCCACCGCATTTTCTCCCTGACGCACAAGGCAGAGCGTTTCTTTCCGGCGTTCTTTGCGGATCCTGCCTATGACCGCAAGCATCTGGAGGCGGTGAGCAAGGTGCTCGGCGATCTGCCGGGAGGCTCCAAGCTGCAGTTTTTCCTTACGCGCAAAGGGTCCCTGGGAGGTGAATCCCCGCTTCAGGCCCTTGCTGCCGGCCGGGTTGCCAAGGTCAAGGATGTTGCTGCTGCGTTTGCCGAAGAGGCTTGATTGCCGTGGCACTGCAACCACCTGCTGCCGATTTTTCCGACCTTGCGCTGCACATCAAGGAGGTTGCCGTGATGTCGCTCAAGAGAATTGGCCGGCGCAATACCGGGGAGCCTTACTTCGGAAGGCACGCTGCCAACCGGTTTGACGACCCGAGCAAATGCTTTGGAGCCTGCTACTGCGGCCTGCAGCTGGACACGGCCATCGCGGAATCGGTATTGCACGACGCGTTACCCGAGAAAGGGCATTTCAGGATCCGGCAGGAGGAAATCGAGACGCGCTATCTGGTTACCTTTGCTGCCGGCGCCGATCGCGGCATCCTGAGACTCGCCGACCTTACCGGACAGCATCTCAAGCGCATTGGCGGGAACAACAGCCTGTCGGCTGAGCACCCCTACGATGTCACCCAGCAGTGGGCTGCAGCCGTCCATGAGCATCCTGCGAATGTGGATGGCTTTCTCTTCGTCTCCAAGCAACTCAACGACAAGCGCGCCGCCGTTCTGTTTGACAGGGCGCAAAGGAAGTTTGGTGTGCCCACCTACACGCCCCTGGCCAAGACCCGGGGGCTGGCCCAGGCCAGCAACAGGCTGGGTATCGTCATCTTGTCGTAGACCTTGGCGAGGAATCCCTGGATTGGCTCCAATGCTCAAGACAGAACTGCTTCGCCGGTGCCATTGCTCCCACACCCCTGCGGCCTGCCAATCGCGCAGCCGACGCCAGCACGTCATACCACTGCCGAAGCCATGGCTTGAGGCAAGTCTTCCCAAGGGATATCTGTTTGAAGCACAAACAAAATGCCATGGAGGGCGGCTTCATCGCTGACAGTGCGTTTGCGCGGGCCTCCTTTGCTGGAGGGAACAAAGGCGGGAATCAGGGGCTGTAGCTGCTGCCACAGTTCTTTGCTTACAGGACTTCGGGCCATGAGGACGCCGAGCATAACTGTTCAGCGGACCTCCGAAAATGGGTTGTGTTAGCCAGATTTGCGGTTGGTGCTGGGCGCTTTGCCGCAGACAGTGCAAGTAGCACGGCAAGGCAACGACGTAGCAAAGTGGTGTTAGCCACACTAAGTCATAATCACAGGGCCAGCTTCATTTTGTTGCAATCGCAACTTCATCACACGATCAAGGTAGCCGCGTTCGGCTACGACCGCTGTTGGCCGCAGGCGATTCACGCTTGTTACCGGCCATAACGGCAGACATTTCCCATGAACACTACATCTGAGATTCCCCGTTCCGCTCTGGCGGACGCTGTGCGTGCGGCAGCATTGCTTGCCGCATTGGAGCAGGTACAAGCCGTGATCGAGTTCGACCTTGAAGGCCGGGTTGTGCGGGCCAACAGCCTGTTCCTGGACTTGATGGGTTACTCCGACCAAGAGGTGGTTGGCCAGCACCACCGAATGTTCTGTCCCGCCGAGGTAATTAACAGCGAAGACTACCGGGCACTTTGGCAAGGACTGATACAGGGTGAGATGCGCGAAGGGATGTTTTTGCGCTTGACCAAGTCGGGCAGGCAGGTCCGGCTGCAGGCTTCCTATAGCCCGCTACGGGATACCGAAGGCCGTACTGTAGGGGTGCTCAAGCTGGCAACGGATATCACCGCTCAACGGGCCGAGCAGGCAGCCGCTCAAGGCATGGTCGCAGCGATCCATGAAGTGCAGGCGGTGATCGAATTCGATCTCAAAGGGCGCATTCTGGACGCCAACGCGAATTTTCTCGACACCTTCGGCTATGGAAAGGACGAGATTGTGGGTCAAGCCCATAGCATGTTCTGCCGGCCGGAGTTTTTGGGTTCGCGCGAGTATGCGGATTTCTGGGAGCGGCTGGGCCGCGGAGAGTCCGTGTCTGGCCGCTTTCGCCGTGTTGCCAAGGGAAACAAGGATGTCTGGCTTCAAGCCTCCTACAACCCCATATTGGATGCAGCCGGCAAACCGCACAAGGTCGTGAAGTTCGCGGTCGACATCACGCAGGAATTGACGTCCGCTTCAGAGACAAAAGGCAAGATCGACGCCATTGATCTTTCGCAAGCGGTCGTCGAGTTTGATATGCAGGGCAACGTGTTGGCCGCCAACCCGAATTTCCTGCGCACCATGGGCTACACCTTGGCGGAAATTCACAAGCAGCACCACAGCATGTTCTGCGAGCCGGGCCTGGCGCAAAGCCAGTCGTACAGGGACTTCTGGGCCGATCTGGGAGAAGGCAAGTTCCAAAGCGCGCGCTATCGACGCATTGGCAAGCACGGCGCGCAGGTGTGGATTCAGGCCACCTACAACCCTATTCTCGATGCCGATGGCCAGGCCTACAAGGTCGTCAAGTATGCGGTGGATGTCACCGCCCAGGTGCAGCGCGAGCGCGCCGTGGCGCAGAAGGTGCAGGACATTACCGCCGTGCTGCATGCAATGAGTGACTCCATCAAGCGGCTCGCGCGCAGCGCCGGGCGCTCGACGGAACTCGCTGAGCAGACGCAGCGCGAAGCGGGTGAAGGCAGCCAGTTGGTGCGCCGCTCGCGTGACGCCATCGTTGCCATCGAGCGGTCATCATCCGACATCCACGAGATCGTCGACACCATCAGCGAGATTTCCAGTCAGACCCATTTGCTCGCGTTCAATGCCGCCATCGAAGCCGCACGGGCAGGAGAGCAAGGTGTGGGCTTCTCCGTAGTAGCGGATGAAGTGCGCAAACTGGCGGAGAAATCGTCGCTGGCGGCGCGCGAAATCGCCAAGCTGATCAACCAGACCGTCATCCGGGTGTCCGAAGGCAGCCGCCTGTCCGAGGAGGTCGATGCTGCGTTCTCACGCATTCTGGGAGCGGTGGAAAACACGACGCGCTCCATCAGTGAGATCGGGACTGCCACGAAGGAACAGGAACTTTCGACCCAGGATGTCGCCAGGCTGCTCGACGACCTGCAGGGCAGCGGCAGTGCACGCCAAGTGGTGTGACCTGGTCCATGGTGAATGTGACACAGCTGTCCCCCGATGTCCCGGCGAAGAGCGCCCGCGCCATGTTTGTCCACGTCCATGTACGCCTGGGCAGTTGCGACATCGCCATTCCCATCCATCAGGTACACCGGGCGGTGCCGTATATGTCGGAAAGCTTGACGGTCTTGCCGCGCCGCGCTGGCGGGCTGCTGGGAGTCGCTGACATTGATGGTAGCCCTGTGCCCATCGTCGCCCTCGAGCGCTGGCTCCCCTTGGAGCCATGCACCGATGCGTCCGTTGCGCCCAGGCTCATGGTGCTGCAGCATGCAGGCAACTTGGTTGCTGTCAGGGTGGATGCCGTTTTGGGTGTCAACACCGTCGGCCTGGAAGATGTGCGCAAGGTGCACCATCAACCCGATGACGCGGAACTGTTTGAAGCGGTGGTGCCCGCGTGCGCGCATTCTCCGACCTTGTGCATTCTTGAAGTAGCACGCCTCATGTTGCTGAGCAAGGCCTGGTGCACACAGGCGCAGCTGGCCCCGGCCAGCGGTGCATCCACCGGGATTGACGCGCCCCAGGGCCGCCATACGGGCATCGGAGCGCAACGCTACGCAGTGTTCCGTACAGGTTCGGAGCATTGGGCGATACCGGCCATTGCCGTGGAGCGCGTGGTGCCCGTGCCGGCCACCGAACTGGTGCTGGGCCGCAACCAGCGCAGCTGGGCGATCAGCCAGTGGGAGGGGCGCAAGCTTGCGCTGGTCGACATCAGCGAAGGCCGCCAAGCCAGTGATGGCCATGCTGCGGCCTGGATGGTGCTGCTGGTTCAAGGACGCTTGCTGCTTGGGCTGACGGTGTCTGAGTGCCTTCAGGTGTGCAACCTCGCACCTGAGTCTATCGTCGACAGCCCCAACGACGCACTGCTCGCTGGGGTGGCGCTGCTTCCAGAGGGCGGCAAGCTCAAGGTGCTTGACGTGCCACGGCTTTTTGCCCTCACCCCTGAAGCGTCGATCAGTCGACAGGTGCCGCAGCCAGACGAGGCGCTGGCGGCGGACAGCACCGAACCCTGCCCCTACCTGGTGTTCGATGCAGGTCAGCGCTATGCCTCTCCGGTGGATGGAATCCTGGGGGTGGTGGAGCTGTCTTCCGAAGCCAAGGACGATTTGCATGCCGGACGATCGTCCTTTTTGGCGTGGCGTGGTCGGACGATCCGGTTGGTCAACCTTCCCGCCATGGGCAAGCCTGCAGAACAGGTCAAGCCCATGCTGGCCGTGATTGTCCAGGCGAGCGCACATGCGGTTGAACCCATGGGCATCGCCATCCACCGCCTGGCCGACTGGCTGCCCGCCCGCAGCGCGCGCCGCAGCAGCATGCGCATAGGCGCCATGGGCGAGTTCGAACTGATCAACGCCAAAGGTGCCGAGGACCACGCCAATCTGGTGGTGATTGATCTGGCTCAGATGGCGTATATGTTGGCCTGAGCCACCGCACCGCCCCCTATTTTCGCTGCATGCAGCATTCTGGACCCGACATGAAACCCGCTCCCATACCTGCTGATGAGACTGATCGTCTCAAGGCTCTGCGCGACTTGATGTTGCTCGACACTTCCCCCGAGGAGCGCTACGACAGGCTGGCTCGCTTTGCCGCGGAACAGCTGGATGTACCGATCGCACTGCTGACGCTGGTGGATGGCCAGCGCCAGTGGTTCAAGTCGCGCGTAGGCTTGGAGGTGGAGCAGACCGCCCGGGACATCTCCTTTTGCGGGCATGCGATCATGAACTCGGGGATTCTTGTCGTCGAGGACGCCAGCCGCGACGCTCGGTTTTCCGACAATCCTCTCGTAACGGGCGAGCCGCATATCCGCTTTTATGCGGGCGCACCCCTGAGTGCTCCCAGCGGCCACCGCATTGGTACGCTGTGCGTAGTGGACACGGTACCCCGCAAGCTGGGGGCGATAGAGCTGTCCATACTGGATGCGTTGCGGTGCCTGGCGAACGAGACCCTGGCCGGAAAAGAGGGCTGCGAATGAGCGCCCCGTTGCCACGGGTGCTGCTGGTGGAAGCACAGTTCGTACTGCGGCGAACCATCGTCATGGTGGCCCGTGATCTCGGCATGGTGGACTTTGATGAGGCCAGCAACGCGGGACGTGCCCGGACGCTGCTGACCACCGGAGCCTATACCGGCCTGGTACTCGATCTTCAGGACAGGTCGCTGGCAATGGCGCTGCTGAGCGATCTCAGGCATGGAAAATTTGCCTGCCCTGCGCAGATACCCGTTGTAGTGTTGGCGGCCGATTTACACCCCCAAGACTCCGCACAGCTGGAGACCCTGGGAGTTTCCCGTGTACTTCGGAAACCCGTGCGTATTCGTGACATATTGAGCGCACTGGACTTGGAACTTGAAGCTTAAGTAGTCAGGCAATGGGATGCGAGCATTCAAGGAATATCTGTCCCAACCAGCCGTCAATGCAGTCTCGATGCATTCAATCACCCAACGGGAAATCTCAAGGTAAAGCGATTGCCTTCGCTTGTGCTGCTGACCTGTACTTCGCCATCGTGCATTTTCATGATCGATTTCACGATTGCCAGCCCAAGCCCACCTGAATCATTGGAACGAGAGCGCGAGGCGTCGCAGCGATAAAATCGATCAAATATTCTTGGCAAATGGCGCTCATCTATCTGCGGGCCTTGATTGAACACTTCCACTTCCATCCACCTGGAAGCAATAGAATTGCTCCTCAAGGAAATGACTGTATTTACATCTCCGTAGTGAATGGCATTTGCCAAAAGATTCGCCAGAGCGCGGCGCACCAATCGGCCATCGGCTTGAATGTAACCTTGAACGATAGAATCTATTCGCATTCCACGTTCCTGCGCCATGCCTTCAAAATAACCCAACAACTGTTTTGATATATTATCCAAGTCGACCGTTTCGATATCAATCAAATCATCCGGCTGTTCCGCTCGGGCTAGAAAAAGCATGTTGTCTATCATGCGAGAAAGACGTTCGAACTCCTCCTGCTGGGAATCAAGGTATTTCTCATAGTCTTCGATTGTTGGCTTCTTGGACAAGGCCACCTGGTTCTGAAGTATGAGGGTATTCAGCGGTGTTCTCATCTCATGTGCCAGGTCTTCAGAAAATTGTGATAATTTCAAATATCCATCCTCCAGACGTTGAAGCATGAGATTGAGTGCCGCGGTCACTGCCTGCAGTTCTTAGGGCTTCGGACTGTCCGCGGGCCGGCAGGTGGAAGTCGGCCTGAAGCAAAGCCTGTGGGGCGGGCGCTTCGACTGGACGCTCGCGGCCTATCACCTGGTCAAGCAGGACCTGCTGACCGCCAATTTCGCGAATCCGACGCTCCAGAAGCAGGTCGCGTGACCGGCAATCGCCCCGACACTGTTAGCGGCGCTGGCTGGGCGATGCTGTTCGTGGCCATTGATGACCACGCACGCATCGCATTCACGGCGATGCGCCCCGATGAGAGAACGCCCCAGGCGGTGCAATTCCTGCGAGACGCGGTGGCCTATTACGCTGGCTTGGGTGTGTAGATCGCGCAGTGGCTGACGGATAACGGCTGCGCTTTCCGCTCCAAGGACTTCGCGCAAGCGTGCAAGCAGTTGGGCACTACAACTGGCACCGTCCCCATCAGGTCATAGGCGGTGCTGCACCCATGTCTAGGCTCGATCGTTCAGGAAACAACCTGTTGACACTTCACAGCTACGCGACACATGTACCAACGCGAGTACAGACGATTTTCTCGACATATGTGAAAAATGCCGAGTGATTGTGCCAGCGAGGGAAGGGCGCAAGATCAAGCATCGGTTCCCGCTACTCCTCTTCCTGTTGGCACGGTTTTCATCTTGTTTTGCTGCTCGCCGACAAGGCTGCTGGTAGCCACCTGGCTGTGTGGGCACAGCGGCTAAACGCGCATCCCGCTAAACCTTGAATTGCGTGGTAACGCACTTGGTTTAATTCACGATAACCAGTGCGTTATCGGTCGCGGCCGCACTGCTTTTGATCCCGTCCTACGCTCGGTCGAGCGTTATCGCATGGACAAGCAGTGGCGCGTATTCAAGGATGGAGCTTTGATTCGCAAATGGAAAAATCATGAAAAAGGCCGGTCTTCTTTACTCTGCCCTCATCGGCGCAGTGGCCAGCGCACGCTCCATGACACCGATGGCCACCTTGTCAGCGGCCCGGCTTCTGGGGCACTCCACGCCGGGAACGCTTGCACTGCTCGATCGCCCGGTTTTCAAGTTCGGGGCCCTGCTCATGGGAGCCGGTGAACTGGCTGGCGACAAGATGAAGACCGCTCCTGACAGAACCGTGTTCCTGGGACTGTTGGCCAGAGTGGCCAGCGCCGGCATCGCAGGCGCGGCCCTGGCGCCCCATGGCCGCGAGCGATCCGGAGCGGTTGCCGCCATTGCAACCGCTGTTCCGCTGGCCTATGTGAGCTTGAACGCAAGAAAAAGCGCTATGAAGCACATCGGTCAAACGCGCAGTGGCCTGATCGAAGATGCGCTCATCATTGCCGGCGGTATCGCCGTCGTGGCCCTTGCTGTGGGCGCAAAAGGCCGTCGTTAGCCACATCGTCCGAAATTGCCCGCTCAGGGGCCCGCTGAGCAGACCCGTATCTGCTTCCGGATACGGAGCGAGTGACCCGCACGCTGCCTTGCACGGGTTCCCTCGAATTCCTGAGCCAGTCATAAGTAGAGGTTGGGGAACAGTTTGACACGGTACTCGAGCGTAGGGATTCGGCCGAGCGATTCATGGGGGCGGTGGTGCTTATAGCGATGCAAGCAATCGGCTGTCATGTCTTGCACTTCCTGCAGCGACTCGAACACGTAGCAGTCCAATACCTCGGTGCGATAGGCGTTGAGCGCCATGTGCGCCCGGATAGAGGTGATAACCCCGGAGTCGTCGCGTGCCGCAGGCCGGTAACGCAGCGTGGAACGGGCAACGCCGCTGGCTTGGGAGGCTCGTCGCTCGCTCATGCCGTGTTCGGACAGAAGGGCTTGAACGAGCATCTCGCGACGCTCCGGGGCCAGAGCTTTCGGTCAACGACGTCCTTGAGCGCGTGGTGCATGAGCGCCAGGTCGGCGTACATGCATATTGAGACTCCTGCTGGGGGGATTCTCTACTTCCAAGTGGTTCAGGTTTCCGAGGGGGCTGCAGGACGATGAAGAAGTGGACGTGGCCCTGGTCTACCCGCAGGACGCGGCCGGCAGTACCGGGACGCTGCGGGTTTGCTCCGGCATCGGCGCCGCGATCCTGGGCTTACAAGGAGGGCATGCCATCGACCGGCGGATTCCGGACCGGACCCGCCGTATCTGGTTTGAGAAAGTGCTTTACCAGCCCGAAGCCGCGGGCGATTTTCACCTGTGGCTTGCTACGCCAAGCCACCGCCACCTGTCGGGCACCACTGCTCTTCTGGGCTTCTCATTTTTCCAAAGTGACTATTGCATCAATCGATTGAAATCGAATAAATCGGCTCGATCGATTGATGCAAACACGGACATCTATTTAAGCTATTTTTTTTCCAAGCCAAGTTTGTAGATGATATTTCGCTCGGATTTTATCGTCTCCTCTGCGTAACGCCGATAGTCAGCTGAACTCATATAGTAAGGCTCCATGTCAAACTTAGCCAGGGCCTCTTGGAAATTTGGCATCTCCATTGCCTTTTTGAAGCCGTCGTGAAGCTCCTTGACGACATCCGGGGCAGCACCTTTTGGCAGAACCAAACCGAAGGGCGAAACTTGAACAAGATCGATTCCAGATTCTTTAAGAGTAGGTGCATTGGGGAATTTTTTAGATCTATTGTTACCCCATGTCGAAAGTAAACGCAGCTTGCCATTATCGACGTATGGTCCCCAGCCCGGTGTATCCGCCACGGACATCACGTGACCGCCCATGACAGCCTGAAGTGATTCAGAGTTGCCTTTGTAGGGGACATGGTTGAGCTTGACGTCTGCCTGGACTGCCATCGCTTCCATTGTCAAGTGAAGCGTTGTGAGTGAGCCCGGAGTTGCATAGGTTAATTTTCCCGGATTCTCCTTTGCATATTTAAGATAGCCCTGCATGTCTTTGATGGGCGAATCAGCAGGTACCACCAGTCCGAAAGAGTAGCCAGCCAGGCTGATGACATAGGTCAAATCTTTTACCGGATCCCAATTGAGCTTTGTCGTGTAAGGAAGTCTGAATACGGGTAAGGGAACCTGCGCCAGCGTGTAGCCATCCGGCGTAGTGGATTGCATTATTTGCGCGGGCAATACACCACCAGCACCTGCTTTATTCTCTATCAATACAGGTTGTCCAAGTATTTTAGAGGCATTTTCAGCAAGTACCCGAAAGGGGATGTCGGTCGATCCCCCCGCGGTAAATCCAATAATGATTTTTATGGGTTTGCTTGGAAACTTTGCATCGTTGGCAAAACTTGCCATGGGCACAAAGCCTGAAGCAATCAGCAGTGATGAAAGCAATCTTCTAGAAATTTTTTTCATTTTTTTCCAATAATTATGGGCTACGAGGATTTTCAGCTGGAAGCTTTACAGCTTCCACGGCTTGGAGAAGAGAATTTGCATCCATATGCTGGATCAGCTACAACTTTAGGATCGAGAACCTCGTCACCTTCCGGCTTGACTCCATTTTGCTCCCAGTTGACCATTGCATCAAAAGCATCAGTTTGCTCATCCAATGTAAAGTCGCAGTGGGCTTTTCCACGAATGGCGCGCTGAACAAGCCATTTCGATGTTCCCTCTTGGTCAGCGCGGCGCTTATATATTTGCTCCATGCTGAATGGCACATATACATCGCCTAAGGTGTGGATGGTGACAACTGGAATGTTGATTTTTGCATTGGTCTTGGGGAACCACCGCAGGCCATCCCTACGCAAACGATTTGCTTCAGGATGGGGTTCCAGCTTGAATATTGTCTCATTGAATTTTTTTTCCTCTTCACTTAGCGATGGGTCATTGTCGAATTGATAAACAATTTTTCTGGTGTCATAACCGTCCTTGTTCAAAATTCCATTAATGGTTCCATCACGCCCGAAGGTACCCCAGACAGTTGCATTCATGCTGCCCGCAAAACCTTCCTCAAACATGGGGCGCTGGCCGCCGGTGAGATTCTTAACTATTTCCTTGTATTGGTCACCCAGAAGCGTAGTCTGCGTCGGGAATGTCGTAAACAATGAATCCCTTACTTGCGGGAGAATTCCATTCCAATTGGAAGTTGGCCAAGAATTTGCAGGTATTCCGGCTAACTTCTGAGCTGCCAACTGAGACGCTCCGAAGTAGTTGTACAGATCAAGATCGCCGAGAACGCCGCACATGGGAACGGCGCCGTTGTAATTCACCTTGTTATTTGCAAATTCCAGAGCCTCTTGATCAATGGCGGCGGCTGCAACATGACCACCAAGAGATTGACCAACAATGTAAATCTTTTCCGGTGTTCCAAGTTTCCTGCCATTGGTCTCGGCAATGGCATTGAATGCCAAAGCCAAAGCATTGGTATCTTCTACTCCGGCTCTTACATCGTAATAGTTCTTTGTATAACTTGAGGCAGCCCAGGCGTACCCGTTCTTAATAAGATGTGCGCGTATTTGTGGATCGCTCACCGAGACTACTGGTCCAGTGCCTCCATATCCATGCGCCCACATGACAAGCTTGCCATTCCAATTGGCGGGGACTTCAATACGATAACCCGCTCCTTGATGAACACCCCACCATCGATCTGTCTTCGGAAAATCACTCAGGGCCGCCAGGGGAAGCTTGCTTGCATCGACTGAGAAATTTCGGCTGTCTTGCTCGCGTGTTTCTTCTGCCTCTACGATTGGCGCAGGGGGATTCAATGGTCCATGGCTGTCGTCTGCCGAGTCAGAGCCACCGCATGCATGGAGCAATAAGGTGCTTAGAATTGCGGCTGTTGTAATTGCTAACTTTGCGTTTCTTTTGCGGTGCAATTGCATAATCTGTTTCCTTGGTAACTACATCTTTTTTTAATTTTGCCTGGCGAAATTAACGTATTGATTCTGAGAATTTATTTCAGTATAAATTTGTGAATTCACGGATTCATCAGGGAATTCCCTGATCCGAGTCGTTTAATTTTCCATTAAATTTCGCTAGGCAAAATTATGGAGATGTGAAGTGGGCAGAACAACAAACATAGATTTCAGCGAGGGCGCTGCTAGCAATAGATATGTAACAGCCTTGAGCAGAGGACTGAAAATCCTTGCTTCCTGGAGGGAAAATGATAGTTGGCTGACAAACTCTGAAATATCCATCAGGACTGGTCTGCCCAAACCGACAGTGGCACGGATGACCTACACGCTTTGCGCGGATGGATATTTGAAATATTCCAGACAGTCTGGGAAATACTCCCCCGGAAACTCCATGTATATCATGGGAATCAATTTTTTGACTGGAATTAAAGTTAGAAAAATTGCAAGGCCCTATATGCAGGAGTTGGCCGACCAGTTCAAGGCGTCAGTTTCAATGGGAATAAATGATGGGTTGTCGATGGTTTATATTGAGAATTGTCATTCGGATTCTCCGCTGACATTGGGGCTGGATGTCGGAGCCAGACTGCCACTGGCCAAAACAGCCATGGGGCATTCGTATTTATTTACTCTTCCTGAAAAGGATCAGAGCAAATTGATGATTGATTTTGAAAACTTCTATGGCGAAGAATGGATCAAGATCCAGGAAGGTATGGAAATTTCACGAAATCAATGGAAGAAACTTGGTTTCACCACGATTGTGAGAGAATGGCAGGGAGATATTAGCGGTATTGGCGCAACGCTGGTTTTAAATGACGGGTTGAGATATTCGTTCAATGTGGGAGGGTTGGCGACTGCTTTGTCCAAGGAGCATTTGGTCAATGATGTTGGGCCCCGACTGATCAGAATGATTAATATATTGGATTCTTTGGCAAGATCATGATGAACATTTTTTTATTGCAGCAATGGTGTCCTTGAGTCGCTCGAAGCCGCCAAAGATTTCTGGATTTAGGCTCCGCATCAGGTGATGGCTGCCCAGGCCTGCGGCCCAGTGCTGCGCAGGCCATCACAGGCAGGTCAGGGTCAAGATTCCACACACCGGCTGCGAACATCGCGCTTGCAGCCATGGATGACGATGCCGCGGCGGCCGCTGGCGGCGCGGTCACCGAGCACCTGATCGCCGTCAACGCCAGGCGCCGCCAGCCGCCGCCGCCGCCGCCGCCGCCGACCATTACCTTGCCCGCGCCCGGACTGCGCAATGCCGCTGTCAACTGGGTGCTGCTCTCAAAGCAGAAGACGGTTTCGATCTCGCCATGGAAGGTAAGCCCGCGGCGATCCCATGTTGACCGTTGCTGGTCACCCGGTTATTGATCTGGCGCCCTTCGCCTGCCAACGATGCGGCAGCAACGCCTCCACCCGACTGGCCCTGTGCGTGGGCAGCCGCGTCAGCACTCCCTTGTGGTGGGCATAGGGATCATGCCCATGCATGCGCGCTGACTGAACCAGACTCATCACGGCAGCTGCACGCTGGCCCGCGCGCAAGCTGCCGGCGAACAGCCAGTTGTCGCGGCCAATGGCGATCGGCCGGATCTGGTTCTCGATCCAGCTGTTGTCCACGGGCAATTGCCCGTCATCGTCGAAGCGCGTCAGCGCAGTCCAGCGCCTGAGGCTGTAATGCAGGGCCCTGGCCGTGGTCGAGCTGGTCGGCAGTTTTTGCCGCTGCAGTGTCTTCCAATGACGCAACGCCTTGAGCGCCGGCTTGCTGTGCTGCTGCCGAATCGCCTGGAGCTGATCGGGCTGCGGTCTTGCCATAACAGCTGCTTATGGATAGGCACCAGCGTGCCTCTCACGTACGGACACGAGGCCACATACAGTTACTTCATGACAGCACCTCTTCGTGTGGACACCCACGCACATGTCTTTCTGCGCAGCATGCCGCTGGCCGCCGCACGTCGCTATGCGCCCGACTTTGATGCCACGTCCAACGAATACCTGGGCTTGCTCGACGCGCACGGCTGCACCCATGGCGTGCTGGTGCAGCCCAGCTTTCTGGGCTTCGACAACAGCTACCTGCTGAACGTCCTGCGTCGACACCCACAGCGCCTGCGTGGCGTGGTGATGCTGGAACCTACGACCCCCGAGCAGGAACTCGCCGCGCTGGCCGCTGCCGGCGTGGTGGGCGTGCGCCTGAATCTGGTAGGTCAGCCTCTGCCCGATCTCAGGCTACCTGTATGGCAGGCATTCCTGCAGCGCATTCGCGCATTGGATTGGCACCTGGAGTTGCATCGCCGTGCCGCTGATCTTTCGCCCCTGATCAAGGCTGCCGCACTGACGGGCTGCCGCATTGTGGTCGACCATTTTGGTCGGCCCGACCCCGAGCAGGCCAGCGCTGACCCCGGCTTTGCTGCGCTGCTTCGCCATGCTGATTCCGGTCAACTGTGGGTCAAGCTGTCGGCCGCCTACCGCAATGCACATGACCAGCCGGAGTCCGACGCTGGCGCCGCGCGGGAATGTGCACGCCAGTTGCTGGCCGCCTTCGGTCCACAGCGTCTGGTATGGGGTAGCGACTGGCCGCACACCCAGCACCAACATTTGGCCACCTATGGCGCAAGCCTAGCCGCGCTCACTGACTGGGTGCCGGATGCGACCCAGCGGCGCCAGATTCTCGGAGCCACGGCTGCCGAGTTGTTCCATATCTTTCATTAATTCTAACTAGCAGGAGACAGCATGCATCGACGTTCCATTGCACTCGCCATCGCCGCCCTGGCGCTTGCGCCCAGCGTGCAAGCCCAGACCACATTCCCAAGCAAACCCGTGCGTCTGGTGGTGACCTATCCGCCAGGCGGCACCGTGGATGTGGCGGCGCGCATTCTGTCCACCAAGCTCTCCCAGCTCTGGGGACAGCCTGTCGTGGTGGACAATCGCGCGGGCGGCGGCGGCATCATTGGTGCGCAAGGCGTGATGACATCACCGGCCGACGGTTACACGCTTATGGTGGATGCCTCCAACCATGCGCAGAACCCTGCACTGAAGAAGCGCATGCCCTTCGACACGCTCAAGGCTTTTGCCCCCGTGTCACTGCTCGTCAAGGTGCCCAGCGTGCTCGTGGTGAATCCTGCTTTCGCTGCACAGTCGCCCCAGGACCTGATCGCCTACTCCCTGGCCAACCCCGGGAAACTGGACTTTGCATCGTCGGGCAATGGGTCGGCGCAGCATCTGGCCGCCGAGCTGTTCGCGCTCCAGACCGGCGCTAAGATGACCCATGTGGCCTACCGAGGAGGTGGCCCGGCCATGGTGGACGTGATGGCTGGCAACGTGCCCGTGTTCTTCGCCAGCTTGGCCTCGTCACTGCCCTTCATTCAGAGCGGCAAGCTGCGGGCCTTGGCCGTAGCGGGAGCGCAGCGCTCGCCCGTGCTGCCCGACACGGCCACCTTCTCCGAAGTCGGCATATCTGGCGTGGACGTGTACGAATGGAACGGCTTGTTTGCCCCTGCGGGTACGCCCGCCGCCATCGTGGAAAAAATTAGCAAGGACGTGTCCGCCGCGCTGAATGACCGCGAGGTCAAGGCCAGGCTAATGGCCCTGGGTGCCGAGGTCATTGGCTCCAGCCCTAAGGAGCTTGATCAGTTCCGCCGCGCCGAGATCAGCCGGTGGACAGCGCTGGGCAAGCGGGCGAACATTTCCTTGGACTAGAGCAGATCGGCCAGTTGGCTGGCGATGGTCGCTCTACCTGACGCCTGCCAGAGCACGCTCAGCTCGAAGTAGGGTAGCCTCTCACCGTCGCTCAAGGGCGCGAAGCGCACGCCCTGATGCTGCAGAACTTCAGCGGATTGCGGCAGCAGCGATGCGCCAATTCCCGCTGCCACGCACGACAGTACCGTGAGCGAGCGGTTGGCCTCTTGCACGACGCGCATCGCCAGCCCTGCCCGCGAGAACGCACCCGCAATGCCCGCGCGCAGCGTGGGCAACTGCGCTTCAGGAAACCATACCAGTCCCAGTCGTTCCAAGTCGGCCAAGCTGGCACGGCCATGGGCAGGGAGGGGGTAGTTGATGGGCAGAACCGCCATCAATGGATCGCGTCGCACCAGCTTTTGCCGCACCCGGCCCTGCAAAGCCACGGGCGTATGCAGCATGGCCAGGTCGATACGACCTTCGGTGAGGGACTGCATCAGATCGGCGTTTCCCATTTCAGACAGCACCACCTGCGTGCCAGGGAACTGTGATTGCAGCAGTTTGAGCGCCGTAGGCAGCGCGTCGTACACCGCATGTGTGACGAAGCCGATATGCAGCCGCCCCGTCTTTCCCTGCGCGATGGCTCTGGCATTGCGCTCGGCACAATCCGCGAGCGCCATGCTGGCGCGCACATCGTCGATCACGGCCAGCCCTGTGCTGTTGAGCACCGCGCCGCGGCGTGAACGCTCGAAAAGGCGCACGCCAAGGGCATCTTCTACTCGCCGTAGCGCCTGGCTCAACGCAGGTTGGGCCACGCCCAGATGCAAGGCGGCGGCGGTCATGCTGCCAAGGTCAGCCACGGCGAGCAGGTAGCGCATGGTGCGGGTGTCGAAGAGGGAGGGCATAGGGGAAAGAATACGCGCAAGTCATAGCCATCCAACTGGACGGACTGTGTCGTTTCCTAAGGTCCTCCGCCTGAGATATCCGCCAAGCGCCATGCCGCCTTCAATGCACTGGTGTACCAGGGTCGCCTTGGCACAGCGTACTCGCCGATGAAATGGATGTCGCTTTGTGGATCGTGTCACAAGGATCATTGCGCAGTTGGCACAGACGAAGCATCAAGTCAGTGGTAAATGGGGCTCTCGGTTGAGGTACGGGCATAACTCCGGGGCTATGGGACCGACGCTCTCCACCTGGGTGCCGGACCTGACCTGCCCCCTTCCGCCATACCAATCAGTCGGAAGTCCGGGTTAAAGCTTACTTGATCTCTTTGCTGGAAGCCGGCGGTCTCTGATTGATGATGCGATGCCGTTGAGCGAACTCAGCCGGCGGTATTCGTCCGAGACTGCTGTGCGGTCGCACTTGGTTGTAGTCCTGGCGCCAGCTTGCAATCGTTGATCGCGCCTGTGATAGCGTCTCAAACCAGTGCTCGTTCAAGCACTCGTCACGGAACTTGCCATTGAAGCTCTCGATGTAGCGGTTTTGCATGGGTCGTCCTGGCTGTATCAGTATATGGCGCACGCCATGCGATTGCGCCCAGGCGATGAAGGCCCGATTCGTGAACTCCGGGCCCTTGTCGGCTCTCACTGAGGTTGGGCAACCGATATACCTGTTTGTGGTTGACGCCTGGGAACTCCGGGCGCAGCAGGTCGTGGATGCGGCGATAGCTGGAAACGACAAGGAACCTGCGCGATCGTTACGATCTTGACGCCGAGCAGTTGTGAGAGCTCATCCCCCATGGGCGGATTGCGGTAGCCATCTCTGGACAGCCCGACCAAGCGACTTGGCGGCATTCGGACAGATGATGTTCAGCAATCATCTTGGCTACTGCTGCGCGTCTCGCCTGCGGGGCTAAGGCTTTACGCCGAAGACGTCCTTGAGCGCGTGAATGTCAAGGCAGGCCTCGCTCAGCAAGCGCTGGGGCTTGGAGTTCTCGGATTCAAGTTCCCGGAGTCTCTTGGCATGCATGGCCTGCATGCCGCCGAACTTGGCGCGCCCCTTGTAGAACGCTGCATCGCTGAAACCGCCTTGGCGGCACAGCTCCTTGATGGGCATTCCGGCCTCTGCTTGCTTGAGGAAGCCAATGATCTGCTCTTCGGTGAATCTGCTCTTCTTCATATCCATCATTCTCCTGGTTGATGGACTTCACTAACTTTACGTTGGTAGGGCTAGAAGGGGGCAGGTCAGATGTAGCCACGCTCCCGGATCTCGCGCGGGCCATATCGCTGCGTGGCTTGGTCGCCCAAGTACGTGTGAACCGTATTACTGGAGCAATCCAGTTGCCTGGCAATCTCCCTGACGCTGTCGCCCCTTCGGGCCATTACCCTTATCTCTACTGCTGCTCCTGAATCAACATCAGCAGCTTCTTAAAGGCTGCGATGACCAACAAGGTGGGTCAGATGTATCTCGGCGCTGAAGGTTAGTTTCACATCGATGCTGACACCCGCCACCGAGCCTTAATCTGGGAAAACTCCTTTAAGTCACGATAAGCAGCGTCTTTCGGCACTCTGTAGCTGGTTGTCGCTGCCCAGAAAACCCCAAATCCGGCGCATTTTCTACGCCGCCCAGCGCTCGGAAGCGCGCAGCAATGGCTTTTGCATGCTGATGGATGCGTGCGCTTACTGTCTTCAGAATCTCTATTTTGCAAGGAAGTAGGCCTTTGCCGAACCCCGTTAAGGGTGGCAGCATCGCCGATTTTCTTCTCCAAAGGCTGCTGGCCAGCGTTCCACGCGTGGGCCCGGCCGCCGCTTTTCCTCGCCTCTTACTGCTCCATTTTATTTAATTTCAAGTTATTGACGCATCATATCTCTCATTGTGGTGCGTGTTGATTTATTCTGCATTTATGAAAGAGCAAGCCCAAAAACGCCGGCTTCAAAGGGCGCAGGGCGGCCAGCGGCGCTCTGGCCGCAAGCGCGGCGCGGCGCCCGGCGTGCGTGTCGGGCTGCAGGTTGTTGGAAGTCCTGCAGACTTTCCTAAAATTTGCCAATCAGAAAGCCTGGGTCTGGCGCATGCTCGTGGCGGCGACCATGACGTGAGCCAGAGCATTGCGGCGCTGCTCGGGCGCATCGCGGTGCCCCGCCGTGCCCGCGCCCTTTGACCTGCTGCATTTCGGCTGCGGCCCCGGGGCGCGATATGCGCAGCTTCGTGGAAATGCGCCAACGCGCCTGGGCCTGGAGGGTGCGCCCAGCTGGGCAGCTATGGCGCGCGCACAGCGGCTGCGAGGTGCTGGGACAGAGCGTTCTGGAACTCGATCTGAGGGGGGAGAGCTTGGGCGGTGTGTTTGCCAATGCCTTGCTGTTCCATGTGCCCAGCCAGGTGCTGCCTCAGGTGCCGGGGCAGGTGGGCTGGAACGGCAAGCGTGTGGCGCAGAGGCTCATCGGGCACCGAGGTGGGCGAATGCCTCTTGTCCCCGGTCCTGGGGTTGATGCCCTAGAGCTTGGTCAAAGACCGATGGGAGCCGGTCGCTAGCGGGAGCTCTGCGCGTATACGACGGTGTCATACAGGCGCTGCCATGCAGGCGCATTGCCATCGTGCATCCTGCGGCTCCCAGCTGAAGAATGCACCATGACGCCCTGGGACCGTGGACCCAAGGGCAAGCCATATTCAATCCAATCGATCAGGGTGTTGGTGAGCGCCAGCTCACCAACACCCTCGACCAAGGCGCTGATTCGGAGGCAGGACGGGCACGTGCACTTGCGAGCGTTTTAGGACATTCTGAAGCTCGAGAACCGGACGCGCTTGGCGGTGAGCGCGCACGAGCTCCATACCGATGCGGTCATGGCACGCGCACTCAGTTGATGAACCAACGCATGGGCACGAGCACCAGCGACGGGAACAGCACCAGGAGGAACATCACGATGAGCTGCGCAGCCATGAAAGGCATCACGCCGCGCGTCACTTGGTCCATGCGCATCTTGCCCACGCCCGCCACCACGTTGAGCACGGTGCCTACGGGTGGCGTGATCAGCCCGATAGCATTGTTCATGATGAATAGCACGCCGAAATACACGGGGTCGATGCCAGCGGCCTTGACCACGGGCATCAGCACTGGAGTCATGATCAAGATGGTGGGGGTCATGTCCATGGCCGTCCCAACTGCAATCACCAGCAACATGATGGCGATCATCAACAGTGTCGGGCTGCCCAGCAGAGGCTCCAGCAGTGAGATCAACTGCTTGGGAATGTCGGCAACCGTGATCAGCCAAGCGCTGACCATGGCCGCGGCAACCAGGAACATGATCACGGCGGTGGTCTTGGCGGCGCTGACAAACACTTCACGCAGTTGCTGCCAGCGCAGTTCCTTGTAAATCAGGGTGGCCACCAGCAAGGCGTACACAGCCGCCACGACCGCGGCTTCGGTGGGCGTGAACACCCCCATTTTCAGACCCACCAGAACGATGACTGGCAAGAAGAGTGCCCAGGTCGATTCCTTGAAAGCTTGCCAACGCTCAGCGGATGTCGCCTTGGGAGGGGGGGCAATGTTCTCGCGTCGCGAAACAAAGTGCCAGGCCACGGCAATCGACAGGCCCATCATCAAGCCCGGGACGATGCCCGCCAGAAACAGTTTGCTGATCGAAACGTTGCCAGCCACGCCAAACACCACGAAGCCTATGGAGGGCGGGATCACCGGGGCAATGATGCCGGCTGACGCGATCAGTCCCCCGGCGCGGGCCTTGTCGTGCCCGGCCTTCACCATCATGGGAAGCAACAAGGCTGCGAGCGCGGCGGTGTCGGCCACCGCCGAGCCCGACAACGCGGCCAGCAAACAGGCCGCCAGGATGGCGACGAAGCCCAGGCCGCCGCGCTTATGGCCCACCAAGGTGAGGGCGAGTTTGACGATGCGGCTGGAGAGGCCGCCGACGTTCATGATTTCGCCGGCCAGCATGAAAAACGGTACCGCCAGGAGCGGGAACGAGTCGGCGCCATTGATCACGTTTTGCGCCAGAATCTGGGCATCGAACAGATCCAGGTGCCACATCAGGGCTACGCCTGAAACGAGCAGGGCGTAAGCAATGGGTACCCCTATCGCCATGACGGCGAGCAGCGATCCCAGGAAGATGAAAACGGTCATGGTGTGTGGTTTCCGTGGACGGGGTCACTTGGGGACATCGTTGCGCTCGAGATGCAGTTCGTTGAGCTGAGCCAACTCTTCCGATTCCTTGATGTTGACCAGGTCCTCATCACGGACCTGGCCCGACAGCACCAGCCAGAGCTGACGCAAAAGAATCACGCCGGATGACGCCGCGAAGAAGACACCCGAGGCGTAGAAGATGCCTACGGAGGCGCCCGAGACGGGGGCTTCCACGTCCCAGTTGATCTGCGTCTGGGCCCATGCCCCACTGAACAACAGCCATGTGCAGTACAGCATCAGCACGTAGCTCACGACCAGGCAGCTGCGCTGGATCCAGGGCGGCAGCTTCGCGAGCAGGAAGTCAGTGCCGAGGTGGGCTTGCTCCTTGACCGCCACCACGGCTCCCATGAAGGTCAGCCAGACAAAAAGCCAACGCGACATTTCTTCGCTGATAGCGATGCCCGAGTTGAAGACATAACGCAGCAAGACATTGCCAAAAACGAGGCACACCATTGCCGCCAGGGCAAGGGCGGTGAGCGTTTCTATGACCCGGCAATAGCGGTCGATAAGGTGGTTGAACATGTTTGTCTCCGTCAGGGTCTGCACCGCCGATTGGTTGAATCAGAGTGTTTTTTCATTCAGAAGACCGCGCGCAGCGAGGTTGGCCATGAACGCGCGCAGGCCGAAATGCCAGGGCGGGGCGACTTCGCTGTGGTTCACGCGGTTGTGCAGGCCGCCCAGCCAGGCGCTGTGAATGGTGACCACATCGCCGAGCTTGTGCGTGAAGCCCCCACCGGGCTGGTCCCGGTCCTCGATGGGCGCGAAAAGCGTGCCCAGGAACAGCATGAATCCGTCGGGGTACTGATGGGCCGTCAGCGTCTGGGCCACCAGATCGGCCGGATCGCGGCTGATGCTGGTCATGGTGTTGATGCCGCGCAGCTCGAAACCATCGGCACCCGTCACACGCAGGTGCACGGTTTCGCCGCGCACCGACTCCAGACCGAAGCTCTCGTCGAACAGCCGAATGAAGGGCCCGATGGCGCACGACGCGTTGTTGTCTTTGGCCTTGCCCAGCAGCAGTGCGCTGCGGCCTTCGATGTCGCGCAGGTTGACGTCATTGCCTAGCGTGGCGCCAACGATTTCCCCCCGGCTGTTCACCGCCAGCACCACTTCAGGCTCCGGGTTGTTCCAGGCGGAATCTGCACGGATGCCCACTTCTTCCCCGGTGCCCACGGAGGCCAGCACCGGTGCCTTGGTGAAGACTTCGGCATCTGGGCCTATGCCCACTTCCAGGTATTGCGACCACAGGCCCTTCTCCTGCAGCAAGGCTTTCAACGCCATCGCTTGCGGCGAGCCTGGCTGAATATCCGCCAGGCGCTCGCCGATCAGCTGCGTCACCTGCTGGCGCAGACCCTGGGCACGGGCCGCGTCGCCACGGGCCTGCTCTTCGATCACGCGCTCCACCAAGCTGGCGGCAAACGTCACGCCTGCGGCCTTGACGACTTGGAGGTCACACGGCGCCAGCAACCACGGCAAGGCGCTATCCCGCCTGCCGAGCATGCTGTTGCTCAGCAGCTCATCCACTGCGCACAGACGTTCCCCCGCGGTCTGACGCACCGCGTGCACGGGATGCTCGGCGTCGAGCAAGGTGCTCATGGTCGGGAAGTGCTCGCTCAGATCGAAAACACCGTCGGGCCGGAGTGCGACAACCGCGGGGCCAGGCAGGGTGCCACCGCGCCATACCCGCCCCACCAAGGTGCCGGTCAGGCCGTCATCGGGCAGGATCTGGGTGGGTGGCGGACAGCTGTTCTGAGCCGCAGATGCAGTGGTGTTCATGAAAAATCCTTGGGTCTATCAGTTGTTTCGGCCATGCGGCAGCTGCGCCTGGATCAGGCGCAGCTGCCTGGCAGGCCAGCTTCAGTGGTTGTGACGCGGGGTCTGTTCGGAGATGCGTCGGAAGTTCAGCGCGAAATCCAGCGTGGCGCCGTCGGCCAGTTGGCCGGTCTTCTCCCGGTACAGCGCTTCCCAAGGGGAGCGGCTTGGCGTGACCGGGGGGGCGGGTAGCTCGCTGCGGCGGCGGGCGATCTCTGGCGCAGCGACCAGTGCGTCGCAGCGGCCTGTGTTGAGGTCGACGCGAATGATGTCGCCGCTCATCAGCCAGCTCAGTCCGCCTCCCACGGCGCTTTCGGGCGATGCATTGAGGATTGACGGACTGTCTGCGGTGCCGGATTGGCGCCCATCGCCCAGCGTGGGCAAGGTGTTGATGCCGCGGCGTATCAACGCATCGGGGGGTTGCATGTTGACCACCTCGGCCGAGCCCGGCCAGCCGATCGGCCCGGCGCCGCGCATCACCAGGATGCAGCCCTCATCGATGTTCAGCGCCGGGTCGTTGATACGGTGGTGGTAGTCGTCCCCGCCTTCGAACACCACGGCACGTGCCTCGAAGATGCCTTCCTGTCCCGGACGGCTCAAATAGCGCTCACGGAAGCTCGCCGAGATCACCGAAGTCTTGAGGATGCCAAAATCGAAAAGATTGCCACTGAGCACCATGAAACCGGCTTTCTCCATCAAGGGCGCGGCAAAGGGCTTGATAACCTCCCGATCGCGGGATTCGCGACCTTCCAGATTCTCGGCGATGCTGCGGCCGGTAACGCTGAGACAACTGCCGTGGAGCTTGCCGGCCTGCTGCAACTCCCACATCAGCGCGGGCACCCCACCGGCGCGAAAGAAGCGCTCGCCCAGGAACTGGCCCGCGGGCTGCATGTTGAGCAGCAGCGGCAGATCGTAGGCATGTTCGGTCCAGTCGCTGGCCTCCAGCACAACACCCGCGTGCCGTGCCATGGCCATGATGTGCACCTGCGCATTGCTGGAGCCACCGGCCGCACTCACCACCGCCAGCGCATTCAAGAAGCTTTCCCGTGTCAAGAGATGCGAGGGGCGCAGATCTTCATAAGCCATTTCCACGATGCGTCGGCCCGTCTCGTAGGCCATCTGGCCGCGTTCTCTGTACGGTGCCGGTATGGCGGCACATCCCGGCAGCGACAATCCCAGCGCCTCGGCCACGGCGTTCATCGTCGAGGCGGTTCCCATGGTGTTGCAATGGCCCGCGGAAGGAGCGCTGCTGCAGGCGCGCTGCAGAAACTCTTCCTCGTCGATCTCACCCGCGGCCAGCTGGCGGCGGCTGCGCCAGATCACGGTGCCGGACCCCACCAGCTCGCCGTCATGCCAGCCATCCAGCATGGGGCCACCCGATAAAACGATCGCCGGGATGTCCACCGTGGAGGCCGCCATCACTCCGGCAGGCGTGGTCTTGTCGCAGCCTGTGGTCAGTACCACCGCATCGATGGGATAGCCATACAAAAGCTCCACCAGGCCCAGGTACGCGAGGTTGCGATCCAGCGCCGCGGTGGGGCGACGGCAATTCTCGAAGATGGGGTGAACCGGGAACTCCATCGGAATGCCTCCGGCATCGCGAATCCCGTCACGCACTCGCTTGGCCAGATCGAGGTGGATGCGATTGCAGGGCGAGAGATCACTGCCCGTCTGGGCAATGCCGATGATGGGGCGACCCGAACGCAGCTCTTCGGGTGTCAGCCCGTAGTTCATGAAGCGCTCGAGGTACAGCGCTGTCATGTCTGACCGTTCGGGGTCGGCGAACCATTCGCGGGAGCGGAAGGGGCGGCGTGGGGTCTTGCTCATGGCGTGCGGCGTTTACT
>Ga0308165_1000256_pt1 | contig 122725 bp, 104 predicted proteins | sample PhyWR2_FD_201032 | JGI IMG/M metagenome (GOLD analysis project Ga0308165, IMG submission 201032) | Phyllosphere microbial communities from UC Gill Tract Community Farm, Albany, California, United States - DLSLW.R2 | ecosystem: Host-associated > Plants > Phyllosphere > Unclassified | place... | reverse complement strand
TTTTCAGGATTCATTATATTTTCTTCTTTATCGTTATTTTTCTTCTTATTAAACATAATACTAGGCTGAATTTTTTTGTGTTAATCTCAACTATTTTGCCATAAACGGAAATCAGCCAAGCTGTCAGATTTATTTGGATTTATCTGAACAGATTGGCTGATTAGCTGACGGATGTCAGAATTTTTATACGATCTGCGCATCTTCATGCACCACTCCATTTTCACATTTAATAATGCGCGAAGGGAAAGTACGGATGATATGGTAATCGTGGGTGGCCATTAAAACCGCAGTTCCGGCCTGGCTGATCTGTTTTAAAAGGGTTACAATTTCTTCTGATGTTTCTGGGTCTAAATTTCCTGTAGGTTCATCGGCAAGAATGATTTCGGGGTCGTTTAACAATGCTCTTGCAATCACGATCCGCTGTTGCTCGCCACCAGAAATTTCGTGTGGCATTTTTTTGATTTTAGAACGGAGGCCAACTTTATCCAAAACATCTTTAACGCGCTCATTTATCAGTTTTTCATCTTTCCAGCCTGTTGCTTTTAACACAAATTCGAGGTTTTTTTCGATGGTTCTATCGGTAAGCAGCTGAAAATCCTGAAATACCACGCCCAGTTTACGGCGTAAAAACGGTACCTGGCTTTCTTTTAGGTTTTTTAGGTCGAAACCGGCAATATTGCCTTCGCCATTGCCAATATGAAGGTCGCCATATAATATTTTAAGCAAACTACTCTTGCCTGAACCTGTTTGACCGATCAGGAACACAAAATCGTCTTTTTCGATGTGTAAATTTACGTTTGAGAGGACTAAATGTTTCTGTTGAAAAACGTCGACGTTGCTTAAATGAATTACTGAATTGCCTGCCATATTATATTTCTAATTTTGCAATCTGCCCGAAAGGCAAATCTTTAACCATTTCCATAATGTATTCCTGCTTGTCTCCAAGCCCAAGTTTTTCCAGCGATTTATCAGGTCTATCTACCCTAAAATAAGCCAAAAGTGTAAACTTATCGTCTCTTAACTGTACGTAATCTGGAATTTTGGCTATGCCTTTAACTTTAACGATATACATTGTGCCCAAAAATAGCATTTCCAAATGAGAAGCGAAAGTAAGAACCCCTTTTTATCTCATCAGCATTACCCAACCTGAGTAGGTTTTAAAATCTTCGTTCAAGTAAACGGTATAATAATACACAGCAGGAGGGAGATCCTTTCCATTCATTTTGCCATCCCATGGTTTAAAAGCACCTGTGCTTTGATAAACCAGCTGACCATAACGGTTGGTAACCTTTATAACCGGATTGGGGAAAGATTCGGCCGCGGGGATATTCCAGGTATCGTTTATGCCATCGCCATTGGGGCTAAAGGTATTCGGGATGATTACCTTGGGGTAAACTTTTATAAGAACATCATCAGTACTGCTTGTACAGCCTGAGTTAGAAACCACGTTTAGGGTATAGGTAATATCCTGCGTGGGCGAAGCAACAGGATTTAGTTTAGTGGGGTCGTCAAGGTAGTCTGTAGGTGTCCAGTAATAGCTTACATCATCGCCTGATGATTTACCGTTTAAGTTGATTTTTTGTCCGGTTAATATCTTTTGGTCTGCACCTGCATCGGCTTTTGCCTTTTTGTTTACATTAACAGTAATTTCTGCCGTTTCCGAACAGACATCGTTAGCAACCCTAACCGTGTAGGTTGTGTTTTCTGTAGGCGAGGCAATGGGATCGGGAATCTGAGGATCTGATAAGCCCTTTGATGGCTGCCAAAAGTAGGATGTACCTCCAGATGCCGTTAATTGAACTGATTTGCCTTCACAAATGGTTGCTGTAGTTGCATTGGTCGTAATTACTATCGGATCGAGAATATGCACCTCAACCTGGGCTTTGGAAGTACACCCCTTTGCCGTAACCTGAACGGTATAAAGGCCTTCTATTACTTTGGTAGCGTTTGGAATGCTGGGGCTTTTTTCAGTAGATGTAAATTGGTTTGGACCTGTCCAACTATAACTGGTACCGCCAGATGCATTTAATTGGAGGGTATTGCCTGTACAGATACTATTGTTTCGGTTGCCAAAAACTTCGGCGGTGGCAATTGGTTTTGGGTTTACGGTAACGGTTATCGGATCTGATACCGCCCGGCAGTTCACTTGATCGATATTGCCATTTATAGCTGTTATTAACCGATATTGGTAAGTGCCTGATGGCCTATTTTGGAAATCTATGTTGGCTTGTTTGGTCGTTTTGCCAGCTATATCAATCCATCCTGTACCCGTATTTTCTTGCCATTGGTAAACGGGATTAATATATTCTGGAAAAATATTGGCATTTACCGTAAAACTGATAGTATTATCTACACACATATTTAACGATGGATCATTGGTGTTAAAGAATGGGGTAATGCCTGGCCCACAGGCCTGTACGGTAATATCATCTAACGCAAAATCGTTGCCGCTATTGGTAGCCGTGCTGTTAACCAGTTGTAAGGTTATTGTAGAGCTGCTGCTATTGTTAAAGTCGAGCGAATATTGATGCCATGTTCTATCGGCTAATATATCCCCTGTTGATGTACTTCCCAGCAAGTTGTTATCTGGATCAACCACACGTAAAATCATGTTAGGAGGTTGCGCATTTGCTGCGGGCGAATTGGCATTGAGCACCCAAATTGACAAACGCAATGTTGTGTTAGGACAAAGATTATCCATTTTTTGCTCAAAAAATACAGTTCGCGTAGCAATTCCATCAATTAAAAGCATTAAGCCATTAGCGTCTCCTGTATGATCGGCATGGGGCTGCCAATAAATTGGGTATGGATTACCAGGTGTACCAGGGGTTTTAACTAAGCCAGATTGGTTTGGACTTAAATTCAATGGATTTGGCCCCGGAGGACCAACAAACGTAGTATAGGTTGTGGCGCCAGGCGCATATTGAGACAAAGGACCATACCAATTATCGGTATTGTTGCCCTGTCCAAAAGTCTGGTTAATTAGTGGTTGGCCAAAAGTACCTGTACAAACTTGTGCTTTAACAAAGCTTGTAAGTATAAGCATGTTAAAAAATAATAACGTTTTTATTAAACGGTACATGTTTTGGCTCTGTTCATTTAACGAATATCTGAATAAAAAAGGGCTAATTCAGTTTATTCAAAAATTCAACCGTGTTTACGTTATCTGCATAATCCCAAAGTTTTGGATGCTGGCTTTGGCCGAAAGCAAAGGTGCTGAGCTTTAAAGGCGATTTTGTAATAATGCATTGAATATTTTCAGACTTATCATTTAGTTGCTCTTCTACCGTTTGTAGATTATCGTATTCCTCATAAAAAAGAACAGCTAGTGGAGATGTTAAGCTTTCATCTTCTTTTAACAGCAAAAAACCGTTATCGAAATGTTTAGCCGCATTAACCAGATAAATTGATTTATTGTAATCGTAGTTGTTGTTGTATTTGAAATGATTGATAATAGGTTGAAAACTTTCTATGCCTTCGTAAAAATTAGCAATATCATAACCCTTCGGGAAATAGATTTTAGATACATTTCTGCAGCCTAAACCAAAATAATCAAAAATATCGGCCCCCAGCTTCTCAATATCCTCAAAACTTTCTGTTCCATCTAACACAGCAACGCTATTTCTGTTTTTCCGGATGATATTAGGTACTTTATTGAAATAATAATCGAAGTAGCGGGATGAATTATTGCTTCCTGTGGCAATAACCGCATCAAAATCCTTCAAACGCTCTACATATTCTATTTTATCGGCAAAAGCAGGTTCGATGTTAATCAGTTCGGTAATTACAGCTTTAATTAACTTATCGTCGGCTGAAGAAAGTTTGATCAATGCAATATTTCCTGTGGCTAAAACACATAAAACATCGTGCAAACCCACCAATGGAATGTTGCCGGCCAGGATTAAACCTATCTTTTTTGGCGAGGTACTAAAGCTGATTGATTTAAACCAAATGGCCAGATCGGCCTCATTTAACATCTCGGCAAAAGATAAAATCGATTTTTTTATATTTTCAGAAGTGAACCATGCATTGGCACTTTCTGCACTATAAATTGCATTTCCTAGTATGTCAGTGGGGTTTGTAAGCTTTTTGCCTAGCTCGCCGAATGCGAATATTACTTTTTCTTGAGTTAATGCTGACATATTTAGAATTATTATTAATTGATTATATCTTATATTTGCAGCTGCAAAGGTAAACTAAGCAAAAGAATTAGACGAAAACATGGCGATTAAAATAACAGATGAGTGTATAAATTGTGGGGCATGCGAACCAGAGTGTCCTAATAACGCAATTTACGATGCCGGTACTGCATGGCGTTTTTCTGATGGTACTAACTTAAATGGGACCATTGATTTTGGTAATCAACAAATTGAAGCTGACGCATCTCAGGAAGCTGTTTCGGACGAGGTTTATTATATTGTATCGGATAAGTGTACCGAGTGTAAAGGCTTTCACGACGAACCTCAATGTGCCGCAGTTTGTCCGGTTGATTGTTGCGTAGATGACGAAGATATCCGCGAAACTGAAGAAGAATTATTGGCTAAGAAAGCTTGGTTACACCAGGAAGGATAAGCTTTTCTCAAATATTTACGAAAAAGTCTCGGTTATTCATCGAGACTTTTTTTTTGTGCATGTTTTTAATAAGATTTTTAAGATTTGAGGGTTTTATTGATCAATGTTTAAAACAATTTAATCTGGCGGAGTTCCGCCTAACGCCTAACGCTAATCCACCTCGCATTTATTCGGGATGATCAAAACCGGGCAGGCCGATTTCCGCGCCACGTGTTCTGCTACGCTTCCCATTAAAAAGTGGTATAAGCCACTGCGGCCATAAGTGCCGATTACAATTAAATCCGATCCCCACTCGTCTGACTGTTGGATAATGCCATGAGCGGCGGTATCAACAATGCTCAGATAGGTGGTTTTTATATCCTTTCCGTATTTGGCCTCCATTTCTTTTAGTAAAATATGGCTATTTTCTTCACTGTTGTCGTAGGTTTCTAAAAATACAGGTGCGAGGGTTAAATCAGGGTTTACATTGGCCGGGATGGGCTCGATGATGTTAACTAAGGCTACTTCTGCTCCAAATTTTTCGGCCATGTCGTAACCGGCTTTTGCCGCTTTTTCGGAGCAGGTACTGTTATCAACGGCGATTAATATTTTTTTAAAATTCATGGCGAGCTTATTTAAAGGGTGATCATCATAAAAATAACAAATTTGCAGGCAAAATGTTAGGCAATGAATGTATTTTATTAGTTTTACAATAGTTTCACGAGCAGGTTTAAATGGAAAATCAATACGGTATTTGCAGGGTTGCTGTAGCACCCTTAAGAGCTGATGCATCAGATAAAGCAGAAATTGTTTCGCAACTTTTATTCGGCGATCATGTCGAAATTATCCAGAAAGAAGAGCGCTGGTGGCTGATCCAAAATGGTTACGATGGTTATGAAGGCTGGATGGATTTCAGGCAGCTGGCACCAATCAGTCAGGATCAGTTTGCCGAAATGCATGATTGTAAACTGCTGGCCCCATTGAGCTTCAATAATGTGTTAACGGCAGTTGACGGCAGTGCTTATCATTTAAGCCCCGCGAGCAATCTCCCTTTTTTAAAAGACGGATATTGTTATGCAGGCGATGAAAAATTTAAACTGAATTTTGAAGCTTACCACAATAGTGACGTTAATTTTGCCGATAAGGTTACCGAAACGGCTAAATTCTTTCAAAATATTCCATATTTATGGGGGGGGAGGCATTTATTTGGGCTCGATTGCTCTGGCTTTACACAAACCGTATTTAAAATGTTGGGCATTAAATTAAACCGCGATGCTTCTCAACAGGCTGAACAGGGCGAACTGGTTGGTTTTTTGGCGGAATGCAAGGCTGGTGATGTTGCTTTTTTTGATAACGATGAAGGGAAAATTACCCATGTAGGTATTATGCTAAGCCCGAATGAAATTATCCATTCTTCAGCTAAGGTAAAAATCGATCCGATTGATGATCAAGGTATTTTTAATAAAGAATTGGGTAAATATTCGCACAAACTCAGAATTATTAAACGTTTTGTGGAATAATTGATAAAAATGTATCGTATTATAAAGCGTTATTTATATGCTTTCTGTATTTGAAATGACCGACATAGGGCCCTTTTATGGAGAAATTTAGGCTTTTTTTGATTTATTTGTTATGCAGTATAACGCAGATTTATGATGAAAAAAGAAAGAAAGATGGTTATGGTTGCCAATAAGGTTAATATGAAAACCTATGATCAGTCTTTTGAAGATTTAAATTACTGGCTTTCTAAACCTCCTATAGAAAGGATTGCGGCCGTTACATTCTTGATAAAACAGTTTCTGAAGCTAGGAGAAAGAATGGATAAAACGAAATTTAATAAAATCGTTTTAGAAAAATGATTCTTTCACAGGATTTTGACAAATTAAATCGTCATGCTGAATTTATTTCAGCATCTTATTCTATTTAAGACCCTGGAATGAATTCAGGGTGACGACAACTTATAATCTATTCCATCTCCCAAACCATCACCTGTCGGTCATCACCGGTAGAAATCAGGTATTTACCATCATTGCTCCAGATAATTTTATTGATCGAATGGGTATGCCCACTCCCGGCTTTTTCTAAACTCAATATTTTATACAATTTAAAATTTTCAGCATCCCAAAGTTTAATGCTTTTATCCTGACTGCTCGTAGCAAAATAGGGCAGGCTAGGGTGAAATACAATATTATAAACCGTAAACATGTGTGCCGGTACGGTTTTCCTAAGTTCGTAATTTGGTAGATCCCAGATTTTTAGCTGGGCATCTCTGCTTCCAGAAATAAGGTATTTTCCTGAAGGATGATACGCCAATGCCGTAACAGGTAATTTATGGCCTTCCAGATTTTGTTTCAAACTATAATCTGCCAGATTGTAGATTTTAACCAAATGATCTTTGCAGCCAAAGGCAATCTCTTTTTCATCGGGCGATATGGCAATGGTACGCACTGTATCGTAAGCCGCCTGAAAACGGTAAATCTCTTTAAAATCTGTTAAAGACCATACAGCAACCGTTCCATCCTCGCTAGTGGTTAAAAGTTCGTTTTTGTTTTTTACCGTTTGTATATCGAAAATCGGTTTGGTATGCGCATTGATCCTTGCCATTACCTTCTGTTCTTTCAGGTCGTAAACACTGAAAGCACCGCTCCGTTCGCCAATAAACAATTGATCATTATAATAGTGAAGACAATAAACCGAACTCTGTACAGGCATTTTTACCTTTACAAAAGCCATTTCAGCTAACGACCATTCTACTACGCCCTTATCGTTTCCTGCACTAAAAAATAGATTATCCTGATCAGACTTTGCAAGTGCATACACTTGATTTTGATGGCCGGAAAGGGTTTTTAGGTGTTTGAGCATTTTTTGAGGTTTAGGGTTTAGGGTTTAAGGTATAGGGTTCTGCATTTGGCGCCTTAAACCCTACACCTTTTACCTTAAACCTTATTTGTGTCTTTATTCAATACTTATGTAGAATTATGGTTTTTATGTACACGAAGATAGAATGAAGAGGTGGTAATATTCTTTTGAGATTGTAAATTTTTGGATCTTTGTTATAAGTATTTATTAGCGATGTTATTGGAATACCTTAATTAGAAAATCACCAATAGGAATTCTGAATAAATATAATATCGAGATTATCGATCCCGTTAGCAAATAAGATTTTGCCCTTTGAAAGTTCAATTTCTTCAAGTTTATTAATATGAAAATCGCACAGAGTAGTATAGTAAATATGAGTGCTCCCCATTCTCCGATAAACATATTGAAAGGTAAACTTGTAATTCTGTCAGACTTTGTACTTTCTCCAAAAAACATCCAAAATATTATCGGAAAAATTAAACCGTAAAGCAAAATGCATATCAGAAAGGTTACTGTAAAAACAGATAAAAAATGCCAGATCAAAATCTTAGATTTTATAAACCCACTGATTTTATTCGATATTTTCAAAATTTCTCATTTCTGGTTTACATTTTAAAGTTTGGTTCTCAACAGCTAAAACCTTACGCCCTCAGCCTTCCAGCCTTCCACCTTATTGATGTCTTTTCTCTAAATTCTTAGCGATATCCTCAATCGATAATCCTTTTTCTTTTAATAAGAACAACAGGTGAAAAACAAGATCAGATGCTTCTCCGATAAATTCCTCTTCTGTTTCGGCCAATGCGGCAATTACAGTTTCAACACCTTCTTCGCCAACTTTCTGCGCAATTTTGTTCAAACCTTTGCTGCGCATTTTGTTGATGTACGATCCCTCAACAGGGTTTTCGTATCTATCGGTAATGATGTTTTCGAGTTCGAAAATAAAATTCTGGTTAAAATCCGTTTTAAAACAGCTACGGCTTCCCGTATGGCAGGTTGGCCCAACAGCATCAGCCTTGATTAGGATAGTATCGTTATCGCAATCCACAAAAAGTTCCTTCACATAAAGGAAGTTGTTACTGGTTTCACCTTTTGTCCAAAGGCGGTTTTTGGAGCGCGAAAAGAAGGTTACCTTACCTTCGGTCTGGGTTTTTTCCAAGGCCTCGGCATTCATATAACCCAGCATCAAAACCTCCAACGTTTTATAATCCTGAATAACTACTGGAACCCCCCAGCCCCCTGAAGGGGGCGTTTTACCAAAGTCAACTTGGCTAACATCTATTTTTTTTTTAATCATTTTAAGTCTTCTATTTTAAGTCCCCTTTAGGGGATTTCGGGGTTTATATTCTTACCGGAATCTGATTTCTCTTCAATTCCTGCTTTAAATCGGGGATTAAAATCTCGCCATAATGAAATACCGAAGCAGCAAGTGCGGCATCAACGTTGGCCTTTTGAAAAACCTCGGTAAAATGTTGCATGTTTCCTGCTCCACCCGACGCGATAAGCGGGATATTGATCATTTGGTTCACTTTATTGAGTAACCCGCAATCAAAACCTGCTTTGGTGCCATCATGATCCATCGAAGTTAACAAAATTTCTCCCGCACCTAAATCTTCTGCCTGTTTAATCCAGTTTTCGGTTTCCAGTTCGGTAATCAACCGCCCACCGTTTAGGTGTACCATATTTTTACCGTTTACATATTTTGTATCGACTGCTAAAACCACAAATTGTACCCCGAAAGTTTTGGCAAGGTCTTCAATCAGTTTGGGGTTGCGGACAGCAGCAGAGTTGATACTGATTTTATCGGCTCCTGCATTTAAAAGAGCATCGGCATCTGCAATCTCCGTTATTCCACCTCCTATGGTAAAAGGTATATTTAATTGCCTGGCAACCGATTTAACCATTTCGATCATCGTTTTCCTGCGCTCGTGCGTAGCGGTAATATCCAGGAAAACCAGTTCGTCTGCCCCTTGTTGTGCATATTGCGCAGCCAATTCTACAGGATCGCCCGCATCGCGTAAATCAACAAAGTTTACACCCTTTACCGTACGACCGTCTTTAACGTCTAAACAAGGAATTATTCTTTTACTAAGCCCCCCGCCCCCTAAAGGGGGAGTTGCTAATTGCTGAGCCGTTATGGCTTCTGTTATTTTTTTCAAAACTGAGTTTAAATTATTGTAAAGTTCAGCGTTTTTAAATCTGATTACCTTGATTCCAAATCCTTCAAGAATTTTTAGTCTTTCAATATCATTATTTATAATCTCTGGTAGATTATGGATACTTCCATCTAGTTCGATAATTAATTTCGCTTCGTGACAGTAAAAGTCAGCTATAAAGCACAAAATGGGATGTTGTCTTCTAAACTTAACTCCTAATTGTTTATTACTAATTACCTGCCAAAGTAAGCCCTCAGCTTCAGTTACACTGTTTCTTAATCGTTTAGCATTTTCAAAAATGATAGGTGATGCACCATAAAACATATTAGGCTCGTTGACTTGAAAAAAGTCAAAATCATCCTCATCTATTTTATACGTCATATTTAACTATGCTAAATTGCTCCCCTTTAGGGGCTGGGGGTTAAATCGAGCTCAAAGCCTTCAAATTCCACTCTTTAATTTCTTCGATGGTAATGCGGTCTTCGTAAATGGCTTTTCCTACTACTACGCTTCTGATGGGGTATTTTGCTAGGTCGTATATATCCTGCATGGAACTTACACCACCCGAAGCAATTAATTTAATCATAGGAGAATGCTCGAGCAGTTTTTCATATAAATCGATGGCAGCACCGCCCAATTTTCCATCTTTGCTGATATCGGTGCATAAGAAACGGAAAAAACCTAATGACAAACATTTATCAACGTAATCCATCAGTTTAATCGGCGAGCTTTCCATCCAGCCCGAGTATTTGATCACTTCGTCCAAAACATCAATGGCAATAACAATGCGGTTGGCATAATCGTCTTTTTTAGCAAAAGCCTCGCTTAGCTGAGGTAAGAAATCGGGATTGGTAATGGCCTGGGTACCTACAATTACACGGTGGATACCGGCATCGAGCAAATTGGTAACTTGCTCAATGGTTCTGATGCCTCCACCATATTGCACCTTCATTTCTGTTTTCTTGATGATCTCGAAAAGCGTTTTTTGATTGCTAAAATCACCTTTTGCGCCGTTTAAATCAATAATATGGATGAAATCTGTACCATTTGAACGGTATTTTTCGATTATTTCAGGGATAGAAACATCATACTCCGTTTTTTGGTTGTAATCACCTTCGCGCAGGCGGACAACTTTTCCATCCAAAATATCAATAGCAGGTATTATGTACATTTTATAAGCTTAAGTTTGAAAAATTTTTTAATATTAGTTCGCCGGCTTTTCCTGATTTCTCGGGGTGGAACTGAACGCCGTAAAAATTATCTTTTTGTACCGCTGCCGAAAACTTTAAACCATAATCAGCAGATGCGATGTCAAAAGTAGGGTTATATTCAATAAAGTACGAATGCACAAAGTAAAATTGTGTATTATCTTCAACACCTTCAAATAGTGAATTGTTTTTTGGGCTAACTGCATTCCATCCCATGTGTGGGATTTTGATATTCAACGACTTATCGAATTTTTTAGTCTTTACGGGCACGATGTCTAAAAGTGCAGCATTGCCTTCTTCTGAGTGCTCGGTAATGAGCTGCATGCCTACACAGATGCCCAATACTGGCTTAGTGAGTTTTTTAATGGCCTCAACCAAGCCTGTGCCTTTAAGTTTTTCCATAGCAGCACCCGCATGGCCTACACCGGGAATGATGATGTGGCTGTATTTTTCAAGGTCATTTTCGGTATTTACCATGCCGTAGGTCACGTTTAAGCGATCTAATGCTGCGGTAAGAGAGAAAATGTTACCTGCTCCGTAGTTTACTATTCCAACCATAATTTAATAATTCAGATTTCTTTTTTATAGGTTTGAAAATGAAAGCCAGTTTTTCATAGGGTCTGTAGTCCCGCTATCGCTTATAGTCCTCTCCCGATAAAGAATCGGGATGCGGGCTATTCCGCTCTATCGGGTTTATTTAACAATGTTACTGTTTTAAGCGCTTCCCATTGTCCATCATCCATTTTACATCCTACAATAAACCTTTGGTACTTGGTAATACCATTTTCTCTGCATCGCGTTTAATCGCCATTTTAATGGCTTTGGCAAACGCTTTAAAAATGGCTTCAATTTTATGGTGCTCGTTATCGCCTTCGGCTTTAACGTTTAGGTTGCATTTTGCAGCATCGCTGAAGGATTTAAAGAAATGGTAAAACATTTCGGTAGGCATATCGCCAACTTTTTCGCGTTTAAATTCTGCATCCCAAATAATCCAGTTTCTGCCACCAAAATCAATAGCAACCTGTGCCAGGCAGTCGTCCATTGGTAAACAGAAGCCATAACGTTCTATACCTAATTTATTGCCTAAGCCTTTAGCAAAAGCCTCTCCTAATGCAATTCCGGTATCTTCAATGGTATGGTGCTCATCAATGTGCAAATCGCCTTTGGCAATTACTTCCAAATCTACACTTCCATGGCGGGCAATCTGATCAAGCATGTGATCGAAAAAGTTTAATCCGGTTTCAATTTTTGCTTTTCCTGTTCCGTCTAAATCTAAATTAATCGTAATGTCGGTTTCGTTGGTTTTGCGTTCGTGGTGAATTTTTCTGCTTCCTGCTTTTAACAGGTTATAGATATCTTCCCATTTTTTGGTTTCTAAAATGATAATATCCAAAAGCGTTTCATGTTTGTCCAAAGCTTCGGTAGAACCAAGCGCATCATTCTGACGGAGGAAAATTGCTTTTGCGCCTAAATTCTTTGCTAAAACCACATCATTTAAACGATCTCCGATTACGAAAGAATTTTTGAGGTCGTAATCTTCGCTAAAGTATTTAGTCAATAAGGCCGTACCTGGTTTGCGCGTAGGAGCATTGTCTTTTGCAAAAGTTCTATCAATTACAATTTCACTAAAATGAACACCTTCGCCTTCGAAAGTGTCGAGCATAAAGTTGTGGATCGGCCAGAAATTTTCTTCAGGATTAGACAATGTTCCTAATCCATCCTGGTTGGTAACCATTACCAGTTCGTAATCCAGCTCGGCTGCAATTTTAGATAAATAATATAAAGAGCGTGGATAGAATTTAAGTTTTGCAAAACTGTCTACCTGCTCGTCATCAGGTTCGATATTTAAGGTGCCGTCGCGGTCTATAAATAATACTTTCTTCATTTTAAAAATTTTCTAAAACAGTTAATAGTTTGTCGTTTTCCTCTTTTGTGCCAACGGTAATTCTTAAACAGCCTTCGCATAAAGTTACTTTGGAACGGTCGCGTACAATGATTCCCTGCTCAACCAAAGTGTCGTAAATTTTTAGTGCGTCTGTCACTTCAACAAGAATAAAATTCGCATCGGAAGGATAAACTTTTGTTACCGTGTTCAGGCTGTTTAAAGCAATGGATAAACGCTGTCTTTCGGCAACAGATTCTTTAATCCAATCGTTAACCTGGGCAATGTTTTTTAAGGCTTCGAAAGCTAAATCCTGAGTAGCCTGATTAATGTTATATGGCGGCTTAATTTTGTTCAAAACATCGATCACTTTTGTCGAAGAAAAAGCCATGCCCAAACGCAAAGCCGCAAGGCCCCAGGCTTTAGAAAAAGTTTGCAAAACAACCAGGTTTCCGTACTCGGTTAACTCTTGAATAAAAGTCTTCTGACGGGCGTAATTAATGTACGCTTCATCTACTAAAACGATGCCGTTAAAGTTGGCCAAAATGGTTTCAATATCTTCGCGGTTTATCGAATTTCCGGTCGGGTTATTTGGCGAGCAGATGAATATTAATTTCGTATTTTTGTCGATCGTTTCTGCAATCTTTTCCATGTCTAATTGGAAGTTCGGAAGCAGGCTTACTTTACGTATTTCTACGTCGTTTATATTGGCCGAAACTTCGTACATTCCATAGGTTGGAGGCAGCACAATTACGTTGTCTTTTCCTGGATTACAAAAGGCGCGGAACAATAGATCGATCGCTTCATCGCTGCCGTTTCCCAAAAAAGTATTTTCGATTGGCACCCCCTTAATTTTGCTTATCGCATCTTTTAAATCCAATTGTAACGGATCTGGATAGCGGTTGTAATTGGCGGGTAGGGGCGAGCCATAACTGTTCTCGTTTGCATCTAAAAACACCGATGCCTGACCTTTAAACTCATCCCTTGCGGTAGAATAAGGTTTAAGGTTTTTTATATTTTCTCTTACTAAATCGTTAATGTCCATGTTAAATGATTGTACTGATTCTTTCCTGTGGTATGATTGCACAGATTATGCGATTACACCGATTTTATTATGCTCCTTTATCTTCGGACTCCGGACTTCTGACTCCGGACTCAAAATTCAACCTGATACTAACAGCATTTTTGTGCGCATCTAAACCTTCGGCAGCAGCTAATATCTCGACCGTTGGACCGATATTATTCAGTCCGTTGGCTGATAAGTGCTGAAAGGTAATCTTTTTCAGGAATGCATCCGTTGATACACCTGAATAAGCCTTTGCAAAGCCGCTGGTTGGTAAAGTGTGGTTAGTGCCTGAAGCATAATCGCCAACACTTTCGGGCGTAAAGTTGCCTAAAAACACCGATCCTGCATTGATAATTGAAGGAATAAGCCTTTCAAACTGTTCGGTAGCCAATATTAAGTGTTCAGGAGCATATTCATTCGAAAATTGCATCGCTTCTTGCAGGTTATCAGTCAAAACTGCATAAGAATTGGCAATTGCCTTGGCTGCTATATCTTTTCTAGGAAGCATAGCCAGCTGATTTTCTACTTCTTTTAAGGTTTTATTTATTGTATCTTCAGAAGTAGCCACCAAAATAGCCTGACTATCTGTGCCATGTTCGGCCTGTGCAAGTAAATCGGCAGCAATAAACGACGGAATGCCCGTTTCATCAGCAATAACCAACACTTCCGACGGGCCTGCAGGCATATCAATGGCTACTTTATTTTGAACCATTGTTTTTGCAGTGGTTACATAACGGTTACCCGGTCCGAAGATCTTGTAAACCTGAGGTACCGTTTCGGTGCCGAAAGCCATTGCGGCAACAGCTTGTGCGCCGCCAATAAGGTATACTTTTTTGATGCCCAATAATACCGCGCAATAAGCCAGGTAGCAATTGGTTTTGCCATCACTTTGGGGGGGAGAGCACACTACAATTTCATTGCAGCCTGCAATAAGCGCCGGGGTGGCCAGCATTAAAAAAGTGCTGGGCAAAACCGCGGTTCCGCCGGGAATATAAAGGCCAACTTTTTCAATTGCCCTTGCTTCGCGCCAGCAAACAACACCAGGCATGGTCTCGATTTTATCTTCGGTTTTTACCTGCGACTGGTGAAAGTTTTTGATGTTCTGATAAGCTGTATCAATTGCTTTTTTTGCTTCGGCCGGAATGGTAGCAGCAATGGCTTTTAATTCTTCACCGTCCAAAAAAAGTTTATCCAGCTCCACTTTATCAAAGGCTTTTGCGAAATCGACGAGTGCTTTATCACCATCTTTTTTTACGGTATTTAAAATGTCGTTTACCCGCTCTTCTACCAATTTATCGTCTTCAATCTGCCTCGAACAAAGCTCTTCAATTTTTGATTTAGATAAATCTGTATAATTGTAGATTTTCAATGTTTTATGATTTAAAATTAACTAATAGTTAATATGTATATAAACGATTTTACTTGATTATTTTTTCAATTGGCATTACCAAAATACCTTCTGCACCTGCAGCTTTTAAACTGTTTATTTTATCCCAAAAATCTTCTTCGGCAATCACAGAGTGAACAGCTACCCAATCAGGTTCGAAGAGTGGAACTACCGTTGGACTTTTAACACCTGGAAGCAGATCAACTACTTTTTGAAGGTTATCTTTTGATACATTTAGTACAACGTATTTATTCGATTTTGCACTAAGCACTGAGCGGATGCGTTGAAGTAATTCGGCAACTTCCGGATTGTCTGCGATTGATTTGTTTCCAATTAAAACTGCTTCAGATTGCATCACATCGGCGAAAGGTTTTAGTCCATTGCTTTTAAGTGTGCCCCCTGTTGATACGATATCGAAAATCGCATCGCTTAAGCCTAAACCCGGACCAATTTCTACCGAACCGGAAATGGTTCTGATGTCGGATTTTATGCCTTTTTCGTTTAAGAATTTTTCGAGGATAACAGGATAAGAGGTGGCAATTGCCTTACCATTTAACTCATCCAGATTTTGGATATCGCTGGTGGCCTGAACGGCGATTTTTAAGGTGCATTTTCCGAAACCTAATTTTTGTAAATAGTCTACTTCGGCTTTTGTTTCTACAATTACATTTTCGCCCACAATACCCAAATCAGCAATACCGTCCTGTACATATTCAGGAATATCATCATCACGGAGGAAAAGGATCTCTAAAGGAAAATTGGTAACGGTTGAGATGAGGGAACTTTTGTAGTTTTCGAAAGATAAACCACAGTTTTTAAGTATTTCTACAGATTTTTCGTTTAACCTACCCGATTTTTGGATAGCAATTTTAAGTGTTTTCAATGTATTGAATATAGAGTGAACAGGAAATTATTTTACGGAAAAAAGTTTTGAAGTACAAAACAAACATATCATATCGCCTATCGGCGATGGTGTAAATGTAAGTGATGGTTCAAAATTAAGTTCATAAATTATTTCTGCCAGTATCAATACGTTAGCTGATAAGCGATGGCAAATATAGTGTTTGAAATGGTAAAACAAAAAATAATGGCACTTAATTTGCCATTATGCTGTTTTTATTGCCAATAACCCTTATTTTGTATTAAAATTTTACTTCCCTTGAAAAAGTTACGCTTTCTAATCCTGCCCTTTATCATGTTCATTTCTGCCTGTGGATGGTTTAAAAGCCCACCCGAGATCGGAAAAGTGCTTTCTGAACATTTTAAGAACAAAATTTACAAAGATTTTGATACTGTAGCCTACGACAGCGTTTTTGTGAAAACAATGGACAGTCTTTCGGGTAAATTCGTAAATCCTAAGACAATTAAATCATTTTATGCACATAATTATCCTGAGCCTAAATTGGTTACGCGGTTTTATATTGATGGAGAACTTGATTCTTTGGTGAGCTATTTGGAGCAGAGCAAGGTGCATGGAATTAATTCAAAGCTGTTTAAAGGAGAGGAGATCAAAAGTTTATTGGATGAATTAACAGCCAATAAATTTAAAAAAGTAGACGAAAGTTATCCGGTAATCGCAAAATTGGAGCTGTTGGCTGCCAATGCATACTTAAATTATAACAACTACCTGAAGTACGGAGTGGTAAACCCGCGTACTATTTTTTCGCGTTATTACATTAAAGTTAAGCGGCCTGATAGCGCAGGAATGAACAATCTTTTAAACAGTAAAAGCCTTGTAGATACGTTAAGATCTGTTCAGCCAAAATCAATCCAGTATAAAGCTTTGCAGGCTGCATATTTAGCCGCAAACTCGGAGGATGAGAAACGGATTTTACTATTAAACATGGAGCGTTTCCGTTGGAAAATGCCAGAAACCGGAGATAACTATGTACAGGTAAATATTCCTGATTTTAGGTTAACCTGGTTAGATAAATTGGATACCGTTATTTCGATGAAAGTTTGCGTGGGAGGGAAGCGCGAAAACGGTTACGAAGATAAGCTAAAAGCCTTTGCAAAATCGGGTAACTTAGACGATAAACCGAAGAACCACGAAACGCCATTATTGTTCAGTAAAATCAATTCAATCCAGGCCAATCCGATATGGAATATTCCGGTAAGTATTGCACAGAGCGAGATCTATTGGATGGCACGAAAAGATCCGTTTTATCTGTCGAACAGTAACATCAAAGTTTACTATAAAGATAAGCTCATCAACGAGCCCGACACCATCAATTGGAACAGGTATTCGCGCGATAAATTACCCTTCAAATTTAAGCAAGGATCGGGTGGTGGAAATGCGTTAGGGAAGTTCAAATTTATCTTCGATAACAGCTCGAGTATTTACCTGCACGATACCAATAATAAGAACGGGTTTAACCTGACCAACCGCGCCATTAGCCATGGTTGTGTGCGCATTGAAAAGCCTTTGGAATTTGCCGAACTGCTGGTGAAAGATTCTTATACTTACGACAAACTTAGGGCAGAGGTAGATTTGCCGCCCATTGATAGTACGCATGTAAAATGGTATAAAAAACGTTTGGCGCAAAAAGCAGATACCACCAAAGCATTTCAGTTGAAACCGGCCTGGTTCGGACCAAAGAAATCTGTTCCCTTACTGATTACTTATATTACGGCATGGTCGCAAAATGATAAGATCGAATACAGGCCCGATGTTTATGGTATGGACGAAAAACTTTGGACAGCGATGAAAAAGTTTAGATAGAAACTGATAAACAGATTCGTCATTCCTATTAAAAAAGTTAACTTTGTGTTGTTTTTACACAAATCAAAGGATGATCGATCAAAATATCAAAATTGCTGTTGATGCCATTGTTTTTGGCTACGAAAAAGGAACACTTTATGTGCTGGCTGTTCAGCAGCGTTTTGGTAAACTGGCCGATCGTTGGGTATTGCCCGGTGGATTCATTTTAAATGATGAACCTTTGCTTACAGCAGTTGTGCGAGAGCTTAAAGAAGAGGCAGGCATTACGGTTAATTATCTCGAACAGCTGGGTACCTTTGGCGATGATATTAACCGCGATGAAAGATTTAGGGTAATTTCTGTAGCTTATTTTGCATTGGTGAATCCGCAGAATTTTGTTTTGAAGGCTGATACTGATGCAAAAGATGCGAAGTGGTTTCCGGTTGCCCAGTTGCCACAATTGGGATACGATCATAACGAAATGGTTAATCTGGCCCACCAGCGCTTAAAAAGCAAACTTACTTATCAGCCCATTGGTTTCGATCTGTTAGATCACGAGTTTCTGTTTTCTGATCTTGAAAATTTATACTGTTCCATTTTGGAAAGAGATATCGACCGCAGAAATTTTCGAAAAAAGATCTTAAGTTTTGGAATTGTTACAGAAACCGATAAAGTGGTGAAAATGGGGGTTAGTGGCCGTCCTGGCAAGCTTTTTACTTTCGATAAGTCGAAATATAACCAGCTTTTAAAGGAAAATTTTCAGTTTGATATTAGGTTTGCGTAAAATAAACACAAATTATTCTTTGTATTCTGAAAATGATTTTTATATTTGTGTAAATAATACGCAAATATATGTTAAATCTAAATCCAAGTTTTACTCCGCTAGGCGAAAATAACTTAATCGAGCACAAATCTTTCTTATTTGCAGGTGGCGAACCACACATTAAAATTGCCGCTAATTTTGATGTTACAGCTCCGGTAACCATTACACAGCGGATCAATTCTTTCAATGATCTCGGGATGATCTGCATTACCGTTGATGCCCTGCGCAGAATGGGCGTAAAAGAAATCAACCTTTTTATTCCGTACTTCCCGGCGGCAAGGCAAGATCGCGTAATGGTGCCTGGTGAGCCTTTATCAGTAAAAGTTTATGCAGATATCATCAATGCAATGGCTTTGGCAAGTGTTACTGTTTTCGATCCGCATAGCGAAGTAACACCAGCATTGCTGAATAACTGTGTTGCGGTTACTAACCACGGATTTATTGAAAAGGTAATTGCGAAAATAGGGGCAGAAGTAAAACTGATTTCTCCTGACGGCGGTGCCCTAAAGAAAATTTATAAAGTTTCTGAGTTTTTAGGTGGTGCCGAAGTGGTAGAATGTTCTAAAAGCAGAGATGTAAAAACAGGAAAACTTTCGGGCTTTAAAGTATATAGCGATGATCTTGCCGGAGCGGATTGTCTCATTGTAGACGATATCTGTGATGGTGGCGGTACATTTATCGGCCTGGCCGAAGCACTTAAAGCCAAAAATGCAGGGAATTTATACTTGGCCATCAGCCATGGCATATTTAGCAAAGGTTTTGATGAGCTGGGTAAGTATTTTGAGCAGATTTTTACAACCGATTCGATTAAAGAAGTGGTGCACAATGGTGTAACGCAGATAAAACTGGCAGATATTTTATAACATCAATATGAAAACGATACTTCCTCCACAGGTTATTCCCTCAACTGATATTTCGGTGTTTCTTGCCGGCACTATTGATATGGGCAACTCGCTTGATTGGCAACAGAAATTTATTGACCAGGCAAATGTTGAAAAAGCATTGGGTCAGGTTACTGTTTTTAATCCACGTAGGGCATCTTGGGATCACAGTTGGACTCAATCCATAGAAAATGTGCAGTTCAGTGAGCAGGTAAACTGGGAACTGGATGCGATGGAAAATGCGGATGTTATTTTATTGTTCCTCGAAAAGGATTCCAAATCACCCATATCAATGATGGAGTTGGGCCTGTTCGCCGATTCGGGAAAATTAATGATTTGCTGCGAGGAAGGTTTTTGGAGAAAAGGCAATATTGATATTGTTTGCCAGAGAAAAGAAATCGATCAATATGCTAATTTCAGTGCGCTTAGTGCTGCGGTAATCGCCAAGCTTAAAAATTTGGCAAAAGGTAGTTTATGTAAATAAAGTCAATCTGAAATGAAGTACGATATAAATTGGTTGATCAAAAGGGCAGATGAAAAAGAATTAGATTTTTTGTTTTTCTGGGGACATCAGAGAAGTAAGGACGGATCGGTTATTAAAACATGCATGAGTCAATGGTGGCCGTCGTCATTTGCTGAAAATGGCACAAATTACGAAACAGCCGAACACTATATGATGGCTCAAAAGGCATTATTGTTTAATGATCATGACATTTTTGAAAAAATATTGACTGAAAAAGATCCAAAGGATGTAAAAGATCTTGGCAGGCAGATTAAAAATTTTGACGCGAAAAAATGGGATGCCCACAAATTTGATATTGTAAAACAGGGAAATCTGCTTAAGTTTTCTCAAAATGAAGAATTGAAATCCTTCCTTTTGCAAACAAAAAGCAAAATCCTGGCAGAAGCCAGCCCGGTTGATGCCATTTGGGGGATTGGATTAGTTGAAAACCATCCAGATGCTTTAGTTCCCAAAAATTGGAAAGGTTTAAATCTATTGGGTTTTGCGTTGATGGAAATTAGGGATGAGATATAAAGTAAGGTGTTTAAATGTCTAGAGCCGTCACCCTGAATTTATTTCAGGGTCATACAGGATGCTGACCACGAAGTAGCTATTAGACCAGTGAATAACAGTAGAACTGACTAATAAAATAAATTCAGCATGACGTCTACATTGAATAGTTTATAAATAAATATTCAGAAATGATTTTAGAAGTAATCAAAGCCGATATAACAACAATTAAAGCCGATGCCATTGTTAACGCCGCGAACAGCTCGTTGCTTGGCGGAGGCGGTGTAGACGGTGCCATCCACAGAAAAGGCGGGAAGGCCATTTTGGAAGCCTGTGTAGCCATAAGAAACAAACAAGGCAAATGCAAAACCGGACATGCTGTAATTACAACAGCGGGCAATTTACCCGCTAAATACGTAATCCATACCGTTGGACCGGTTTGGACCGGAGAAAATGATAACAACAATGCTTTGCTTGCCGATTGTTACCGTAACAGTTTAACGCTCGCAATAGAAAACGGTGTTAAGGTTATTGCTTTCCCAAACATCAGTACCGGGATTTATCATTTCCCAAAAGATAAAGCAGCGGATATTGCCATTGCCTCGGTAAATAGTTTCGCTGAAAAGGAAAAAATAGAAAAGGTAATCTTCGTTTGTTTCGACGATGAAAATTATGAACTCTATCAAGTAAAATTAAGATAGATTGAACTATTATGGACGCTAAAATTACAAAAGGAATCAGCAAGCTGCTAAGCTATATTTTGAGGCATTCGCCCGAAAAAATAAAGCTAAGCCTGGATGAAAATGGCTGGGCAGATGTGAACGAGCTGATAAGCAAATTCGACCTTTATGATCTAACATTAGATTTTGAGCAGCTTGAATACATTGTTGAAAATAACGACAAAAAACGCTTTGCCTTTAATGAAGATAAAACCAGGATCAGGGCATTCCATTTCGGTGGAATTAAACCTCAATGAAATTGAGCCACCAGCATACCTTTATCATGGAACGGTTGCAAAATTTTTATCAGACATTGAAACGCAGGGACTGCAAAAAATGAGCAGGCAGCACGTACATTTAAGCACTGAGAGAGAAACAGCAAGTAAAGTTGGCAGTAGACGCGGAATACCGGTTATCCTAACCATTAACAGTGGTGCCATGCATCGGGCAGGCTATAAATTTTACCTATCGGCGAACAACGTGTGGCTTACGGATGTTGTGCCAGCTAAATATATAGAATTTTAAACATGAACAGAACATTGGTAATAGGAGATATCCACGGGGGATTAAAAGGGTTGACCCAATTGTTCGAACGTGCAGGCTTGTCTACTGCAGACAAACTCATTTTCTTAGGCGATTATGTAGACGGATGGAGTGAATCGTCACAGGTGATCGATTATCTGATAAAATTAACAGAAGACCACGATTGCACCTTTATTAAGGGCAATCACGATGCCTGGTGTATCGATTGGCTCGAAAAAGGCATTATAGATGATGTTTGGTTTGTACATGGTGGTAAATTAACCATCGAGAGCTATAAAAATCGGTCGGATATTGAAAAACAGCAACATTTGCATTTTTTTAAACAGATGAAAGATTATGTTGTAGACGGAGAAAACAACCTCTTTATCCATGCTGGTTTCTCTTCCATGCACGGGCCCGAAAAAGAACGTTATTCCTCTAATTATTCGTGGGATAGAACGCTATGGGAAATGGCACTGACGATGGACAACAGGATCAAAAAAGATTCGGCAATTTACCCAAAACGTTTATTGCTTTACCACGAAATCTACATTGGGCATACGCCAACACTTTATTACCATATGGATGTGCCCATGCAGGGCTGCAATGTCTGGAATATCGATACCGGTGCTGCATTTACCGGAAAATTAACCTGCCTGGATATTAAAACAAAAGCATTTTGGCAGAGCGACACACTGCAAAGTTTATATCCGGGCGAAAAAGGAAGAAATAAATAATAGCTAAATACATCAAACCATGAATCCATTATTATTAACAGACGGTTATAAAGTTGACCACCGCAGACAGTATCCTGAAAATACCACATTGGTTTATTCGAACTGGACGCCCAGAAAAAGCAGGCTCGAAAACGTAAATCACGTAGTGCTTTTTGGCTTACAATATTTTATCAAAAAATACATCATTGATGATTTTAACCAGAATTTCTTTAAACAACCAAAAGAAGAAATTTTGCACAAATATGCCCGCAGGATCAATAATTACCTGGGCGAAAATCTGGTAGGCACGCAGCACATTGCCGATCTGCACGATCTGGGTTATATCCCTATGGTGTTTAAATCGCTACCTGAAGGTGCAGAAGTGCCGCTACGGGTGCCCATGTTTACCATGTACAACACCAAACCTGAGTTTTTCTGGTTAACCAACTATTTCGAAACCTTGCTTTCGGCAGTGGTTTGGTTACCGTGCAATTCGGCTACTATTGCCAAACAATACCGAACTATTTTGGATAAATATGCAGCAGAAACCTCATCGGTACCCGAATTTGTGGATTGGCAGGGACATGATTTCTCCATGCGCGGCATGGGCGGGATCGAAGCCGCAGTAACTTCGGCGGCCGGCCATTTATTGAGTTTTACGGGAACGGATACCATCCCTGCCATCGATTTTCTGGAAGAGTATTACAAAGCAGATTCAGATAAAGAACTGATTGGCGGATCGGTAGCCGCTACAGAGCACTCCGTAATGTGCATGGGAACCAATACCGGAGAGCTCGAAACCTTTAAACGCTTAATTTTGGAGGTTTATCCTAAAGGAATTGTGTCTATCGTTTCTGATACCTGGGATTTATGGAAGGTACTTACCGAATACCTGCCTATTTTAAAAGATGAAATTATTGCCCGTCCAGGTAAAGTGGTGATCAGGCCTGATTCTGGTGATCCTGTTGATATTATCTGTGGAAACCCGAACGGTAAAAATGAAAACGAGAAAAAAGGGGTAATTGAATTGCTTTGGGATGTTTTTGGCGGAAAAACCAACGATAAAGGTTTTAAAGAACTCGTACCGCAAATTGGTGCCATTTATGGTGATAGCATTACCACAGAAAGGGCTACACAGATCTGCGAACGCTTAAAAGCTAAAGGTTTTGCCTCTACAAATGTGGTTTTCGGGATCGGTTCATTTACTTACCAATACAATACACGCGATACCTTTGGTTTCGCAATGAAAGCAACCTACGGAGAGGTGGACGGTGTTGGCCGCGAAATTTTTAAAGATCCGATTACGGATGATGGCACTAAAAAATCGGCTAAAGGTTTATTGCAGATTTTTAAGGATGCAGATGGAGATTATGCGCTAAAAGATCAGTGCAGTTGGGAAGAAGAAGCACAGGGCGAACTGAAAGAAGTTTTTAGAGATGGAACATTATTGATCGAATATTCTCTCGCCGAAATTAGAGAAAGGCTAAAGAATAGTTAACTTCGCCAAGTTTTTAACCGATCGGCATTGCGCTGGTCGGTTAATTTATGAATGAAACCCCAAAAAATGCAAGAAAAATCCACTTTCAATCATGGAGCCGATATCGTTAACAGTGCGATAAGATTTATCAACTCATGGTTTAAGCAATCCAAATCGATCAGTGAAGAACTGAGCGATTTTTTTATACTTCCGGGGGGCAAGGTGATTGATAAGCAGGTTATCCTTGCCAGGTTGAAAGGCATTTTTGGTAAATCTGATGAGCATGTTGGCGGGCGCTACGATATTATCGATGCCAATTTCGAGCTGTTTGATGAAGGAAAAGGTATGGGTTTTGTAGAAGGTGTTGCGGGTTTCAGGGCGGTGCTTAAAAATCAGTCTAAAATTGTTAGCGGTCCTTTTAAATTATACTTTGCCTTACAAAACGGCCATTGGAGAATTGTAAATATCGAATTTCCGGGCTTTAATTATTAAAAATAATCGATACAAAACTTGGTGAAATATAGAAACAGCTTGTAAAAAATAACGATATATAATTTGTATATTTGTACCATTATGGTACACTCAAAATAGCGTTATGTTAGTGGTAAGCAGTAGAGAATTTAGGGAAAAACAGGCTGAATATATGGATATGGCTGATGGTGGAGAACAGATTATTGTTCAGAGAGGGAAAAATAAAGCATATTCAATAACGCCAATTACAAGCGATGATATTTATTTTTCAAAAGAAATGATCGAAAAGATTGATAAATCGCTTTTGCAGGCAAAAAATGGAGAAGTTACCAAGGTTACGGGAAAGGATGCTTTAGTAGAATTTCTTAAGGATTTATAGTGTACAGCCTGGAGTTTACACCTCAGGCAATTGAGGATATTAAGTGGCTGAAGAAAACGGATCAAATTGCCTTTAAAAAAGTTCAAAAATTATTATTAGAACTTGTTGAACATCCAACCACCGGCACAGGCAAACCAGAACTAAAGAAATATAATCTGTCTGGTTTATACGCAAGGAGAATAACACAAAAGCATAGATTGGTTTACCAAATAAATGGTGAAACCATAAGCGTATTGGTTTTATCTGCTGCTGGGCATTACGGGGATAAATAAATATTCTGATAATTATTTTGAACACAGTGAGGGATCACCGAGAAATAAAAATTTAAGGAGACCTTTTCGCACCGCACCTGCTCACTATCAACCGCGAATTGAGTAACATTGATAATAATAAATAAGGAATGTTATTCCAATACCATATTTTTTCTATCTTTGGTTTTTAATGAATTTCCTGTATCCGGGCTTTCTTTTCGCACTAATATCGGTTGCCATCCCGGTTATCATCCATTTATTCAATTTCCGGAAATTCAAAAAAGTTTATTTCTCTAACGTTCAGCTTTTAAAAGAAGTAGAACAACAAAATTCATCCAAAGAAAAGCTTAAAAACCTGCTCATTTTATTGTCGCGCATTTTGGTGGTTATATTTTTGGTGCTGGCATTTGCCCAGCCCTATATTCCGGCGCACGATCAAAAAACAACTGCACTTAATAATGTAGTGAGCATTTACATCGATAATTCTTACAGCATGGAGGCCATTAACAAAGATGGCAGCCTGCTCGATGAAGCCAAGCGCAGGGCAAAAGAACTGGTTAAAGGTTTTGGCCGGAACGACCGTTTTCAGCTTTTAACGAACGACTTTGAAGGGAAACATCAGCGTTTGGTAAATGAGGATGAGTTTTTAAAAGCTTTGGATGATGTTAAAATTTCGGCAACCAACCGGAACCTCCAGCAGATTTTAAACCGGCAGGGGAATGTTCTAATAGGTGCAGAGAATAAATACAGCTTTTTGATCTCCGATTTTCAGAAAAATATTTCAAACCAGAATAAACTCCAAACCAAAGCCGATATTCAGTATTCGTTTTTAAAACTGAATGCCAATACGCTTGCTAACGTAGCAGTAGATAGTGTTTGGGTACTTTCGCCAAACCATCAGCCTGGTGCAAACGAACGTTTGGTGGTACGCTTAAAAAATCACTCAGAGGAAGAAGCAAAAAATATTCCTTTAAAGTTAAGCGTCAATAATCAACAAAAAGGCCTCGGAGCAGTAAGCATTCCAGCGGGTAAAACAGTTACCGATACCCTAAATTTTTCAGGACTTAGCGCAGGCTGGCAAAAAGGAATCATAACCATAAAGGATTTTCCGGTAAGCTTCGATGATACTTTGTCGTTCAGTTTTAAGGTAGATGAAAGTTTCCCTGTTTTAAGTATCAACGGATCCAATTCTGGTAACTATATTAAAGCCCTTTTTGCGGCCGATCCCTACTATAAACTTACCGAAAATGCCGAAAGTAATGTAAATTACAGTGGCTTTGCCAATTATGGTTTAATTGTATTAAATGGATTGAAAAATCCATCAAGCGGCCTTGCACAGCAGCTTAGAACCTATATTAATGCCGGTGGAAGCGTAGTGCTTTTTCCAGATCTCGATGCCGATATTCAAACCTACAGTTCATTTTTAAACGGATTATCTCTGCCTGCAATACAGTCGCTTAATACCACGGCAACCAGGGTAGATCAAATTGATCTGCAAAACCCGATTTTTAGAACAGTTTTTGAAGAAATCCCTAAAAATCTGGATCTTCCTGTGGTTTCACGTTATTATTCCTTCATCGAAAAAAATAGTGCAAACAAAGAAGATATTATGCTATTGCCAGGTCGGAAGTCATTTTTTTCCAGGTACGGGATAGGCAATGGCCAGGTATATCTGTCAGCATCGGGGCTAAATTCAAATGACGGCAATTTGGCTCGTCATCCGGTTTTTGTACCGTTAATTTACCGCATTGCCTTGAGTGGGGGTAATGAGTCGCCTTTATATTACAATTTGGGCAACGATAATGCGCTTACAAGTAAAAAGATATCATTGGGTAAAAACCAAAGTTTAAAAATTACAGCCGACCGTTTCGAAGCCATTCCAGAAATCCGCCAAACCGATGGCAGAACATTGGTTTACATTGCCGATCAGGTTAAGAATGCGGGTTTTTATAACCTAAAACTTGCCGATTCATTGTTGGCCGTTTATAGTTTCAATAGCGGCAGGACAGAATCTGATATGCATTATTTAAGCAAGGCCGAGCTCGATCAGTTGGCAGATAAAAACAACCTCAAAATATTCGATACCGATAAAGATGCCGTTAAATTAATTGCCGGCGCAAATAAAATCGGACAAACATTATGGAAACTTTGCCTAATTTTGTCGCTGATTTTTATTGCAGCAGAAATTTTGCTCATCCGATTTTTTAACAACACAAAAAAAACAATATGAATCTCCTGGTTAAAAATGTAACCGTTGCCGATCCACAAAGTAAGTTTAACAACCAACAATGCGATATTCGGGTAGATAATGGTAAAATTAAAAACATAGGTAAATTAACAGCCGATAAAAACGAAGCCGTTTTTGATGCCAAGGGTGCATTTTTAACGCCGGGTTTTTTCGATTTAAACTGTGTAGCAGGCGATCCGGGCTTCGAAACCAAGGAAGACATTCAAACCCTCACGCAAACCGCAAAAGCTGGTGGATTTACCGGTTTGGCACTTTTGCCACAAACCAGTCCGGTGGTGCAGTCGAAATCTCAGGTAGAATACATTATCAATAGGGCCAAAAATAACCTGGTTGATGTTTTACCGGTTGGCGCAATCAGCCAAAACCGCGAAGCAAAAGAGCTTGCCGAACTGTTCGATATGCAGCAGGCAGGAGCAGTGGCTTTTTCTGATGGCGACAGGGCCTTACAGGATGACGGTTTTATGAGCCGTGCCTTGCAATATGCGAAAGGTTTTGATGCCCTGTTGATGGTTTATCCCGAAAATAAATCAATCGCAGGCAAATCGCAGATTAACGAAAGTAAAAACTCGGTATTGTTGGGAATGAAAGGTTTGCCGGCATTGGCCGAAGAAATGCATATTGCCCGCGATATTTTCTTAGCGGCCTACAACGAAACCAAAATCCATATCAGCAATATTTCTACAGCGGGTGCGGTAGCGCTGATCCGCAAAGCGAAAAAAGATGGCGTACAGATTTCTTGTGATGTAACCGCACATCATCTGGTGTTTACCGAAGAACTTTTAAATGATTTCGACAGCAATTATAAAGTTAAACCACCTTTAAGGAGTAAAACAGATCTTAAAGCATTAATTGCTGGTTTAAAAGACGGAACCATTGATGCCATCACTTCACAACACCGCCCGGAAGAAATCGAATTTAAAAATGTAGAGTTCGAAATTGCGCATTACGGCATTATTGCACTGCAAACGGTACTCCCGTTATTGTTAAAAGCAGGTTTAGAGATCAATTTAATTGCCGAAAAATTGGCTGTTAATCCACGCAAATTATTAAATTTAACAGTTCCGGTAATCGAAGAGGGAGCAGCGGCCAACTTTACTGTTTTTAACACAACAGAGAAATGGCTATATAATGCTGCCAACAATTATTCAAAATCGGCAAACAGCCCTTTGCTTAATACCGAACTTACAGGGAAAGTAAAATTGGTTTATAACAATAATCAGTACTGGGAAGCGTAGAGGTTAAAGGGAAGATGGAGACTAAAGCTGAAAGACCAAAGTAGAAGGAAAAGAGAGTTTAAAGTCCGCAGTCCGAGGTCCGAAGAGAAAGCGCTAAAAATTAAGCAGAAAGACTAAAGCAAAAAGAAAGAAAAAATAATCTGTGAAATCCATTAATCTGTGCAATCAACTGCTTTAGCGAGAGAAAGAAAGAGCTAAGCAGAAAGACTAAAACAGAAAATGAAAAAAACGATCTGTGAAATCTATTAATCTGTGCCATCAATCTTTAGTACAATGGGCATCTTAAAATAGTTAAATCATAATAATCCTGATTAAAGACATTAAATAACAATCTTAGTATGGACAACAGAGTAAAAAAAGCGCTTAGCGCCACCATTAATAAATATGCTGAGGTTTCGGCGATCAATGTAGAAGGTTTTGAAACAGAATTATTGGCTGCTTTCGAACTTGATGTTAATTTTTTAGATAAAGCAACAGCTTTCGATGCAGTTTTCGATTCTAACCCTAAGTTTGAAGAATTACGTGAGGTATTTTTCGATTTATTGATGGTAAATTTCTTTAGCAGTGATGTACAGAAATTAGAAGACGATTATTTAGAAAGCGACGAATGGGCGAATATTGAAGAAGAAACCATCGATCGTGGTACCGAACTTTTAAATCTTTTACTTTACATTAAAGAGTGCAAGGATGAAGATTTAGATCCTGAGTTGGGCGATTTCCTGAAAGAATTTTTATTGGTAGAAGATGATGAGTTTCAGGATGAGTTTGAGATTTACGAAGAATTGATCAGCAACCAGCAATTGGCCGAAACCAGTATAGAAGAAATTTGCAAAACAGCTGCAACGTTAAATATCAGCGAAGAAATGCAGGAACTGTTTGTGCCATTTATGGCTTTTTTCCTTGATGTAGAAGGAAGTGCAGAAACTACGAAAGAAATAATTCAGTTTAGCCGTAACAAATCGTTCGATTCTGCTACTTATATATTAATTACAACAATTAATAACTAAATTAAATTGATCATGGAACAACAGATACTTCAGGAAGAAAAGAAACCCAATGCATTGGCATTTCAAGTAGCTATTGCATTTGCATTTTACACGTTAGCATTAATATTCATCATGAACCTTTTGGGGGTAAGTGCCCAGGTAGAAGATACCCCAATTTGGCAAAAGGCAATTTCTGTAGTCCTGTCGTACGGTACTTTTATTTTGGCCATTTATTATGCTCAAAATAAGCATAAAGGCGAACTTGGTGGTTTTATCACATACGGAAGAGCTTTTTCAACAGGATTTAAAGTGGCTGCTTATTCAGGTCTGTTTATTGGTTTATTAATGATGCTATATTATGGCGTAATTGATAAAGGTGCCCTTCAGAATATTTTAGACATCCAGGTTAAGGCCGCTGGCGATAATGAACAGGCATTAAAAGGTGTAAATATGATGAGCAAATACATGATTTATATGATTGCCTTCGGTTCTGCCATCACATATACTTTATTTGGCCTAATAATCAGTTTAGTTACTGCTGCGGTAGTTAAAAAAGATAGAGTATAATTTCCGTATAAAATTTTGAACGTGCAGGTTTTATCATTTAATTTGATGAAATTTGCACGTTTTAATTTAAACAAACCTCGCAGGTTTTTAAAACCTGCGAGGTTTATGCTTAAAAAATGGATATATCAGTTGTAGTACCCTTGTTTAATGAAGATGAATCTCTGCCCGAATTAACGGCCTGGATTGATAAAGTGATGATTGACAATAATTTCAGTTATGAAATTATCCTGGTTGATGATGGCAGTACCGATAGATCGTGGGAGGTGATAGATGAATTAAGGGTTCAAAATCCGGCCATCAAAGGCATTAAATTTAGAAGGAACTACGGTAAATCTGCAGCATTAAACGTTGGTTTCGAGGCCACCCAGGGTAATGTGGTAATTACGATGGATGCCGACCTGCAGGATAGTCCTGATGAAATTCCTGAATTATACCGCCGTATCAGGGAAGAAAAACTCGATATTATTTCGGGCTGGAAAAAGAAACGTTACGATCCGATAACCAAAACAATCCCCACCAAGTTATTCAACGCCGCTACACGTAAAATGAGCGGTATCGAATTGAACGATTTTAACTGTGGATTAAAAGCTTACCGTAGTGATGTGATCAAAACCATCGAAGTATATGGCGAAATGCACCGTTATATCCCCGTAATTGCGAAATGGGCCGGATTTAGTAAGATATCGGAGCAGGTAGTAGAACACCGCGCCCGTAAATACGGAACCACAAAATTTGGCTTCAGCAGGTTTATAAACGGCTTTTTAGATTTACTTTCTATTTTCTTCGTAGGTAAATTTGGCAAACGCCCAATGCACTTTTTCGGTTCGCTGGGTGTTTTAAGCTTCTTTATCGGTATTATAATGGCATTATACATTTTATTCGAAAAGAAATATTTAATATGGCAGGGGCTGGCTTACCGCGATGTAACCGATCAGCCTTTGTTTTATTTATCGCTTGTGGCTATCGTAGTAGGTTCTCAGATGTTCCTTGCAGGCTTTATTGCCGAGCTTTTATCGCGTAATGCGCCAGAAAGAAATCAGTATTTGATAGAGAAGAGGGTGTAAGGCAAGAAGGCTTAAGGCGTAAGGTTTTTGCGCCCAAACCTTTTTACCTTCCACCTTTTACCTTCCACCTTTTACCTTTTGCACATGTTTTTCTCCATCATAATCCCCCTTTACAACCGTCCGCAGGAAATAGACGAACTGTTGAGCACCTTAACCAAGCAAACTTATCTACAGTTTGAGGTTTTGGTAATCGAAGATGGTTCTAAGCTTGATGCCAAGGCAATTGTAGCGTCATACGCGGATAAACTGGATATCAAATATTATTTTAAGGAAAATGCCGGACAGGGTTTTGCGCGTAATTTTGGTTTCGAACGGGCTAAGGGCGATTATTTTATTATTTTCGATTCAGATATCCTCGTTCCGGCTAATTACCTCGAAATTGTTAAAAATTACCTCTACGAGCATCATTTAGATGCTTACGGTGGGCCTGATGCGGCACATGATAGCTTTACGCCTGTGCAAAAGGCCATCAGCTACGCCATGACTTCACCTTTCACCACCGGAGGTATCCGTGGTAACAAACAACACGTAGGCCAGTTTCACCCGCGTAGTTTTAATATGGGCGTTTCACGTCAGGCCTGGGAAAAAGTAGGGGGCTTCATCTTGACCCGTTTGGGCGAGGATATCGAATACAGCATCAGGATCCATGAAAATGGTTTTAAGATCGGCTTGATCCCGGATGCAAAGGTTTATCATAAACGGAGGACAAGTTTTAACCAGTTTTACAAACAACTGCACTTTTTCGGCAGGGCTAGGATCAATATTTATAAACATTTCCCTAAAGAATTAAAGCTTGTTCACTTTTTTCCTGCATTATTTACTTTAGGATTTGGTTTCACGATTTTGTGTAACTTTATATATCCACCATTGGCATATGTTTGTAACTTCTTCTTGTTGATTTACTTTATGTTGATATTTTTTCACTCATGGTCTGTAAATAAATCGTTAAAAGTTGCATTTTTGAGCATTATATCTTCATTTATTCAATTAACCGCTTATGGTTTAGGGTTTATACAGGATTTAATTAAACGTGTGGTATTCAAACAACAATGATAAATTATCTAAAAGAAAGTACTTTTGCCGTTAACGATGTAATCCAAAAGGCATGGAGCATTACCAAGAAACATTATTTCTCGATTGCTACGCTATGTTTTTTGATGTTTATTACGGCAAGTGCATCAAGTTTAATGGCCTTTTTTATTAAGGATGTAAGCAAAGCACTGAGTGTAATTATGGTAATTATTTTTGTGTTGCTATATTTTACCATCAACCTGTCGTTATTTAAATATATTTTCCATTTAATGGACGATGAGGAAAGCGATGTGAAAATTGTGGATACCCTGCCAACCAGGGCACAGATCATCAGGTTTTTAGTAGCAACCCTATATTTTGTTGGCTGTATCTTAGGTGTTTACCTCGTGGTAATCCTGGTAGCTTTCCCCTTTATTTATACCGGTATTAACTTGGATATTGTTAAAAATGTGGCCATTTCTGTGGGTATTATTGCCATATTCATCACCTGGTTGAGGATTTCTTTCTTCCCCTTTTTTATTATTGATAAAGGTGCAACCCCTTTCGATTCTATAAAATTGAGCTTGGCTACCACAAAAGGAAACTTTACGAAAATTTTATTGCTATTGGTTGTTTTAGGTGGGGGATATTTGATTTATTTGCTGTTAAACTACCTACAGTGGCCATTAATTGCCTTCATTGTAAATATTTTAAGTTCGTTTATTATTGTTCCCCTTTCGAGTGTAGCCCTAACTGTTGCTTACCGCAAAATTTCGAGCGAATATAAGGGTGATGAACATCCGGATATTTTACATAACATTGTTTAACTCGACATTCAGTAATTCAAAATTCAATCATTAAAATGTATGGGATTAAAAGCAGCATTAAGTAAACCCTTTGCGGCATTTGCAGTTTGGCAGATCAACAAATGGAAGCATAATGCCATAAATGCCCAACATAAAATCCTGAAAAAACTCATTGAGGAAGCCAGTCATACTGCATTTGGTAAGGACCATCATTTTGCAGCAATCAAAAGTTATGCTGAATTTAAACAGCACGTTCCAATTCAGGATTACGAAGGCTTAAAACCTTATGTAGACCGCGTTGTGGCCGGCGAAGCCGATGTGCTTTGGAAAGGTAAACCGCTTTATTTTGCCAAAACATCGGGTACCACTTCTGGTGTAAAATATATCCCACTTTCCAAAGAATCGATGCCCGAGCATATAAAAGCCGCCCGGAATGCCATTTTAACTTATATCAATGAAACGGGTAAAGCCGATTTTGTAAATGGCAAAATGATCTTTCTACAGGGAAGTCCGGTTTTAAGTGTAAAACATGGAATCAATGTAGGGCGTTTATCGGGCATTGTGGCCCATCATGTGCCAGCATACCTGCAAAAAAACCGTTTACCTTCATACGAAACCAATATCATCGAAGATTGGGAACAAAAAGTTGATGCCATTGTTGAGGAGACTATAAACAAAAATATGACCTTGATTTCGGGTATTCCACCTTGGGTACAGATGTATTTTGATAAATTGTCGGAAAAATCGGGAGGGAAGAAAATTGCCGAAATATTTAAGAATTTTAGTCTTTTTATTTACGGAGGGGTAAATTTTGAGCCTTACCGTGCAAAAATTGAGCAAAGTATTGGAAAAAAGATCGATTCAATCGAAACTTATCCTGCTTCGGAAGGATTTATTGCTTATCAGGATTCGCAAAAAGATAAAGGCCTGTTGTTATTGGCCGATGCCGGGATTTTTTATGAATTTGTACCTGCCGATGAATATTACAACGATGATCCAACGCGTTTATCGCTTGGTGAAGTGGAATTGGGCACCAATTACGCCTTGATTTTAAATACAAATGCAGGATTATGGGGCTACAGCATTGGCGATACGGTGAAGTTTGTATCCAAAAATCCGTATAGAATTGTAGTTACGGGCCGTATTAAACACTTTATTTCCGCCTTTGGCGAACATGTGATCGGCGAAGAAGTAGAACAGGCTCTTTTAAGCGTGGCCAATCAAGAACAGGTAGAAATAACAGAATTTACTGTAGCACCGCAGGTTAACCCCGAAGCCGGACAACTGCCTTATCACGAATGGTTTGTAGAGTTTTCGGCCGCGCCAAAAGATATGGCTGCTTTTAGCAAAAAAGTTGATGAGGCTTTGCAAAAGAAAAATATTTATTACTTTGACCTGATCGAAGGAAATATTTTACAACCTTTAATTATACGTACTTTGCAAAAAGAGGCCTTTGTAAACTACATGAAAAGCGAAGGGAAATTAGGCGGACAAAATAAAGTGCCGAGATTAAGCAATGATCGGAAACTGGCTGATGGGTTGGAGAAATATATGGTTTAATTGTTAGATTGTCTGATTGTTTAGCATGGTGTCAATGAAAATTGTTAAATTGTTATTAATAAGTACCCATTCGACAGTGGCATGGAAAAGAATTATTTACAACTAAATCAAATAACCGCATATACCAAATCATTTCACCTTAGCAATTTGGTGTGGGATTTGGTTATTCAATGGGATAATTTTGCAAAGTATACTATTGGACAACAGTTTGTTGATGCTGTGGATTCTATTTCTGCTAATATAGCCGAAGGTTTTGGCCGCTATCATAAAAAGGATAAGGTCAAGTTTTATTACTATAGCTTTGGCTCCGTTAAAGAATGTTTAGACTGGAATGAAAAAGCAAAGGTAAGAAAGTTGATAAGCGAGGAGACCTATTCAAAGATTTTTGCAACTTTGGATGTTTTGCCTAAAGAAATTCATCAACTGATAAAATTTACAAACGAAAGATTAAAAATTTGATCAAGAGCTGCTACAGCAATTAAATTTTTAATAAGAGAGAAATTAAAGCAATTGAACAATACAACAATACAGCAAGCAGTAAAGAAAATAACCATACTAGGTTCTACAGGAAGTGTAGGTACACAAGCGCTTGAAGTTGTCAGGGATCATCCTGCAGTTTTTAAAGTAGCAGTATTATCTGCATTAAAGAATTCGGAATTATTGATTCAACAAGCCAGGGAGTTTAAACCCGCTGTTGTGGTCATCTGCGATGAGAATAAATATATCGAAGTTAAAAATGCTTTATCAGGACTTGATATAAAGGTTTTGTCTGGCGAAGCTGCTTTAACTGAAGTTGCGTCTTATGCTGATAGCGATGTGGTGCTTACCGCATTAATGGGATCGGTTGGCTTAAAACCGACCATTGCCGCGATAAAGGCAGGTAAAACCATTGCTTTGGCCAACAAAGAAACTTTGGTTGTGGCCGGAGAGCTGATTACGCAGCTGGCTGCAGCGCATGGAGTGAAAATTTTGCCCGTTGATTCGGAACATTCGGCCATATTTCAGTGTTTGGTGGGCGAAGAGCAAAATGAAATTGAAAAAATTTACTTAACGGCATCCGGCGGACCATTTTTAAATAAAACCAGGGATTTTTTGGTTAACGTAAAAAAAGAACAGGCCTTAAAACACCCCAACTGGGTAATGGGGGCAAAAATCACCATCGATTCTGCCTCTCTGATGAATAAAGGTTTGGAGGTAATAGAAGCAAAATGGCTTTTTAACCTTCATGTAGATCAGATTGATGTGATCGTGCATCCACAATCTATTGTACACTCACTTGTACAGTTTACCGACGGCTCAATGAAGGCGCAGATGGGCGTTCCTGACATGAAACTGCCCATTCAGTATGCTTTAAATTATCCCGATAGGCTAAAAAACAATTTTAAACGTTTTAACTTCTTAGATTACCCAAATTTTAGCTTTCAGAAAGCAGATATGGAAACTTTCAGGAATTTAGAGCTGGCATTTAAATCGTTGAAAAAAGGGGGCAATATGCCCTGTATCTTAAATGCTGCCAACGAAATAGTTGTAGAAGCATTTCTGAATGATAAAATCGGTTTTCTGCAGATGAGTGAAGTTATTGAGCAGTGTATGGAAGAAATCGCTTTCGTGGAAAAACCGCAATTGAGCGATTATTTAGAAACTGACAAACATAGCCGTATCTTAGCCGGCGAATTAGTAACAAAAAGTATAGTTTAACATCTAACATAAAATTTTATAAGAGAATATGAATGGATTGATTATGGCGGGGCAGCTGCTGCTCGGATTGTCTTTATTGGTAATATTACACGAATTAGGGCATTTCTTGGCAGCCAGGGCATTTGGTATTAAAGTAGAGAAGTTTTATCTGTTTTTTGATGCCTGGGGTTTCAAACTTTTTAGCTTCAAAAAAGGAGATGTTGAATATGGAATAGGGTGGCTGCCACTTGGCGGTTATGTGAAAATTGCCGGTATGATCGATGAAAGTATGGATACCGAGCAGATGGCACAGCCTGCACAACCCTGGGAATTCCGCTCAAAACCAGCCTGGCAGCGCTTAATCGTTATGCTTGGTGGTATTATTGTAAACATTATAGTTGGGGTAATTATTTTCTGGATGCTTACCTTTAATTACGGACAGAGTTATACGGTTAACGGTAAACTGAACGACGGAATTTCGGTCGGCAACCTTGGCAAAGAAATCGGTCTTAAAAACGGCGACCGGATTTTGGCTATCAATGGTAACAAACTGATCCGTTTCGAAGATGCCATTTCGAGTAAAGTATTGTTTGATGGTGCCGAATTTACAGTTTTAAGAGGCAATCAAACACTATATGTTAAAATTCCAGATACGATTTTAAATAAACTGTCTAAAAACGATAAAGAAAATTTTATTACCCCGCGCTACCGCATGGCGAGTGTGGCTACCGTTCTGGCACCTGATAAAAAAGCCGATAAACCTTCTTTTTTCGATAAACTTTTTGGAAAGAAATTCGAAAAACCTGTATACCCGGCTTACGCAGCAGGTATAAAACCAGGTGATAGTATTTTATCGGTTAATGGTAAAGCAGTTACTTTCTTCGATCAGTTTAAGGAAGAGGTATCTGGAAATAAGAATAAGCAGATTACCGTTCATGCTTTGCGCAAAGGGCAGCCAGTCGATTTTAATTTAAAAGTAGGTAAAGAAGGTACCATTGGTATTGCGCCTAATTTTAAAATGCCGGAAACTGCACATGTTGATTTCGGTTTTGTAGAATCGCTGCCAGTAGGGGCAACCATGGCCTGGAGCACATTTTTGGATAATGCAAAGGGTATTGGTAAAATGATTACCGGTAAGCTGAGCGCGCGTAATATCAGCAGTCCTATTGGAATTGCCAAAGTTTACGGGAGTACTTTCGACTGGGTTAAATTCTGGACTTTAACCGGATTAATTTCAATGGCATTGGCATTTATGAATTTATTGCCTATACCAGGGCTTGATGGAGGCCACGTAGTGTTTCTCTTGATCGAAATGGTACAACGTAAGCCTGTAAGTGAAAAAGTGCTTGAGAAGGCTCAAATTGTAGGCTTCGTAATTTTAATTGGTTTAATGGTGTTTGCTTTTGGTAATGATATTTTAAAATCTTTCGGTAAGTAAAACCAAATTTATAATATTGCCGCAGATGTACAGGTTTAGGCCGAACATCTGCGGCTTTTTAATTTAATACCCATGAGCGAACAACAACAACAGCCTGATTATTTTGCGTTTTACGAACTTCCCATACAGTTTAACCCCGACCAAAATGCTTTGAAATCTAAATTCTATGCTTTCAGCAAAAAGTTTCATCCCGATTTTTATGCTAACGAAAGCTTAGAAAAACAGCAGGAGGTACTCGATTTATCGACATTAAACAACAAGGCTTACCAAACCCTTAGCAATGCTAAAAAACGCTTAAAATACGTACTCGAACTGAAAGGAATTGTAGAAACAGATGAAGGATACCAGCTGCCACAGTCTTTTTTAATGGAAATGATGGATGTAAATGAAGCTTTGATGGATTTGCAGTTTGATCCCGATACCGAAAAGTTGGCGCAGGTAAAACAAGATGTTGATGGGATCGAAAAAGACCTGGACAGCGAATTGAATGATTTGATAAATAACTTTGATGCGAACCCGGTGGAATCTGATGCATTGTTGCCCTCAATTAAGGATAATTTTTACCGCCAGAAGTATATTGCCAGAATTAGGGAGAAACTACCGCGATAATACCGTTAATTTGCCCTAACAGGTTTGATTGCACAGATTCGCTTTAGTCTTTCTCCTTTGGTCTTTCTCCTTTAATCCTTCCCTTTGCAACACTATATTGTAAAATCATTTTTTAGTTTTTGATGCCTCGGGGCTTTGCTTTACCTTAGGCACAAACAATCAGATATTATGAACAGTTCTCTTTCTATTTTCCGTAAGGTAGCCGTTGCCGAAGGTATTTCATACCTGCTTTTATTATTTGTAGCCATGCCTTTAAAGTACCTGGCACATTTCGACTTGGCTGTTAAATACACCGGTTGGGCACATGGCTTATTATTTGTGCTTTATGCCGCTACATTGGTAATGGCCTGGCAAGAACAAAAGTGGAAATTTGGTAAAGCATTATTGATATTTTTCGCATCTGTATTGCCTTTTGCGCCTTTTGTGGTCGATAAAAAGTTAAAAGATGAACGCCCGGAAAGTGCAAACCGCATAGGCTAAAACACTTACGATTTATTTTAAAATAATTTTGTGATTTAGTGTTTCGTTGTCTACATTTGCATCCCCGTCCAAGACGAATGCCCAGCTGGCGGAATTGGTAGACGCGCTGGTCTCAAACACCTGTGGGAAACCGTGCCGGTTCGACTCCGGCGCTGGGTACTTGACTAAAACCTTAGAGAAATCTAAGGTTTTTTTGTTTAAGCTCAAAATATATAACTCTAGCTTTTAGTAGTTTATTTAGAAATATGGAAGGCAAATTTAACGGGAATTACCAGGTTGAAATAGTTTCAACATTTGATGAACTTATAAATACACGTTTCCGCGGTAGAATGAATGCAATTTGCTGGAACAGGGATTTAGCTGGAGATTTTAAAGAAATTGTTTCTAAACTTGAATTAAAGCAAAACGTTACAGATATTTCTATTGAAGATCTTTCAACACTCCCATTATCAATTGAAGGTAATGTAGCAAGGGAGATCATATTAAACGATTTAAAGCTGTTAACAGGTTTGGGCGCATCCCCTTCGCTCAATTTACTCAAAAATTATGAGCGCGATGATGAACTCGGTTTCATTTCAACTGATGTATATTCCTATCATGTTGATCGCTCAACTATTGGAACCGACACTTTTTTATGTACTTATTATGGCGCTGCAAGCGATATTTTGCCTAATGATGAGGCTGAGCAAAAGATTTTAATTCCTGAGATCAGGCAAAAGCTAAATGATTTATACGATGGCCCAGATGAAGAATTTGAATCTTTTTTGAAGGAATATTTTTTTGACCTGCATTATCAAGCTAAACCTAATGCCAATCCTTTAAATTTAGGTGTGGGCCATTTATGGAAATTGGCAGTAGATCATCCCGAACAACAGGTTTTACCTTGTATCCATCGGGCACCTAAAGAAAATGATGGCGAATATAGACTGCTTTTAATTTGTTGATAATTAATAATCTGTCATTTTCTCAGTATCTCACCACTGGTTGGGAAACCTTTTGAAAATTCGGACAAACGCTTTTGTGTTTACATCTTATTCTACTAATTGAAGCTAGTGATCATTCGTAACTTTTATCAATCAAAAATGATATTGCATCTTCAATCTCTGATCTGCCTGCTTCACTTTTAAGGTCCAGGCCGCAAAATGTACAATCATTGGTAGTGGCATAAATATCTAAGTAGTAAATTCCCGATATGAGCAGTGCTGTAATGGCCCTGTACCGCTTTGCATTTTCCTTAAAATGTGGGTCGGTAATGTTTTCAAATAAAACCGCACCATTTTCTTCACGGTCGTTCGCCAGTTTTTTTAACGATTTTCTATTCTCTAATAAACCCCAGAGCAGGATTTTCTGAAACTCCTTATTCTTGTATACATAATCAAACTGAGAAAGGAGTGCGGCTTTAGAAAGCATTTTTCCTCCGTCATTAACCATAACACCGCCGGATTCCTCTTTTACATTGCTCCAGAAATCCTGCGAGCGGATATATTCATCGATAAGTTCGTCACGTCCGCCAAAATAATTATAGATCAGTTTTTTGTCTAAACCTGCCGTACGCGCAATGTCGTTTACCTTAAGGCCCGAAAAACCTTTGGTATGGAGTAATTTCTTTACCGCATCCAAAAATCTCTGTTTGCTTTTTTCCTTATTCCTTACCGGTTTAACCTTTGTTTTCTGTTCCATTTAATGAAATATAATCGTGCCCGAAAATTACACAATCAAATTTAAATATTTTTATCACCATTCGGTGATATATTGTATATTTGTTCCGTAAACCAGAGGCATAAACCTATAACGCTCCATAGTACATTGAGCTAAATAAACCTCAAACAGTAAGTCATATGAAGAAAAGAGTTTCCATTGCCGAATTATCTGTTCAAGAATTGCATAAAAAAAAACAGGGCCTGCAAGGGGCGTTATTAGGACTTAGCCTGGTGATGCTGGCTGCGGTGGTGATCATATTTTACCTTGTTTTTTCGTCCAAAGCACCAAAAGTACTGGTGATTGTTCCGATCACCTGTGCATTAACTTTTATACCTGCTTTTATTAGCATGGGGCAGATTAATACGGAAATTAAAAACAGAGAATCTAAGTAATCGTTACCAATGTCAGTAGATTGCCTAAATTGCGCTTCTCCAATTACGCAGAATTATTGTCCTAACTGTGGTCAAAAATCTAGCACACACCGTTATTCCATTCAACATTTCATTGCACATGATTTTGTTCATGGCATCTGGCATGTAGATAAAGGTATTTTGTTTACCCTTAAGGCACTGATCATCCGTCCCGGGCATAGCGTCCGCGAGTTTATTCAGGGCAAAAGGGTCCCTTATTTTAGTTTTGTTACGCTCATCTTGCTCATTCTGACGGTATCAGGTCTCATAGCGCCGTACACCCACGGTAATATGTCAGATCTGATGCCCCAGGGAAGCAGAGCCATGATGACGGATATTGAAAAATTTATATCAGCTTATCCAAAAGTGGTACTCATCACCACTATTCCGGTTTTTTCGCTGTTCAGTTTTCTTTGGTTCAGAAAAGCTAAGCTTAACTATTCCGAACACCTTGTTTTAAATTCGAACCGCATCATTGTTGAACTGCTTATCGGACTGTTTATTTCAGTACTTTCTATTTTTTATACCAATGCCAAAGTGCTCTTGTTGTACATCAGTTTAACCGTTTTACTCGGTCTATTTTATAGTATCTGGTTTTATTACCAATTTTTTTCAGGGTTTAATTACAGTAAAAAAACATTGCTGCTCAGGAGCATTCTTGTTCTGGTATCTTATTATTTTTTATCATTTCTGATCGGCGTGTTTTTCGCACTCTTTAAAATGAAACATTAATAAAATTGTTTATCTGCCTATGATAAATGAACATAAGCATTGGTTTATGTTTAAAAACCTAACAAAATCTGTTAGGTTTTTTCTTTTTGGTAGCTTAATCAACTGTATTTTTCTGTTATGTAAAAAAAATGGGGACTAATTAGCTCAATAGGGCATTAAAAACGGGTTAATCTTAATATTTTCTTAACATGATCACAATCTTAAGGGCATTTTGTAGTGATACCTTCGCGTAAAAAATGATTTTATGAAGAAAATAGTTTCCTTAATCGCATTGCTGTGGTTTTCGGCAGGATATTTATCTGCCCAGGAAAACCATGTGGTACTGATCAGTATAGATGGTTTACGTCCTGAGTTTTATTTAGATCCACAATGGGGTATGGTTAATGTACGCCAGGGCATGAAAAGCGGCTCGTATGCTGAAGGCGTTCGCGGTAGTTTTCCAACAGTAACCTATCCTTCGCATACCACCATCGTAAGTGGGGTATTACCAGCCAAACATGGTATTTATTACAACACACCTGTTGAACCTTTAGGTATTTCGGGTAAATGGTTCTGGTATTATAAAGACATTAAAGTACCTACCATATGGACGGCCGCCAAAGAAGCAGGTTTAACCACGGCAGGGGTGAGCTGGCCGGTAACCGTTGGCGCACCCATTAATTATAACCTGCCCGAATATGTGATCCTTCCAAAGGATAAAGGGGAGAAAAAAGATGAGATTAAAGCAATGCTTTTAGAATCGAATCCGAAAGAACTTTTTCAGGAAGTTCAGGATAATGCCATCGGTAAATTTGGTGAGTACGGTGCTTCGATTGATTTTTTTACAAGCGATCAGAATAAATCACGGATGGCAGCATATATCCTGAAAAGATATAAACCAGCATTTTTAGCGTTGCACATCGCATTGCTCGATCATTTTGAGCACGAAGAGGGCCGCGATGGCGATAAGGTAAGATCGGCAATTGTTGGGGCAGATGTAGCCATTAAAACCATTATGGATGCAGCAGAAGCGGCCGGAATAAGTAAAAATACGACTTTCATCATTACTGGCGACCATGGTTTTGTAGATATCCATACACAGGTTAACCCAAATGTAATGTTAGCGAAACTGGGCCTTTACAGCGATACCAATAAAGAAGCATGGAAAGCCTATTTTCAACAGAGTGGCGGTTCATCTTTCCTTCATTTAAGAGATCCGAAAGATAAAGCTTCTTTAGAAAAAATCAGGCAGGCATTAAGCCAATTGCCAGAGGGTATCCAAAAAACATTCCATGTATTGGATAAAGAAGCATTAACGAAAGCGCAGGGCGATCCGAATGCAGCTATGGCACTGGCGGCCAACCAGGGCTTTAGTTTCGGCGCTGCAGCATCTGGCGAAATGCTAACTCCGGCAAGTGGTGGTACACATGGTTACCTGCCTACGGATTTTAAAGAAATCCAGACCGGTTTTGTTGTTTTTGGCAAAGGAATTAAACAGGGAACCGTGTTGCCGTTAATGGGTCAGGAAGATATTGCGCCCTTAATTGCAAAACTGTTAAACCTAAATCTTAAAACAGATGGTATTTTGTATCCGGGTTTACTCGCCCCGGCTAAGAAATAAAAAATATTACCCCCGTGTTCGTACCGATCGTCATTTCCGGCCTTAAACCGGAATGACGATCATTACATTTTCCATCATACCTTTCCCATAATTCCATCTTCTTCTTTGTATCTTCTGTCCTAAATGGTAATTTTCGCCAATGGATGCAATTACAAATTTTCCTACACTCGATATCAGCGAATTTTGGCCTAACCAAAATGCAGGGGATAATTTGTTGTACCATGAAATTATTGGAAAAAGGCATATTGAAAAGCCGCATAAACACGATTTTTTTCTTTTCATGCTTTTTGAGCAGGGGAGTGGCATACACAATATCGATTTTATCGATTATCAGGTTGCCGGTAAACAGTTACATCTTTTATTTCCAGAACAGGTACACAAATGGGGTTTAGGAGAAAATACTCACGCACATCAGCTCATGATCAGCAGGAGCATTTTCGAAAATTTGGCCAGTTCTTTGCGTTTTTCGTTAATTCTGTATCAAAATGAGCCGGTAATCAATTTAAGTGCGGCGGCTTATCAAAATATTTTATACGAATTTCGACACATTAAAGATGAATTGGCCAAACCTGATGTATTGTGGGAAATCATCCATGCCCGCACCAAACTGATTGCCCTCATGCTGAGCCAGGAAGCAGAAACCGTGTTCAATAACCAAACCGTTTATCAGAGCAAACCCTTGTTATTTAAGTACCGCTCGTTGATTGATATACACTTTAAAAACGAAAAATTGGTTGCTTTTTATGCAAATCAGTTAAATATTTCGGCAAATTATTTAAATATCCTCTGTACAAGGCATTTTAATGCATCTGCTACAGCCTTAATCCATGAAAGGTTGATCCTTGAAGCCAAACGGATTTTATTAACTACCGAGAAGCCGATTAAAACAATAGCTTTCGATCTCGGCTTCTACGATGTTGCCTACTTTTCTAAATTCTTTAAAAAACACACACAGATTACGCCACATGTATTTCGCGGACAGGTATAAATAGGGCCATAAAATATTTATTTATCTCTTTTTTTAATACCTGAAGTTATAAATTGTACAATTTTTGGCATGAATCTTACCATGCAGTAATTTAACAGAAGTTTATTTTTGTATTCAGAAAATCCTGTTAGCATGAATCCACAATCCATATCACGAAAAGATTTTATCAAAAGCTCTTCTATTTTATTGGCAAGTACCTGTTTACTTCCAAACGGACCGGCAATTGCAGCGCAAAATATAACTGAAAACACCATGGCTAAAACACTATTGTTAAAAAATGTAAGGCTCGAAACTGGTTTTGAATATGATGGGGATGAGGTAATCCACACCAAAACCGACCTTTTTACGGTTGAGATAGAAAATGGGAAGATTAAACAGGTGCTGGCCAATAACCCTAATGCGAAAGCGATCGATGCAAAGGGGCTGTTAATGCTGCCTGCATTTCGGGATATGCACATTCATCTGGATAAAACGTATTATGGACTGCCCTGGCAGGCCCATTTAAAAAAGAACAGGTCTGTGAAAGATATGATCGCTTTTGAACAACAGGTAATTCCCGAGCTTTTAAAAACCTCCATTGTACGTTCCGAAAAACTGATCGGATTGCTTCAGTCGTATGGAACCAGTTATGCAAGGTCGCATGTAAATATCGATCCCACCTCGGGACTGGATTCTTTGAAACATTTACAAACTGCACTAGCAAATAAAAATAAGTCATTTGGGGCCGAACTGGTGGCTTTTCCACAACATGGCATTTATTATACCCAATCGGCCGAATTATTAAAAGAGGCTGCCAAAATGGATATCGATTTTATCGGCGGCCTTGATCCGACTTCTATCGATGGCGGTATCGAAAAACATATGGATTTCGTATTGCAACTGGCATTGGATAATGGAAAGGGGATCGATATCCACCTTCATGAGTCGGGCGAATCGGGCATAAAAACAATAGAATACCTGATGGACAAAGTGATGGAAAACCCGGTTTTAAAAGGTAAAACTTACGTAAGCCACGCCTTTGCTTTAAGGTATCTTGATAAAACCAAAACAGAAGAAATAGCCGAGAAACTCGGAGCAGCCAAAGTGGGCATTGCCTCTACCATTCCACTTTCTGGCAACCCGATGCCCATCCCTACACTGTACAAACATGGGGTAGAAGTATTGGCCGGCAATGATTGTATTGTAGACCACTGGAATACTTTTGGAACGGGCAGTATTTTGCAGAAAGCAAATATTGCGGCTCAGATTTATGGTTACCGCACAGAGTTCGAACTGTCGAGAATACTGAAACTGGCCACAGGAAATATACTGCCATTGAATGATAAAGGCGAAAAACAGTGGCCAAAAGCAGGCGATAATGCCAATTTGGTACTTATAGAGGCCAGTTGCTCTGCCGAAGCTGTTTCGCGGGTATCGCCTGTTAGATCATTGATCCATAATGGAAATCTGGTTTTCTAAAATTAATGGCCTGAAAGATCAAAAACAGTGAGTACAGCAGAGTGGTCTGAAGGCCATACATCATCAATTTCGGGTGCTGTTCTAATAATTTTCGATGCAATGGGTTTTATGCCTTTGCCTTTATAATATATGTAATCTATCCTTGAGGTTTGCAAATGGCCAAATATGGCCGCAAATGTACCTGCGGGGTGGGTTAATTCATTGGGGTTTATTTCCCTGAAACTATCGGTATAACCGCGCTTCATCATCAGTTTTGAAATGGGGAAAGCCACAGGTCCATATCCATTATGTAAAGCTGCGGCGCGGGCTGTCCAATCGAGGTGACTGCCCGAATTGAAATCGCCAGAAACAATAACCGGTAGATCCTTATCCTTAATTATAGGATCAATGTCCTGATCCATATTTACAGCTGCATCTGCAGCACCAAGCATGGCATCTTCTTTAATCCAGTCGTTAACATCAAGCCCATTGTTCAAATAATAATCGGTATACTCCGGTCGGTAGGCGTATCTGAGCCACCAATCGGCTACTAAAACCTGCTTTTGGTTGGGTAGGGTAATTAATCCGGGGGTTGATTTAAATGTTTCTTTTGCAGCCAGTTTGGTAATGGGGTAGCGGCTAAAAAGGGCCAGGTTTGCATTGGCCGATGCCGTAATCATTTTAAATTTTAAAGAATCAGCCAGCATTTGCTGTGTACCATAAGCCTCCTGCATGCAAATAATATCTGCATTTGTGCTTCTGATCAGCTCTTTAATGCGGTTCTGACCATTATTGCCCATGTGTACGCCACCATGCCAAATGTTCCATTGCAACAGTTTTAAGCTGTTTTCTGTTCCCTGTGCCGGGATAATGGTTTTTCTGATGTTTGCCGTCTGCTGTTCGGGGATGTACTTTTTTCCATTTAAGGCAAAATTGGTGATGTTTCCTTTTAATGTATCGCCCAATGCGGCATTCTTTTTAATATCGAGGGTTACCAGGAAGTAATTAATCCCTTCTTTTAATACACAGGCTTTTGCAGCAGCGCTAAAAGTGATGGTGCTGTTGGCAGGTTTTCCTTTGCCAAATAATTCGGTTCTTGTGGCATCACGTGCACTTTGGCCGGCATAATACACATGTACCCGCTCAATATCGGATAAACGGCTTGATGCTGAAAGATCCAGTTTAAGTTCTGTTAGTTTTAAAACTTGTTGGCTCCCGTTAACGGCAATACGCAGCTTTAATAATTGATCATTTTTTGCACCCTGTAAACCATCCCATTCACTTTCTATCGTAACGGCATTAAATAGTTCCTGTTTTTTAATTGGGTTGGTAAATAAAGGGTTATCGTTCGCTACAAGGTAGGCCAGTGGCAGTTTGCCTTTATAATTTAACCTGGTGTTCCGCAGGTGAAAAGGAAGGTGGCCCTTGCCTACAAGGTTAAGGCTAACATCATCTTTTAAGTCGTCAAAATTGTAATAGGCCTTGAGGTTTTTAAAGTTGGGGTGCTGGGTGGTTAATGGCTTGCCTTTCCATTGTTTCAATGTATTTTCTGGTATGGCCATATTCCATATCCTTACTTCATCTATCAGTCCGCTAAAGGTATTTTCTGGCTTATCGTACACACCGATGGTTCCTGGCAAAATAGCCATTTCCCCCTTTGATGTGCCTACCAGTTTGCCATCTTCAAAAAGTTTGGTCTGGTGGCCATCGTTACTTAACACAACATAATGCCATTTATCATCGAGTGTATTGGCTGAAGTAATTTTAGCCATGGGGCAGTGCAGTTTTCCATTGTTGATCTGTAGAGGAATGGTGTCTAATCCTTCCAGGTTACCAGATTCACCCACACCGATTATGGTTTCAGTTTTTTTCCAGTTTAAATCGTTGCCCTTTATCCACGCTTCTATTGTCCAGGAACCTTTTATAACTCCCATACCGATGCAGGGATTATTATCTGCTCCATCTAAATGTAGTGCAAAATTGGTTTTCTGCGCTTTAACCACTACTGCAGCCGAACATAACATCATGAATAATAAAAGTGACCGGCATATTTTAGAAAAGCAATAATGTAATAAACTCATGTTTCAGTTATTTAAATGACAGGAAATATTAGGTTAGTTAACTTGCAAGCGGCATTTAAAATACTTGCTGATTGTAAAACTAGATCAATTTTATCTGATTTTTATTTTCTTCAATGCACAAACGTTTGCTTAGGGTATTTAACCCATTTAACCCGAAAGCTGGCCAGCCGGTTTACATTTATGTATCCAAAACTCAATAATTTAGTATGCAATTCATCGTTCTTCCTTTTTTTATGGTAAATTCATTAATAAATAATTCGTGGCGATGCTAGTTTCTGATACTGCAAACTTATACTGTGTTTACAATACGATAAACCTTATTGAGCAGCATTACGATCAAACCATTTCAATACAAGAAATTGAAGAGGTTTCCAATTACTCCTACCGAAATATCCAACGGATTTTTAAATACAGCTGCGGCGAAACCATAGGTGCTTACCAAAAAAGATTACGTGCAGAAAATGCTTACAAATTGATGCTGTATACCAAAGATAGCTTAACCGCTATCGCACTAAAGGTTGGTTTTGCAAATATGGCTTCGTTTTCGAAAGCTTTTAAGCAACATTTTGGTGTTTCACCTAAATTGGCAAAATCGAACAAAACGCTGTTATTTAGCAGTACCAATATCGTTCCTATACAATCGGGTAGCATTCTCAAACCCGAAATCATCTATCTTAAGCCACTTAGGGTTTATTATCAGCGCACTTTTACCCAATACACCAATAGCGGGATTGAGCTGTTGTGGAGCAAATTCATAAATCATGGTTTTTCATCGCCCGAAACAGAATATTTTGGGCTTATAGCCGACGAACCTTTGATAAGGGATGAACTGGCCTGTAAATATGATGCCTGTGCATCTACGCAGGCCGTGAATAAAAAATTGCCTTTAAAAACCATTATGGGCGGGAGATATGCCCAGTTTCTTCACCATGGCACATATGAAACAATCGACGATACCTACCAAAAGATTTATGCCGGATGGATTTTGAACTGCGGTCTCGAATTTTCCCATACACCCATTATTGAAAGGTACATTAAACATGCCGATAATACAAATAAGGAAGAAGAGCAGCTAACCGCGATATTGCTGCCACTGAAATAATTGTCAATTACAGACAACTTTGCCATTTTTTATACGGCTAATTTTGCCCTATAAAAAAAAGTTTAATATGAAAAAAATGGGAATTATAATGATGTTCTTACCAGTTATTTTTTTATCGTGCTCGGAAAGTGCCGTTGAAACCATTACCCAACCAACAGATAGTACAATAGTGTATACCATGCCCGAAGAATCGGCACCGCACGAAGGAACCTGGCTGCAATGGCCGCATCAGCACCAATATGGTTTAAGCTATCGCAACCGTTTAGATGCGACATGGGTTGCTATGACTAAAGAATTGATTTTAAGCGAGAAAGTACACCTTATTGCATATGATGAAACCGAGAAAAACAGGATTGTTGCATTGCTCGGCAGCGCAGGGGTACCCTTAGGCAACGTAGATTTTAAAATTTATAAAACCGATGATGTTTGGGTTAGGGACAATGGTCCAATTTACGTAAAGGATAAAAAAGGACAGTTATTTATACAGGATTGGGGCTTTAACGGCTGGGGCGATAAAGCAAACTATGATAATTGCAATGTAATACCTGCCAAAATAGCCGCTGATCAGAATATTCAGCAAATTAACCTCAATAATGTAATGATAAACGAGGGCGGAAGTGTTGAAGTGGATGGGAAAGGCGTTTTAATGGCCTGCAAAAGCTCAATCTTAAATAAAAATCGAAATAAAGGCATGACGCAAATGGAGGCGGAAGCCATATTTGCGAAAAATTTAGGCGTCAGTAAGTTTATCTGGCTTGAGGGGAAGGCAGGCCTCGACATTACGGATATGCACATTGATGGTTTTGCACGCTTTGCAAATACGACTACCATAATTACCATGAATGCCAGCGATCTGGACTACTGGCAGGTGCCGCAAGCTGATGTAAGTAGGTTATATGCTGCTACTGATAAAAATAACGTGGCTTATCAATTTGTGAAAGTCCCGCTCACTAAAAACGATGTAGTAAGCACGTATGGGAAAAATCTGGGTAAAGCCTCTTACATTAACTATTACATTGCCAATAACAGGGTGCTGGTGCCCAATTATAACGATCCGAACGATGCTGTGGCCAATGGCATCATCCAAAAATTATACCCTGATAAAAAAGTGGTCGGGATTGATTGCCGAAATTTATTTGCAAACGGTGGGATGGTTCATTGCGTTACGCAACAACAGCCGAGATAGGAGCCAAGTTTTTCCGCTAGGATATTATTGCTAACTTAAGCGGATGAATGTTAGTCCAGAAATACAACAACAAGCCATGTCGCTCATTGCCAATAGCCAAAAGCTTGCTGCGGTTAAATTGATTATGGATCATGCACATTGCGGTTTAAAAGAGGCTAAAGATTACGCTGATACACTGCAGGGCGGATTTCAGCATTTTGCAACCAATACAGCTAATCTTGATGAACAGCTCCTAGCGGTTTTAAGGCAGGGCAATAAGTTAACTGCCATTAAGTATTATAAAGATGTTACAGGGGCGGGCCTTGCGGAAAGTAAGGACTATGTAGAAAATTTGATGAAAAATCAGGGCAGTAGTTATGTTGACCAGCAGAATAGAAATACTGATATTAAGAATATCATCTCAAGCAATGCCGCAGAAAACAGTCCGGTAAAAAGATTTTTAATTAAACTGCTCATCATTATCATCATTGCAACAGCCTTAACCTACCTGATGTTGAAAATTTAGAATGGCATAATCTGTTGGATTGCAATATTTCTGATAGAATTAAAATCCGGCACTCATCTTTTGTAGAAAAAACTTACCTTGATTTTACACACAAATAAATCTTAAGGATATGAAAATTACATTAGACACAAAATCCCTTTTATTGGGGTTTTTAGGTGCGGGCTTAATGTTTACCGCAATCAGTTTTAAAAACGGTCAGGATCAAACAGGTGGAAGGTACCGTACCGAAGTAAATGCAGGTAATATGGTCGTAATCGTTGATAGCGAAACCGGGAATTACATTATTGCACCCGATATGCGCGATATTGGAAAAGTACAGTGGGTAAAAGGCGAATTTAATAAAACCTTCAGCACCGCTATTGATAATAAAAGAGAACCTAAGTAGTATAGAAATTTGTTATCATCCCTGGGCCTGTCGAAGGGCAATATTGTGTTTCGGCAGGCTCAATTTAATATATTTTGGGTTGAGCGAGTGGCTTATTTAACAGTTATCCGCTCTACTATAGGTTTGCCTGTGGTTTCATCAATCCCTTCAACCTCTGCATATCTCACATTGGGCAGCCAGAAACTGCCGCCCTGTATGCGCACAAATAAGCGGTTAACCCTTATGGTGCGGTTATTTATGGTTACCGAAACATGGTAGTTTTTATCATCCGATCGTTGCAGGTAAAATGGCAGTTTCTTGTGCGATACAAAATGGAATTCATATTTATTTCCTCCTAAAGCTTTGGTATCAATACCATAAGCAAATTTTCGCTGGATATAACCGAGGTCTTTCTTTTGCCCTTTCTCGCCATAGCGGATCCAGTATACCTGTATGGGCGAATCGGTATCAATATTACCGTTATCTTTCTGGTTTAAAGCATAAATGAGGGTATTCGTATTTGGATCGCGCTGCAGATAAAACAGCATATGGTCTATATTTTTCGGTGTGGGGAAATTAATGGGCGAGGGGTCTTTCGATTGTGCGCAGAGCTGGCATGGAAAGAGAAAGAAAAATAATGCAATCGAAAATAAAATTTTGCTTACGGAGGAAAATATTGGTGGTGTAAAATGCATTTCAGGTTTTTTATCTTAAGTGTCGGTTTTCTGTTGATCTTCTGTTGGAATTTCTACTTCGCTTTCTTTTAACTGTTCATTATAAAGCCGGTCTGATTCGGTCCTGCAATGTTCATAATCATTTAATTTTTCGCAGGAAGTGTTTCCGTGGATTTCAAAAAAATCCCTGATTGACGGGTAATCAAAATAAACTGACATTTCTAAAATTTAGGTTACCGATTTCGGAAAGAGGGAATGGCCGTTGATTATTCGCCGAAAATAGTTAGCTAACCATTTTCAAACTCATCTTTTCTGCACAAGCAGATGGAATTGGCACCTTGTTAAAAACAGGTTGCTAAGACATCAAAGGGCCATTCCCTCCGTCTTTCTTGATAAGTATGTAATATAATTTCAGACGTCATGGACGGAATCGAACCGCCGTACTAGGTTTTGCAGACCTTTACCTCGCCACTCGGCCACATGACTATATGTTCTTTTTCGATAAGCTTATTTATCCATTTTTCGTAAAAGACAAAACAAAGGTAATTATTAATTCTATAATTCCTATAGAAATAGTAGTTTTTTGAAATATTTTTCTACTCCGTCATTTCAAGGAATAATTTATTTCATAAATCATTATTATTGGTAAAGGAGTTTCTTCGGCTATCCCCCAAAAGTTACCGTCTTTTCGAGCGGAGTGAAGCGTAGTCGAGAAATCTGTCGCGAGATAGATCTCTCCATTCTACTGCGTTCCAGTCGAGATGACGAATCGCCCACTCTATGCTCTTTGCCCAAACCCCTCTGCTAAAACCACCTCGATTGTAAATTATTTTTCTGTAAATCAGTTGTTTAACAATAAAGTCTATAAAATCTATAGGAATACTTGTGTAAATTGGTGAAAGTTTATACTTTTACAAAAAAATAAAACAGTTCACCAGCAAATTTACGTTCGATATGAAACTCCGCAGACAACCTCAGCCACTTTTCCTGACCAATTATTCAGGTCAGTACAACTGCTGTTGCCGCTAATATAACTCGGATACAGATCACCTGCCAAAGGTTTTCATTCAGATATTCTCATTTAAAAATCCTGGTACCCCGGGGCCTTTTGATAGAATATTATGGTGGTCATGTATTTTAGTCAATAAGTTGCCGGGGTATCAGGAACAGCCTAACTAATCACCACCACTAGTTTAGGTTATTACTCTAATTAATTCACCACCATTAATTAGTTGATTTATACAGAAGAAGGGAGAGTCAGTCCTCGATGAACTTCTAGCAACTTTCCATAGGAAAAAGTGCTCAAACTGATCTAGCAATAGATTATAAATTAACCGATAACAAGTAAACTCACCGTTTCCTGTTTAGGGATTTCATTTTAAGCTTTAATCTGCTGTGTAGCAGTTTTTAATGTGCCATTTGGATTTTTCTAAGGGAACTGTATGTCTTGTTATTAAAAACTCTAAAACGATAGTGTTTAACTAATAATGATGATTATGAAAACGAGAATTACCTCAAAAATCGCATGCCTAACCACCTCAGTACTCTTACTGGGCGGCATTGCATCGGCCAAAGTGGCAAAACCGTTCCCAAAAGAAGGAATCTGGAGGGGCGAATTTAGTGTGAGCGAATCCAAAGTGCCTTTTAACTTCGAATTAAAGGGTAAAAACCCACAAACAGCCATTTTAACCTTAATTAATGGTTCGAGAAGAGATGATTTTCATGTAGAACGCCGTGGCGACGATTCTATCTATGTGAAAATGAATACTTATGATGCGGCTTTAGTAGCCAAAATAGAAACCGACGGTACCTTATCAGGCGAATACCGCAGTTTAGTTCCTGGGTTTAGGGGTAATTCGCTGCCTTTTGTTGCCGAGCACGGTAAAAATTACCGTTTTATCGAGCCAGGAAAAGATGTGGCACCTAAACACAATATTTCTGGAAAATGGGAAATTAAAACCTACACGAAAGAAGCGGTGCCTGCCTCAATCGCGCTTTTAAAGCAAAATGGAAATAAGCTTACAGGAGTGATTATGACGGTTGTGGGCGATACCAGAGAGTTAGAGGGCACGGTGCAAGGTGATGAATTTGAATTGTCGGGCTTTACTGGACCAAGTCCTTTTATTGTAAAGGGAAAAATTAACGACGATAACAGCATTACAGGAGAGCAGGGTTTCGGGATTTACAAAAACCTGAAATTTGATGGCCAGCGTAACGAAAATGTCGAACTACCTGATCCTTATAAACTTACATTTCTTAAAGAAGGTTATAGTAAACTCGATTTCACTTTCCCCGATCTTAGCGGAAAAAATGTCTCTTTAAGTGATAATAAATACAAAGGAAAAGTGGTAATTATCGAAACCATCGGTACCTGGTGCCCGAATTGCACCGATCAGACCGTTTTTTTATCTCCCTGGTTTAAAAAGAACCAAAAACGTGGGGTAGAAGCCATCGCAATTGGTTTTGAACAGAAGGATGATTTGGAGTATGCCAAATATACCTTGGGCAAACTGAAAGAGAAATACAGCATTACCTACGATATCCTGTTTGGTGGCATTGCAGATAAAAAAGTTGTGGCCGAAAAACTGCCTGCGTTAAATAAATTCATTGCTTTTCCTACCACCATCATTATCGATAGAAAAGGAAACGTTAGGGAAATCTATACTGGTTATACCGGCACCGTAACCGGAAAGTACTTTAACGATTACGAAACCAAATTCAATAAAGTGTTAGACGAGCTGATTGCCGAACCGGTACCCGAAAAATTGGCGTTTACCGAAACGCTGAAAAGTAAATAAACCAAACCAACCAACCTAAATTAAGGGCTGCATGTTTGCAGCCCGTATTTAACCTACACCAAAAAACGATATCAAGATGAAAAATAACTTTGCAAAAATGCAGGTGCTGGCTTTGGCATCCCTCATTTCTTCTACAGCTTTTGCTGTAAATAAGGTAGATGAAGCACCAAAAACAGCTAAAAAATTTATAAAAGAAGGGGTTTGGCGCGGTGTGTTCAAGGTGGCCGAAACAGAGGTGCCTTTTAATTTCGAACTTAAAGGGAAAGATGCCGAGCATGCCACCTTTACGCTGCTAAATGGAACCCGCAGGGATGATTTCCATATTAAATATTTAGGTCAGGATTCACTTTTTATCAAGATGAATACCTACGATGCTGCTTTGGTAGCCAAAATAGAGAGCGATGGCAGGATTTCTGGAGAGTACAGAAGCTTAGTGCCGGGTTTACAGGGCAATGCTCTGCCTTTTACGGCCGAACAGGGCAAAACGTACCGTTTTGTTGAGCCAGGAAAGGATGTAGCCCCTTCGGCAAACCTAACCGGAAAATGGGAATTTAAAGGTTTTTCTAAAGAAGCTGTTCCCAATAAAGTGGCCATTTTAAAACAAGATGGCAATAAACTTACCGGTGTAATTATGCAGGTAACTGGCGATAGCCGTGAGCTCGAAGGCACCGTACAGGGAAACCAGTTTGTACTTTCAGGCTTTAGCGGTCCGAGCCCAAAAATTTACAAAGGTACCATTAACGAAGACGGCACACTTTCTGGCGAAATCAGCCAGGGGATTTACGATAACCTAAAGTTTACAGGCGTAAAGGATAGCAAAGCAGAATTGCCAGACCCATATCAGCTTACACACTTAAAAGAGGGCGTTAAAAAACTTGCATTTACCTTTCCCGACCTAAACGGTAAACCTGTTTCATTAACCGACAATAAATATAAAGGCAAAGTGGTAATTGTAGAACTTGTAGGTACCTGGTGCCCAAATTGTACCGATCAAACAGTGTTTTTATCACCCTGGTTTAATAAAAATGCAAAAAGAGGGGTAGAGGCCATTGCCATTGGTTTCGAACAGAAAGATGATCTGGAATATGGAAAATATACTTTGGGCAAACTCCGTGATAAGTATAACATCAAATATGATATACTCTTTGGCGGATTGGCCGATAAAAGGCTGGTTGCAGATAAACTTCCGGCACTGAATAAATTTATTGCCTATCCAACTACCATCATTATCGACCGTAAGGGAGAAGTGCGCGAAATATACACTGGGTACACTGGAACCGTTACCGGTAAATATTACGATGATTATGAGAAAAAATTCAACAAAGTATTGGATGAATTAATTGCAGAGCCAGTACCGTCGGAAGCCTATTTTGAGGCCCAGGCGAATGGAAAATAGACAAACCACCTCAACTAAAAACCATAAAATAATGTTACAGTACAAAACGATTGCACTTATTGCTACCACCATCGTAGCCGGATCTTTAACTGGTTTAAACGGACCAAAACCTAAACTTAAAACAGCTACCGAAGTTTCGGCAAGGAAATTGGTAAACTATAAAGTAAGCCCCGAACAGAGTAAACTGACCTGGCTGGCCAAAAAAGTAACCGGCGAACATTCGGGAACCATCAACGTTACGGCCGGATCGCTCGCTTTAGACAATAAAGTTTTAAAAGGCGGCAGTTTCGAACTCGATACCAAAACCATTGCAGTTACCGATCTTACCGATAAAGAAACCAATGCTAAACTGCTGGGACACTTAAAAAGTGATGATTTTTTCGCCGTGGAAAAGTTTGATAAAGCCACTTTCAACATCACTTCTGCCCAAAGTACAGGTGCCGGAACTTATAACGTAAAGGGAAAGCTCACCATTAAGGGCATAACCAACGAAATCAGCTTTCCGGCTACAGTTAAACAGGAAGGCAATAAAGTAATTGCTAATGCAAAAATTATCATCGACAGGACCAAATACGATATCAAATTTAGGTCTAAAAGTTTTTTTGAAAACCTGGGCGACAAAACCATTTACGACGATTTTGAGCTGAATGTACAGCTGGTAGCCAATAATTAAAATATCTCTTGTTTAAGTTAGTGGAGTGTGGGAGAATTTAGTCGTTCTCCCTGCTTCTAGCTAATTCTTGTTGTCATTCTGAACGCAGTGAAGAATCTTTACAGTCGTCATCCTGTCCCGATCCATCAGGATCAGAGTCTGTCATGCAGGAAAGATGCTGAAATAAATTGAGCATGACGATTAGATATTACCCGAATAAACCAATGAAAAGAAGCAAACTCCTAATTCCCTTAAGCCTTATTGTGTTAGTGGTACTGATGGCCGGTTTCGGTGCCGATGATCCCACAATAATTAACAGCAGGGAACGTTTGGGCGAAAAACTGTTTTTCGATCCGATTCTTTCTAAAGATAAAAGTATCAGTTGTGCTTCGTGCCATAAACCCGAATTTGCCTTTGCAGATACCGCTGTGGTAAGTTTAGGGGTTGGAGGAACCAAAGGAACTCGGAATTCGCCGTCGGTAACCAACCTATCGGGCAGGCCAAACCTATTCTGGGATGGTAGGGCTGCTTCTTTGGAAGATCAGGCGTTACAGCCGATTATTAATCCGGTAGAAATGAACCTGCCCATTGCTGATGCTTTAAGCCGCCTTCAAACCGACAAAGAATATGCCGCACTTTTTCAGAAGATTTTTAATTCGCCCCCAACGCAAAAGAATTTATTGCTGGCTATCGCGGCTTTCGAAAGAACCTTAGAAACTGCAAATAGCCCTTACGACCGCTACATCAACGGTGATGATAAAGCCATATCTGAAAATGCAAAACGCGGCAGGATGTTGTTCATCGGTAAGGCCAACTGTAACAACTGCCATTCGGGTGAAGACTTTACCGCCGATCGTTTTAAAGGAATCGGATTATTTAACGGTGAAGACCTGAAAGACCAAGGCAGGTTTGATGTAACAGGTAATCCTGAACATAAGGGGCATTTTAAAATCCCTGGTTTACGAAACGTAGGGATCACTGCACCCTATATGCACAACGGGATGTTTAAAACGCTAAAAGAAGTGATTCAATATTACAATAACCCCGATGCGGTAATCAAAAATGGGAAAAACAGGGATCTTTCCCTAAATAAACCATTGGGACTGAGCGAAACTGAAATAAACGATATAGAAGCCTTTTTGCTTTCGCTTACAGATGATCGATTTCAAAAAAAATAGACCGTAAATAGGTAATAGCCCAAAATCATCCACCTTAATTTTTAAACAATGCCCACTCATATGAGGAGGGAGAGCAATAGCTATGCCTATTTCAAAATAAATAACATGAAGAAAAAACTACTATTAATAATGCTATTGGCTGTACTCGCCTATACACAGCTATCTGCCCAGCAGCGGGTTATCAAAGGCGTGGTTAGTGCCGCTGAAGATAAATCACCTTTGCCCGGTGTATCTGTAAAAATTAAAGGGCTCGATGGTTCTACCGTTACCGATAAAGATGGTGCATTTAAAATTTATACCAAAAACGGACGTTTTTTAGAGGTTTCTTACATTGGATATAAAATGGCCACGGTAGAAATCGGATCAGCAACCAATTTAGACATTTCACTCGAGCAGGCTGATAATACACTAACTGAACTACAGATTGTAGGCTCAAGAAATGCCAACAGGACCAAGCTTAATTCTCCGGTTCCGGTTGATGTAATTGACCTGAAAACATTGCAGCAAAATTCGCCACAGGCCAGTGTAACACAATTGCTGCAATATGTATCGCCATCTTTCCACTCTTCGGTTTCTGGTGGTGGCGATGCCGCCTCTGCAACCTCTACCGTGCAGCTGAAAGGATTAGGGGTAGATCAGGTATTGGTACTGGTAAATGGCAAAAGAAGGCATAAAAGCTCCAATATCAGTTGGGGCGGTTTGGGCAATGGCGCAACCGGGTATGACCTAAATGCCATTCCGGTAGGTTCGATAGACCGTATTGAGATTTTACGGGATGGAGCTGCTGCACAGTATGGGTCGGATGCCATTGCTGGTGTAATTAACGTGGTGCTGAAGAGCAATCCTGATGAAATTACCGCGAGTACCCTCGAAAGTATCCGCCGTAGGGGCGACGGCTTAACCACCAGAACTAATGCCAATATTGGTGTAAGGTTGGGTAAAAAAGGCTTTCTTAATGTAACCGGCGAATATGCTACACAGGCCGTTTCCCTTCCTTCAGGGAATAATTCAGATGGGGTTTACATCGGTCCGGCGTATGGTGGTGGCGCAAATACAAGGGGCTTCGATCAGATTTATACCAAAGAAATTGATGATGCCATTATCGCCAGTCGCGGTATTGATCGCCACTTTTTTGATCAGCGTGGCTCTACAAATAAATCAAAGGATGGTTTGCTCTCATTCAATGCCGCAATTCCATTAAAAGATGGGTTTGAAGTATACTCTTTTGGTGGGATCAGCCATCGCAACTCGCAGTTTACGGCCGTATACCGTTTGCCGGGCTGGACAGAGCGTAACAATACTTTTGTGTACCCCGACGGATTTTTGCCTGCCATGGATAATATCATTACCGATCAGTCTTTTGCGGTAGGTATAAAAGGAAAGGTAAGTGGCTGGAATTTTGATGTTTCCAACGTATATGGCAGGAATGCTTTCGATAACATTATCAGCAACACGCTAAATGCAAGTTTAGGCCAGAAAACACCCCGTACCTTTAATGCGGGCAGTTACAATGCCTCGCAGAATAGCGGAAGTTTAGATTTTTCAAGAAAATTTGATAAAGTACTTAAAGGATTAAATGTGGCCTTTGGAGGACAGTACCGTGTAGAAACCTATCAAATTATTGCAGGCGAAGAAGGATCTTATTCGAAGGCAGATTTGAGTACCATTTATTCCATTGGCTACACAACGGGAGGCATTCCATATTTTATAGCTGCGGGAAGCACACCGTTAAACGGACTTTCGCCAGGTTCGCAGATCCACGCAGGGTTTAGGCCTTCTAACGAGGTAAATGTGAAAAGATCTATTTCTGCAGCTTATGCCGATCTCGAACTGAATGTAACCGATAAATGGCTTTTATCGGGCGCCGTTAGGGTAGAGAATTATTCTGATTTCGGTAGCGTAACTACTTATAAAGCGGCCACACGGTATGGTTTTGCCAAATGGCTAGCGGTGCGTGGTGGTTTTAATACAGGTTTCAGGGCGCCAGATCTTGCACAGTTTTACTATACGGAAACGTCAACTACTTTTCAGAACGGTGTAGCAATCGATCAGGTTACGGCAAACAATGTAAACCCGGCAACAAAAGCTCTGGGCATTCCTTCACTTCAGCCCGAAAAATCGAAAGGTTATTCGGCAGGGTTAACTTCGCAACCGGTCCAGAATGTAGAGCTAACCGTAGATGCCTATCAGATCGACATCAAAGACCGCGTGGGCAATACCGGGCGTTTTTCTGCCTCAGATACTAATCTGCCGGCCGATGTAAGGGCATTATTCGTACAAACAGGTACCGTACAGGCCAAGTTTTTTTACAATTCGTTCAGCACCCGTACCAGAGGGATAGAATTTACAGGGAGTTATCGCTTTTTGCTTCCCAATGGGGGTAATGTGGCCTTTTTGGTAGGTGCAAATATCCAAAAAACAACCCTCACAAAGGTAAATACGCCCAAAGGATTGGAGGCTTACCGCTACATCATTTTTGATGAGAGTGAAGAAGTGCGGGTTACAAGAAGTATCCCAAAAACCAAGATTACACTTCAGGGAACATATAATATCAATAAATTTAATTTTTTATTGCGCAGTGTATATTTCGGATCGGTATCGGCAGTAAGCCAGTTGAATGCCAATTTCCCTAAACCGGATTACTATTATCAAACCTACAGCCCAATCTGGATTACCGATATCTCCGCTGGTTATAAGATTACGCCAATACTACAGGCAACAGTGGGTGTAAATAACCTTTTTAATGTATTGGGCGATTACTCCATTCCGGCGCCAGGAAGTAACATTAACAGAACAAATGCCCCAAGTGCAGCACAATCGGGTACCAGTACAGGTTTACAGCCATTTATCCGAATTTCGGCCACATTTAAATAAATAAACACATGAGAATTTATAAATTTCCAATATTATTTTTTGCATTAACCATTTCCTTCGTTTCGTGCAAAAAAACAGATTACCTCGATATTGATGCCGGCGATCGACCTGCATTAAGTGCCAAGGTTAAATTCATCAATGCAAGGCAATCGGCTGTAGCCGTTAATTTCTGGGATTTTACACGTAAGGTTACGGCAACAGCACTTCAGCGCAATACTGCATCGGGCTATCTCGATACCCAGTTCGGAAAAGTACAGTTTAACCTTACCGAAGGAACAGATCTTTCTTATAAAGCATCGTATATTTTTGGTGGCAGCGCAAATTTTGTGCAGGAAACCAATTCAGCTTCGTTTGCCGGTCCGAACGGGCCAATTGCAGATTTTGCACACAGTTTGTTTACGGTGAAGAAAAAACTCACCAGTACACTTAATCCTGGTAATATTGACAGTTTGATCCTCGTTTATGATGATTTAACGCTGCCTGCAGCCGGTAAAGCTAAAATAAGGTTTGCAAATTTTTCACCAGATGCGCCAAAAGTTGACCTTACCTATGCAGCGGGCACGGAGATATTTACAGGTGTGGCCTTTGGTAATTTCGGAAATCAGACCATTATTCCTTACACCTCAGGGAAAGCACCTAATGTTATTGAGGGCTTAACCTGGAAAACCCTTGGGCCATTTAAGGAAGTAGATGCAGGTAGCAACCTGGCTTTATTGATCAGGGATAATGTAAGCAAATCGATCATTCCGCTCAGTAATACTACATTAAATGCTGTGAGTTTCGAAGCCGGAAAAATTTATACCGTTTATATAAATGGTTTAGTAGGTGCTACGCCTGCACTCACAGCGACTATAATTACGCACAATTAGCACCATAATGGTGGATAAAAAAAATCCTGGTTCATAACAGGTTTATATTTGGTTAGAAGAAAGGGGCATATCTGGATAGAATGCCCCTTTGTTGTTTCAAAAATCCCTCATTTGAGGTGTTATGATTTTTTTATTTTATTTTCAATAATTTTTGAAAGTTCAAAATTATATTTTACTTTTGATCAAATATAAAATCGTATGAAAACGTTTCTCCAATCAAAAGTGCTCCATGGGATAATCATCTCAAATGCAGTTATTTTAACCATTATCTGGTTAAATAATTTACTTTACAGCCAAAAAGACGGCATTTTGGTGTTTTCAGAATTTGTAATTCTGCCGCTCTTGATGGGGATAATCAGCGCCTGGTTTTGGCGGAACCTGGGCCTAAAAAGCAGATCAATAATCTGGTTTTCAATTCTGAATGGTTTTTTGGCCATTGCTTTAAGTTTCCTGTTTTTAGGCGAGGGAACCATCTGTTTAATTATTGTTTCCCCACTTATTTTTGCCTTTGTAATTACTGGGGCATTTATTGGTAAAGCCATGTTTAACAAGCGTAACCAAACCTTAAATGTAAGTGTGGTTTCTTTACTGCTGGCAATATTTATAGCAGATTCTATCTCTGATCACCATTACAGAAATATGGTAAGCGACGAAATGATCATCAAGGCGAAGCCAGAAAAAATCTGGCAGCATGTTGTGGCATTTGAAAAGATTAAACAGGCCAATACGTATTGGCTTTTCAAAGCGGGAATGCCCAGCCCGATGCAAACAACTGTTACCGCCTATAAAGAGGGTGCAGGAAGAAAGTGCATTTTTAGCAACGGCTATATTTTCGACGAAAAGATTGTAACTTTTGATGTCAATAAAGATTTAACCTTCGATATTATTGGTCAGCCGAAAGACCCTGAAATTATGGGGCATATAGATATTGAAAGGGGGCAGTTTCTACTAAAAGACAATGGCGACGGCACCACCACCCTTGTTGGAAACAGCTGGTACAGTTTAAAGGTATTTCCCATCTGGTATTACGATTTATGGGCAGAAAGCATTACCAGAAATGTGCATTTGCGTGTGATGGACCACATTAAACTACTTAGCGAGCAGAACTGATGTTTTCATTTGTAGCGCGCAAACTGAACTTTCTTAAATCGATACCCTTATTCGCCCTGGTATTTGATAGTTTGCTTAAAATGTGGATGCTGATGGCATGCCCTGAGCGGTTGGATCAGATTGACGAGATCGAAAATGAAGTTTTAACCTGGGGAAATACCACATCAAGCCTCCATAAATTTGGCGGCCCGCAGTTTAATTATAAGGAGACCGAATTTGCACACATCCATAGCAATGGCCTGTTGGATATTCTTTTTACGCAGAAAATTAAAGCAGAATTAATGCTTGCAGGAAAGATAGAACAGCACCATATATTCGGAAAATCGGGATGGATAAGTTTTTATATTCAGGAGCCCGAAGATATAGACTATGCGCTTTTTCTGCTTAAACTTTCTTATCAAAGAATGGCTGGCATTCCGGTTGCTATCAATACTGCCATTCTCCCTTTGAGCACAATTGCCGGATGATAAGGCTATTGCTAAGAAAAAAATTAAAATGAATAAACGCTACAATGCATAAGCCGTTTCGGCCTTTGATTGATTAAGGACCAAAAAGCTCTGGATATTGCCTACATAGGCCAGTGCACCTATATTGTCTCTCAGGAAATTATTGTAAGAAACCATATCGGGCATGGCCACTTTGAGCATAAAATCGAAATGCCCGGTAAGGTGGTAACATTCCATTACTTCGGGGTATTTTTCCATTTCGGCCTTAAACGCGCGTACAATATCTTCCGAATGCAGGGTGAGCTGAATGTGCGGAAATGCAATAAAATGTGACCTGAGCTTATCAATATCCACAATGGCCACCGTCGATTTAATGTAGCCATTGGTTTTTAGTTTTTTAATGCGCTCTACAATGTGCGTCATACTTTTTCTAAGCTTTCCTGAAACTTCTTTATAGGTTAATAAACCATCGCGCTGTAAAAGGTTCAGGATTTCTATATCCGTTTGGTCAACTTTTTGGGTTTGCATGTAAATACTTAGTGTATAATTGTTTATTTTTTGTCCGCTTTTGTAAACGCTAAAAATAGTTAAAATTAGCTATATTTATTTATTTTATTGTGGTTTTGTAAAGTTCTACTTAGTGTATTTATTACAATAATAGTCAAATTATGGATTGTCAAATGCAAATTATATTCTGTCCACCTGTTTTCTCGGCTGGCTTAACCAAATTTTTGGGATGTTAGGTGCTTTGTGAAAAATAATTTTTACCAAAAAATATGGTTGTTGCTTTATAATTTGCTTAACTACTGATCTTTACAGCATAATAAATTTAACCGAATATTATTTTTCTGATGAGTAAAAAACACAACTTCGGTGCCGGTCCATGCATATTGCCGTCATCTGTAATGGAAAAAGCAGCCCAGGCTGTTATCAATTGGGATGGAATGGGTTTGTCTATTTTGGAAGTTTCGCACCGTTCTCCAGAATTTGAAGAAGTAGTACTTAAAACACAGCTTTTGGTACGCGGGTTATTGTCGGTTCCTGATCATTATTCGGTGCTTTTTTTACAGGGCGGTGCAAGTACGCAGTTTGCCATGGTGCCGATGAATTTTTTAAACGGTCCCAAAAAAGCAGCTTATTTAGATACAGGTTATTTTGCACAGAAAGCAATAAAAGAGGCAAAACTATTTGGCGAAGTGGAAATTGTAGCTTCTTCTAAAGATGCAGATTACGCTTATATTCCGGAGTATAAGGTAGATCGCCAGGCTGCATATCTGCATTGTACTTCTAACAATACCATAGAAGGGACCGAGATTTTTGATTTTAATGCGGATGGTGTACCATTGGTGTGCGACATGTCGTCGGATATTTTCTCCAGAAAAATTAACATTAACGATTTTGACCTTATTTATGCCGGTGCTCAAAAAAATATGGGCCCTGCCGGGATGACTTTGGTGATTGCGAAAAATTCATTTCTCGATCAGGCTAAAAAAGATATCCCATCTATGATGGATTATCGGATATTCCGCGATAATATGAGTATGTACAACACACCTCCGGTTTTTTCAATTTATGTTGCGATGCTCAATCTTCTATGGCTTAGAGATCAGGGCGGCGTGAGCGGTATCGAAGAAAAAAATATTGAAAAAGCAAAATTATTATATGCAGAAATAGACCGGAACCCTCTATTTTATGGTAATGCCGACACGGCACACCGATCTCGGATGAATGTTACTTTCCTGGCCATTAATACAGAAGTAGAAGCCGCGTTTTTGGCATTTGCCGCAGATAAAGGAATTGTAGGAATTAAAGGTTACCGAACGGTCGGCGGGTTTCGTGCCTCACTTTACAATGCGCTTCCCTTATCGAGCGTTGAAGTATTGGTAGGGGCAATGATCGATTTTGAAAAAATATATAGCGCTAAAACCGTACTTGAACTCGAATAATCCGTTTAACGATGATAAAAATATCCCCATTAAAGGCATTACGTCCAGGAAAAGACATATTTGATCTGATGATTTCCGATCAGCTAAACGGTAAGGTGCATAAAAATGAGCAACTTTCTTTTGAAGACCTGATCAATATTTTTGGGTGTGCACTGGAAAACCGTCCATCCATCTATATCTACGAATTCCGCGGTGAGGGTAAAATTAGGAGGGGAGCTTGGGCCATGACCGATTTATCCGGCACATTAAGCAATAGCATTAAAAGGCACGAAGAAACCGTATCGGCCAAAGTAGAGTCGCTAAAAGCAGATAAAGGCAAGGGGAAAATAGAAAAATCGCCCATCTTATTGGTTTTTAAAGGAAAAAGTTTAGAAACATTGATCGATTTGGTGGTTGCCCGGCAGGAGCCTCTAGATAGTGAATGGTCGCAGTTGGGCCATTATTTATACCAGATTATTGATACGAGCTTAATGGATAAATTTTGCGCTGAATTTGCGAAACTGGAGCAGGTTTACCTTGCTGATGGTCACCATCGCTTAGAGGCCGCCTTTGCACTGCAAGCAAAAGTTCCACAACAGATCAGTAGCTTGTTTGTTTCTGCCGGAGCGATTTCAATTTCAGCCTTTCACCGGTTAGTTCGCGAAATTGATATTTCTGCTGCGGTATTGATGGAAAAACTTAAACAATATTATTACCTGTCTAAAATCCCGAACAATAAACCTTATAAACCTGACCGTAAAAACAGGATGGGCCTTTGTTTTGGTGGAACCTGGTATCAATTAGACCTTCGTTCGGAGCTGACCGCATTGGCGGAAATACCAGATACGGTAACGCTGCAGGATATGGTCCTTGCGCCAGTACTCGGTATTACCGAACCGAAAGAGGACAATAGGTTAAGCTGTTTTCCGGATTGTAAATGGGATCAGTTTTTGGCAGAACTCGGACCGCAAACGATTGGCTTTTCACTTTTTCCGATGACGGCGGATGAGTTTATTGCTGTTGCAGAAAAAGGAAGGTTTCTTCCGCCAAAATCTACCTGGATAGAACCTAAAATCCCTCAGGGCTTTATGGCAAGCAATCCGGTAGCCATACCTGCCAAAGGCGAACAAGTACGGATCAGTTAACTACAAAATACCAACAAGATGTTTGATCTCGATTTGGAAAGTATAGGCCAGATGATGGCTACTTTTATGATTGTATGTTTTTTTCTTGTTTCGTTGTATAAACGGCGGCTTAAATAAACGCCGCTAAAATAATAGCATTGGATAGAGATAAGGTATTTGATTGTCGTTAAATTTTATAATTTTGGGATATTACTTCTCATCAATCTAACTACAATATAATATGAAAATGCTTTTTAAACTTTGTGTTTTTTCCATTTTAGTCTGCTCATCTATTTTTTCGAGCGCGCAAACCGTTACTTTAGACTATTTTTTTAACCGCGAAACCCGTAAAGATAAACAGGGTAAAGAAATCCGTTTCCATTACCTGTGGAATGAACATGCAATGAGCGGCTTTTCGATTTTTGGCAATGTGTTTAAAAAGCAAGGCTTTAAGTTAGATTCGTTAGAAACTGCGCCAACTCTTGCCAATTTAAAGGGAGCTGACGTTTATATCATTGTAGATCCTGACAGACCGAAAGAAAATCCAAAACCAAATTATATAGAAGCTAATGATGTTAAGGGAATTTCTGCCTGGGTAAAACAGGGCGGAATTTTGGTGATGTTCGCCAACGACAGTGCCAACGTGGAGCTTCCGCATTTTAATAAACTGGCCAACGTTTTCGGTATGCATTTTACCAACGAAATGCAGAACCATGTTATTGATGATGCACATTTCGAAGACGGCGCAATTATTATTAAAAATAACCCGGTATTTAAAACAGCTAAAAAAATCTTTATGAAAGATGTTTGTGCCATTGATACCAAAAACGGCGCAAAACCAGTACTGAAAAATACAGCCGGTGCAACAGTTATTGCTTCGGCAAAATTTGGCAAGGGAAATGTAATTGCCATTGCCGACCCATGGTTGTACGATGAATATGTAAACGGACGTTTGCCAAAAGAAATGGGCTTCGAAAATGATAAAGCTGCCTACGATTTAGTGGCTTGGTTAAAAAGTCTGACTAAAAAATAAACCGGATGTTGGTTTTATAGCTTATCCAGCTTAAAATAACCCAAATGAATCTCATCTTCAGGTAATCCTGAAGATGGTTTTATTTCGATATGGTATTTTTGTTTGGCCTGTTTGCTTAAAATATCTTCAATTTTATAAATATCATCTACATCGATTCCATATTTTTCATCAATATGCGAATTGGCCCCTTTGATGGAATTAGTTTTAAAAAACACGGTTTTCTTAGCATCTTGAATGGCTTTAGCTCGCTCATCATGTACCGACAGTACAATATAATGCTGTTCGTACAGTTTGTCCGGTTGGTAGCCGCCAAGATTGATGAAAAATAGTTTATGCGCAGAAAGCGGTGTATGCTGATCTCTTAATTTTATGCTAATTTCGTAGTTGTCCACCTTGTTCACTTCCCGCCAGCCATCAATGTGGATGCTAGCCCCGGCTTCGGGCCAAAATGCTTTAATTTCGGGAACAAGTTCTTTAAGGGAATGGCCAATGCCAAAGAAATAATCGTGTTGCTCTACGTTCCGTTTCGGTGCTTTCGACCCTAATAAGATCATATATAGTTTTGGTTGCTGTGTATCCATATTTAATTGAACGCTTTTTCTTTTAACAGCAGTAATTACATTTGGTTCTGCGCGGATGCATGTTTATTTTTCTTTTATGGAATCTGAAACAAGTTGCAATGGCAGATTTTAAAAAAAAACGTCGTCCTTTCGACTGGAGCTTACCGATTTTTCATCGGTTTGTTAAGTAACGTCCTGCTGAACTTGTTTCAGCATCCTTTTGGTTAAGTGTCTGTATTAAATAGATCCTGAAATAAATTGCCAATGATGAAAAGAATATGATTTTCCGCGTATTCCAATTCCCCGTGGCAAATAATTAATCGCTTTTTAAAAAAACTAAAACAATTTCTTCCATTTAAGATTCTATCAATTATAAATGGATACGAAAACAGCAAAGAAGAAAATCGCAATTATAGGCGGCGGGCCAAGCGGGCTTTTCATGTATAAAAGGTTAACAGAATCTAAAGCGGTTGATTTTGAAATAGATATTTTCGAACGCAAGCATTATTTGGGTGCTGGTATGCCCTATAGTGCCGAAGGTGCCAATGTAGAGCATATTACCAACGTTTCCGACAATGAAATTCCCATCATCTTTAATTCTATCGAAGATTGGGTAAAAATTGCACCAAAGGCGATTTTAAATAAGTTCGACATTAACGCAGAAAAATTTAATGAATATAAAGTACTGCCCAGGTTGTTTTTTGGCGAATATCTATCGGCACAGTTTAACTTTTTGAAAGCTGAAGCTGAAAAAAAAAGAATTAAAACCAGGATACATTTAAATTGCATTGTTGATGATATTATTGATGTGCCTGAAGCGGATAAAGTAGCTGTGAGTGTTCATAACCGTGAAAATGCATACTTCGATCAGGTAATTATCTGTACGGGGCACAACTGGCCAAAAAAATATGAAGGCATTGTGCCCAATTACTTCGATTCTCCATATCCACCCCAAAAAATATCGTTAAAACTTAATCACCCCGTGGGCATTATGGGTTCCTCGTTAACTGCTATTGATGCATTACGGACATTGGCCAGGCAGAATGGGCGTTTCGAACACAATGCAAACGGCACTTATAGTTATCATTTAGAAAGCGATGGATTTAAAATTGTGATGCACTCGCGCAGTGGATTATTGCCTGCCATCAGGTTCCATTTGGATGATTCGCACCTCGGGAAGGACAAAACGCTCAGCAAAGTAGAAATTCAGGAGAGCATAATTGAAAATAATGGTTTTTTGCCTTTAGATTATGTATTCGAAAAGAATTTTAAAGAGGTGTTTATCGAAAAAGATCCTGCATTTTATGAGCAGATCAAAGATATGGACCTGGAAAAATTTGTTGGTGCCATGATGGATTTTAGGGAGAACATGGAGCCTTTTGAGCTTTTTAAGAAAGAATATGATGAAGCCGAAAAATCGATAGAAAAGCGAAAATCCATTTACTGGAAAGAAGCCTTAGCGGTTTTAAGTTTTGCCATGAATTATCCTGCAAAATACCTCTCAGCCGAAGATATGGAGCGGCTTCAAAAGGTATTGATGCCATTAATTTCTATCGTAATTGCTTTTGTACCCCAAAGTTCGTGCAGAGAATTGTTGGCCCTGCATGATGCAGGTATTTTAACCATTGTAGCCGTTGGCGATGATGCCGAGGTAAAACCATTAAAAACGGGCGGTGCAGATTATCATTATAATGTAGATAATAAAGAAGTAATAGCACACTTCGATACTTTTATTGATTGTGTCGGTCAGCCGCACCTTTCGTTAAAAGATTTTCCGTTTAAAAGTTTGGTAGATCAAGGTACAGTGAGTAAGGCGATGTTGGCATTTCAGTCGGCCGAAAGAGGAAGGTCGGAGATGAAGAATAACGATTTAGTAACCCAAAATAAGGACGGGAATTACTTTTTAACGGTACCCGGAATTACGATCAACGATCACTTTCAGGTAATCGATAAAAACGGAAAAACGAATAAAAGAATCTACATCATGGCGGTGCCCTACATCGGGGGTTACAACCCCGATTACTCTGGAATCGATTTTTGCGAGGCTGCATCAGAAGCCGTACTCGAAGGCATTTTGAGCTAAAATATTTGCTAGATATGCGCTGTGTTTTTATACAAAAATGATGATTTATATAAATTTATTTTAATTTAATATATTGATTATCAGTTATTTATATTTTATTTAATCTACCTGTATTAAATAAAACAAACGTTTGCGCTTAGTTTGCATTAATCAGTTTTTGAACTTGATTTAATAAGGCTACCTAGATGAGTTTAAAAACCTTTTTTAAGTTGATAGATCATCAAAGCTGATTAATTTTCAGGCTTAAAACAATTGTCATCTTATTGTTTGCCGAAGTCTTTTGTTCCATAACGGACCAAGCCTACTAAAATTATAGATTTTGTGTGCACATAGCCTGCAGGGCAATAACTTATCTGCCTATGTTTTAGGTTTTAACACATCTTTTTAAACAAACGTTTGCGTTAAGAAAAATAAAAATCGGGTATTCTTAATCTATACCTTGCATTAACAAACCATAACGAGCCGACATTTTTATTTTAGTATTACGAGCAAAAAATCCTGTTAACTGCAGGAATAATAATTAATAAATAAAATAATAAAAAAGAACCTCTAACCAAGGATAACTAACAAGCAAACAAAAACTAATCATTCATGGTGCAATTTATTTGGGCTATGAATAATATTAATTAAACCCTAATCTCAACCGCATGTTCAAAAATTTTACGCTTTGTCCCCAGGCCTTGCTATGCCCAAAAATCTCTAACGGCTATCATTTACTGCTAGTCTTATAGCAACAGCATTTACACATAAACACTAAAAATTTAATAAAAACTAATCAAATGGTTAAAATTTATACAGGCTTTTGTTTTGCCTTGTTTTTATCTGTTTTTGGATTTCAATCTTCATATGCCAATGAGGTACTGATTAAGAGGATCAACAGCAATAATTTTGCATTTCAGCAGGATACCTCCAAATCTAAAAAAGATTCGTCCGCATACGCCGTAAAAACAGATACGATTGGGCAAATGATCAGGGCGTTGCAAAAATTTAAAACGGTGCGGGATACGGTTAATATCCGTTCGGCAGCACCAGTTCCAAATCTGTCGTTACAGCAGATTATTAAAGGCAATCTTGCAGGTGTATATGTACAGGAGCCAAATGGCGAACCCGGAACCGAGCAAAGTATGATTATACAAGGTACCTCGGGTTTATTGTTTAATAAAAAAGATATATATGCTTTACAGCCGGCAATCTATTTAAACGGTGTGCCCCTGGTTGCCGATAATCCATTTGCATTCGACGTGCAAAAATACGATTATAACAGGATCGGACCTGCTACCAACTTATTATCGCAGGTAGATATTAATAATATACAATCGATTACGGTAGTTAAAGATCCGTTCGAATTGGCCAAGCTCGGCCCAAATGCAGCTAATGGGGCTATATATATAACCACTAAAAATGCAAAGGCAGGTTTGAGAGACATTAGTCTTAATTCTTATTTTGGTTATGTAACTGCGCCACAGGTAAATACGGTTAACGGCGTTTACGAAAATAATTTCAGGAGCCAGTTTTATCAAAGATATAATCCAACTGGTAGTCCTGCTTCTTATCTACGCGATTCTACCAATGTGGCTTATTTTGGCCCTTCCAACTGGACCGATTTATACTATCAGAATACACCTACCTTTTCTGCCGATTTAGGTATCACCGGGGGTACAGATCGGGCAAATTTTAGGTTTTTCGGCTCGGGAACAAAAAATGCCGGAAATGCCGACGATACAGATATGAACCGTTATAATCTGTTCTTCGGTATAAACATGGCTCCATTTAAGTGGCTTTCCGTTTCAAGTACAGTGAATACAGCGCGGTTAGACAGGACCCGGAACAAAAGTTTACGCGACCGCTTTGCCGAAACCCGTTACATACCCGATTTAAGTAGTCCACTTTCCCCAAATGCTGATTCGTATGCTTCATATTTAACGCAGAACGACAGAAATGTTGATAATAACCGCTCTACGGTACTAAATGGAAGTTTAAGCCTCAGCGCCAAAGTAAACAAATTCGTGATTACAAGTACCGGACTATTCAATTACAATGAAGGTGTAAGGGATTATTTTATCCCATCAACTCTATTGGCCGGTATAAGTTATATCTCAAATTATTTTGGTTACAGCCAAAGGGTATCTATTAATAATTCGGTTAGCTATAAATATGAAATAAATAAAGACCATGTTGTTGATTTTGAGCTTGGCCAAAGTTTGCAGGGCGATACTTATAAATATAACTATGCAAGAGCATATAATGGTCCTAACGATTATGTAAAACTATCTTTTGTAGATGGAAACCCTACTAAAGACGGTGCCGATAACCCAGATTACCTAAATGCACTGGCCAAAAACCAGTTTTACGTATTCAGGTATATCGATAAAGAACGTAATAATTTAATGTCGTTTTACGGAACGGCAAAATATGCTTACAAAGACCTTTTAACCTTAAATGCATTATTAAGAAGAGATGGCGCATCTAACGGCCAACCAAATAGCCGTTGGGTAACTACCCCGGCATTTAGTGCGAACTGGAATTTGAAACAACAATTTTTAAAAGATAATAAAGGTTTTAATGCCTTACATCTAACAGCCGCATGGGGCAGAACATTAAGGATTTTCCAGGATGACCGTTTTGCAGCAGGACCACAGTACCGCTCTGAAAATGGATGGGAAGAAGAACCAACTATACCGGGGTATGGTGGGTTGTTGGGTATTAACCGTCCTTACAACAGTGGTTTTATCGGTTACAATATCAGTTTGCCTTTTGCAGATCGTACCAGCGTAACCTTAGATGCTTCTTTTTTAAACAACCGCATCAATACGGCTTTAACAGTATATAACCGAAATGATAAAAATAATGTAATCGGTTTACCTGTAGCAGTAGAAACGGGTTATTCTACCGAGTACAAATCTGGTATGGATATTAACAACAAAGGAATTGAGCTTTTGGTTAATGGAAGTATTTTACAGGAACAAAACGGGCTAAACTGGAATACAGGCTTAAACCTGAGCTATAATAAAAATAAATTGTCGGCCTTGCCAGAAGGTTTGAATGAACTGATTTATCAGAACGATAATAAATTACAGGTTGGTAAATCGGTAGGAAGTTATTGGTTATACACCAACGAAGGTATTTATAATAGTGATGCAGAAGTACCTGCGGGAAGAACTTTTAATGGGATTCCGTTAAAAGCTGGAGACCCGAAATGGGTAGATTATAATAACGATAACCGGATAGATAGTAAAGATAAGATATTAACAGGCGATAGGCTCCCAAAATTTGTTGGCGGATGGAACAACACTGTGGCCTATAAGGGATTTGATCTGAACTTCAATTTTATTTTCGCTGCGGGGCAAAAAGCAATTAACCAATACGAGGCAACCCGTTATGGTTTTGTAAACCGCGAAGCTGGAAACGATATCAATGCTGTTAAAGAAGTTTCCTCATGGCAATCGTTCGATAATGAGAAAAATTATCCGTTATACAATCCATGGAGTCCGGTAGATCCTTACCGTACTGATCAGGATCTGTTTTTAGAGAGCGCCGCTTACATTAAATTGAGATCCGTTACAGTTGGTTACGATTTTAGCAAAGCAGGTTTCTTTAAAAAGACTGGTGGAAAAATAAGAAGAGCCTATTTATATGCTACGGCCTTAAACGTATTTACGCTGACGGATTTCTCTGGTGTTGATCCGGAACTGATCAATTACAATGGCATTTACGACGGTGCAAATATCACCATCCCACGAACATTTGTTCTGGGTTTCAAACTTGATTTATAAAATATTACCATTATTAATATGAAATATTCTAATTATAAAATTAGTATCTACAGCGCTTGTTCCCTGGCTTTAATGCTAAGCTTAATTGGTATTGGCAATTTCTCCTGCAAGAAAATTGATGATGTACAATCAATAAGATTAGCTACCGAAGAAACGAACTGGAAAACATTGGAGGATGCAAGGGCAAATTTACTTTCGGTATATGGCTTAATGCGTTCGGCTACTGTTTCCGACAATACACATTGGTTAATGGGCGATTTGCGCCAGGGCGATTTTCAGATTACCAACAGAGCCGATCTTAAATCGATAGTTGCCGGGCAGTTAAACGCTTCATACCCTGTAATTAACAGAATTACAAACTGGAGGAGGTTTTATGCCGTTATTAATGCAGCAAGCTTATTTATTGAGCGTTCTAAACTGATCATACCGTTAGATACGCGTTATACACCAATAAACAATAATGTAGATGTAGCACAGGCCAGGATATTAAGGGCATTTGCTTATTTCTATATGGTTAGGATCTGGGGCGATGTACCTTTGTTAACCTCTTCTCACGACGGCGATTTTGTTAAACTGCCAAGAACCGGTAAAGATAAAGTTTTGCAGTTTGCAACAGCCGAATTGTTGGCCGCAGCTCAGGTAGTACCATTTAAATATGGTGGCGATGATCCTATTTTGCCAGGGCTTTACTACGGTGCTGGCTGGTCTAGCTGGAACGGAAATATATTTACACGCTTATCGGCTTATATCATTTTAGCCCATATAGCTGCCTGGCAGGGCAATTATCTGGATGCGGCTACCTATTCAAAATTTGTACTCGATAACTATACTAAATCCAATGGTAGCGGTTCTAACGGAATCGTGTACCTGGAAATGGACGCTTTAACCGAAAACCTGAATTATTACAGCCCGTTCGCCTTTAAACGCGCAACAGTACTGGTTGGCTTTCCATTTGAGGCGGGTAACGGATTATCAACAGCCAATGGCCATATCGAACAGTTAACCCTTGCGGCGCCATTTATTCCGAAGGCGCAACCGGAAATGTTTGTTCCAAAAGATACCATTCTCAAGGCATTTACAGACCCTGGAGATTTAAGGTTTAGCATTAACCCGGCAACAGGTTTATACCGGACAAACTATTTTTACAATTTCCCGTCAGAGCAACCGATTTTTAATAAAATCAAGGTGATTTATACCGCTCAAACCTCGGGTAACTTAACCTTGTTCAGTTCTACCATGTTGTTTAGCCGTATTGAGGAAATTACTTTACTCAGGGCCGAAGCCTGTGCAGTTTTGGGGCTACGCGATGAAGCCATTCTAGCATTGAATAAAGCGGCAAATTTAAGAGGTACCGATACTTACGATCCTGCATCGGGCAAAAATTTGGTTGATGCCATTTTTGAGGAGCGCAGAAGAGAGCTAATGGGTGAGGGCTGGAGGTGGTACGATATTGTGCGCTACAACAGGCTTAAAAATTCTTCCGGAACTTTTATTAGGAAAAACGGCACTCCACTTACATTCAGGCAATTTGAAAGTGCAGGGGGAATATACTGGCCGGTATCACAAGATGTGATCAATGCCAACGCATCTATTACACAAAACCCATATTGGCAATAATCAATCAGAAGATCATGAAAAATAAAATATATAAGCATAGCCTTTTATTGCTATTGATGGTAATGGGCATTTATTTAAGTGCCTGTAAAAAGAACGATTCTCTTTATTACGATTATACCAATACGGTACAAACTTTTAAAGGATCGGCAATGGATTATTTAAAATCCAAACCCAACACTTTTGATTCACTTTTATTGGTATTGGACCGTTTCCCTTTCTTAAAAGATTCTTTAACCAATAAACAGGTTACGCTGTTTGCGCCGGTAAACGAAAATTTTGCAGCATCGGTTAAGTATTTAAACCAAACCAGAAAAGCAGAAGGCAAAGCACCAGTTTATTTGCGTACAGCAGATCCTCTGGAGCTATTGTTTATGCTTTCAAAATACATCATCAGGGGCAATAATAGTACCGATGCCTACACTGGCAGCGTGGATGGCATTTCGCTAAATACAATAATTTCTGATTATCCCATGCACATTAAGGCAATAAAGGCAAATGCATCAGGTTTTGTTGGCGGAGGGGCTACAACACTCGAATACAGCGATATGTATGGCTCAACCATCCGCCTCAATTGGATAACTACCAATACAAATGCAGTTAATATTAAAACCAATAATGCAACCATTAATATCTTATCGCCGCTGCACAATTTTGGTTTTGATGAATTTACCTACCGATTAGACCAATAGCTCCATGAAGATGAAAACGAATAAATATTTGCTAAGTGCAATTATCATGTTATCCAGCGTGATGCTCATTTTAGTGTCGTGCAAGAAAAATTTGCCCGACAACAGGTTATCTATTGCTAGTGATAGCCAATATACGCAGTTCTTATATCAGCCTACATTGGGCAGAAACACCTTGTTTACCAATAATTTTACTTACGGTAATTCGAGCAGGCCGTTAGATTTTAAAATTGTAAATATGCGCACTTTTGGTGGCGAACCTGCACCAGAATTAACAAAACTATACCCTGTTAAGGTATGGAAAACCGCTTACGATGGTACCGAAAAATCATTGGCCGAAATTGAAGCAAAAAGGGTTGTAGAAAACCACCCTTTATTTGAAGTACGTCCACATTCGGGAGAGTTTTTAATGTGGGCCGAAGCCAATTCCAATATGATTAAAGCACAGCCGGATTCGGGCTATGTTTTTGATGTCGAAATGTCTAACACAGGTGGAAGAAAATATTTTCAAAACTTTCGTTTAAGTCCATTGCGCGAACGGCCATATGAGCCATCACCACTTGATCCGGTTACAGGACAGGGAACATCAACTTCTATCAGTCCCTCAGGTTTGTTTATTACCGGGGCCAGAACAGGTCAATCTTTAACTTCAGGAGATGTTCGTGTGGTATTTAATAAGCTGCCAAAAGGATTACCCGGTTATTCAGGCCATAGTATCAGTTTCAAGTTTATAGATACGTTGGCTCAGGTTATCGATCCAAATAAATTCGCATTAACGGATTGGGGCAATCTGGTGCACGGTTTCAATATGATAAAAGATGCTACAAAAGTAAAGTTCGATGTGGCTTACCCTGTTCCGCTAACCATATATCCAACAAAATATACCACAACAGATGGCGGTGCGGCAAGGGTGGTATTCAGGTTCGACAGGCAGGCATTTGGAGCAGTTTTACTTCATTGTTTCCTGGAATTAAATTTCAGGATTTATGAGGAGGGCGATTGGGAAATAATCTTTCAGTTTAAAAACGACAAACCAAAATTTGATAACGACTGATGAAACTAACTAAATCCAAACAAAATATATTTCCAATGAAGTATTTTTACAGTATAGTAATTTTATTGATTTTTGGTTTGCATAATCTGGCCTGGGCACAACAGCAAATAGCGGTTACCGGTACGGTTTATGATGGCGAATCGAAAAAGAAAGAAACCATGCCCGGCGTTAGTATTTTAAGCGGAGGCAGGGTTTTGGCCCAAACCGATGGCGATGGCCGTTTCAGGGTAACTGTTGCTTCGAATGCAGAAATTACCTTTAAGTATTTAAGCTATGTAACGCAAACCGTAAAGGTTAATAACCGTACTGTTATTAACTTAACCTTACAGGGCGATAATGCTACACTTAAAGAAGTAACTGTTACTGCCGGGTACCAGACCAAAACCAGAACTTTATCTACTGGCTCTACGGTAAGTATCTCAGGAAAAGATATCCAGGGGCAACCGGCCAGTGATGTTATGTCGCTCTTACAGGGTAAAGTAGCCGGACTAAATATCCAGAACAATACAGGTGCACCGGGTTTCAGGGGTTCTATTACCTTAAGGGGTATTTCAAACATCAATGTTTCCGGCTCGGGAAGCTCTAGTTTCTTAACACCAACCTCTCCATTGTTTGTAATTGATGGGGTACCTGTTGATGACAATACCAATTATTCTTATGGCTTTCAACAGGCCGGGCCAGGTGTATCGCCAATATCGCAGATCCCGCCAGAAGATATCGAAGATATTACTACATTAAAAGATGCTGCGGCAACTGCACTATATGGATCGAGGGGAGCTTATGGGGTAATTTTGGTCACTACCAAACGTGGTAATTCAAAAGTGCCGGTAGTACGTTACAACGGTGCATCTTTCTTTTCTATGGTACCTCAGTTGCGGAGTGTAATTGGCGGTAAAGGCGAAAGGCAGTTACGCATCTGGCAGATTTTACAGAATGATACCAGTTATAACCATGCTGTTGACGGAATCAACTCATCGCCAATATTGGCCGACAGTTTAAATGCCTATTTTAATAATTCAACCGATTGGCAGTCCTACTTTTATAGAAATACATTTAACCAAACCCATAACGTAAATGTTTCGGGCGGTGATGTGGCCTTTAATTATAAAGTAGGCTTGGGCGTATATGACGAAACCGGAATACAGCAGAATACAGGCTATTCGAGGTATAACCTGAATATGAATATGCAGTATAATCCTTCCCCAAAGTTTAAATTGGTTGGCCAGTTGCAAAATTCCATTCAAAAACAACAAACGGGGAGTGGTAACGGGCTGCTAAATAGTGGGCTGGCCACTACGGGTTCTGCTTCCAGTTTATTGCCGTCGCCATCGCTGTTTTCGTCGCAGAGTGGTGTATTGGCACAACTCCAAACTGATAACGACAACAAATCGCTGCAAACTTTTGCCACCATTAATGCCGAATACGAGGTGTTTAAAAACTTCAGGATCGCTACTTTTTTAAATTATACCAATAATACAGGTACAAAAGATAATTTTTCGCCTGCGGCATTAAACGGGAACCAATCTAAATATTATACCTATGCCGATCGTGCTACAAAATTGTATAACCGTAACCAATTCTCTTACGTGTATGGTTTAAAAGATGCTGCGGGAGAAGATTCGCACACCTTTAACTTCTTTGCCTTTACCGAGATTAACTCAAGCTTCTTTAAAGCTGATGCCATTTTGAATGAAAGAGGGGTTAATGATCAATTGAGGGGCCCTTTAACCAATATGACCGATTACCTCACTTCGTTGGGCGGAACCATTGATTACACCGACGCCAGAAGTGTGGCATTTGCAGGTGCATTTTCATATAACTATAAACAGCGGTATGTATTAGACCTAAATTACCGCTTAGATGCCAACTCAGCCAATGGTGAGAATGCACGTTACATTGCCAATCCATCCATAGCTTTAAAGTGGAACTTTAACAAGGAAAAGTTTATGGAGAATATCAGGTGGGTTGATTATTCAGATATCCGTTTGAGTTATGGCTCTAACATACAGCCTGTAGGCGGAATTTTCGATGCATATGGTAAATATGTTGGCGGAAACCGATATAATAACGCCAATTCAATCATCTTAGACCTTCAAAGGTTGCCAAATCTGGATCTGCAGCCAACCAAAGCCACTACTTATAACGCTGGTGTTGATTTTAGCTTATTCCAAAACCGTTTTTCATTCGTTTTTGATACCTACTATAAACAAAATGACAATATTTTCAGGTACAAGGATATATCGAACACCAACTCGTTCGAAACCATTGCCTCTAACGAAATCAGTAACGTAAATTATGGATGGGAGTTTCAAACAACTGCCCGCCCTTTAAGCCCTAACAGCCCGTTTAAATGGACCATATCTGCCAACCTAGCAATCAACAGAGAAATTTTGGCGCAATTGCCTGATGGCTTGAGAGATCTGATTTATTATGATAAGGAATTACAGCAGGATACTTATTATCGGTTGGGTACCAACTCTTTATCTAATTACCTGTACAACACTAAAGGAGTTTACTCTACCAATGCACAGGTTCCTGTTGATCCGAATACAGGTTTACCTTACCGGGTAGGTGGTACCGGCCGCTTAAATTACTTTAAAGCAGGCGATCCAATTTTTACAGATGTAGATGGAAACTATGTGCTTGACGGCAACGACAGGGTTATTGCCGGTAATTCGCAGCCGCAGGTAACCGGTGGTTTTACTTCTTACCTGCAATGGAAAAACTGGAGTTTAGAGGTAAATACTTCTTTTACCCTCATCCGCGATATCATCAATAATCCACTGGGTAAGCAACTACAGAACTATACTAAATTTGATAATCTGGGCAGTTTAGTGCCTTTAGATCAGCTTAATTACTGGCAGGCACCTGGCGATATAGCAACATATGCCAATCCGTTAGATTTCGTGCGGTCACGTATTATCGATCCCTTTCGGTTAAACCAAACTGCATTTCAGGAAGATGGTTCGTATTTCAAATTAAACTCGGTTAAAGTGTATTACATCTTTGATAAGAAATTTACCAGCCGGTTCGGGATGAACAGGGTAAGTATAAATGCTACTGCTGCCAACCTTGGTTTTATTACCCGTTACTCTGGACCGAACCCTGAAAATGTAACCAGTTTAGGTAGGGACGATTCGGGAGGTTATCCTTCTCCAAGGCAGTTTACATTAGGCTTAAACATTGAGTTTTAAAAAAAATTAGACAGATGAAAAATACAAAATATATAATTCTTTTTGCTGCACTGATTTTTACTGCAGTTGGCTGCAAGAAATTTCTAAATGTAACGCCCATTGAAGCGCAAAGCGGCAATAACTTTTGGAAAACACGCGAAGATGTAGAGGGGTTTACCAACGGTATTTACTCACGGTTAAGGGCAAAAGTGGCAGGTACACCGGATTTTTTTAGCAACGATGACCGTGCATTCTTTCCGGCATTAGAAATCCGGGGCAATAGCGTGTATGTAGCTAGTTTAGATAATGAAGGCGGAAGAACATTTAATGCGCTTTCCAGCAACAACATGCGGTCTATTCTAAATAGCGATAAACGTTACGACAAATTGATGAAGAACATCATGAGCTGGAAAGAATGGTACGATGTGATAGCCGCAGCCAACATTCTATATTTCGAGGTAGATAAGGTGCCAGGCACCAGTTTGCCAGATACAGATAGAAAAAGATATAAAGCCGAGGCTGTTTTCTTGCGCAATTTGAGCTACATGTTTATCTGCAAGTTATTTGGCGACGCTGTTTATTATACAGATGCCTACCACAGCAGCCCGTTAACCCGAACGCCACAGGTAACCGTGATGAACAAATGTATCGCCGATATGATGGCCGCAAAGGCCGACTTGCCTACATTTTACAACGATGCTACCTCTAATGGTTTCAGGCCTACCAAAGCATCGGCAGTGGCACTGTTAATGCATTTAAATATGTGGGCCGCGGCATGGGATACGGGTGTGAAAACCAGGTACTACGAAGCTGTAAAAACCCTGGCCAGCGAACTCGATACTTACAGTAATTATAAGATCTTAACCATTACACCAGCTAATACACTTAAGATTTTTAAGGGTAGAAGTACCGAAAATCTTTTCGGTATTTTACAGGATTTTAATTATGGAGAGGGCTTTTCCCTACCAGCTGGTTTTTCTTATTATTTTTCTCATTATCCTTATCAGGGCAATATAAGTGATACGCAAAGTGCTATGGTTTACGAAAGTGAATACATCAGCAAGCTATATCCTCAGGGCTCAGCGGATGCAAGGATAAATACCTGGTTCGATAACTACGATTCTAAAAGTGGATCGTTCCAGTTTAAAAAATTCGCAAACGTATATTCTACAGGCTCTGGGAGTTCAATTTCCATCACGAGTGATGATAGTGCCATCATTTTCAGACTGCCCGACTGTTATTTACTAACTGCCGAGGCCCTGGCCGAATTGGGCGAAGAAGGTGCAGCAAGAGATTTTGCCAACAGGGTAACCATAGCAGCCAATGCAACACTCATTACACAGGACGGACAGGATTTAAAGGACGAGATTTACAGGGAAAGATGCAGGGAGCTAATTGGAGAAGGGCAGTTCTATTTTGATCTGGTAAGAACAAAAAGGGTATTAAATAGCGATTTTACCAGATCGCCTATGTCGGTAGCTAACCTAAATGCAGGTGCATGGACATGGCCGCTTACCATTACTGCTACCGAGCGTAGTGCAAACCCAAATTTAATCGGTAATAATTATTGGAACTAAAGATATGATGATGAAGAATTTTAAAACACTGCTATTTTCATTGGCCTGTATATTATCAGTTTTAACCGGCTGTAAAAAATACTATATGGAAACAGGAGTTCATGAAGCAAAGTATAACGGTAATATGATGCAGTATATGGAAGAAAAGAAACCGTTTTTCGATTCAACCCTTACGGTGATCAAACTGGCTGGTTTGGCAGATGTGATCAGCAAAGAGAACATTACATTCTTTGCACCACCAAGCGGGTCGATATATAAATCCATTAAACGCTTAAATATAAATTTAAGGGTGAGCGGTAAGGATACCGTTTCTCAACTGTCTCAGATTAAACCTGAGGTATGGAAAAGTATCCTTTCACAATATATATTTAAAGGATCAAACCGCTTAAAAGATTATCCGCAGCGCGATACGTTGTCTTATCTCGCTTATCCTGGGCAGGGCTACACCTCATATAGTGGGAGGATCATGAACATTGGGGTGATCTTTAATGATGCAGTGGTGTATAGCGATAAAGGAGAAGAACTTTCGAGGGTATCATATGCCGGTTACCGTCAGTTGTTTCTGGCTTATATTCCAGATCTGTCTAATCCGCAGGTATCACTGGTTAATATTCCGATAGCTACTTCAGACATACAGCCTACTAATGGTGTTTTACATGTATTAACTAAATTGAAGCATAATTTCGGGTTTAATACCAATGTTTTCATCGAGCAGGCCATTTCTGCCGGTATTAATCCACCAACACCATAGGTCTATTATCTCATCCGTAAATTGAATAAAATGTTAACTAACATAAAATATAAATTTAAGCTGTTTCTAGTTGGCGCAATTTGCTTAACAGCGGCTCTTGCTTCCTGTCAAAAAGAAAAGGGGCTGGGTGAAGATCCCTATGCTGGTGGTAAAAAACCATTGGATCTCACTTTCATCTCTAAAACAATCGATCCCGATGTAGTAAATGCCGGAGATGTTTTAAGTGTAAGGGTAAAAGGCTTAAGCAAATACATTAACGATTTTAAGGTATATGTAAATGAAATAGAGGCCGAAGTGATTACGGCATCCACAAACGATAGTACCTTAACTTTTAAAGTGCCTTTAACCGCCAGTACCGGCAGTATGTGGATTACTTCCCAAGGCCAGAGTTTTTTTGGTCCGATTGTTAAAGTTGGCGGTAAAGTAAGTGTAGATGCCAGCTGGAAGGTTATAAATGGTGCTACAAATAATACTAATAGTTTTAGCCCCAGCACCATATACGATATTGAGGCCTTACCGGGTGGTAATTTCTTTCTTGGTGGCGCATTTAATGATTTTGAATTAAAGGGCACCGAAAAGCTGCCTATTGGTGGTATCGCGCAGATTGCAGGTGATGGTGCCTACTCTACCAGTGGGGTAAATTTTGGTAAAGGAGCTGGTGGTGCAGCAAAATCCATTTATTCAATTACCAGAATTGCCACCGGGAGCCAGGCCGGTAAATTTATTATTGGCGGTAGTTTTACCAGTTTTAACTCTACCCGTACCAACCGCCAAACACTCAATAATGTAGCCAGGTTAAATAGTAATGGAACCCTGGATAGCTTGATATTAAGGGATGTGATTAACCCAAAACCACAGGAAACCTACAAAAATGGCGATACTGTTGCTGCTTTTAATGCTGGGGTAGATGGCTTTGTAAGAAAAACCTTTGTATTTAACGAGCAGGTATATCTCGTGGGTAATTTTAATAATTACAAGCGCATGTACCTGCCAAACTCTAGTTATGACGAAAAGGTATACGATCTAACCCGGATGCGCCAGGTTGTGCGGGTAAATATGGATGGTACCATGGATTCTACTTTTCATTACAACAAAAATACCCGTCAAAGTGCAATAGGTGGAAACGGGGTAATTACCGATGCCATGATGCAGAATGATGGAAAACTCATTCTGGTGGGCACCTTTAGTACGTTTAACGGCACACTGGCCAATCATATCGTAAGATTGAACCTCGATGGTAGCGTTGATAACAGTTTTAATGCAGGTTCGGGTGCCAATAATGATATCATTTCTATAAGATATAACGCAACAACCAATAAAATTGTGGTAGGGGGAACCTTTACCAGTTTTAATGGCAAAGCGGCCTCAGGCATTAACCTGTTAAATGCTGATGGCAGTAATGTAACAACCTTTACTGGGCAGGCCATTACTGGTGGTATAACCAATTTTGTGGGCCAGCTCAACAACGGAAAAATAATTGTAAGCGGTTCGTTTAACAAATATGGCGATTACCTGCGCCAGGGCTTTATGGTGCTGGAGGCCAACGGGCAGTTAGCTGTTGGGTACAACAATACAGGTGGTTTTCAGGGAGAAATTTACGATATGGTAGAAACCACTATATCTTCTGGTATTCAGGTAATTCTGGTAGGTGATATTTTAAGGTTTAACGGCAGTTTACCCCATAACCTGATACGTCTAAATTTTGCTAATTGATTGATATAGTTTCAAAGATAATAACAGATGAAAAAAGGATTTACATTAACCATAGCCTTAAAATATTTAAGCTTGTTCCTGGTATTTGGGCTATTCCTTATGGCCACCGGATGTAATAAGGATTTTGAAAATACATTGCCACAGAATTTTAGAAACGATACACTGGGCCTGGGAGCCGGAAAAAAGGTGCTTTATATCGTTTTAGATGGTGTAACAGGTACTGCAGTAAAAACACTTGCACCAACCAATCTGGCTCAGATTAATGCCAAGGCTACCTATACCTACGAAGGTTTGGCCGATAATAAATATAACCAGATTACCAATGCTTCGGCCTGGACAACCATGTTAACAGGGTACGATTATACCAAGCATAACGTAACCAGTGAAGACTTTACCGGTTTAAATTTGCAGACTACACCAACGGTTTTTACCAGGGTTAAAAATTCTATAGACAAAGCCAGAACGGTTTCTATTGCTTCAACAGCGGTTTTTAACGATAAGCTGGCTGCAGATGCAACCGTAAAACAAAATGTTGCCGATGATGCCGCAGTAAAAACCGGTGTAGTTACCGAACTAAGCACTAACAATCCATCTATGGTTGTTGCACAGTTTCACAGTGCCGAAATCGCTGGGGCAGCCAATGGCTACACCGCTGCTACACCTGCTTATGCGGCTGCCATAAAAAGTATCGACGGTTACATTGGAGAAATATTAACCGCCTTAAAAGCCAGAAAAGGATATTCGGGCGAAAACTGGCTGGTTGTAATTGCCTCCAATAAAGGTGGTGGCACATCGGGTGGAGCCCAGGGTTCTAATATTTATAACGATTCTTCCAGGAATGTGTATATCGCATTTTACAACCCTAGATTTTCTTCGGTAAAAATTGCACAGCCCGATCCCAATAGTTACCCCTTTGTTGGTACAGGGCCTCGCTTCTTGTCTACAACAAATTCAAATGTTACAGCTATACAGAAAAGTACCACTTTAGGGAATTTTGGTACTACAGGCGATTTTACCTTTATGTTTAAATTCAGGGATGATTATGGCCAGGCAAACTATTACCCAATGTTTTTGGCAAAAAGAGGGCCTTTCGACTCTGTTAGCTCAACAGGATGGGGCTTTTTATTTGGTGGTAATTCAGCCCAGTTAGATTGGGGGGGAACGCCCCGCCCTGGATTTGGTATCGATATCCGCGACGGACGCTGGCATACGGTTGCTTTTACGATAGGTTTTCTAAATAATGTAAGAACACTTACTTTATATGTAGATGGCTTAACCAGGTATTCGGGTTCTATCAACGGAAGGAATATCGATAATTCCATTCCACTTAGGCTGGGCGGCGAAGTTGGAACTGATGGCAATAATCAAACCAACCTTTTAATCAGAGATGTTGCCCTGTTTAATGTAACCATGTCTGCAGCTGATGTTGCAGCCGTAATGAGAACCCAGATTAAATCATCCACGCCATTTTATAACAATTTACTGGGTTTTTGGCCTGGAAATGAAACAAGTGGTACTACCATGATCGATCAATCGGGCAAAGGAAACAATTTCACTTACAGCAGTAATGTAAGTTTTGCCAATTTTGAAGAAATTTCCCCTAATATCTCACCAGATATTTCTCCTGCAGCCTACTTGTCGGTACCAAATGGCGTTGATATTCCGCTACTTATTTACAATTGGTTAAATATCGCAGTTTCTCCTGATTGGGGTTTAACAGGTAGGTTGTATAGTCCTGCTGTATTGTTACCAATTAACTAACCTTAAATATTGATAAGATGAAATATAATCAGTTAACAAAAATATTTGGACTATGTCTTTTACTGGCATTTACCGCCTGTAAAAAATATGGCTATGAGGTTCCGGATGGTTATCCCGACGATTCAAAGAATGCAGCAGATGGGACGATCGATACCAATATGAAATTGATCGATAAATCAATGTATGCGAAAGCAAGGGTTTTTCCAGGCTTGGTAGATCAGTCAGAACCACGGGTAAAAGACGCTCAGTTTACATTAGATTTAAACTTTACCGATCAAACTGCACAGAATTTAAGAATTTCGGTAGCACCATCCCCACAATACAGTACAGGCTATTATGCCGCACCGGGCGAATTGATCAAAATTGTGGTACCTGCCGGGATTGATGGATTAACGGTGCAAATTGGTGCGCATACCGATGATCTTGGCGGTAAATCGCCATTACTTCGCGATCCAGTAATATACAACAGAAAGCAATTGGTGTCGGGCGTAAACTATATCCGTAACCTATATGGCGGGCATATTTATATTCTGGCTTCCTTTGCCTATCCTACTCCAATTACCTTCACAATTACTGGAGCAGTTGTATCGCCGGATTTTATTTTAGGTCAAACTACCGATACCGAATGGGTAGCCAAGGTTAAAGCTTCGCAGGTGCCATGGTTAGAGTTAAGGGCAAAACGCGTTATTTTTACCATTCCGAGGGATAAAGTAATGGCTACTTTTAATTCTACTGAACCATTTACCAATCCTACAGCAGTATTTACCAAATGGAACGATGTTTTTGACCTCGATTATAATGCCTGGATGGGCTTATCAGATAATGCTGCTGATGTAAGGGATAGAAGTCCGCAAAGTCAATGGCGTGGTATTCTCGATATTCAGTTAAGTGCAGGTTATGGCCACTCTGGTTTTCCATTTGTTGGCTTAAACGATTCTTATTGGTTTGCCAGTTTTACCAGTTTAAATTCGATCAGTACCAGTTCAGGCCAATGGGGTACCTATCACGAATTTGGTCACAACTGTCAGCAGGGAAGCATATGGAGCTGGAGCACCTTGGGCGAAACCACCAACAACCTCTTCAGCTTTAAAGTAGCTAATCGGATAGGCGCAAATTATAATATTTTGCACCCGGCGGTTTCAAGCGGTTTTCCTAAAGCAATTGCTTATGCAAGCGGAACCGGTAGCAAAAATTTTGATACCGATGCGGCGATGACCGGCCCAGATGAATCACCATTTATGCGCATGACCCCTTTTGTACAGATTTTTGAAAAATATGGTTACGGAGCCATGACGTATCTATATACACAAGCCCGCCATGCCGACCGTTTAAATACAAACGACATTACCAAACATAATTTTGTTTACGAGAAACTTTCTGACTATACCAAAACAGATTTATCGCCATTTTTTGGTGCATGGGGCATTTTGATCAGTGATGCGGTAGTTGCAAAAGTAAATGCTAAGTACCCGTTGCTAAAAACATCCCTGTGGACTTATAATCCACTCACCAAAACAGGGGGTACCGGTACAATAACTTATAGTACAACTGTTGTATCGGTAAGCTCGGCTCAATCAGGTGATGGAACAACTGCCGCCTTGGTTGATGGTATTGTTTCATCAGCGTCTTTCTGGCATTCTAACTATGGAACAGCAACATCCACAAATACATTAGGCTATCCAATCAATATAGTTTTAGGTACAGGATCGCCAATTCCTATAGCTGTTAAAGGCGTAACTTTTGCGCAAAGGCAGAATAATAGTGCGGGTTACGTAAAAGATGTAGAAATATTCGCCAGTACAGATAATGTTAATTTTGTGAGCGTAGGAAGTACAACTTTACCACAAAATACAACAGTATTTAACTATAATTTCCCTGGCGGTAATGTAAGTGCCAAATTTATTAAAGTGGTAATAAAAAGCGGTGTTAATGCCGTTTATGCCAACTTATCGGAGTGTAATCTTATCAAACCCTAATGCACTATTATGAAAACCAACAATAAAATATATAACATACTGCTTTGTGTTTGCACGATAGGCATTTTTACATATTCAAGCTGTAAAAAATATGCTAATCCGCCAGCAATTTATGAAGAATTAAAAAGAACAGATGCCGGTCAGCGCAAAATATTGGTCATTAGTATAGATGGTTTAACAGGTTCTGAGTTACAAACTGTTGCACCAACAAATATAACTACCTTGCAAAAAAACTCGAAGTATTCATATAATACGCTAAAAACGGCATCTGATGCGGCAGGTTGGGTATCGATGTTAACAGGTACCAGTTATGTAAAACACCAGATCAGCGACGATAATTTCGAAAGGGCATCGGGTTCGGGTAATGATGAACATGCACCAATTGTGTCATACCGTAATGTATTCGATTACATCACCCAGTATAAAGCTGTAAAAACAGCTTTGGTAACCCCCTGGGCCAATTTACGCAGTTACATGAAAAATGCTGATTTTGCACCGGTGGTTTCAACAGATTTAGCCGCTAAAGATAGTACTGTTAGCATCCTTACCAACCAGGCTAGCCTCGGTACCATATTTGTTAATTTTAGGGAAGTTGAAGCAGCAGGTGCCAATGGGGGTTACGTTGCAGCAAATGCCAACTATAAAAACGCCATAGTAAAGGCAGATGAGTACGTGGGTAATATTTTGACCGCCTTAAAAGCCAGAAAAAATTATAGCAATGAAGATTGGCTGGTAATTGTGACTACAAACCATGGAGGAAGCAGTACCAATCCAGCCAATGGATTTACTTTAGTTTACAATCCCTCATTTAAGCCTTTCGAATTAAAAAAATCGGGTTTTAACCCCGTTCTTTTTGCAACTACAACCTCAAGAGCGGTTACGCCTAATGATAACGGCCTTTACAATGTAGCCGATAATAAAAGCATTACTGTACAAATGGACACCAAGTTTAACACAACCAATGTGAATTATCCTACATTTTTAGGTAAAAGCACCAATTTAGAGGGCAGTAGCATTACCGGTTGGCAATGGGGGCATTATGGCAATCAATGGTCGGTTACGGTGGGTGGAACAGCAAACGGTGGTTCTGGGAAATCGCAGATCAATGCAACTACTGCACCCGGAACAGATTGGCACACCCTAACCATGTCTATTAACACAACCGTTAATGGATCGGGTGTAGCTACAGCAAGAACACTTAAAATGTATGTGGATGGAAATCTCGAAGCAACAAGTGATATTTTATCAAGAAAAAGCCTGGCCACTTCAGAACTCTTAAGAGTAGGGCATAGAAAAGGCGATACAGATAATCCTACGCCATTTTATGGAGCCAACTTAACGTTTTTTAATGTGGCTTTAAGCGATGCAACAATAAAAGCAAACGTTGGCTTAAAAGACATTACTAAACATCCAAACTATGCTAATTTAATTGGCTTTTGGCCGATGGATGAAGGAACTGAAGGTACATTTTTTAATAAAGCACCGGTTGGATACAATATGTCGCTCTCAGGCGTTTATAACTGGGTGAATTTAGGTACTTCTTATCCTCCAGGTACAACACCCGAGCCTATAACATCATCTTTATCCATTCCTTCAACAGTAAGTGATGTATCTGCATTAGCATTGTACTGGATGAACATTAATATTCTTACCGATTTTGGTTTTGATGGTAAACCTTACCTGAAAAACTTCGAAATCGAATTTTTAAAATAGTAGTTAGTTTAGTTAGTGAAACCCTTGCCGCCAGTAGGTGGCAAAGGGTTTTTTATTTTTTAACCTTTTTCAATGCTTTACCCAGCTGTGTTGCCCGCTAAACTTTTTGCTCCGTAACATCTTTAAAACTCAAACGTTTGCGCTAAAACATTTTCAGTATTATCAACCAATCATCATTAAATTGGAGCTTCAATTCCATTACCATACACACAAAATGAAGAAAAAATTAAGCGTTTTATTTACTTCCTTACTCATTGCAGGGCAAATTAGTGCACAGGATCTGCCATCTGAGCTGCAAACACCAGAAGTGGTTTCACTTAACCGTTTGCCCATGCGTGCATCGGCTTTTGCTTTCGAAAACCAGGAGCTGGCTACAAAAAGGGCCAAAGAAAAATCAACATACTTTTTATCGTTAAATGGTACCTGGAAGTTTAACTGGGTAAAAGATCCCCGCCAAAGGCCTACCGATTTTTATAAAGTAGATTTCGATGATAAAGCCTGGGATAATTTCAAAGTGCCTGCCAATTGGGAACTGAATGGCTATGGTTTGCCTATTTATGTAAATCAGCCCTATGAGTTTGCCGGCAGGCAGTTAACTGGCGCGAAAATGAACCCACCCTTCGATATTCCTGTAGATAACAATCCGGTTGGTTCTTACCGTAAAAAAATCAATATTCCAGCAAATTGGGACGGCAGACAGGTGTTTATCAATCTGGGAGCCGTAAAATCGGCCTTTTATATCTGGGTTAACGGTAAAAAAGTAGGTTATAGCGAAGACAGTAAACTGGCTGCAGAGTTCGATATCACAAAATACGTTAAACCAGGCGAAAATACCGTTGCCTTACAGGTTTACCGATGGAGCGATGGGAGTTACCTGGAATGCCAGGATATGTGGCGCATTTCGGGTATAGAACGTGAAGTTTACCTTTATTCGACCCCAAAATTAGATATCCGCGATTTTAAGGTTACCGAAACACTCGATGCATCCTATACAAACGGATTGCTCAATATAGATTTAGCTGTAGAAAATTATAAAATAGACCAACACACCAACCACAGCAGGCCGGATAGTTTTTACGTAGCCCTCGACCTGGTTGATGCCAAGGGAAACAAGGTTTGGAAAGATGCCACTACCCTTCAAAAAGTACTCGGAAATTATAAAACCAATCTCTCCTTCAAGGCGCAAATCAATAATGTGAAAAACTGGTCGGCAGAAATTCCTTACTTATATACCTTATACATTACACTAAAAGATAAAAACGAAAAAAATATCGAAGTAATTCCACAGCGCGTGGGCTTCCGTTCGGTTGAAATTAAGGGAAGCGATTTACTCGTTAATGGTAGGCGCGTGTTTTTAAAAGGAGTAAACAGGCACGAACACAATGCTACCCAGGGCCATACTTTAACCCATGCCGACATGGAAAAAGATATGGAAATGATGAAAAAGCTAAACGTAAACGCAGTACGCCATTCGCACTATCCGCCCGATCCTTATTGGATGGAGCTTTGCGATGAATATGGTTTATACGTAATTGATGAAGCCAATATCGAATCACATGGCCGATATTACAGTTTAGAAACCTCTTTTGCCAACGATAAACAATGGCGTGTGCCACACCTCGAACGCATAACGAGAATGTACGAAAGAGATAAAAATCATGCTTCGGTAATCACCTGGTCATTAGGTAACGAAGCAGGTAACGGGGTTAATTTTTACGAAGCCTACCAATGGCTCAAAAGCAAGGATTTCCGTCCGGTGCAGTACGAAAGGGCAGAAAACGATTTCAATACCGATATGATTGTGCCGCAATATCCCTCGCCAAATTACCTGCCCCGTTATTCAAAACAGGAAAAAGAAACCCGACCTTTTATCATGAGCGAATACGCCCATATTATGGGCAATAGTTTGGGCAATTTTAAAGAATACTGGGATGCCATCGAAAACAACCCAAAATTACAGGGCGGTTTTGTTTGGGAATGGATCGATCAATCTATCGATACGGTAAAAAATGGAAAACGCATCATGGCTTATGGTGGCGATTTCCCATTAAGCGGCCCTGTGGATGAAAATTTTAGCGACAACGATTTTTGTGTTAAAGGGGTAGTAACTGCATACCGCGGAATGACCCCTATGGCTGTTGAACTCAAAAAAGTGCATCAGTACATTAAAACCACTTTTAACGGTACCAACCAGATTAATGTAAACAACAGCTATTTCTTTAAAGATATTAGCAATGTAGAACTTAAATGGGAATTGGTAGAAGACGGTAAAATGGTGCAGAGCGGAGTGGTGGCCAACCTGAACGTGGCACCTCGTCAAACTGAAACCCTTACCATTCCTTTCAATACAAAATATACTGCTGGTAAGGAATATTTCTTAAATATCCGTTACCGGTTAAAAATTGCCGAGCCATTTTTAGAAAAAGGTTACGAAGTTGCCTACGAGCAGATTGCTTTGGCAGGCAGTCCGAAAGCGAATACTTATGCCAATAATAAAAAGAGCTTAAAGGTTGAGCAGACTCCAGAAAAAGCAATTGTTAAAGGCAGCGATTTTACCATTACCTTCGATTTAATCAGAGGAACATTGATCAGTTACGTTTCTAAAAGACAGGAATTATTAGCATCTGGTCCTCAGCCGGGCTTTTATCGCGCACCAACCGATAACGATATCGGCGCAGGTTTAAATACCAAATTACGCATGTGGCGTAATGTTTACCAGGATAATGGCGCAGAAAATATTAAAACTGTCGTAAATTCAACAAGCGAAAATTTTACCCTCACCGTTAAGTCCAGTCTGCTTAAAGGCGATGCAGAAACCACGCAACAGTTTACTGTTCTGGCCGATGGTACCGTTAAAGTTGAGAATCAATTCAAAGCGGTTACCGGAAATTACAAAAGTTTAATGCGTATCGGTAACGATGTACGGTTGAAAAACGAATACAGCAACATCCAATGGTATGGGCGTGGTCCTGGCGAAAATTATGTAGACCGTAAAACAGCTTCGTTAATTGGTACCTATAAATCAACAGTTGCCGATCAATATTTTCCTTATGCCCGTCCGCAGGAAAGCGGCAATAAAACTGAAGTGCGCTGGGTGAGTTTTACCGATAAGGCAGGAAAAGGTTTACGTTTCGAATTTGCCGACCAGTTATTGAGCTTTAATGCATTGCCTTATGCAGTTGAAGATTTAGATCCTGAAGCAGAGAAAAAACAATATCACTCTGGCGAACTGGTTAAGCGCAACCAGATCTATGTACACATGGATTTGCAGCAGTTGGGCGTTCAGGGTATCGATAGCTGGGGTTCTATGCCATTAATCCAGTATCAGATTCCTTTTAAAGATTACAGTTACAGCTATTACATTAAACCGATTAAATAACTTAGATGGTCGTCTTTCCCAACTTGATTGGGAATCTTCGAGCAGTAGCATTAAGATTCCCGCCTGCGCGGGAATGACGATCATCCTTGTTTTAAAAAAAAAATAATGAATAATATCTAACCAGAAAAATAATGAAATTTATCAAAATCTGTTTCAGCCTGTTGCTGTTTTCACAAATTGCCTTCACACAAGAAACAAAATTAGCAGCAACACCGCCAATGGGTTGGATGAGCTGGAACATCATGTCGGAAAAACCGAACGAAAAAGATATTAAAGAAATGGCCGACGCGATGGTAAGCAGCGGAATGGTTAAAGCCGGCTACCAATACATCTTTTTAGACGACTGCTGGCAGGGCGGCCGAGATAATAAAAACAACATTATTGCCGACCCACAAAAATTTCCTTCAGGCATTAAAGCACTAGCCGATTACCTGCACAGTAAAGGGATGAAGCTGGGTATTTATTCTGATGCCGCTCCGTTAACCTGCGGTGGTTATACTGCAAGTTTAAATTTCGAAGATCAGGATGCCAAAACTTTTGCTTCATGGGGTATCGATTACCTTAAATATGATTATTGTAATGCACCAGAAGATGTAGAAACCGCGAAGAAACGGTATGGCACCATGGCCCAGGCCTTACGTAAATCGGGTAGGGAAATTGTATTGGGCATTTGCGAATGGGGCCCACGCGAACCCTGGAATTGGGGCGCCCAGGTTGGCGGACAGAGCTGGCGCACTACTTTCGACATTAGAGACAAATGGCTTGATGTAGAAGGCAAGGGCGGAGTAGGTATTTATAACGTGGTTGATAAGATGTCTGGCCTGGCAAACTTCTCTAGTCCGGGTAAATGGAACGATGGCGATATGCTGGTAGCTGGTTTACATGGTACAAAAGGCCCGTCTTCTGCCTTTAACGGTATAGGCTGTACCAAAGCCGAATACCAGAGCCAAATGAGTTTGTACAGCATGCTTAATTCGCCATTGTATGCCAGTTGCGATATCCGTAAGATGGATGATGAGGCCAAAACAATATTTACCAACGAAGAAGTAATTGCCTTAAATAAAGATGCTTTAGGCAAACAGGCAGAAAGAAAAATTAAAAACGATACCTGGGATGTTTTTGTTCGCCCGTTAGCCAATGGAGATTTTGCCATAGCCATTCTGAACAAATCTTCAGCTACACAAAATGCCAAAATAAACTTTGCCGACTTAGGCCTGACCGATAAATACGAAATTAAAGATTTGTGGCAGCATAAAGTAATCGGCAAAAACAATAAATGGACGGGTGGGGTAACAGCTCACGAAACCAAGGTTTTTCGCTTGAAAAAAGTATAAGAATCCTATCAAATAAACGAAACACACTAACACACAAATGAAATCAATTTTATCCCTGGCATTGGTGGCCACAGGTTTAAGTACCTTTGCCCAAAATGTAGTAAAAGATCCGTCCACAGTGCTCATCTCACCACAGCATACGCTCTCCAAAAACGACACCGTATTTAGAAAAGCCATTGCCAAATGGAGCGATGAGATGCTAAAAAGTGCAGATTATAAAAATATTAAGGCACAACCCTCTGCCGATATTTTTCCGGGCACAGTAAAGGCGGGCTTTCAGTTTGTAAATAAAACGGTAAGTATCGAGCATAAAAAAATGGCCGATAGCTTAGTATCCATCGTATCTACGCTAGGCTATTCGGGTTATGATAACGCCACCATGTACAGTACAGGTTTATATGCAAAAGCAGGTGAGTACGTCGAAATTGATGTGCCTAAAAATGCCGATGTAAATGATCTTGAAGTTCAGATCGGGGCACATAGCGACCGGTTAAATTATTGGGTGGCAGGTAAGGAAGATTGGCGCAGGATGCCGATTATTACCAAAAAACAAAAGTTGGTTATTGGAAAAAACAGGTTGGCTTCACCCTTTGGAGGTTTAATTTACATTGATGTTAAGCCGCAGGCAGCAAGCCGGAAAATTGATTTCAAAATAAGCCATGTTGTTGAAGCGCCACTTTTTGTATTGGGCAAAAACACGCTGCAGAATTGGCAAAACCAGTTGAAAAACAATAAATCGCCATGGGGCGAAATGGCCACAGAAAATGTAATCTTAACTTTGCCGGATAGTGTTTTACAGACCATTAAAAATCCTGAAGAAGTGCTGAAATTATGGGATCTGGTTGTGCTCGGCGAGCTTGATCTGGCCAATATGCCGGCGCCATTTTACAGGGCACAGCGCATGGTACCCGATGAACACATTGGCGGTGGTTATATGCACAGCGGATATCCGATCATGATCCACCATTCGCCTTCCAGAAAAATGCTTTCGAACGAAATTATGGCCAATCCCGAATTGCTGATGAAACCCAGCAAAGGGGGAGCAAACTGGGGCTTTTTTCACGAAATCGGGCACAATATGCAAAATCTGAACTGGGTTTTTGGCGGCACTACAGAAGTGAGCAACAATTTTTTCTCTATCTATATGTTCGATAGGCTAATGGGCGGTAGAGACGATTCGCATACTGGTGTATCCAGTGCAAATACACAGAAAATGATGAAAAAATATTTTGCAGAAGGTGCAAGTTATGAAAAATGGAAAAGTGATGCTTTTTTGGGCTTGATCATGTTCCGTCAGATGCAGGAAGGCTTCGGCTGGGAAAGTTTTAAATCTTTTTTCAAAGAATACCAAAAAATCGGACCAAGTATCGGCAGTTTAAACGATCAGCAAAAACGCGATTTATGGGTGAAAACCTATTCTAATGTGGTAAAACGCAACCTGGCGCCATTTTTCAATACCTGGGGCGTTGGAATCAGCGACAAGACACAGCAAGAACTGGCTGGCCTTCCGGCCTGGAAGCCTTATAACTTTCCTCCTGTTAATTAGCATACCATTATAACTTCACCCTTAATCAAATTACAATGGCAGTAAGCAGAAAAAATGCTTTAAAATCTGATGAGCAGAGCAGCAATCAACTCCATATTTACGAGGTTAATCCCATCATCTTTTACTCTGGCGAAGCGGATGAACTCATTATTGAGCTTTTAGAATTCAATTATGGCGAACTCATTATTAAATCGCTGTCTACTGCCATTTTAAAAGTGAAAGAGCTGATTATGGAAAACGAAAAGTTTCCCATAAAATGGAAACAGAATACAAAAGGTTTAAGAATTACCCTGCCTGATGGACTGATCAATGATGGAACCAGAGAGAAGTGCACATTGAAGATTAAATTTTAAATTTGAGGGGAGGCTTCCGAAGTTTAATGGGCCTGCTGGCTGAAAAACTCCGGAAGTCTTATAGGATGTAGCATTTTTATTTTTTTTACCGTTTTAGGATTAAACTAAACAAACGATGAAAAAAATGCTTTTTACTTTAACCACAATAGTACTGATTCTCAGCTTAACATGGGGCTGCAGTGATGACCGTCTGGAACCAATGCAAAACGCTGATCAGGCAGGGTTGGATAACCTTTACAGCGACATCCAAAAAACTGCAAACCAGTTCGCCTGCGAAAATGCTGGCGAATGGAAATTTACAGCCATCGGATCTAAGGCTTGTGGGGGTGCGTCAGGATATATTGCTTATTCTGTAAAAATCGACGAAAGCAGTTTCTTGAAAAAGGTGGAGCAGTTTACAAAACTCCAGGCCGATTATAATAAAAAATGGGGCGTATTTTCGGATTGTGCCTTGGTAATACAGCCAAAGGGAGTTACCTGCGATAATGGGAAACCTAAATTTACGTATTGATGCTTAAACGCGAACTTCATTTGTAATCTTCGTAAATAAACAATTTCTACAATTCGGCCGAAACTCCGCTCATTTTATACATCAAAAGAGAAGTCAAGTTTAATAACAGGGTAGCTATTCAAACTTGACTTCTCTGAACATAATTTATTTAATTGGTCGGTGGCTCACCGACCGAAACCCGCTCATTTTATACATCAAAAGAGAAGTCAAGTTAAATAACAGGGTGGCTGTTGAAACTTGACTTCTCTGAATCTAATTTATTTAATTGGTCGGTGGCTCACCGACCGAAACTTCCTATTTAACATGTTCTTTTATAAAAGTCTGTGGATTATAAAAGCGATCATTCAACTGTGTATTATTAAATGTTAACCAGCTGGCACAGCCATAATCGTCAAATTTTTTTCTGATTTCCAGATGGAGGTGATGGTAATCTCCACCATACTTTTTGCTTTCCTGTGGCGTAAATAATCGCGCCAGTTTGGTATTCTGATCAACAGCCTGACCATTGCTTACATAAACTTCTTTCAGGTGTTTGTATGAGGTAAACATGGTTTGGCCATTTGGAAGTTTATGTTTAACTACCACCGTACGCTGGTTTTCGCCTAAATGTACCGAACACACTATCCCATTGGCCATGGCGTAAACATTAATAAGTTTCGTTTTAGGTTGCGCTGGATTAATATCAATGGCCGTATGCATGTGCCCCTTAACGTAACTATCCCTATGATCGCCAAAAATGCTCACAATCTTGATGTTGTTTGCTTTTTTTCGGTTTGCCACATCGAAGGGGAGAAACCAGTTATCGGCAGTTTTTGCAGGAGCAGTATCGGTATAATAAGGTTTCCAACGGTCGCGGTCTTTCTCGATGGTTGGGGTTTCAAATAAAAATGCTGATAAAAAGATAAATAGGATTGTTTTCATGCTTTGAGTAATTTATAGAGCAAGATAACATTATTTGTGAAAATTAACTATTTTTATAGTTTATAATAGCAAGATCGTCATCTCGACTGAAGCGTAGCGGAATGGAGAGATCTATCTCGAAATAGATCTCTCGGCTGCGTTCCTGATAAAAATCGGGACAGGTTGCACTTGGCTCAAGATGACCTATCGTGGGGATTTTTTCATGGTGCCAGATGTTACCATCTGGCACTAAAACGAAGCATCAACATGATTTTTTAGATAAAAAAAGTCGGATGGTAACATCCGACTTCACTTTGGAGAGCTAACAATTCTAATCTTTAAACAATCAAAATATCCTCTTTAAGCGCCTCAGCAGCAGGATTAACCAGTGTGCCGATCAGTTCAGGTACTGGAACATCTGTACTTTCGCTGTAACCATGCGTTAATAATCTTACCCTATTGATGCAAACCCTGATAAATTCGGGCACAAACAGGTCAAATTTTTCAAATTTTGAGGCTAATTCGGGGTTTTCCTGCTGAAATTCTAAAATTACATCAGCAACCTGGCGCCAGAACTGTTTTTCGTCCATGCCAACGTAACTGTGAAAAATATCGCTCAAGTATCTGAAAACGGCGTCAAATATTCCTGAAAGAATAAATAATGGAGCCAGTTCATCATTAATTTCCCTTAAAACATCTACCAGATCGTTCGGTAGTTTTACTTTAGATTCTTCAGTTAACACAATTTCTTCGACAAAATCTTTTATGATAATCCGCTCAGGAACGCCATTTTTCATTACTAAAATCGTGTTTTCACCATGTGGACTAAAGAAAAAGGCATGTTTATAAAAAATTCTCAATACGGGTTTTAAATACACCGATAAATAGGCATTTAACCAACTGGCGGCATCAAGTCCGGATTTTTCAATCAGGGCCTCAACCATACTTTTTCCATTGTCGTCTACATAAAGTAAACTGGCCATGGTCATGATATTTTCGCCTTCTAAAAGGTAGTTTTCAGCACTTTCGCGCCAAATGGCACCTAAAAATTCTTGGTATTGGTACGGCGATCCAGGTATTTCACTGTATTGCGGGTGGGTGTAAGCTACGGTAGCCACTTCTCCTAAAAGCACTACGCGGGTCTGTTTTAAATATTCATCGCCCTGCAGCATATCTTTTGCCCATTGTGTAACTTTTGGTGCTATGGCCAGTTTTTTTGGCGATAATCCCCTAAAAATAGAGGTGTTTAAGATCGAAATGGCCGTTTTTACATAATGTTTTTTAGGTTCGCTTACATTAAAAAAGGTACGGATACTGTTTTGGCACATATACTCATCGCTACCTAGGCCAACAGGCACAATAAGCTGATGGGCTATGTCGTGGGCAAGCTGCAATACAATTTTATTGTTCCATTGCCATTCGTGTACGGGGATAAAGAAGTAATCTTCAGGTTTTAACTGTTGCTGGATCAATACCTGATTAAAATCGTGTACCTGTTTTAAGCTGAGTTCTTCATTGTAGAATGAAAACGGAGAAATACTTTCGATGCTTTTAAATTCGGCCCTCGAACGGTGTACGGCCAACCAGGCCAGTTGTGTTTTTTGTGCAGCCTCAGGGGCATATCTGCCCTGATCGTAATGATTGAATCCGATACGACCCTTGTTGATGGTTGCCCAGGGATGCCCGTCCATTTGGTGTTCAATGGTTTGGTAATCTGAATTGGCCAGTTCATCAGCCGTTAACCTGCCTTTTTCGTGAATATAAGCATCGGCATATAAGGTATTTAAGGTTTCTTCAACAAAATGGGACAATGTAAAAGGTTTAATGCCAAAGGTTTGCTGTAATTCGGTATAAAAAGCAGGTGCATTGTTTACTTCAACCTGTTCTCCGTTTACAAACTTTTTAATGCTCTGTTTATCAATGTGCAGATAATCTAAAACACGCTGCTGGCCTGAAAAAGTGTAATAAATAAATTCAGTATCGGTAGCCAAACGGAAATCCAGTACACCATTTTCGTTTGTACTAACAAGTGTTGGTTCTGCCAGTTTTTCGTGCATCAGTTCCACAATCGATTTTGCGATATAGTTTAGGTTTACTTTATCCCAAATTTCTTTTTTTAGAGGTTTTATGTAATTGAAATTATTGTAATTCATGGTGTTTAAATTTTAATGTATTGATAGTCCAGATTTGCAATCTGGACTTTTCGTACTCCGGATTTCAAATCCGGTTCTCAATGGTCGGGATTATAAATCCCGACCAACCTACTTTTTGTTGATCCCGATCTGTAATCGGGACCTATTTTGCCCTGGATTTCAAATCCGGCTAATAAACATTACAGATCCCGATCAACTAAATCAGCTGAAAGTTGTAAATCTGCTTCAACTAATTGCTCTTCTTCACCATTTACACTAAACTGCTGAAAGGCGATCCGCTTTTCTACATTGTAAATTTCGAATCCTAAAATGGCATTGATTATGGATGCGTTACGGTAAGCCCCCATGCCCAAATCGGGGGTTACAAATCCATGCGTGTGCAGCTCTGCATTTTGGACAAAGATTTCGTTTCCGTTTACATCAATGGCGTAGTTGCGGTGCACCTGATAAAGACCATCGCCATTGCGCGCTATCCGGTCGTTAATGCCCGATAAGAAGCCAGGCTCATTATATTTGTAGCCTGTTGCCAACACCACAGAATCTGTATGAACCGTAAAATCTTTTTCGCTCTCGGTATGGTAAAACTCGAGTTCGTATTTTCCATCAGTATTTAGGGTTAAATTGTTCAATTGGCAATTGGGCATCAGTTCGGCATTAACTTTTTCGCCATCTACGCTCAATTCGTAAAGTTTATCGAAAATCTGGTTGATCAGCTCAAAATTGATTCCTTTAAACAGCGAATTCTGTTTGCTTAAGAGCTGTTTGCGCTTCGCATCGCTTAAATTATAAAAATGGTCTACATATTCGGGCGAAGTAAGTTCGAGGGTTAATTTCGAATACTCCATCGGGAAAAAACGATCAGGGCGTGTATACCATTTCAAATTCAGGCCGTTTTCGGTTTCAGGCAGCAGATCGTAAAAAATTTCAGCCGCACTTTGTCCAGATCCAATTATAGTTACCGTTTTTTGCGATAACAGGGTAGATTTAAACTTTAAATATTCAGAAGAGTGTATCGCATTTTTGTGTACTGCAGGGTTGATAAAACTGGGCACTTTTGGTACGGTACCTGTTCCGAGAACAAGTTTTTTAGCAAAAATGGTTTCAGTAGCTCCGTTGGTCTGGTCAACTTTTTCAATCTGATAAATGCCATCCACGTAATTTATACTGGTTACTTTTTGTCCAAATTTACAGTTCTGCAAGTGGGTTATTGCCCATTTACAATAGGCGTTATATTCCTTTCGCAATACAAAAAAGTCTTCCCGGATGTAAAATTTATAAAGTCGGTCGGTCTGTTTTAAATAATTTAAAAAGCTGTAAGCACTGGTAGGATCGGCCATGGTAACCAGATCGGCCATAAAGGGTACCTGTAAAGTGGCGTCGCTCAGCATCATGCCCGGGTGCCAGTTAAATTCGTTTGCCTGATCTAAAAACAAAGTCGATAAACTGCTAATGGGAGCGCACAATGCGGCTAAACCCAGGTTGAAAGGACCTATGCCGATCCCTACTATGTCGTATATTTTTTGGTTCTGCATTTAAATTTCCTCCGTTTCGAATGCTGATGATTTTGCCATGGCATAGGCTTTTGCCTCAGGGAATTTCTCCCAGTACCAATCGCGGTAACAAAAAGTGAGGTTGGCCATTTTATAAGGCATCTGGATCACTTTCTCCAGTTTAAAGCCCAGTCTGGTTACAAAAATGTGCATCGCGCGGCTTTCTACTGCTGCCTCGCCAATACATTTGCCAACTTCTGGCTGTTCAAAAATAAAATCCATTAAAGCCTGACCAGTTTCAAAGCTGAATTTTTTGTCTTTATCCGTTGGCGCAATCAGCAGATGGGCGCCATAATCGGTTGTTAACGCTTCATAGCAGGCACCAACTCCATCGCGCATTGGCCAGTAAGGTTCTATGGTAAAAGTAGGTTCTCCATTTATTTCGCCTATAAAACTGTGAGATGAATCATTGGGCAACAATGTTCTGTAAAACAGTTCAAGACCTTTAATCGGTCCGTCCATCTTCCAGATCGGTTTGGCATGTTCCTGGTTAAACCAGTCGTGTACCATTTCCAGGTCCCTGTCGATATCAAACGGGCGGATGTTGATGGTTACATTTTCTTTAGGGAAAAACCTACTGTAAAGTACCTCTTTGCTTTGTGGTTTGATCAGGTTATCTGAAAAGAAATATTTTGATAACGGGTTTGGAAACTCACGGTAAATGGCTGGATTATCAATAGGGGCACTGGCTTCATCGATGTTGCAAAGATTGGTAAGCAGGTTGCCTTTAACCTCCCAGCTGCGGCGGTTAATAATATAATCTACCAAACCTGTGGTATCGCTGTTTTCGAATTGTTTAAATTCCAGGTAAACCAGGTCGATTAAAGTTTTCTCATCAGCAAGATTGTTGCTGGCAATCGCATTTACAATGCCGAGTATGTTGTTAATCAGCAGGTAATAGGTAAGCTTGGGGATAATGTACTCATTTGGAACAATCGATCCACTTTCTGCAGCAATAGCTGGATAGGCTTTTTGAAGTTCCTCAGCTTTAGCCTCACTGAAAAAATAACCCTGATTATCCCTAAAATAGAATTTTGCCGGGTAAAAATCTTTGTCGAGTTCTAGCATTACATTTTGCTGATGGAATTCAAAAGCCATCCCAAAATTATTGTAAAGGCCAACAATCGGTGCTACACAAAGGTGAAGATATTGTTTAAACCAGTTAACGGCAGTATAGGCTACTGTTTTGTTTTTGCTGATGGATGCCTCTTCGATGAGGTTTACTATCCTTGGTTTTTGGCCAATAATGGCATCCTGACAGAGTGCGGCCAATAATGTAACATTTTTCTCGGCGCCCTCACCTTTAAAGGGATTGTGCCTGATGCTGATATTGAAACCATCAATGGTTTCGCCATTGTAATTTACGGTGATAAATGCAGGGTCGGTAATAAATTCAATTTCAGGGAATTCGGCTCTGGCGGCTTTGCCATATTCAGTTTTAAAAAGTTTGCTGCTATCGTAACCGCGGTGCAGCTCTCTAAGCAGGTTAACCCGCTCCGAATTGGTAATTTTTACATGCAGAGAAAATTTGAGCATCCAATCGCTCGTTGCATTGTAAACTGTTCTTACCGAAGAAGTTGGTGTATAGAATTCGCCAAAATGCCCTAAATAGTATAACAGTTTTTTCTCTTCCATTGCCTTTACGCTCGGTAAGCTCAAAAGGTAATCAGCTTCCCACGGGTGCATGGGCACTACTTTATGGTTGGGATGCTGATCTAATAAATTAATGATTTCGGCATTGTTGCTATCGAGCAGTTCAATCCGGAAAAGGTCGGTAATGTCGAAACCTTCTGCATTTTTTTCGGTGATATTTTCTTCCGCGATCAAAAAATAAGCCAGTTGGAAACGTCCCTGGGTTTCGGGCGAATATTTAAAAAGTTCTTCCTTTGTTTCAAAACCGAGCCTGCCTTTGGGTAGGGGATGGGCATTATGGCCTAAAAAGAGCGATTGTTCTGCTTCAATAAAGTTCATCTTGGCAAAATTTGCCGGTTTTCCGTTCTGTTTAAAGAATGAAAGGAATAATTGAAGGTTTTCTACACTGTTGGCCAAACGCTGTTTAACCAGATCGGCATCTACGTTTGGAAATTCTTCGGTACTAAACAGTATCGACAGCTCCATAAAACGGTAAATGCTGACCGGCTTGATGGCATCCGTAGCAAGATCACGTTCGATTATTGGGAAATTAAATACGTGCCGGCCACTATCTGCATAAAATTTTAAAGGTGCGTATACTTCGAAACCAATTGCGGTAAAATCAAACCGGATGTGCAAACGGTCTGTTGTGCCGTTTAGGTAACCGGCAAGTGGCTCATCGTATTTAGGAATGCCAACATAACGGCTCCAGTTGGTAAATTCTCTGCAATAACTGTTTAGGAGTGCATTAAAGTTAGTTTCTTCTGAAATCTGCTGAAGCTTGGTTGAGTCTAACATATTCGTTTCCATGTTTTTTAATGATTTTAATGATGTTTTCAATATCGCTTATGGTAGTTAGCGGGTTTAGTAGGGTAAATTTGAGGTAAAACTGCTGGTTGATCTTTGTGCCGGCCACCAGGGCCTTTCCCTGGTTAAACATTGCCTTTTTGATATACTGGTTCATTGCACATACATCTAAACGCAAATTTTTCGGACGGTAACGGAAAACCAGAGCACTGATGTCTGATTCGTTCATCAGCTCAAAATCACTGTCTAGATGGAGCAGGTCGGCAATTTTTGCTGCGGTTTCGATAATGGTATCAAAATAGCCTCCCAATTTATTCCGCCCCATCATTCTCAGTGTAAACCAGAGCTTTAAAGCATCAAACCGCCTGGTGGTTTGTATCGATTTATTCACCTGGTTGGGTAAACCATCCTCATCATGATCTTTAGGGTTTAAATAATCGGCGTGGTGGGTAATCAGGTTAAAAAAGTGTTTATCACGCACTAAAAAACCACTGCTGCTTACCGGTTGGAAAAAAGATTTATGGTAATCAACCGTTACCGAATGGGCCAGTTCGATCCCGTTGAGCAAATTCCGGTATTTATCCGTTAGCAATAACCCACAGCCGTAAGCGGCATCGATGTGGAACCAGGTACCGTATTTTTTGCTGATAGAAGCCAGTTCCTTTAGCGGGTCTACATTCCCGAAATCGGTTGTGCCAGCGGTGCCTACAATGGCAATGGGAATGTTGCCCTGTGCAATTTCACGTTTAATGGCATCTTCCAGTAATACCGTGTTCATCCTAAAGCTGCGGTCGGTTCTGATCTTAATTACCGATTTTTCGCCCAGACCCAACAATGAAGCATTTTTCTGAATACTGAAATGCGCCTTTTCGGAAACAAATATCCTAAAGCGAGAAGCTTCCGCAGGCAGGCCATTTACCTTAATGTTGTGGTTTAAGGCGGTAATCGAATAATGATCGCGGGCCAGTAAAAGCCCCATTAAATTGCTCTGCGTACCACCACTGGTAAAAATACCATCTGCTTTTTTACTGTAACCGATCTGATCGCAAGTCCACTCGATCAGTTTTTGCTCTATTAACGTACCCCCCGCACTTTGATCCCAGGTATCGATAGACGAATTGATGGCCGAAATCATCACTTCTGCAGCAACGGCCGGAATCACAATCGGGCAGTTTAGATGGGCGATATAAGCCGGATGATGGAAAGCAACTGCATGGCTCGTGTAGAGCTGTTCCACTTCTTTTAGCAGGGCGTCGTAATTATCGTGCGTTTTTTCAAATTCAATCGCATCAAATAAAGGTTTTAACTTGGCTGGCGATACACCGCTAAAAGGCTGCTGGTTGTTGTTGAGGAATTTTTTTACAGCTTGGGTAACTTTCCCTACGGCATGTAGGTACTCTTCTTCATTTTCGTGGTGAAAGATTTCCTTGGTCGGACTTTCCGTGAGGAAATCGATGAATTCTTGTTTTTCTAGGTCTGATGTAAACATTAGTTTTTCAATTTTTCAAAAATTTAAGGTCAAACGGCATTACAACACCTGACAGTTAATGCAGGTCACTTTTTACTGATTAATTCGGTTAGTTGTATACTAAAAATGAGCGTGATTGGCGGATGGTATTTTCCGTTGCTAAGGTATGTGTTTATTTAGATTGATTAAAAATAATATTTAAAATAATTTTAAGTGGCTGTATAATAGATTGTTATTGTAGTGTTTCTATGCTTTTTAGATATCCTTTAAGTAAATATTTAATAATTTTTATTTGGATTTGATCTAAATAAATGATTGCTTTGCGAAAAAAAAATAACATTCATTCAAGAAACCAAATAAACAAGCATGAAGAATCTATACTTAATTGCAATCATGATCTGTGGATTTATCCTCACGGGTAAAGCCCAAACGGTTACCGGAAAGGTAATCGGCGAAACCAGCCCTTTAGCAGGGGCTAATATTAAAGTTGAGGGTAAAGATGCCTCAGCTACAACTGGTGCGGATGGTAGCTTCGAGCTCAAGTTAACTGAAGGATCTTATAAATTACAGGTAAGTTATGTAGGTTATACAACGGCACTGCAGAAAGTAAGTTTGGCTAAAGACCAGACCGTTAATTTAACCATTAGCCTAAGCCCAACAGCCAATATGCAGGAAGTTGTGGTGGTATCATCACGTAAGCCTACCAAAATCAGCGAGATTCCAGGTACGGTTTGGGTAATAGATGGTGCTAAAATCCAGGAACAGACCAGAGGCGGAATACCTTTTAAGCAAATTTTGGCCCAATTGATCCCAAGTTTGGATGCAGGTCCGGAGGGACGTACCAACTATGGCCAGAACCAACGCGGCAGAGATGCCCTGGTGATGATTGATGGCGTTTCGTTAAACAGTACGCGTGGTGTAAGCCGTCAGTTCGAATCTATTGATCCGTTTAATATTGAACGCATCGAGGTTTTATCAGGTGCAAGTGCTGTTTATGGCGGCGGTGCAACCGGGGGAATTATCAATATTATCACTAAAAAAGGACAGGATAGCCAGCCAAGTTTCACTACAGAGATTGGTGTTCGCAGTGGTTTGAAAGAAAAAAGCGATCACGATGTGCGTGTAGCACAGGCTATTTCTGGTGGAAATAAAGATTGGAACGGCCGCATTGGCATGGCTTTCCAAAAAAACAATGCGGCTTATGGTGCCGATGGAAAACAGATTTTTACCGACATTACACAAACGGATTTACAATATAACCAATCGTTCGATTTTTTTGGAAGTACAGAATTTAAATTAACCGAATACCAAAAACTATCGGTAAACGCACAATATTACAATTCCGGCTACCGTGGAGATAGGGATTTATATTTAGGCCCTAATTTTGGCGGATTGCTATCAAATGCAGCGCTGCTCGAAATGAGAAATGGTTATTCATCAGATGTTGATCCAAAAACAAGCCGTGCCAATATCAATGCAAACTATCAGGCCAGCGATATTTTGGGCGGACAAACCTTGTACGTACAGGCTGCAGCAAGAAACGAGCAGTTTAGTTTTCACCCGTTCCCGGCTCAAGCTGCTATACCTGCAACACTTTACAGCGGTTCATCTATTCAAAACACCAATTATAGTGCCTTAAAACTGGTATTAAACAAAGATTGGAACAAACTGAACCTTACTTATGGCATCGACGCCGATAACGAGAATTTTAATGCACAACAAGCTTTGTTCGACAGAACCAAGGCATTTGGTTCAGGTGGTTTCAATAATACCACCATTGCTACCATTGCACGTTATCCCAACTTTAGGGTAAATGGCTTATCGGGCTTTTTACAGGCACAATTTAAACTGGCCGACTTTTTAACCCTATCGGGCGGTGTACGCCAGCAACGTATGTTTGTTAAAGTAGGTGATTTTGTTGGTGTTGGCGCAGCTGTACCTATTGCCTATGGTGTTGGTAAAACTGCAACTGCTATTGCCGGTGGCAGCAACCACTACGATGTAAATCTGCTTAACGGTGGTTTGGTATTTAAAATTAATGCCCCTCAACAAGCATGGTTTAACTATTCGCAAGGATTTAACCTTGCCGATCCGGCTAAATATTACGGACAGGGTACTTATACTTTAGCAGGTACCAATTGGAACCTGGGTAACTCGATCAATGTGGGCAGCTCGCCGTTAACCGGAATTAAAACTGATCAGTACGAGGCAGGTTACCGTTACCGCACAGGTGTGTTTAACGGTCAGGTTGCTGCTTTTTATGCTTTGTCTGATAAGAATGTAAAAACCAACAGCACTTTCAATATCGAAGTTTATGACGAAAATGTTAGGAACTTAGGTGTGGAAGGTTCACTGTCGCTAAACTTAAAAAATGGTTTTGAAGCGGGAGCAAATGGTTTATATATCAAAACACAAAAGCAAAATACTGATGGTACGTGGTCTTTACAGGATGTAAATGTAGCTAGTCCGTCTAAATTGGCAGGATACCTGGGTTATAATGGTAAAGTTTTTGGTTTAAAGGCACAGATTTTCCATTCATTTGATTCGAAAGGTATTTCTGTTGTTCAAAATAAAGCGGTCGAATACAAATTAAAAGGCTATACCACTGTAGATTTATTGGGTTCGGTAAATATATTCACCGGAACGCTATCAATCGGTGTACAAAACCTGCTGAACAAAAATTATCAGACTATCTGGAGCCAGCGTTCATCAATTTTGTATGCAGCTTTAGCAAAAGCCGAAACATTTTATTATGCAGGCCGTGGCCGCACGTATAATGTAACATATACGCTTAATTACTAAGATAAAAGATGTGAAATGGGAAATGTATGATGGGAAATGTGCGCTAGTATATTCATTTCTGGATACTTTGGTTGGTGGCCCACCAACAAATCCTGATCTCAATTACTAAATAAACATCTTTAGTTTCTCTTTGCAGAGTAGGAGGGAATCTTAAAGCTTAATATATTTCGAATAGCGTTGTCAACTTAATAGCTAACTGGCGATAAAGTTGACAACGCTATTTCTATTTCCGTGGTCTGTATACTCACAGATCATTATCGAAAAATCTAAGTTGTGCTAAGGTGGTACTAAGGATAGACTATCCAACTTTCCTTTTCAATTCGATCACCGTAATTTCAGGCCATATACCGATCCTCCCCGAAAAGCCAAGAAAACCAAAACCACGGTTTACATTCAGATAACGCCCATTTTCAGTTTTAATGCCTGCCCAATGTTTATAACGGTACTTTACCGGGCTCCATTTAATTCCAAAAGCTTCGATACCAAACTGCATGCCATGCGTATGTCCGGCCAATGAAAGCTGAATTTTAGAAGGATAGTTTTTTACCTGGGCATCCCAATGAGAGGGATCATGTGATAAAAGGATTTTGAAATCGTTTACAGCTGTGTTTTTTAAGGCTTTGTTTAAATCGCCGCGTTCTCCAAAACCAACGCCCCAGTTTTCTATTCCGGCCAAGATAATTTTCTCCCCGTTTTTGTGGAGTTCTACATGTTCATCGAGCAGGAGCTTAAACCCTAAGTCTTTATGGTAAGCTTTTAACTGGTTTAAATTCTGTATTTTATCTGCTTCGCTGGGCCATTTGATATAATCGCCATAATCGTGGTTCCCCAATACAGAAAATTGTCCGAAAGGTGCTTTAATCTGCGAGAAATGACCAATGTAGGGCACAATTTCGGAAGCTGCATTGTTTACCAAATCTCCGGTAAAAACAAAAAGATCGCTCTTTTGAGCATTGATCATATCGATGCCTTTTTGTACGGCCTTGGGGTTGGTAAAGCTGCCTGCGTGTACATCCGATATCTGCGTTAAGGTAAAACCATCAAAACTGGCAGGCAGATCGTCGAAATATAAGGTATGTTTAATTACACGGTAGGCATATTTTCCCTGTGTAATGCCATAGGCAAACAAGGCAATGGTTAAACAGAACATTAAAAAAGCAAAATCAACCCAGTAATTACTGCGGCCCAAAATGTGAAAGCCTTCTGGCTGAAAATTGGTAGCCAAACCGATTAACAGGCGATATATGTCGCCCAGAAGCAGAAAGAATGCAAAAACGATTTCCGCCGCAAAAATAATTAAGAAAACATGGCTGATGATCTGGAAAAATCGGTTCATCCCCTGGATGCGCATCTGTTGAATGGCATAAAGTAAAGCAAAACTAAGGCCAACAATAAATACCCAAAAAATAGGGCTGAGCAAGCTCGATTGGTTAATAGTGCCTAAGCCTGATAACACATAGGCATTTAAGGCGAAAAATATAATTGCGATTATAACGAGCGGCAATAGATTGAGTTTTCTTTTCATATTAAGAATCTGAAATCGGAATAGCTGGTAAAAATAGAATTTAAACGCAGATAATTACTTACTGTTACGGTTAGCGTTTATTTTTACACCCGTTTGATTAAAGCAATTATCGTTATTATGCGTTATATTTATAAATATGATAGTATGTTGAATTAAAATCAACTTCCTGTTGCAGATTTTATAATTTACTTTCTTTTATTAGCTTTGTGCGAATATGCTGTCCAAAAAAACAAAATATGCCATTAAAGCGCTTGTTGCGCTAGGTAAAAATTTAGATAAACCACCCATGCAAATTTCAAAAATTGCAGAGGAGGAGCATATCCCGAAAAAATTCTTAGAACAAATTCTTCTCGATCTGCGCAATGCTGGCTTTTTATACAGTAAAAAAGGCGCAGGCGGTGGCTATAGCTTAAACAAAAAGCCCGAAGAAATCCTATTGGTACACGTAATGCGTGTTACGGATGGGCCTATTGCCATGGTTCCCTGTGCGAGTTTAAACTTTTACCACAAATGTGATGAGTGTGTTGACGAAAAAACCTGCGGTATCAGAAGTGCATTTATTGATGTACGCGATGCTACACTTAAGGTTTTAACAGAAACCAGCATTGCCGATGTAATTGGCCGCGAGGATAACCTGAAAATAGGGGTTATTAACTTATAATTTAATTTCTAATCCTCATGGGTTTTTCCAACCTGCGAGGTATAAAATCATAAAATTCTTTAAGCTTATCACTTAGTTGTTCTAAGGTGACTTAGGTGGTCGATATTATTTTGGAAAGCAGGGTTTTGTGCATTTCGGTTACAGTAGTCCTGCTACCGCTGCAAGTCCTCACTCGTGCCTCGCTGCGGGCTTTCCGCTTTATCAGGTTTAATCGGCGAATACTTCCGAAGTTTCGAGGGGTATAAGATTAAACCTCGCAGGTTTTTAAAACAGGATACTTCTGCGTTAGGGATTGAAAGGGTTCAGTGCCGGTTCTTCATCGGTACCGGAGCGAAGCGCAGCCCTGTAAAGCCCGACCCTTGGGGAACGCCCAAATGAGTTGACAGTTATGGGTTTACTTAGTTATTTATCAAACCTCTTGTAAAATAGATTCTGAAACAAGTTCAGAATGACGGCGCTAGCAAAAAAACTGCAAGGTTTAACAAGATATCGTAAATTTTTTCATAATAAATTACGACTATTCCTATATACTTTATATATTTGGCGTATGAACTTCAATTTTATACTTAACAATTTAATCGCTAAGCAAATAATGTGCTGTTGTAAAACGCAATAATAGGAGCCTACAGATAATTTTATGTATAAAATATTGAATGCTTCTCGGTAACAGGGAAGCATTTTTTGAATAAAGCTAACAACACATATGCAAAGTTTCAGAACAGAACTCGAAAACAATATTGTCGAGCAGGACATTATCGATTTAGAGAATAAAATTAAAGCTTTCAGGGATGGCACCATCCATGATGAAAAGTTTAGGAGCCTACGCTTGGCCCGGGGCGTTTATGGACAAAGACAGCCGGGCGTACAGATGATCCGCATTAAACTGCCATTTGGGAAAGTAACCTTTAAACAATTGTTGCGTATTGCCGATATTGCCGATGAGTATGGAAGTGGAAATCTGCACCTTACCACACGTCAGGATATTCAGCTGCATTATGTGAGTTTAGACCGCACGCCAGAGCTTTGGGCAAAACTGGAGCAGGATGATATTACCCTACGTGAAGCTTGTGGAAATACCGTGCGCAATGTAACGGCATCGCCGAATTCGGGTATTGATAAAGACGAACCATTTGATGTTTCGCCTTATGCACATGCTGTTTTTAAATACTTTTTGCGTAACCCGATCTGTCAGGAAATGGGACGTAAAATTAAGATCTCTTTTTCTTCGAGCGATAAGGATACTGCATTTAGCTACATACACGATTTAGGTTTTATTCCGAAAATTAACGAAAAAGGAGAACGTGGATTTAAGGTTTTATTTGCCGGAGGTTTAGGTGCACAGCCCTTTTTAGCAAATGCTGTACACGAATTTTTACCTGAAGATCAGCTGATTCCTTTTTCGGAATCTGTACTTCGTGTATTCGACCGTTATGGCGAACGTACCAACAGAAATAAGGCACGTTTAAAATACCTGGTTCAGAAATTGGGCTTAGATGAAGTTTTACGCCTGGTTGCCGAAGAGCGCATTGCCAATAAGGTAAAAACCTTTAAAATTGATACCAATACCGTGCCTCAACCTGCTTTACCTGAAGAACAAGCTTATGCTGAGGTTGAAATATTAAACGAAGCGCATTACAAACACTGGTCGGCCACTAATGTGGTTGAACAGAAACAGGAAGGATTTTACGCCGTGTATGTAAAAGTACAGGTGGGCGATATTAAAACTGATAAAGCACGTGCTTTTGTTGATGCGATTAAACCTTATGTTGCCGATGAGGTGAGGGTAACCCAAAACCAGGGTTTGTTGTTAAAGTTTGTGCGTAAAGAGGCTTTGCCTTCGTTATATGTAGCTTTAAACAAAATTGGTTTTACCACTGCCGGTTTTGATAGTTTGGCCGATATTACCACTTGCCCGGGTACAGATACCTGTAACTTGGGCATTTCTAACTCGATGACTTTGGCCGAGGTGTTGGAAGAAGTAATTTATACCGATTTCCCTGAGTTTATCTACGAGAAAAATATCAAGATCAAAATCAGCGGATGTATGAACTCTTGCGGTCAGCATGGTTTGGCCGAAATCGGTTTTCATGGAAGCTCGGTAAAAGCAGAGGGAAAAGTTGTTCCGGCTGTACAGGTAATGCTAGGCGGCGGAACAGTTGGAAACGGTGTGGGCCGTGTTGCCGAACGCGTAATAAAAGTGCCATCAAAAAGGGCTACTAGTGTTTTACATTTCATTTTAAATGATTTTAAAGCCAATAACCTGGAAGATGAAAACTTCCACCAATATTATGATAGAAAAGGTAAAGACCATTTTTATCAGTTGTTAAAACCACTGGCCGATTTAACCAACCTGCAAACCGAAGAATTTGTAGATTGGGGCCATGTAGAAGAGTTTGTTACCGCTATTGGTGTAGGCGAATGTGCCGGCGTAGTAATTGATCTGGTTGCCACCCTATTATTGGAAGCTGATGAGAAACTTGGCTGGGCCAAACAGAATTTAGATAAAGGTGCGTATGCAGATGCCATTTACCATACTTACAGCACATTTGTTAGTGCAGCCAAATCATTGTTGCTAGATAAAGGTGTAAACAGCAGCACACAGGTTGGCGTAATCCGTGAATTCGACAACCACTATGTAGAAAGCGGTGAATTTACTTTATCAACAAATTTCTCTGATTTGGTGCTTCAGATCAATAAAAACGAGCCAACTGCTGAATTTGCGAATAGCTATTTTGCTCAGGCAGAAGCATTTTTGAGCCAGATTAAAGAGAAAAGGGCGGTATTAGTGAAATGAGATTTGAGACTATAGATATGAGATTTGAGAACTGCAGACGCAAAACGCCGTGCGCCAAACAATCTCCATTCAGTTATTCAAAGTTCAATAATTAAAAAGAAACATGATTAATCAACATAAAGAATCAAAAATAACGCTTTTAGGTGCTGGCCCTGGTGATCCGGATTTGTTAACTTTAAAAGGTGTAAAAGCGCTGCAGACTGCTGATGTGGTATTATACGATGCTTTAACCAATGAAGCTTTATTGGAACATGCCCCGGCGGATGCAATTAAAGTATATGTAGGAAAACGCTCAGGCGAACATTCTTATCCGCAGGATACCATCAATAAATTAATGATCGATTATGCTTTAAACTATGGGCATGTGGTGCGTTTAAAAGGTGGCGATCCGTTTGTTTTCGGCAGGGGATATGAAGAACTTGATTATGCTGCTTCATACAGTATCCCAGTGAGTGTAATCCCGGGTATTTCGAGCTCAATCGGTGTTCCGGGTTTACAACAGATTCCGGTTACACACCGCGGGTTGAGCGAAAGTTTTTGGGTAATTACCGGAACTACCACATCGGGCGAGGTTTCGGCAGATATTTACCAGGCGGCACAATCGAATGCTACTGTTGTGGTTTTAATGGGACTTAAAAAACTAGCCAAAATTGTGGAGATTTTTAAAGATGCAGGAAAACACAATTTACCTGTAGCGGTTGTGCAAAATGGATCGGCAGAAGATGAAAGATTGGTTATCGGCGTTGTAGAGACGATAGAAAGTTTGACGAAGCAAGAAAATATTAAAGCGCCTGCTTTATTAATTTTTGGAGAAGTTGTATCATTACATCCATCATTTAAGAAATTAATTAAACAATATGCAAGTATTGCCTAACCAACCAGATAATGCAGCATCTTTTTCGGAAGAAGAAAAAGGTAACCAGCTCTTTCCAGTTTTTATAAAACTGAACAAGCTGCGTACATTATTAATTGGGGCAGGAAATATTGGGCTCGAGAAATTAACGGCGATTGTAAACAATAGCCACCAGGCTTCCATTACCATTGTGGCCGAAATTGTGTCGCCAGAGGTTTATGCACTTATCGCAAATTATCCGCTGATAAAAGTGAAGCAAAAAACTTTTGATGTTGACGATTTAAAGGATGTCGACATTGTTTTTGCTGCAACCAATAACAATATTTTAAATGAAGAGATCAGAAAGGTTACCCACGAGCGTGGCCTGTTGATTAATGTGGCCGATAAACCTGAGCTTTGTGATTTCTATTTGGGTTCTATTGTACAGAAAGGCGACTTAAAGATTGCCATTTCTACAAACGGTAAATCGCCAACCATAGCCAAACGTTTAAAGCAGATTTTAAACGAAGGTTTGCCCGCAGAGCTGGACCAGACTTTGCAGAACATGAGCGCTTTGCGCCAGACTTTAAACGGCGATTTTTCGGCCAAGGTTAAAAAGCTGAACAAGGTTACCCAAAGTTTGATCAATCCGAAAAAGAGTTTTGCCGAGCGCAATATTAAATGGTTAATCTGGGCAGCAGCTGTTTTACTGATTGGCGCCATTGGTTTTTCTTTATGGAATACCGAACCTGAATTTCAAGCATTTTTGATCAATATCGATCCATTATTCTATTGGTTTTTAGGTGCCGGGTTTATTTTTGCCCTCATAGATGGCGCAATCGGTATGTCGTATGGTGTTACCACTGCCTCTTTCTCACTGGCAATGGGTTTACCTCCGGCATCGGCCAGTATGGCGATCCATATTTCGGAAGTAATGAGCAATGGTATTGCCGGATGGATGCATTACCGCATGGGCAATGTAAACTGGAAATTATTCAAGATTTTAATCCTTCCGGCCATTATCGGTGCCGTTTTAGGGGCCTATATATTATCTTCATTAGAACATTATAGTGCTTATGTTAAGCCAATCGTTGCTGTTTATACGCTGTTTTTAGGCGGTGTTATCTTAATGAAAGCCTTTAATATCAAACGAAAAAAAGCTGATGAGAAAATTAAAAAAATCGGCTTGCTTGGCTTTGTTGGCGGTTTTATCGATGCGGCCTTTGGCGGTGGCTGGGGCTCAATTGTGTTATCTAGTTTAATTGCAGGCGGGCGTCACCCTTTATTTTCGTTGGGTACGGTAAAAATCAGCCGGTTTTTTATTGCCACCTTAAGCTCACTCACCTTTTTTACCATGTTGGGTGGCAAACACTGGGAGGCTGTTTTAGGCCTGATTATTGGTAGTGCAATCGCATCGCCAATTGCGGCAAAGGTTTCGAACAAAATCTCTGCTAAAACCATTATGGTTGCCGTGGGGATTATTGTAATGATTGTAAGCTTGCGCAGTGTAATTATGTTTATTTTAAAATTAATTTAGTGATGGAACGTGTTGAAGAGATAAAAGGAGCATTAGCAGGTTTAAGTACCATTGATAAACTGAAGTTTTTGGCAGATAAATATGCCGGCCGTATAATTTTTTCGACCAGTTTTGGTTGGGAAGACCAGGCGATTACCCATTTAATTTTTGCCAATAATATTCCGATCAAGGTTTTTACTTTAGAAACCGGGCGTTTATTTCCGGAAACCTATTATGTGTGGAACCGGACTTTGGAAATTTATAACCAACCGATCCATGCCTATTATCCTAAAAATGAACTGTTGCAGGATATGGTAAACAGTAAAGGCCCGAGCAGCTTTTACGAATCGGTAGAAAATAGGAAAGAATGCTGTTATATCCGTAAAATCGAACCTTTAAAAAGAGCATTAAAAGGGAACGAAATCTGGGTAACAGGGATCAGGGCTGATCAAAGTGCCAACCGCGAAGATATGCATGATGTAGAATGGGATGAAGGCAACCAGCTGGTTAAATTCCATCCTATTTTCGACTGGACCCTGGATGATGTGAAAGCATACATTAAAGAAAATAACATTGTTTACAATACCCTGCATGATAAAGGTTTCCCGAGCATCGGCTGCGCACCTTGTACAAGAGCAGTACAGCCTGGCGAAGATTTCAGGGCCGGAAGATGGTGGTGGGAAGACCAAAGTAAAAAGGAGTGCGGTTTACATGCTACCGAGGCTGAGGTGAAGTAGGAGGAGAGGTAAGATGGGAAATGTAATATGGAACGGCCATAACCTTACAATATTTAAGCCTCACAACAATTTTAACAACGACAAATATAACAAGTAGAATAATTGAGCGGTCTAACATTCAATCATTCAACATTTAAACATTCCAACATTTTGTAATGAGTACATATAATTTTGATTATTTAGATGAACTAGAGGCAGAAGCCATTCACATTTTGCGTGAAGTAGCAGGTCAGTTCGAAAAACCGGCCCTGTTATTTTCGGGTGGAAAGGATTCGATTACCTTGGTTCGTTTGGCAGAAAAAGCTTTTCGTCCAGGGAAATTTCCTTTTCCTTTGGTACATATCGATACCGGCCATAATTTCGATGAAACCATCACGTACCGTGATCAAATGGTTGAAAGAATAGGCGAAAAATTAATCATTGGTTCCGTTCAAGAATCTATTGATCAAGGTAAAGTTGTAGAGCAAACAGGTAAAAATGCCAGCAGAAATGCTTTACAAACCGTTACTTTGTTAGATACCATTGCCAAACACCAGTTTGATGCCTGTATTGGCGGTGCACGCAGGGATGAAGAAAAAGCAAGGGCAAAAGAACGTATTTTCTCTGTTCGTGATGAATTTGGACAGTGGGACCCGAAACGCCAGCGCCCAGAGCTTTGGAATATCTATAATGGTAAAATCCACAAGGGTGAAAATATCCGTGTATTTCCGATCAGCAACTGGACTGAATTAGATGTGTGGAATTATATCCGCAGGGAGAAAATAGAATTGCCAAGTATTTATTTTTCGCACGAACGCGAGGTAATTACCAGAAACGGACAGTTAATGGCTGCATCTCCGTTTTTAAATATGGATGATGAAGATGTGGTTGAACGTAAACAAGTTCGTTTCCGTACAGTAGGAGATATGTCGTGTACTGCTGCGGTAGAATCAGAGGCCACTTTAATTGATGATATTATTTCGGAAATCAGCGCTTCTAAAATTTCAGAACGTGGTGCCCGTTTAGACGATAAAGTTTCTGAAGCCGCTATGGAAGACAGGAAAAAGGGAGGGTATTTTTAAGGGAGATCTGAGTATTGAGATGTGAGAACCTTGCATCTGTCTATTATCTCATATCTAAAAAAATAGATTAAAATTTTTAAGAGAGATTTGAACATTGAGGTGTGAGATTTGAAAATCTTGCATCTGTCTAATATCTCAAATCTATTATCTCATATCTAAAAAAATGAACATATTAAAATTTTTTACAGCAGGCAGTGTAGATGATGGTAAAAGTACCTTAATCGGCCGTTTGTTATACGATACAGATTCTATCTTAGCCGATCAGTTGGAAGCTTTACAGAGCTCTAACCGCAAAAATGACGACGGAACGATAGATTTGGCAATCCTAACCGATGGTTTAAGGGCAGAGCGCGAGCAGGGCATTACCATCGATGTGGCCTATAAATACTTTCAAACTGATAAACGTAAATTTATCATTGCCGATACTCCTGGGCATATCCAATATACCAGAAACATGGTTACAGGTGCTTCTACCGCAAACCTGGCCATTATTTTAATTGATGCGAGAAATGGTGTAGTAGAGCAAACCATCCGCCATTCGTATATCGTTTCCTTATTGGGCATTAAACACGTAGTGGTTTGCATCAACAAAATGGATATGGTAGATTATAGTGAAACGGTTTACAGCGCCATTATAGAAAAATATAAAATCCTTGCCCAACAGCTTAAGCTTGCCGATGTAACCTATATTCCGGTAAGTGCCTTAAAAGGGGATAACATTGTGCAGAATTCTGAGCATATGGACTGGTACGAAGGTGAAAGCCTGTTGCATTTCCTCGAAAAGGTAGATACCGATAATTTAGATAAATCGCAGTTGGCCCGTATGCCTGTACAATGGGTTATCCGCCCGCAAACAGAAAAACTGCACGATTACAGGGGCTATGCCGGTCGTGTATTGAGTGGTACCTTTAATTTAAATGATAAAGTTACCGTATTACCTTCCGGAGCAAGTTCAATTGTAGAAAAGATTGAGTTTTTCGATCAAACGCCAGATGCTGCCCATGCTGGTCAATCGGTTATTATACACTTGAAAGATGATGTAGATATCAGCCGTGGAGATACGATTGTAAATGCTTCTGCACTGCCACAGGAATCAAAATTGATCGAGGCAGATCTCTGCTGGATGGATACGAGGGCGTTAGACACGTCGATTATGTACAATATTCAGCATAACAGTAAAATCACCAAATGTAAAATCAGCGAAATTCTGCATAAGGTTGATATCAATACGCTGGAGAAACATGCCGCTGACGAATTTAAACTGAACGATATTGGCCGTGTGATTATTAAAACAGCTGATGTTTTAGCATTCGATTTATACGATGATAACCGTGCAAACGGATCTGCCATTTTAGTTGATAGCCGTACCAATTTAACCGTTGGTGCTTTGATGTTCAGAGCTGCAGTAGAGTAAGATGTGAGAGGAAGATATGAGACATGAGATGTGAGATGTGAGGGATGATGTATTACCAATCTGAAAAAACACAACCAAATATAAGATGAAGACCTTAGATCGATAGATTTAGGGGGAAAGCAATTTCAACGGGGCGTCGTTTTACGATAGTCCCGTTTTTCGTTTAAATTGTGCTGGTTTATTACCGATTAATCGTAAATTCCTTTATGGAAATAATTAAAACTTTTCATCTGGTTAATATATTATAATCAGAAACCCTAATTACAACAACATGAAAAGAAATCTTTTATACCTCGCTTTTGCTGCCATTCCATTTGCTTTTGCCTGTAACTCATCCGAAAAGAAAGCAGAAACTGAAAAAAAGGATTCGGTGGTTAATCAAAGCTGTTATGCGGCATCATTCGAAAAAGATAGTGCGGCCATGATTGTTAAAACAATGGCATCCGGAAAAATAACGGGATCTTTATTGGTTAAGTATGCAGATAAACCACAAAATAATGGGCAGATTAGCGGTAAATTTAGTGGCGATACCCTCTATGTTGATTATCGGTTTAATACGGGTAAAGATACCAGCAATGTATTTACAAACCCATTGGCTTTTTTGAGAAAAGATGGCAAACTGGTAATGGGGGTAGCGCAGATCGAAACTACGCTGGGCCGGTCGTATTTTGTAAAAGGCAAGCCGATTAATTACGATGCCGGGAAATTTACGTTCGAGCCTGTGAATTGCAAATAAGCATTGTAGTGTAACTCGTAAAGCTGAGCCACCAGTTTTTGAATAAACCTTAGGTTAGCTTTTGATGATGATTTGGAAATGAAGGGACAGTAATTCTTGGCAGATCGCTGTCCTGTCATTCGTTATAGTCCCTTCTATCTGGTCTTAGCGTCCCTATCTAGTCTTAGCGTCTCGCTAAGACTTCCAATTTCTTTATTAAACTTGGGTCTTAGCGAGACGCTAAGACCAGAAGTTTTTTGTCATCCTTGAGTGAAACGAAGGATCTTTAACGGTAAATCCTATTTAGTCCCTATCTAGTCTTAGCGTCTCGCTAAGATTTCTGATTTCTCTATTGATCAAGAGTTGTCAACTTGAATAGTATGATGGCTAGAAAGTTGACAACTCTATCTAATCTTAGCGAGACGCTAAGACCAGTATGTTGACAAGTAATAGTTCAGAATGATTGCTGAATAAAATATTTTAAAATAAATTACTACAATTCCCATAGACTTTATATATTTGTATTGTTAACGAATGTAAACCAGCATAAATTATCGGTTATGATTTTAAATAAAGTAGAAAAAGCGAACATTGAACCACGAATTACTTTAATAGGTGCAGGTCCTGGAGACCCGGATTTATTTAGTTTAAAAGGAGTTAAAGCATTAAAAACAGCTGATGTTGTTTTGTATGATGCAAATGTGAACGAAGCTTTATTGTGTCACGCACCGGATGGAATTCCTAAGGTTTACGTTGGGAAACGTACCGATGATGAGTCGTTTTCGCAAGACGCGGTAAACAAGCTGATTATTGATTATGCTTTAAACTACGGCCATGTGGTACGCTTAAAAAGCGGCGATCCGTTTTTCTTTGCTAAAGGCTATGAAGAAATCGACGCGGCAGAATCTTATAGCATCCCCACTGAGATTATCCCAGGCATTTCGAGTGCAACAGGTGCGCCAAGTTTGCAAAAAATTCCGATGATATATAAAGACCTGAGCGAGAGCTTTTGGGCAGTAACCGGAACAAATGCTAAAGGAGAAATTTCAGAAGATTTATATATTGCCGCTAAAACCAAAGCAACCATTGTAGTTTTAAACGGTATTGAAAAGGTAAAAGAAATTGCAGCTATATTTCAGGCAGAAAATAAAAACCTGTTACCTGTAGCGGTAATTCAAAATGGCTCTACACCAAATGAGAAAATTGTAGTTGGTATAGTAGATACCATTGCAGAGGTTGTAGAAGATAAAAAAATTACAGCACCGGCCTTATTGGTTTTTGGAGATGTAGTTTCACTTCACCCTCAATTTCAGCCAATCAGAGATTTTTATGAAACCATAGCTGAAGAATACTAAGATATTTTTAAACCAAAAATATATTTGTTTTGTTGTTAAAAACCGCAGGGGCGAGCCTAGCGGTTTTTTTATTTACTTGAACTTCTATCCAGATAATAATGCTGTTTTTAGGGAAACCTTACAGGTTTGTAAAACCTGTAAGGTTTAATCACAGGAAAGGAACAAGCCGTTGTGAATAAGCCTGATTGCAGTGTAAAGCCCTGATCCCGATTTTTCTATCGGGAGAAGGCTTGTAACGAAAAGCAGGGCTACAGGTGCCACAACGTGCTAAACGTTCACTTCCTTATCATCTACCATAATTCCTTTGCTTCTTATATATTTTTTGGGCAGTAGCGCGACGCTACAATCAGGATGAGAATTTGTTCAGCGAAACCTCGCAGGTTTTAAAAACCTGCGAGGTTTAATCACAGGATAGGAACAAGCCGTTGTGAATAAGCCTGATTGCAGTGTAAAGCCCGGATCCCGATTTTTCTATCGGGAGAAGGCTTGTAACGAAAAGCAGGGCTACAGGTGCCACAACGTGCTAAACGTTCACTTCCTTATCATCTACCATAATTCCTTTGCTTCTTATATATTTTTTGGGTCGTAGCGCGACGCTACAACCAGGATGATTCCTTTGCTTCTTATATATTTTTTGGGTCGTAGCACGACGCTACAACCAGGATGAGATTTAAGAAGATTACTACCGATAAAATCTTAGTTTTAACCTAAAGTAATCAACTAAAAATATAATTTTCGTTATTTGCAAAACTCAAAACAATTAGTAACTTACTTAGGTTATCTACACCAAATATTTGATGGAAATTATACATATAAGTGCCGAGTGTTACCCTGTTGCAAAAGTTGGTGGTTTAGCCGATGTAGTAGGGGCTTTACCAAAATACCAAAATAAATTGGGCCACATTGCCAAGGTGGTGGTGCCCGCTTACGATACAAAATTTATCCGCGAGAACGAATTTGAAGTTACTTATGATGCATGGTCGAATTATGGCAATAACCATTTTCAATACCGCATATTAAAAGAAAAAACCAATAAACTGGGCTTCGATTTATATGTTGTGCACATAAAGGGGCTAACAGATCGGCCCAATGTATATGGATACAATGATGATACAGAAAGATTTGTTGCTTTTCAGATTGCAACCCTCGATTGGATTGCGCAATGGGAGCACCGCCCTGATGTAATCCATTGCCATGACCACCATACCGGATTAATTCCGTTTATGGTTTCAAATTCGATAAAATATACGCCAATTAGCAGTGTTCCTACTGTTTTAACGATTCATAACGCACAATATCAAGGTCAGTTTGGTTGGGATAAACTATATTATTTACCCGCATTCGATTTATGGAAAGGCGGTTTGCTTGGTTGGGATGATGCGATTAATCCATTGGCATCGGCCATAAAATGTGCCTGGAAAGTAACTACGGTTTCGCCAAGCTACCTCGAAGAAATGATGAACAATGCCCGTGGACTGGAAAGTTTGCTCCGACAGGAGCGCTGGAAATCGGTAGGGATATTAAATGGAATCGATAATGAGGTTTGGGATCCTGAAACCGACCCGATGCTTGGAAAAGGTTACAATATAAAAACGGTAGAAGCGGGCAAATTGGCAAACAAAACAGCACTTTGCAATGTTTTTCAATTGGAGGCATCGAAACCCTTATTCACCTTTATTGGTAGATTGGTTGATGAAAAAGGTGCCGATTTATTGCCTGATATTTTTTACACAGCTTTGCAGCAACACGGAGATGATATCAATATCCTGGTTTTAGGATCTGGCGATAATTGGGTAGAGGGACGTTTAAATCAATTGAAGGATATTTTTGGCGGCAGATACAATGTTTATATCGGTTACAATGAGCAGGTATCGCACGAGATGTACGCGGGAGCGGATTTTCTCATCATGCCATCAAGAGTTGAACCCTGTGGCTTAAATCAGCTGTATGCTTTACGATATGGAACTGTTCCGATTGTGCGTAGGGTAGGTGGTTTAAAAGATACCGTAATTGATATTGGTGATGGCGGCTTTGGCATTTGCCACGATCAAACCAGTATTTGGGATGTTACCCACGCCATTAACCGGGCGGTAGTGTTATATAATGATAAAAAGGCCTTTAAAGCTGTGAGAAAAACAATGATGAAGATAGACCATTCGTGGGATAACGCAGCATCTAAATATATAGAATTGTACCAAATATTAAAATAAGCTTAAACATGACTGACAAAGTTTTAGGCGTTATCCTTGGCGGTGGCCAGGGCTCTAGATTATCGCCACTAACACAAACACGTTCTAAACCGGCAGTTCCAATTGCTGG